>Ga0197142_1004105_pt1 | contig 11916 bp, 9 predicted proteins | sample GBS60_MetaG_FD_148614 | JGI IMG/M metagenome (GOLD analysis project Ga0197142, IMG submission 148614) | Sediment microbial communities from Great Boiling Springs, Gerlach, Nevada, United States - GBS 60_MetaG | ecosystem: Environmental > Aquatic > Thermal springs > Hot (42-90C) > Sediment... | reverse complement strand
CGATTGTGCAGTTTGCCGAACTGGAGGGCTACATCGACGCGCCGATACGCACCTACTCGTCGGGGATGCTGATGCGGTTGGGCTTCGCTGTCGCCGCGCATGTGGACGCCGACATCCTGCTGGTGGACGAGGTGCTGGCGGTCGGCGACGCACGCTTCCAGCAGAAATGCTACGACAAAATCCGCCAGTTCCAGCGTGAAGGGCGCACCATCCTATTCGTGTCGCACGATATGGAGGCGATTACGCAGGTCGCCGCGCGCGCCCTCTGGCTGGACAAGGGCATCCTGCGTGCAGACGGCGACGCGCACATGGTTGTTCAAGCGTATCTGCAGACGATGCAGGCGAGTGAGTAAAGCAAGGCTACTCTGGTTCTACACCGAGTTCGCGCAGTTTCGCGCCCAGTTGACAAAGACGCACCCCCATCGGGTAATATACTAACACTTATAGGGGGACTGACATGCGCTGGAACAGGACGCGACGCGCCTTTACGGCGCTGGTAGGAACGCTTATCGTGTGCGGGGCCCTTGCTCAGAACCGAATCCCTGTTTGGAATATCGCGCTCCACTTCCGACCGTCCTCTATGGCATTTCAGTCGGATGGAAGACACTTGGTCCTGATGGGAAGCAAAGTATTAGCCCTCTACGATACGGCATCAGAACGAGTTTCCCGTGTTTTCGGTCCTAAAGACTTCGAGCAAGGCGGTGATCTTCGTCTCGATCTGTTTGTGGGCACAAATGGCGACATGGTAGTGTTATTGGGTGTTCGCAGCCACAACCAAACGCGAGTTTTTGCAGTATACACAATAAATACGAAGCGTTTGGTGAGAGTGATCGAATCTCCTGCAAGCAACTTCGTCTCTTTGTCGCCTTCGGGAAATTGGATTGCCCTACGCCAAGTGGTAAGTAGTACCGAAACCATCCTGCAACTTATAAACTTGCCCCAACAAAGTGTTTATTCGTACAGATACCTCAACTTGTACCAATCTGTTCAAGATGTGGGCTTGGATTACCCCAAGGTTTTGTTCACATCGGATGATCGACGCGCTGTTATTGTGACAGCCTCTGCGAGTTCGACGCCTCCCAAAGCCGAATTGATACGGCTCGCGGACGGAGCCATAGAGAGCGAGATCCTCTTCGGTGATTCCGAGACTCTGCCTCACTCGCTGCAACTCGCGCCATCGGGACGTTATTTAGCCGTGTATGGATGGAGTCGAAGAGCGACCACAGCGTCGGGCGCATTTGTTGTCGATTTCCAAAACTCTACGGTTCAGACCCTTTTCGCCGGAAGGTTCAACACATATAACTTTCCAACAGGGCTGGCGTGGGTCTCTGATCAGATGCTGTTCATAGGCGACGGCACTGGCTTCGCGGTATATGTGCAGGGGATTCTCAATCGCCATATCTCCATAGGAGGCTACCCTCGGCAGCTGTTAGTTCAGCCACACACGAACCGAGTGGTTGCGTCTCATCTCTTTGGGGTGTGTATCGTGGACTGGAGCAGCCTGAGCGCGCAGGTCTATCCGACCGCGTCTCCGACGGCATGGACATCTTACGGCAGCGCCTGCTTTTCGCCCAACCGCGCTTGGATGGTTGTGCCCAAGCAGCTTGTGAGCTTGGGCTGGCATCTGTCCCTGCTGCGCACAAGCGACTTCACCGAAGCGCGCCTGATTCCAGTTAGTACCCGAATGGAGCCACTGGCGGTTTCCAACGATGGGCAGCGGGTGGTGGCTAGCTCAGGCTCAGGCACGAGCGCTCGGACCCGCCTTCTGGACATGACCACCGGACAAGAGATTTGGGCGCTCCCATACGCCGCCTCGCAGGCGCTCTTTTTACCCGATGGCAGCGGCGTTCTGGTGTACGCAGGATCGAACTTGATTCGCATTCGAAACGACGGCTCTGAGGCGTGGCGTCAGGCGTTCGGGCTTTTTACCACGCTCGTCTCTGTTTCCGATGATGGAAAAGTGATTGCTCTGAATCGTCTGGGTGCGCAGGGGCAGGTGCTTAGCCTCGACCTTGAAACCCTCGAAGTGCGCACCCTCTATCAAGGACGAGACCTCTTGCAAGTGGTTACGACCCCAAACCATCAATATATCGCAGTGGTTCAACAGTTGGGCGAACTTCGACGAATCATCGTTTTCCGATACCCGACAATGCAGCAGGTAGGCGTGCTGCTTGTGGAAAACGTAAACGAGGTAGGTTACATACGACTCTACACCAGTCCTGTGCTGCTGGACTCAGCGGGCTTGGGTAACGAGTTCCACGCTTACACTTTGGGTATGGTGTATGTGATTTCTGCGGAGACGGCTCGCATTCTCCGAAGAGTGCCCTTGCAGGACGCCTTCGCTTTCGATCGCGGCTTCTGGTGCACGCCAAGCGGCTGGGTGACGCTGCGCAGAAATGATAGGTACTCCGACTATGATATGGTGTATCATCCTGCGAATGACCCCTCCCCAACAATTACGCCGATTTCGTATCGCGCCTCCTCGCCTCAATTTGCCAGTGTGAACGAGGTCGTGTTTGGAGGCTTCTTCGGCGCAAACAACTTTGGCAGGATTCTGTGGCGGGTAGACGCCAAGCCATCGGAGTTCCATCGATTCGTAATTGCATCCCCGCTTCAAAATCCTCTTGTCGTTGGCGGCGGCTTCTTTCTCGAGGTTTTCGAGGGCACATGGTTAGCGGGCGAATGGCCCAGCCTGCGCGTCCTTGCCGAGGGCAGGGCGAGCCGCACCAACTTTGTCAGCGGGCGACCTGAATTAGTAGTGGTCGACACGCAACTTTACAACTGGACGACGGGCACATACCTGTGGGATGTCAACAGCACGGGGCTGTCGGGCATCTCGTCGTTCCGCTTCTCCCCGGATGCCAACCTCTGCTACATTTGGCTCAGTTCGGGCGTTCGCTGGATGTACGATGTCCAAACGAACACGCCGCTGTGGAGGACCAGCACCATCGGCACGACAGCGCAGTTTTCCCGAGACTCGCGCTATATCCTGCTGGACGATGTATTCCTATTGGACGCCCGAACGGGTAGTTCGACCCGATTAGACCACACTGTCTACCTGGACGGGCGATTCGCGGTGACTCACACTCGTCTTGAGAGCGGGAACATGCTCACACGCCTGATAGAGATACCTTCCCGCAGGACTGTGGCAATCTTCGAGACGCCCCAACCCCTCGAGAACATCCAAGTGGCAGCGTCGCCCGAGGATCGCTGGTTTATCATCACGAGCCTCGATTATAGCCTTGTCTACCCCAATCCTTACGGTCGAACTGCAGGCGATACGAACTTTGACGGCTGCGTCGACGACGCCGACCTGCTGGCTGTGCTGTTTAGCTTCGGTCGTTCAGGTGGATGGGAAGACTTGAACGGCGACGGCGTAGTGGAAGATGCCGACTTACTAATCATTCTGTCCAACTTCGGGAACGGCTGCTAATTGGGGTGTGCAGGGGGAGGAGCGCAGCGCCTCCCCCCTGCATAAAGGAGTATGTCACCCCTTTTCCTACAAGGGACGGAATCAGGGGCAGTGCATAAGCGCGCGACAGGAACCCACCAACTCCCACGCGGTATAATCTTGCCCGATGCAGTTTCTACTCAAGTGGTTCATCTTCGCGGTTGCGCTGCATCTGACCTTTTGGAGTGGCGCACGGCTGGGGCTGGATATGCGTCCCAGTCCTAACTGGCAGGACAACCTGATTATGGCGCTGCTGCTGGGGCTGGTGAATGCCTTGATTAAGCGTGGAGTGAAACTTGCCCTACTGCCGCTGAACTGTTTGACGCTGGGCGTTGCGGGGTTGTTGGTGAATACGCTGCTGTTTTGGGCGGTGTTTGCGCTTGCGCCGTTTAACTTTCGCGTGGGCAACTTCTGGGCGGCGCTGTACGGGAGCATTGTGCTTGGGATTATCAACGGGTTGCTCAGCGGCGTGCTGTTGCGCGAGGAGCCGAACAAGCGGAGGTAATCGGCGTGGGGCGACTGCTGCGGGGGCTGGCGATTTGGATTGGGCTGTATGTGCTGCTGACGGGGGCGCATATGGGGGTGCTGTACGGCATCAACGCGCTGCGGGCGCGCTATGAGACTGGGCTGGAGATGCGACTCGGCGCGGAAGCCGTTGACCGCGAGCCGCCCTACAGTGGCGGCGAACGGCTCATCGTTGCGCTGGATATCCAGCCCAGCACCTACTGGCAGGAGTCGCTGGCGATGAGCGCGGTGATGAGCCTGATTGTGGCGGTGTTCGTGGGGCTGGCGTCGCTGGCGTTTCGCAAGGGGCGCGCGGCGAAACTGGCGCTCGTCGCGCTGGTGGTCAATGGGCTGGTGTTCTTCTTCTTCGCGCAACTGAGCGAGCAACTGTTCGCGGGCTACCTGTTGGGGCGACCTGTCTCGGCAGTCGCGCCTGCGATTCTGGTGGGGCTGGCACACGCGGTGATTAGCGTGCTGGTGCTTGGAGGCAACAAATGAGCATGGGGCGATTGGTGCTGGTGTCGGGCGTGTCGGGGGCGGGCAAGACGCTTGCGCTACAAACGCTGGAGGACATCGGCTACTTCTGCATCGACAACCTGCCGCCGTCGATGCTTGCAGCACTGCGTGAGCGTGTCGCAACGGGGCAGCGCGTGGCGGTCGTAGTGGACACCCGCGCGAGCGAGCCGCTGGAGGACGCCGAGCAAGCCGTGCTGCAGATGCGTGCGGGGGGTGTGCCCATCGAGGTGCTGTTCCTGGACTGCGCCGACGAGGTGTTAGTGCGTCGTTTCAAAGAGACGCGCCGTCCGCATCCGCTGGCGAGTCGCGAGCCGAGCCTGCCGAAAGCCATCCGCGCCGAGCGCGCCCTACTTGCGCCTCTCAAAGCCATCGCCGACCATACACTGGACACCACACTGTTCAAGCCGCAAGACCTACGCGAGGCGATCCGCCAACTCTACGCTGACGCGAAAGCGCAGTCGCCTCTGCGCGTGCGCATCGTTTCGTTCGGTTTCAAATACGGTGTGCCCGCCGATGCCGATTTGGTGTTCGATGTGCGGTTCCTGCGCAATCCGCACTATGTGCCCCAACTCAAGCTCAAGCCTGGCACAGACGCCGCCGTGCGCGAGTATGTGCTAAGCGACACTGAAACGCAGGAGTTTCTGGAGACGATGCGAAACTTTTTGGCGTACCTACTGCCGCGCTACGAGCGTGAAGGCAAAGCGTACCTGACGGTTGGGATTGGTTGCACGGGTGGACGCCACCGTTCGGTCGTGTTGGGCGAGGTGCTGGCGCAGTGGTTCGCTGAGCGAGGCTATCGCGTGACGGTCGAACATCGCGACTTGGCGCGAGGAGAGGATTGACATGCGAGAAGGTCGTTGGCGTTGGTTGATGCCTGGCATGCAGGTGAAGCGTTGGCTTGCGCTCTCCAGTGTGGGGCTGCTGATTGCGCTGGTCGGGGTGTGGATTGGGCTCCAAGGCGCGCCTGCACGGTGGCTGGAGTCGCTGTACCGCGCGATTGACGAGCCGATTCGCCAAGTGGCGTCCACGCCGCGCGCAGCGCAGGCGATGCGCTGGTCGCTGGGTGGCGCGCTGATAATCGCGGGGCTGGGCGTGTGGTGGTGGGGGCTGCGCCGCGCATGGCGCACGCTGGTCGGCATCCTGCAGCCGCGCGCCAGTGGGCGCGTGTGGGATGTGCTATCACGCTACGCATTGATGGCGCATGGCAAGCGCATCGTCGTTATCGGCGGCGGCACAGGGCTATCCACCATGCTGCGCGGCATCAAACGCTATACTGCTAATATCATCGCCATCGTCACCGTAACGGACGACGGCGGCTCGTCGGGTCGGCTGCGCCACGAGCTAGGCATCCTCCCGCCTGGCGACATCCGCAACTGCCTAATTGCGCTCGCCGATGCCGAAGGCGCGATGACTGCCCTGCTGCAGCACCGCTTCAAAGACGACGCGGGCAATCTCAGCGGGCACTCGGTCGGCAACCTACTGATTGCCGCCATGACGCAAATCAAGGGCGATTTTGAGCAGGCGATTCAGGAAATCAGCAAGGTATTGGCAATTCGTGGGCGTGTGCTGCCCTCCACACTCACGCATGTGAACCTACGCGCGGAGATGGAAGACGGCGCGTGCATTGAGGGCGAAACGGCGATTGTGGAGTATCCCGCGCGCATCCGCCGCATGCACCTCAACCCGCCCAATGTGGAGCCGCCCCAGGAAGCCCTCGATGCTATCCGCCAAGCGGATGTGATTGTGCTGGGACCAGGCAGCCTGTTCACGAGCGTTATTCCGAACCTGCTTGTGCCCAAAATCACCGATGCGCTGCGCACGACCGACGCCTTGCGCGTCTATGTGTGCAATGTGATGACTCAACCAGGCGAGACCGACGGCTTCACGGCGTCCGACCATGTGCGGGCGTTGGAAGCGCACGCGGGCGGGCGCGTATGCGACTATGTGCTGGTCAACATCGCCACGCCGAACCCCGACCTGCTGGAACGCTACCGCGCCAGCGGGCAGGATTTAGTCATGCCCGATGTCGACCGCATCCGCCAGATGGGCTATAAGGTCATCACGGGCAACTTCATCAGCCAGACCGACTATGTGCGCCACGACCCGCACCGCCTCGCGGAAGCGATTTTGCGCTTAGGCAAATAAGAATCCTGATCATGCGCTGGTGCTTCCCGCTCCAGTGATAGGTCACATAGCCCATCTTCTTCACACCAAAGCCGCACAATCCGTTCGAAAACGACAGCACAGGATCGAGCAGGAAAAGGAAGTTCCCTTGCGAATCATCCGTTTTGGAACCCCCGTTCATAGGCGCAACTGCTGCGGGAGGTTTCACGCCCAAAAGGAGCTGTGTACCGAACGAACATTTGACTTGGAATCACTTAGAGGAGGCAGGAGCTATGCGTGTCCTTTTATTTGGCGGGCTTTTGGCAGGGATTTGCGTGAAGGGAGTTGCGCAACCGTTGCGCACGCCTAACGGCATGCTTTGGGCAGGCTCCACTTTTTCGCTAAGAGCGGTAGCGACGACGCAGGACGGACGCCTAATTAGCGTCTCCAACCAAGCGACTGTCACGGTAGGCGAAGTGATACGCTGGCGTGTGTCGGTAGAAAGCGAACCCGCGCTGACCATCCCAAGCTCGGAAGGCTGGTTCACGCTACTGATTCAAAACCGCGGCAACGCGGTGGACGCGCTGAACCTACGCCTCAAGACGAACGAAAGCGCGGACGCCAGTCCTTGGAATGTCGCCCTGTTCGAGCAGCGGGAAGACGGCTCGGGCTTCAATAGTGGTCATCTACTCACAGATGCTACCTCTCCGCTCATGCCTGGCGATTCGCGTCGTCTCTATCTGCGCGCCCGTCCGCCTGGCGACCGCAACACCGACGGCGCGTGGATTCACTGGCTGGGGACCTCACAAAGAGCCCCCTCTGTGGCTTTTATGCGCGACTTCGCCTGCGGGGTCGAAGCGGCACGTTGGGCACATACGAGCACATCCACTGCACCGAGCCATCGGATTATCGGCGACCCTCAGTTGATTCAGGGACGGCTCCACTGGCTCACTTGGGATGGGGTGCTGCTCCGCCTCTACCGCACGCCGAACTCGCTCAGCGTCAATACGACCTTCTCGAACAACATTAGCTTTGAAGCGCGTATCAGTATCCCTGAGCCGACTCACCAGAGTGTTTTAGTTGGCGATTGCTGGTACTTGCTCACTCGGACGGGGCAAATAATGTTCTTTCTGCTTTCACGGGCGCACGGGGGCACAACGCTCTCTGCACAGTCCATCAACTTGCCTACTGGTGTAGTGCCTAATCCGAACCTGCCGTTGGTCAACTGTGCGGGCGATCTCTACTTTGCAGATACGCAAAACCGCCTCTGGCGGTTCAACAGCGCGACAGGGACATTTAACCTGCTTGTTGCCTTCTCTAACCATCCAATCACGAGCCTCACTGTGCTGGACACATATCTTCTCGCGGTGGGGCGTGCAGACGGGCAAATAGATATTTACAACGGCACCGTGCCTGTGTTAGTGGATTTCCGTGTACCTGGAGCAGGCAATCAGCCTGTGAGGTTTGTCGGGTTTCATCATACGCTGCTCACTTTGGCGGTGGGCAACACCCTTGCCATCTACAATACCAACACCGCCAAGTGGCTCTGGGTGCGTGTGCTTGACAGCGCGATAGTTGCGCCCCCAGTGCTGGACACACGAACCGAAGACGCATGCTATGCGCTCACCGAGGGCGGCTGGCTCTACGGTTTCGCCATCCCGCGTGGGGAGATATTGCCACTCTACCCCAGACGCCTGTTTGAGACGGGGGTCGCCCGCGCCGCGCTTAGCTGCATGACCCAAGCCGATCGAGAAGTGCCCTACCTCTACCTACAGGCGGAACTGGCGGACGGTACCGTGCGCACACTGTTCATCACGGCGACCAACCCGCTCAACCGCTTCGTGAACCCCACAACACTTGTGAACACACCTATAGGTAGCCACTGGCTGTTCACAGGCAACACTGACCAAGACCTCGCGATTCAGTGGGTCTCGTGGGGCGCAGGCAACGATGCCAACCGCGGCGCGTTCTACGCCTTCCGCTTACGATAGGTACAATATGCCCGATGTGGGCTATCGAAACGCGCAACCTGCGCAAAGTGTACCGACCGCTGTTTGGGGGCAACCCCATCACAGCGGTCGATAATCTCAACCTGCAAGTGCCTGCAGGTACGGTGTTCGGCTTTCTGGGTCCCAACGGCGCGGGCAAGACGACCACCATCCAAATCCTGATTGGGAATGTGTATCCGACGGCGGGGGAGGCGTTTGTGCTGGGGCATCGTGCAGGTGCGCTCGCTGCAAAACGCAAACTCGGTTTCCTGCCCGAAAAGTTCCAGTTCCACGACTTTCTGACCGCCGAGGAGTTCCTGCGGATGCACGGGCGGCTTGCTAAGATGGACGGCGCGACCCTGCAGCGACGCATCGACGAGGTGCTGGAACTGGTCGGGCTTGCCGAGCGACGCAAAAGCAAAATCCACGAGTTCTCCAAAGGCATGCAGCAGCGCATCGGGCTGGCGCAGGCGATTCTGCACGACCCCGACCTCGTGATTCTGGACGAGCCGACATCCGCGCTGGACCCGCTGGGGCGCAGGCGCGTGCGCGAAGTCATCCAGTACCTCAAGGAGCGCGGCAAGACGGTGTTCCTCAACTCGCACTTGCTCTCGGAAGTCGAGCGCAGTTGCGACCAAGTGGCGATTATCAACAAGGGGCGCGTGGTGGTGCAGGGTGTGCTGGACGAGTTGCTGGTAAACCGCTCGGTGGTGCGTGTGGAGCTGCGGCGCGTCGAGCCGCGCGTGCTGGAAGCCGCCGCGAAGGTTGCCCAGAAGATACACCCTGTCGACGAGCGGTGCTTCACTGCTGAGGTCGCCAGCGAGGACGACATTCCCGAACTCGCGCGCGCGATTCTGGACGCGGGCGGCGCACTGATTGGCTTGCAGGCGCACCGCGAAACGCTGGAAGACCTGTTCATCCAAACTGTGGAGGGCGAGGGCAAATAACATGGGGGTGATTATTGCACTCACGCTCAAAGAGGCGATGCGCCGCCGCGCGTTTCTGGGCACGCTCATCATCTTAGTGACGCTGTACGGGCTGAGTTTTCTGCCGCGCGCGTTCAAGGAGGCGTTCGGCGGCGACGAACGGCAATTTGAGGTTGGTGTGAACCTCGCCGTGTTGTTCGGCATCGACGCCATCAAGTTCTTCTCAGCGGTGCTGGCGATTCTGCTTAGCGCGGGCGCAATCACTGCCGAGATTGAGCGCGGGTACCTGGCGGCGATTCTGCCCCGACCGCTCTACCGATGGGAACTCTACTTGGGCAAGTGGCTGGGCGTGATGCTCTTTACGGCGGCGAACGCGACGCTCTGGACAGCGATGCTGTGGGTGTCGGTCGTGTTGCAGGGCGAGCCGCGCGTGGAGATGTGGCGGGTGTTGCCCTATGTGCTACTGTATCCGATTCTGTACGGTACGCTCGCGCTTGCGCTCTCCAGTTTTTTGGGTGCGTCGATTGCCTCAATGTTCACCGTTGCGCTGGGCGCGTTCGCCTACTTCTCGGATCACTTCCTGCGCCCGATTGCTGCGTATTTCGATGTGCGGTTGCTACAGCAGATGGTTTGGCTTTCGGAGTGGGCGCTGCCGATGGCGACGCTGAAGCGACTGGTGCAGATTCAGGTGGATACCATCCTGCCGCCAGGCTTTGGCGAGCGCCCGCCCTTCGGACGCCCCGATGTGCTGGAGTTTCTGAACCCGCCCGTGCAGCCGCTGGACTTAGCGTATGTCGCGCTGTATATTCTTGTGGCTCTAACTGCGGGGCTTGTCATCTTCTGGCGGCGTGATGTGCAGTGAATCCACACCGGCGGAGGTATACTGAGGCTATGGCGAAAGTGCTGTCGCGCCCGAAAGCCGTTTCGTGTGGGGGGCATACGCGAAAATTCACTCGCGCCGAGTTGGAACGGATGTACGACGCGGGCATCTTGCGCCCCGACGAGAAGATCGAACTCATCGGCGGCGAACTGGTCGCAAAGGAGTTGCCTATGAAAAGCGCACATGCTACCGCGATTAGTCTGTGTGAGGAAGCGCTTCGTCAAGTATTCGGAAAAGGCTATGTCGTGCGCGGGCAGTTGCCGCTGGCATTGAGCGAGCGCGACCAGCCGCTGCCCGATGTCGCCGTCGTGGAGGGCAACATCCGCGACTTCGCTTATGCCCACCCCACCCGCGCCGTGCTGGTGGTGGAGGTCAGCGAAGCCACCCTGCGTTTAGACCGCCACACCAAAGCCAGCCTCTATGCGTGGGCAGGCATTCCTGAATACTGGATTGTGAACCTTATGGAGGGCGTGCTGGAGGTGTTTCGGGAGCCTGCGCCGATGGCGGGACGCCCATATGGGTACGGGTATCGCCAGCAGGCGGTGTATCGTGCAGGCGAGTCGATTACGCCTGTAGCACAACCAGAGGCAGTGATTGCAGTCGACGACCTGTTGCCGCCGCAGGAGTCGGGTTAGCGAACCTCACGCTTCGCCTGCTGCCATAAGTCCTCCCACTCGTCGGCGGAGAGGCTCTCCAGCGGGCGGTTCTGGCGCGCGGCTTCCGCCTCCATCCACTGGAAGCGCACTGTGAACCGATCTACCATCTGGCGCAGGCACTGTTCGGCGTCCACCTGAGCGTGGCGGGCGATGTTGACCACCGTGAACAGCAGGTCGCCCAACTCGCTGGCGATACGCGCCGAATCGCCTGACGCAATCGCCTGACGCAGTTCGGTCTCCTCCTCGTGCAGTTTGTCCAGCACGCCGTGAATCGAGTCCCACTCAAAGCCGACGCGGGCGGCGCGTTTGGAGATCTCTTGGGCGCGCGCTAACGCGGGCATTGCGCGCGGCACGCCGTCCAGCACCGAGTCGCGTCCTTTTTGCTGGCGTTTCGTGGCGTCCCAGTTTTTCAGCACCTGCGCGGCGGTCTCGGCGTGCGCATCGCCGAACACATGCGGGTGGCGTGCGATGAGTTTCTCGATCAGGTGCTGCACGACTTGGTGAATATCGAACGCGCCCGTTTCGCTGGCGATTTGGCTATGCATCAGCACCTGCAGCAGCAGGTCGCCGAGTTCCTCGCGCAGTTCGGCGGGGTCGGCGCGGTCAATCGCTTCCAGCGTCTCATAGGTCTCTTCCAGCAGGTGGGGCTTGAGGCTCGCGTGGGTTTGTTCGCGATCCCATGGGCAGCCGTCGGGGGCGCGCAGCGCGGCGACCACGCGCGTTAATCCCTCAAAGCCCGCGTAGGTCTGCTCACGGCGTGGGCAGGCGGGGACCAGCAGGTAGGTCAGCGCGTCGCACGGCATTGCGGCGAGTCGCTCCAGTGGGATGCGCCGCGTCTCCACGCTCACATCGCCAGGTGCATGCACCAAGATCACCTCGTGGTCGGGCGGGT
>Ga0197142_1004104_pt1 | contig 11918 bp, 7 predicted proteins | sample GBS60_MetaG_FD_148614 | JGI IMG/M metagenome (GOLD analysis project Ga0197142, IMG submission 148614) | Sediment microbial communities from Great Boiling Springs, Gerlach, Nevada, United States - GBS 60_MetaG | ecosystem: Environmental > Aquatic > Thermal springs > Hot (42-90C) > Sediment... | reverse complement strand
CTGGCAGGTCGCCACTGATACGACTTTTAGCAATATCGTTGCCTCCGGTACTACCTCCACAGACTCCGATAGGGATTATACCGTGAAAGTGCTCGCTACAGGGCTACAGCCAGATCGATGGTACTATTATCGATTTTCAGCGCTTAATACCACCTCCATCACAGGACGCACGCGTACCCTACCCGCCAATCCCAGTCGTATTCGCTTTGCACTCGTCTCCTGTGCCGATTATCAAAATGGCTATTATACCGCCTACGAAAATATCACCCTCCGAAACGATGTGGACTTTATCCTGCATGTAGGGGACTATATTTATGAGTACGGCCCTTCACAGAATGATGTTCGTCAATCTGAACCCCCCAGAGAAATCCTTACCTTAGAAGACTACCGCATTCGGTATTCGCATTATCGGCTGGATAGCTGTTTGCAGTGGCTACACCAGAATTACCCTTTTATCGTGGTCTGGGATGACCACGAGCTGGCCAATAATGCCTGGAAGGCAGGTGCTCAAAATCATAATCCCGGTACAGAAGGGGACTTTGCGGCTCGAAAGGCGGCGATGCTTCGGGCCTATCATGAATGGATGCCTTTCTGGATGCCTGATCCCGGTGATTCCCTGCGGCTGTGGCGAAAGTTCAGCTTTGGGGGGCTGGCCGACCTTATCATATTAGATACCCGTCATTACGACAGAGACCGGCAGGTCTCTCAAAATGACCCCAATCTCAACGATCCCAATCGAAGCATGCTGGGCCCCGCTCAACGGACCTGGCTTCTGAATGAACTCGGTAACTCCAGCGCAACCTGGCGGATCCTGGGACAGCAGGTAATGATGGCGCCCCTGAGGGCCTTCAATATTCCCTTGAATCTGGATCAGTGGGATGGCTACCCCGCCGAGCGGGAAACCCTCATGACCTTCCTCAAAAATAACAACATTGGCGGCATCGTGGTGCTGACAGGAGATATTCATACCTCCTGGGGGAATGACCTCCCTTTTGGGCCGGGTAGCTACAATAGCTCTACCGGCGCTGGCTCCACCGCCGTCGAATTCGTAACCCCCAGTATCACCTCAGCCAACGCCAGCTTCCTGGGCAACTTTGCCAACCCCAGCATAGTCAAAAGTCAGAATCCCCATGTAAAGTATGTAGACCTGGCAAAGCATGGGTATGTGATTATTACGATTGTTTCGGATAGCGTGCAGGGGGATTGGTTTTTTACGAATCGGATAGATCAGCCTATTCCCGGTGAGACGGCGGGAGAGAGCTGGTATGTGCGGCGCACGGAGCGCTTCCTGCGCAAAGCGAATGCACCTATCTCCGTCGGCCCCAGCTACAACCCCCCTCTTATTCCCCGTCAATCGACCTCTTCATCCGCTCCTGTCAGTCCGGGCTTTACGCTGGTAGGGGTATATCCCAATCCAGCTGAAAACTTCATAACGCTCCAGCTCTACACCATACAGCCCATGCTGATTACCCTTCGCCTGACCAATATCCTGGGGCAGACGGTGGAAACCTATGCCGTCCGCACACCCTCTGCCGGCACCCATTATTATCAGGTACCGCTGGATGGCGTACCGAGGGGTCTTTTCTTTTTAGAAGTCGCCTCCGAGCAAGGAAAAGCAAGCTATCAGCTCATCAAGCAGAAATAAAAGCCCCTCTCCCAACTTCGCCGTATTTATCAAATCCTGAGCGGGCGGTTCTCCCGCCGAGAGACAAAGGGCCAAAATGTGCTATGATCTTCGCATCAAGAGATACAATCTGAGTCAGAGAGCGCCTGAATGTATGGGGTAGCAAACTCAATTGATACAACTCATGTCAAATGCTCCCCTGATCATTTGAGTAAAGCCTCACGGATATACGCCTAACCCAAATTCGCCCCTAATCACATAAGCACCGCCTACACAGCCGCGCCCTTCACTTCTATACGCCCATTCACTTGCTCCTCTACATACCGCCGAATCCTCTCAAAACACCTGCTCCACCGGATTTCCCTCAGGCAAATACGGCATACGATCTTTTGTCTGCATCAGGCAGTGCTTTTGCGAGGCGTAAGCTTCAGTTCGGCCGGAATAAGGGGCGTGGTCAAAGGCACAATCTCTTTCGCTACGCTGGCTACCTCCAGACCGTATGCACTCTCAATCGGCAGTGAAAGACGATCGATAAAGTTGTATAACTGAAGAAAAAAGCGTGTGGTTGGGCTAAATCTCGCATCGTTATTGATAATACGCCGTACAAAAAGAAACCTGAAATCTCCTGGCTGATTGCGCTGACGAAGGCTGGGATAGGGACTGCGAATATCTACTTCTCCCGCCTGTACCAGCTTCTCCACCACCTGTCGTAAAAGAAGATTCAACTGAGGCTGCAGTTTATAGCCCACATGAAAGTCCACCCGATAGATATGTCCTTTCAGATAAGTGTGCAGGTCGTAAGTGGCTTCATAAGGTTTATCGCTCAGGTGAATATGGAGAAACCAGTAAGTAACCGCTCGTTTGGGCTGACGCTGCGTAAGGGCGTATACAACGCGATGTTCTATCTTGTGAGGCGTGGGACTGGTGGTCAGACAGGCCAGATGCGCCGCATAGTAAGGAATGGCTTCCTCCTGCCGGATAGCATTTATCTTTTCCAGATAAGGCTCAAAATCTACCCAGTCTGCAAAGCGAGCTTTTATCCGCTCTCCTAAGAGCCATATCGTCATCACGATGGCTACTCCCCCCCCCAGTAAAAGCGCTATCCAGCCCCCTTCAGGAACTTTGTGGAGGTTAGAGTAAAGAAAAAGCAGTTCCACAGGCAGGAAGCCCCCCGCAAATAGCAGGGCAATCCCCCAGCCATTCTGCTGGCGTTTGTAAAGCCGGAAATAAAAGATAGATAGGGTAGAGGTAACGATGATGGCGATATTGATGGAGAGGCCATAGGCGGCTTCCATGGCACTGGAGCGTTGCATGGTCAGGACAATCACCAGAATGATAGCCCACAGCGTCCAGTTGATGAAGGGCACGTACATCTGAGAGCGGGTAGTGGCAGGGTAGAGAATGCGCATGCGCGGCCAGAAACCCAGGCGATTGGCTTCTGTAAAGATGGTATAAGCACTGCTGATGGTGGCCTGACTGGCAATGATGGTGGCAGCCGTAGCGATAACGACAGCCGGGATAAGCCATCCCGCTGGCAACATCGCGTAAAAAGGTTTCTCCGCCTGCCCTAAAAGCGCTCCTTCTTTATAGGTCAGAAGCCATGCCCCCTGCCCGAAATAAGATAAAAGCAGAGCAGGCTTTACAATCAACCAGGCCCGCCGAATAGAGCCTCGCCCCACATGCCCCATGTCCGCATATAACGCCTCCACCCCCGTAATCGTCAGAAAAACTGCTCCTAAAAGCAATACACCTTTCGGATGCCGCCACAAAAACTCAACCGCATAGGCCGGATTTATAGCCTCAAGAACTGCAGGCTGCTCCAGAATACGATAAAGCCCCGCCCCACTGATAAAAATAAACCACAACAGCGTAACCGGCCCAAATGCCCGCCCCACCCACTCCGTCCCAAACTGCTGAATAAAAAATAAAGCCGTGATAATGATCAGAACAATCGGCAAAATCTGAAGTCCCGGCACATGCAGCTCCAGACCTTCAATAGCCGATGTTACGGAAATAGCCGGCGTAAAAATAGAATCGGAAAAACTCATAGCCGCGCCTATGACCACGAGTCCCATCAGTCGGGGAGCATATCGCCGCAAAAGCGCATACAGGGCAAAAACCCCTCCCTCCCCGTGATTATCCGCACGAAGAACAAAAAGTACATACTTTACAGTTACAATCAGCGTAAGTGCCCAGAAAATAAGTGACAGTCCCCCTAAAACAATTGTTTTTTCAATAACCGCATCCCGACATAAGGCATCCAGGGCATACAACGGCGAAGTGCCTATATCCCCAAATACAATCCCCAGCGCCAGAAGGGCTCCCCTCCACCCAGAAGGAGCCGATGGACTGCTCTTACTCATACTTATCGTTTCTGGAATCTCTGATGAAGTACATGCCACTTAGTAGGAAATACATCAGGTTTTTCAGATTTTTTATCATTTATATGATAGTAGATAAATAAAGCTCTGCGCGCTCGCGTGGTGGCTACATAATGAAGATTGAGGCCTTCTAAGGCGGCTGACTTCCAGCTTTCTGCATACAGGGGACTGAGGCTTTTGTCCTCACTCTTAACATAAAGCGGTAGCTCTGGAACATAGCTTATGCTAAATTCAGGCGAAAAACCTAATAGAACATTCAAAGATTCCATTAGCCTATGCTCCTCACTTTGTGAAAGCTCCATGGAAGACGCGATTTTTTCAAGAGAAAACCAATTTTCCACAGCTTTATAGCTTAAGAAGTTCCAGTTTGCAAAAGGAACGATGACCGCTTCCCAGGCCAGGCCTTTAGCTTTATGAATGGTAAGGACGGGATAGGTATCGGGGCCGAGCGGCACCTCCACTGTGAGCTGGGAGGCCTTGCCTTCCCACCAGTTCAGAATGTCTTCCAATCCGGGCGCCACAAGCCCCTCTAAAAAAGACCACAGGTTGTCTAAAAAGACCTGCCAGAAAAGAGTTTCCGAAGGTAAATGCGAACGAATACTCTCCATAAGTGTATAGAAGGCCTTCCACCAGTGAATAGGGGTGCTTTCTGGCAGATTTTTCAGGAGGATATTCTCCAGGTCTGCGTACAGGTCATGGTGTTCAAGAAACTGCCGGGAAGCAGGAGCCGGGGAGGCCTGAAGCGCCAGAGGATTAAGATGTCGAAGCATAAGGATTTCCATGGTAGCGTAGAGAGAGGGAACTTTCCCCAGAGGGGAAGAGGTGATTTGTAGATCGTACTCTGGCAATAGACGCCGCAGCAGGTTTATCTCCTCGTTTTTGCGTACCAGAAAAGCCGTTTCTCCTGGGGATATGCCGGCCCACCTCAGGATTCTGAGCCTATGACGCAGAAACTTTGCTAACCCCTCCTCCCGCTGGTAACCGCGCACTCGAACCGCAGGATAGAGCCGCCGTTTCCGTAAAAACAGGTCGGACCGGAATGGCCGAACCGCCCGCCCCCGCCTCTGCCGGTGCTGTTGATAAACTTCTATCAGGTACCTGGATGCGACTATCTTGGGGTAGTCTTTTTTAGGTAAGGCATTCGAAGACAAGAACTTAAGATACCGCAGCACCCGGGCATAAAAGCGATTATTGAAGGAGATAATCCGCTTTTGACTACGATAGTTATGAGAGAGCAGCTGCTGATGCGCTTTTTTCCGAAGGGCCAGAAAGTAACTCAGTTCAGCTTCTCGCCAGGCATAGATACTCTGCTTCGGATCCCCTACAATGTAAATAGGATGGCCCTGACCCTGAAGTTCTTCTATGAGCGGTTCCAGAATAGCCCATTGTTGCAAACTGGTATCCTGAGCTTCATCCAAAAGAAGCTGCCTGATGTGGCGATAAGGCAAAACGGCAAATGGAGGCACATTGCGGGCTGTTAGCTCCACTACATACTGAAGATCTCTCAAAAATAGCGTGCGATTGTCCTGCCGGTAAGAGCGCAAAATCTCCTCCAATACGGCGTATAACTCCTTCGTAATAAACTCAGGTAAAAACCGGGTAGCGGCTGAAGTAGCATTGTCAAGTATGTTCTTTACGACAGGGGTGGAGAAGGATGAGGAGGGAGTATGTAGAAGACTTTTGAGGAGGCGAATGCGAATAGGACCTTCTGAAATTAGCGTTTTTATGGCTTTTCGGAAGATTCTGGCTAAGGAGAAGGTCTGACTGGAGTCATATTTCTGGAGGGCTTTTTGAAGGGTTGCATAATGGCGTTTTTCGGAGAGTTTCCGCCAGAGATGTCTTAAGAGTTGCTCCTGAGCTTGAAGGAAGGCGGCTTCATCCACAACAAGCTCTCGATAGGTGGGAAGAGAGAGGAAGGGGGCTATATGCTGGTAAGTACGCAGAATGAGACTGTCTATGGTGCCTGTTTCAAGCAGGAAGTCCTCAAAAAGAAGATTTTTGATAAGGGGGCTGGGGGCGCCATCCCGGGTAGCGAGATGAAGGATGCGGCTTCGCAGCTCCGCCGCCGCTTTTCGAGTAAACGTAACGGCCAGAACAGGATTTCCCTTTTCCAGAAAGGGAATGGCCTTTTGAGCGATAGATTGGGTCTTGCCGGATCCGGCTGAAGCAATAAGAAGCGTAATTGAGCTACTCCGAGGAGGCATAAATTTTTTTCAAAGCATCGATGGGATCATGGGGTTTATACCCTAAGAGCGTCTGGGCCTTCTGGATAGCGAGGCTGGAGTGCGGCGGGCGTGGAGCGATTTGCCGAAAGTCTTTTGTGGTGAGGGGCCGAATGAGATCGGCATTCAGTCCCAAAACCTGTGCAATCTTCTGACCGAAGGTATACGGAGTCTCTATGGTAGGCCCGGCAATATGAAAGATACCTTCGGCCTGCTTTTCTATAAGGAGGCGTATGCCTTCTGCCAGGTCGTGAGCCCACGTGGGAGTGCGCCGCTGGTCTATAAAAAGCGCATAGTCGCGCCCGCTCATCAGCATTTGCCGAACCCGGATATAGATGTTGTCCCGGCTGAGGTGGGGGGCCGTGCCGTACACCAGAGAGGTTCTGGCAATAGCCCAGGGGCCCGGGTACTGCCGTATTACCCATTCAGACGCCAGCTTGCTGGCTCCATATACAGAGATGGGGGCTGGCAGGTCGTTTTCCTTATAGAGGTAATCGGCCGGCACAAACCCATCAAACACGAAGTCTGTGGAGACCAGGACCAGGTGGGCTCTGGGGGCCCAGGTAGCGAGGGCATTTACGAGATTCTGGGTAGCGGTAACATTGTGCTGCCAGCAGAGGGAGGGATTTTCCTGGCAGGCGTCTACGAGGGTCATAGCGGCGATGTGGGCGACGACGTCGGGTCGGGCCCAGCGAATAAGTGCCATAACTTTATCAGCGTCTGTCAAATCGGCGGTCTGATAGGCATAAGGGGGATTTTCAACGATCGTGCGTCCGGCCCCTAAAAGCTCCCAGGAGGTATGCCGGGCACAGGTGATGTAAGTATGATGCCCAACAAGCCCCCGAATGCCGGTAATGAGCACCCTCATCAGACAAAGGTAAAACGAAGCCCCCCGATAAGTGATAAAGAGCCAGGGGCGTCCCCTCTTCCGGAGGAGGCGCCCCTGTTACGATTTTTTTACAGGGTGTAACTATTCTTTTACAGGAGTCAGACTTTTGAGGACCCGTTGATTGAGGCCATCGCGAAGTTCGGCGTATCCTTCAGCGCTGGGTTCAGAGGCAGCAGCCTGCTGGTAAGCCTGCAGCGCATAGCCATAGAGACCATTTTGCTCATAGAAGGCACCGAGGAGAGCCTGCCCTAAGGCTGTCTGGGTGTCCAGCGTACGAAGGAGTTCTTGCTCTTCGCTCTTGAGAGATTGGGCTTTATCGGCGGGAAGGACTTTGAGGCAGAGGCGATTGGACTTGATAGTAGGGTAGCGGCGAGTGCTGATGCTCCAGTAGTAGCAGGGGCCAGGTTTGATTTTGGAGGCAAGGTTAAGTTCTATACGGTGCTGGTCGGCGGGGACTTCTTCGGTGTGGACGACCTGGCCTGCTTCATCCAGGATTTCTATACGATAACCCTCAGAGCCCGGGACCCGATCCCACTGGAGGAGAACCCTCTCAGCGAAGAAGGCACTCTGAGCGGGAGTCAACGTTGAGGGAGCCATAGAAGAGCGTGTTACAGCTCCTAAGGTCTTACCCGATGGACGACCGGCCCCCGAGGCAATCGCCTGATTAAGTACGTACCCCGTGTAGCGAGCCGCATACGGGTTATTGTCAGCTTTACCTACCTGTGCTGAAAGCTGCCCTACCGTATAAGTACCGGTCTCTCGAAGTTCACGGGCCTTGTTATTGGCCAGAATAAGGGCGGCATACGACTGGGGTCCCAGCTTTATCTTCTGGTTGTCCTGAAGCTTCATACCCACAGTGGCCTTTACCCAGCTGCTACCTTGTTCTACCTGTACATCTCCTCGTAACGCGAGGATAGAGGCACCCTGTGCCCACAGGAGCGCGCCTAACAGGCTCACCCCAAACATGGCTAAACGGCTCCGACGAATCATAACAAATAAGCCTTATGCAAACCTCATGCCAGAATGGATTTTCTGCTCGGAGCCGTCAGGAAGCATATTTCGCCGCCGATGAGAAGAGCCAGAAAAGCCACTTCGGCATCCACCCAGTATCCTTGGCGAGAGAGGAAGGCGAATGAAACACCCAAGATAAGCATAAGAACTATTTGGGCCAGGCGAACCCGGATGTATACATATCGGGCGCCCGCATCCGCAAAAAGTCCAAGCAGCATGAATCCTAATCCTGCAATCAAGTAGACAAGCGCAGGGGGAAACTGTTTCCAGAAATTCTGATGGTAGATCATGGATGCGATATTGGCATGGATGACGACCCCATACATATCGGGTGTGGTAAGGGTAAAGGGGCGCACCCCCAGGGGAGAGAAGAAAAGGTCCTCGGTGTACTTATAGAGAGGATCCGCAAAGCCAATGAAGAGGGCTTTTTGCGAAAGGACAGGCAGGGGTAAGGTATCGGTTATAAGGTCCTTCCCTGTGAAGAAGTAAAAACAGGAAATATTGCCGCGATAGCGGATGGGGGGGGTGGGAGGGATGGCCCCACCCGATAGGCGCGCCGAATCTAAATGCAGAGCGGCCGCCCAGGCAAGGGAAGGTTCTATACTTATGGGGGCCTTATGATAGAGGCGTGCGTAACGAACAATGCGTCCCCCCAGACTTTCCTGGTACAGCAGGTTGGCAAAGGCTTTTCGGGTACAGGCAGCAAAGAATGGATCGCTGACGGGCGTGGAAGGCTGTTCTCTGGGGGTAGCGGCATCTTCAAGGTCACTGGGAAGGTAGAGGGGGATCATGGCGGCGACCTGGCACAGAGTCTCTCGAAGAAGGCTGTCTGTCCCAGGGTCCTGCCGGTAGGCAAAATACAGGTCCATGACGATGACTCGCGGCCTCTGGGCGGCGACCCTCTGAAGGAGCAGCGCTATCTGCGCGCGAGAGAGGTGCCCCACATCAATGATGACGAAATTTGTGTCGGGCATGCAGACGCCCTCCGCCTTTTGAAAGAGATCCATCCACCGCCAGGGCCAGTAAGTGGGTGAAAAGAAACTCAAAACTCCGTACAGGGCCACTCCGGTGAGGGTAAAGCGCCAGAACCACCGGCTAAGGGTGCTGATTCTCATAAGGTAAGGGCCTGTCGGTAATGGCGGATCGTCTCCCCGATCCCCATATACAGGGCGTCCGCAATGAGGGCATGTCCGATAGAGACTTCGGCAAGATTAGGAAGGTTCCGTCGGAGGAAGTGGAGGTTTTGCAGATTCAGGTCATGGCCGGCATGCAGGCGCATACCTATCCTGGCAGCCGTCTGAGCCGTCGCCCGGTAGGCTTGAATAGCCTCCTCAGCCCTTTCGGGATAGGCCATGGCATAAGGCCCCGTATAAAGTTCAACGGCGTCAGCCCCTACTTCCTGAGCGGCCTTCACCATATCCGGCACCGGGTCAATAAATAGACTCACCCGAACGGGAATGGCCTTGAGCCGCTGAATGACCCGTGCCAAGAAACTTTTATGCTCAGAAATATCCCAGCCATGGTCCGAGGTCAGGGCCTGGGGCGGATCGGGAACGAGCGTTACCTGAGCGGGCCTGACCTCTTCTATCAGCTCTAAAAATTCAGGGCTGGGATAACCTTCTACATTCAGTTCTACGGTGAGGGTCTGCCGCAGGGCATATACATCGGCCCGACGAATATGGCGCCCATCCGGACGGGGATGCACGGTAATCCCATCCGCTCCCAGCACCTCACAGGTTCGGGCAAAGGCCACCACATCCGGAATATTACCACCCCGACTATTACGCAAAAGCGCGACCTTATTTATATTGACGCTCAGTCGGGTCATTCCGGGATGTCTATGAAGTCCGGAGGATAATCCAATACGGCCTTCCAGGGGAGGCCAGCCGCCGGTAGCCGTTCTAATAGCGGGTCCGGATCCAGCTGTTCTACATTCCAGACCCCGGGTTTTTTCCATATACCCGTCACCATGAGCTCGGCCGCCACGGCGGGCGGAACCCCCGCCGTGTACGCTACCGCCTGCGCTCCACAATCCGCATACGCCCACTCATGACGAATATTCGTATACATAAAGAGTGTGCGCGGCTGCCCCTGGTAAATACCCCGCAGTTGAACCCCTATGGAAACCCAGCCTTTGTAGTCAGGCGCCAGACTGGCCGGGTCCGGCATAAGCTTCTGTAAAAACTTAATAGGTACTACCGCATGCCCTTCATAATCAATCGGATCTATTCGCGTAAGCCCTACATTCATAAAAGCCCGCAGGTGCATGAGATAGCTATCCGAAAAGGTCATCCAGAATCGGGCCCGCCTCAGGGTAGGAAAGTGCTTGACCAGGGATTCCAGCTCCTCATGGAAGATCAGGTATGCTTTTCGAATACCAATCTCGGGGAATCTTACATCCTGAGAGACAGAGAGCGGTGGAACCTCAATGAGCTGGCCATTTTCGTAGTAGCGGCCGGGTTGGGTGATTTCACGGAGGTTGATCTCCAGGTTGAAGTTGGTGGCGAAAGGGCGTCCATGCTGGCCGGCATTGCAATCTATAATGTCAAGGTAATGGATTTCGTCAAAGTAGTGTCTGGCAGCATAGGCGACAAAGGCGTTGGTCACCCCGGGATCAAATCCAATCCCCAGCACGGCCATAATGCCGGCCTGAGCATAGCTGTCATGGTATTTCCACTGGTAACTGTATTCATACCGGGGTATCTCCGGCGGCTCGTAAGAAGCCGTGTCCAAGTAGTCTGCACCGGCAGCGAGGCAGGCATCCATCAGCGTAAGGTCCTGATAAGGCAGCGCAAGATTGAGAAGAAGAACAGGCCTGTGTTTTCTGAGAAGGGCAATGGTAGCCTGAACATCGTCCGCATCTAACGGCTCGGGAATGATCCGAACCTGAGGATGTTTTTCCGCAAGCTTTTGACACTTAGAGAAAGTACGGCTCGCCACGACGATCTCAGGAAAAAGGTCCGGGCGCTGAGCCAGCTTACAAACCGTGACGGCTCCCACCGCTCCGGCTCCTACCACCATCACCTTTGGCATGGCGCAAAAGTACAAAAGGCAGGGGGTCGGGGGGAAACATAGGCGTCGCTAACCTCCACAGACATGGTAGGCGGTGATTGTGTGAAGAGGGAGCGAAACCTGGCGCGGGTCCGTATCAGGGCATCCCGAAAAAAGAAGGGGCCCCACCGGAGCCCCAAACACGGAGGTACCGTAAAGCCTTTTAGATAGGCTCGCTAATTCGCTCGAGGAATGATGACAGCCTGCGTCAGGTTGCCATAGCGCACCAGGTAAGTGCCGGCCGGCAACTCGGGCACGCCCACGGCTGTTAAGAAGGGGTTGGTCTCAATAGCGATAGTTTTCAGCAGGCGGCCATCCACAGTGTATATCTGCACATCGCCCCCCAGACCATGGTCAAAGATTTCTATGTGGAGGGCATTCTGGTCGGTGCGCCACCAGGCCCGGAAGGGTGTCCCGTAGCTGCTGTGCCATTCTACCCAGGCGGGCTTGACATAGACCTCGTGGGTGCCGTCCTCGTACTGATAGCGGAGGCGGTAGCCATTGATACCGACGACGGGAGACGGGTCTATGTAGTTGTGCACTTCGGCGGGGAGCTGGGCTATGGTAACCCACGTCTGACCCTGATCCACGGTGCGTTCAATACCGAAGCCAGCGAGACGCTTACCCCGGGGGATGCGGGTAGAGTCTGTATCCCAGGAGAGTAAGATCCCCCGCCCCTCCAGCGCCCGCGCCGAGAGCCGGGTGATGGGCTGGGAGACCGGTGTGCAGTCCAGGCTCAT
>Ga0197142_1004103_pt1 | contig 11919 bp, 11 predicted proteins | sample GBS60_MetaG_FD_148614 | JGI IMG/M metagenome (GOLD analysis project Ga0197142, IMG submission 148614) | Sediment microbial communities from Great Boiling Springs, Gerlach, Nevada, United States - GBS 60_MetaG | ecosystem: Environmental > Aquatic > Thermal springs > Hot (42-90C) > Sediment... | reverse complement strand
CTTCAGGGCCATGCTGACGGTGGCTTCACCGTCGGCGGCGATATGGCGCTCACGGATACCGGTACGGGTGACGATCCATTCATCGCTGGTATCCACCATTTGGGCCAGATCGTGATTGGTCAACACGCGTTCGGGCACATACATGCCCCAACCGGTGATTTTGCTGTAATACATCGTCATAGGCAACATTCCTTGCGCATTCACAAGCAGGGGTAGATTCAGGCAGCCAGGGCTTTGTCGCGGGCGGCGAGCTGGCGGAGGCGACGCCAATAGGCATAGGCACCCACGCCGACCAACGAAACCGTGCCCAGGGCAGCCACGAGCCACAACCACAACGGTCGCAACGCCTGTTTGGCTTGCTGCATCGAAATGCCCAACAGGCGTTGGTTTTGCTGACGCCGGGCAGCCTGGACGAGTTGCTGCCCCAACCGGCGGCGGAAAGCAGGGGCAGGTCGCACCGGCTGCAGGACCTCGTTCAGGCGACGCACCAGGGGAAACAGATCGGCGACCTCAACGGGCAGGCCAGGGGTCATCTCGATCAGCCGGGCTTTGTTCTCGCCATGGCGATGCAGGGCCTCGAAATGGGCTTCGAGGATGTCGGGAAGCGAAGGGTGATCCATAACGGGTTCTCCGACCTGATGGTCAATGGGGATAGGCGACCAACCCGACCGTACCCGGACCCAGATGCACGGCGATCGAGGTGGCCAGCGAGGTCAACCAGACTTCGGTGCAATGGAGCGTCGCTTTGACTTTGGCGATGAGTTCGGCCGCTTCGTTCGGTGCCTGGGCGTGAACGACGGCCACGCGGGCGGCCGTGTCACCCAGGCGTTCTTTGAGGATGCCGACCATGCGCTCGAGGGCACGAGTCCGGGTCCGTACCCGCTCGCCGACATGGAGCTGGCCTTCGTGGAGCATGACAATGGGTTTGACCTGTAAGACCGAGGCCATCGCCGCACCCAAGGCGCTGATCCGCCCACTCATCTGGGCGTATTTCAGGGTGGCCGGCGTCAGCAGGATGTTCATGCGCTCGCGAATGGCGGCCAGCCGCGCCAGAACCTGCTCAATGGGATACCCGGCATCGAGCCCGGTCAGGGCTTCGTCCACCATAAATCCCAGACCGGCCGACCCGCAGGCCGAATCGAAGGGATAAACCGGAACGGTCTCGCGGACGAGTTCGGCACCCAGGACGGCCGACTGATAGGTACCGCTCAGCCTGCCGGTCACATGGAGGGAGAGGATGGCGTCGTAGTCCCGGCTCAGGCGGGTGTAGAGTTCGGCGAATTCGCCGGGACTGGGTTGCGATGTCTGCGGGATAAGGTGTTCGCTTTCGACCCGGGCATAGAATCCGGCTTCGTCGATGTCCACGCCCTCGCGAAAGCTCTGGCGACCGAAACGGATATGGATGGGGATGAGATGAAGACGCCGACGTCCCGGCCAATCAGGGGGAGTATCGCAGGTCGAATCGGCGACAACGGCGACTTTAGCAGGCATTTAGAGGAGACCTCGTCGTTGCAGGTCGTTGCGTAAAGCGAGCAACGTGCGATGATAGAGCGATTTGATGGAGGATTCGGTGCGGCCCATGACCTGACCGATCTCGGCATTGGGCAGATGCTCGACGAATTTGAGGATGAGTAACTGCTGACGATCGGGCGAGAGCCGCCGGATGGCGGCCAGCAGGGCTTCGCGGGTTTCTTTATGCTCGACGATAGCGCTCGGACCGGGACGCCGCACCGTGCTCAGGGCGGGGTCTTCCAGGGGAATGACCTTGTGGCGCGAGCGTTGGCGATGCCAGTTGGCCACCAGGTTATGGGCAATGCGATAGAGCCAGGCCGAGAACGGCAGGCCACGGTCTTCATAGGTGCTCAGATTGTCCAACGCCTGGAAGAACGTGCGCGCCGTCAGGTCTTCGGCGTCGTCGTGGTTGCCCACGCGATAGAAGATGTAGTTGTAAATCCTGTCGACATAGCGCTCGTAGAGAAGGCCAAAGGCCTCGGGATCGCTGCGGGCGCGTTCGACAAGGGTGGCATCATCAGGGGAAGGAGAAAACGGAGCAGTTGACACGCTGGGTCCTGGAGAACCCGGCCGTTCCGATGATGAAAACACCGCCGGGTAGAGTGAGTTGCGGATAAAAGGATGGGGGCTATTGTAGCACGGCCAGAGGTCCCGCCAAGCATTGGCAATTGGCTTCCTTTGTGCTATTCTTTTCCGATATTCCCGGCCGCAATCGTCGTGCGGTTTTTGCTTTCTCAGCAGGGCTTTATGCTGCCCGGTTTTTTGTCGAAGGAGGACTTGTTGACGATGGCATTGTCCGATAAGCGTGTGGTCATCACCGGTATAGGCGCCATCAGCGCCCTGGGGCATAATGCGGCTACAACCTGGGAGGGCTTGCTCGCCGGCCGCACCGGTGCCGTTCGGATCGAGGCTTATCGCGAAAACGACCTGCCCTCTCAGATTGCCTGTGTGGTGCCCGACTTTCGGCCTGAACCCCATCTTTCGGCCCGCGAAGCCAAACGCCTGGGCCGATTGACCCAACTGGCCGTCGTCGCTGCCGAAGAAGCCATTGCCCATGCCCGGCTCGATTGGCGTCAGGAGGATCCGACCCGCGTCGGCATCGAGATCGGGAGTGCTTTCGGCGCCCTCGATATCGTCGAGGAAGAATCGTATAAGGTCATGACCCAGGGACCGCGGGCCGTCAATGCCACGCGCGGGCCGGCCGTCCTGATCACCACCACACCCTGTTATCTCGCCATCCGTTACGGCATTCAGGGTCCCGTCAATTCGCCGGTTGTGGCCTGCGCCAGCGGCGTCTATAGCATCGGCGAGGCCGCCCGCCGCATTCGCGATGACGAGGCCGATGTGGTCCTGGCCGGCGGCACCGATTCCTACCTGACCCCTTTGCTCATGACCGCTTTTAGCCGTTTGGGGGCCATGTCCACCCGTAACGACACGCCGGAAACGGCCTGTCGGCCCTTCGATGCCACACGCGACGGGATGATCATCGGCGAAGGGGCCGTCGTGATGGTGGTCGAATCCCTGGAACACGCCCAACGCCGTGGGGCCTCTATCCTCGCCGAAGTCGGGGGTATGGGATTCAGTGCCGATGCCTATCACATGGCCGCGCCCGCACCGGACGGCGTCGGCGCTGCCCGCGCCATGCGCATGGCCATTGCCCGCTCCGGCCTCCGGCCGGATCAGATCGACTATGTGGCCGCGCATGGGACGGCCACCAAATTGAACGACATCGCCGAGACCCTGGCCATCAAACAGGCCCTGGGTGAACACGCCTACAACGTCGCCATCTCCTCGATCAAGCCCATGATCGGGCATGTCATGGGGGCAGCCGGCGCTTTCGGCGTCCTCACCATCCTCCAGGCCATCCGTACCGGCTGGATCCCGCCCACCATCAACTACACGACGCCCGATCCCGAGTGCGATCTCGACTACGTGCCCAATACGGCCCGCCGGCGGGAAGTCCATGCCGGCATCGCCAATGCCTTCGGTTTCGGCGGTCAGAACGCCTCCATCGTCATCAAACGTTTTGTCCCATGAGGTCCTCTGCTTCTGCGACGGCGACACGGCCGACCGTTGTTCAGTTTTTCATCACCTGTCTGCTTGACCATCTCTATCCCGACATTGCCGAGGCCTGTGTGACCGTGCTGGAACGGGCAGGCGTCCGCGTGGAAGTGCCACCCGGGCAGACCTGCTGCGGCCAACCGGCTTTCAACGGCGGTTTCCTGGCCGAGGCGCGGCAGATGGCCCGGCATTTTCTCGCCGTTTTTGCCGAGACGACCGGGCCCATCGTCACCCCTTCCGGCTCGTGCGCGAGCATGGTCGTGCATCATTACCCCGGGCTGTTTGCCGGTGAGCCGGCCCACCAGGCCCGGGCCGAGGCCGTGGCGCGGCGGATACGCGAATTCGGGCAATTCCTGGTGGAAGACCTGGAGCTGCGCTACGTGGGCGGGCGGCCGGGCCGTTATACCTATCATCCCGGTTGCCATCTGAGCCGCGAGCTGGGCGTACGCGGCTGCGCCGAGACCTTGCTGGCGGGCATCCCCGGCGCCGAACTGCGCCCCTTACCCGAGGCCGAGGCCTGCTGCGGCTTCGGCGGCCTGTTTGCCGTCAAATTACCCACCGTCTCGGCGGCCATGATGCAGCGCAAGCTGGAGAACATCGCCGCCAGCGGCGCCGAAACCTGTGTTGTCTGCGATGCCTCGTGCATGACCCATCTCAACGGCGGTTTGGTCCGGCAGGGTCGGGCGCCGATGGTGCGTCATCTGGCCGAGATTCTGGCCGAGGTCGGGCCATGAGCGGTTTTGAACAACGTGCGGCGCAAGCCCTGCACGACGTAGGGCTGCAACAGGCCCTGCGTCGTACCATGGACCATTTCGTCAACGGCCGCCTGCGGGCCATCGCCGCGCTGCCTCACGGTGAGGCCTTGCGCGATCATGCCCGTGTCATCCGCGCCAATACCCTGGCCCGGCTCGATGAGCATTGGCTCACCTTCGAGCGGAACGCCCAGGCCAACGGTAGCCGGGTCCACTGGGCGCGCGATGCCGCCGAAGCCTGTGACCTGGTCGTGGCTATCGCCCGGGAGCGAGGCGTCCGGCGCATTGTCAAAAGCAAATCCATGCTCAGCGAGGAGATCGCGCTGAACAAGGCCCTGGAAGCCGGCGGTCTGGAGGTGCTGGAGACCGATCTGGGCGAGTACATCGTGCAGCTAAGCCGCGATCATCCCAGCCACATCGTGGCGCCCATCGTCCATAAGCGGTTGGAGGATGTGGCGGCGTTGTTCCATGAGCACCTGGGGACGCCGCCGACGGCCGATATCCCTACCCTGACGGCGGCGGCGCGGGCGGCCTTGCGCCGGAGCTTTCTCCAGGCCGATATGGGCATCACCGGCGCCAATTTCGCCGTGGCCGAGACGGGTAGCATCGTCCTCGTCACCAACGAGGGCAACGGTCGTTTTGTGACGACAACGCCGCGGATTCATGTGGCGCTGGTCGGCATCGAGCGGGTGGTCCCCACCCTGGCCGAGGTCGGCACCCTTTTGCAGCTCCTGGCCGCCAGTGCGACGGGGCAGCCCCTCAGCACCTATACGACCTTCATCACCGGCCCGCGACGCCATCCCGACGAGGATGGGCCGGAGGAGGTGCATATCATCCTGGTGGACAACGGTCGCACTCAGGCGCTGGCCGGCGACCTGGCCGAAATCCTTTACTGCATCCGCTGCGGGGCCTGTCTCAATGTCTGCCCGGTGTACCGGAATGTGGGCGGCCATGCGTACGGCGCCGTCTATCCCGGCCCCATCGGCATTGTGGTCAACCCGGCTCTGGACGGTTTGGGACCTTGGCATGAGCTACCTCAGGCTTCGAGTCTGTGCGGCGCCTGCACCGAGGCCTGCCCGGTACGCATCGATATCCCGCGCATGTTGCTGCGGCTGCGGGCGGCGAGTGTGGAACAGGGTTATGCGGCGGGCTGGTTGCGGTGGGGGCTGCGGCTTTATGCCTGGGCGGCCGTGCATCCCCGGTTGTTCCGGCTGGGTGGTTGGTTGGCGGCCCGGGCCCAGCGCCTGTTGCCGGGTAAGCGAAACGGCTGGAACCTGTGGTTGCCGGGGCCGCTGGCCGGCTGGACGGCCACGCGTGGCTTTCCACCCCTGGCCGGCGAGAGCTTTAGCGCCCGCTGGCAGCGACGACGAGGCCGCAGACCATGAACGAGACCGCCCGTGCCGTCGTTTTGGAACGGATTCGTCAGGCCTTGTCCCGGGCCTATCTGCCGGCGGCAAGCCGCCTGACGCCGCCGCCTCCGTCGGCGCCGCCCTTTGCGGAGCCGTTGGCCGCCGTGTTCGCCCGGGCGCTGGCGGCCGTGTACGGCCAACTCCATCCCGTGCCCGATGCCGATGCCGCCGTAGCTTTCCTGCGCGAGGCTTGGGTGGCCCGAGGCGTGCGCCAGGTGCTCAGTTGGGAGCCGGCCTGTCTGGAGCTGCCGGGGTTGGAGCCGGCCCTGGCCGCAGCCGGGATCGTCCTGGTGCCGGCCCGTCTGGGCGGTCCCGATCGTCGGGCCGAGTTGAACCGGCTGGAGCCTATCCCGGTGGGGCTGACGGCAGCCGTGGCCGGGTTGGCGCGCACGGGTAGTATCGTCCTGGCGGCCGACCGGGCGCGCGGTCGGCTGGCCTCCCTGCTGCCGCCGGTCCACTATGCCGTGCTGCGGACGGAACAGCTCTATCCCGATCTGGCGGCCTGGCTGGCCGCACCCGGGGTCCGCCGTGAATGGGCCCGCCATAGCAGCACCATCATCGTTACCGGTCCCAGCCGCACGGCCGATATTGCCCAAACTCTGACCCTGGGCGCGCACGGGCCGCGCGAGCTGCATGTCGTGCTGATCGGCCCTTCGGACTGAGCTGGTGGGCGATGCTGGCCAAGGTGATTTCCTGCGCCATCGTGGGTTTGGATGCCCGTCTGATCGAGGTGGAGATCGATAAGGGCGGTGGGGTGTCCAATTTTATCATCGTCGGTTTACCTGATGCTGCCGTGCAGGAGTCGCGGGTGCGGGTGCGGGCGGCCATTCGCAACAGCGGGCTGCGCTTTCCCATGGGGACCTATACCGTCAATCTGGCGCCGGCCGATCTGCTCAAGCGGGGGCCGGCCTATGACCTGCCCATCGCCGTGGGTGTGTTGGCCGCCACCGAGCAGGTGCCGCCGGCTGCCCTGGAAGGCGCCGTTTTCATCGGCGAATTGGCCCTCGATGGGGGCCTGCGTCATGTCAACGGTGTCCTGGCCATGGCCGATTTTGCCCGGCGACACGGGTATCGGCAGTTGTATGTGCCGGCCGTGGACGCGGCCGAAGCGGCTCTGATCGAGGGGCCTGAGATCATCCCGGTGGATCATCTCACCCATCTGGTCAACCACCTGACCGGGGTGGTGCCCATTCCGCCGCAGGCGCGGCCGGTGCCGACGGCCGCCGAGGAGGTTCATTATGCATTTGACCTGGCCGATGTGAAAGGGCAGGAGCACGTGAAGCGGGCGCTGGAAATCGCCGCTGCCGGCGGTCATAACATGCTGATGGTAGGCCCACCCGGTTCCGGCAAGACCATGCTGGCCCGCTGTCTGCCGGGGATTCTGCCGCGCCTGACCGATGCCGAAGCCCTGGAGGTGACGCGCATTTACTCCGTGGCCGACCAATTGCCCCCGGGCACGCCCCTGATCCGCACGCGGCCGTTCCGGGCGCCCCACCACACCATCTCCTATGCCGGTTTGATCGGCGGGGGGCGGATGCCGCGGCCCGGCGAGATCAGCCTGGCCCATCGCGGGGTGCTGTTCCTGGACGAATTGCCCGAATTCGGCAATCACATGCTGGAGATGCTGCGCCAACCGCTGGAGGATAAGCAGATCACCCTGTCGCGGGCGGCCAGCGCCGTCACCTTTCCCACGAATTTCATGCTCGTGGGTAGCATGAATCCCTGCCCTTGCGGCTATTACGGCGATGCCCGGCGGGCCTGTACCTGTTCCAACGCGGCCGTGCAGAACTATCAAAAGCGCATTTCGGGGCCATTGCTCGATCGCATTGATATCCATGTTCAGGTTCCGCAAGTGGATTACGAGAAACTGGCCGATACCACCCGTGGCGAGCCGTCGCGCGTGGTGCGCGAGCGGGTGCAACGCGCCCGTGCCCGTCAGGAGGCCCGGCTGAAGGATGTGCCCCATGCCTCGTGCAATGCCGATATGGGCCCGACGGAGGTGCGGGAGTTCTGCCGCCTGGACGAGACCGGTCACCAACTGATTGCGGCGGCCATGCGCCAGCTTCATCTCAGTGCCCGCGCCTATCATCGGGTGCTCAAATTGGCCCGCACCATCGCCGACCTGGCCGAAAGCGAGATCATCCGACCCGCCCACATCGCCGAGGCGATTCAGTATCGCCCGCGCCAGCCAGAGGCGTGAGGCCCGGCGGTTGGCGGCCGGCCTTGCCCCGATGGTATAATGGCCGCCGATAGCTTTTATCCCTGTGCGATTGCTCTGTCATCTGCCTCGAAGTTGCTATGGCCCCATCCTTGCTTTGGACGACCCTCTACGTGGACAGCATTGACCGCCGCGACTGGTTGCAACGGGTGCGCCAGGCGCTTTCGCTTCCCGGTGTGGATAAAATCATTCCCGATCCGCAAAGTGGTCAGGTGCGCGTCCGTTACAATCCCGATGTGATCACGGTGTTTCAGCTCCACGCCCACCTGCGTGCGGCCGGACTCTGAGGGCCTTTGCGATCCAGTCGCATAGGGGGTCGCGCCAGGTTTGAGACCTGGGTCGTTTCGTCGCGACCCGGGGGCGAGGGCCGTCGTATCGGGATCTAGAATGATTCCTGTTCACCCTTGGGAGAACCAACCATGAAACGACTCTATCGCTCTCGCACCGACCGCATGCTGGCGGGTGTCTGCGGTGGTATCGGTCAATACCTCAACATCGACCCCACCCTCATCCGCCTTGCTTTTCTTGTCCTGGCCATTTGGGGCGGCGGCGGCGTTCTCGCCTATCTGATCGCCTGGATCGTCATCCCCGAAGAGCCCCTGCCCGCAGGCGATACGGGTACAACGGCAACCCCTTCGTCTTCTGCAGAAGATTCAACCCTTGACTAAAGGAGCCTCCCGTGCGGGCGGGCGGTGGGAAACACCGCCCGCCCGACAAAGGTTTCTTCACCCCCGAAGGGAAGGGCACGGCTGGCAAGCGCCTTCGCCCCCTCCGACGGGTGGGTGAAGAGGGAGGCTGACTAGGACGACTGTTGTTGCTGCGCCGCCAGTTTGGCCTTCTCTTCCTCGACCAGAACGCGGCGCAAAAACTTGCCGACCATGGATTTGGGCAGCTCGGAGCGGAACTCAACCAGGGTAGGCACCTTGTAGGGCGCCAGATGTTGGCGACAGTGGGCGATGATCTCCTCGGCCGTGGCCGTCTCACCCGGTTTGAGGACGATATAGGCTTTGACCGTTTCCCCGCGCTTGGGGTCGGGCACACCCGCCACCACCGCTTCCTGGACTTTGGGATGTTCGAAGAGGACTTCCTCGACCTCGCGCGGGACGATGTTGAAGCCGGAGGCGATGATCAGGTCCTTCTTGCGGTCCACGATGTAGAAGTAGCCGTCTTCGTCCATCTTGGCGATATCGCCGGTATACAGCCAGCCCTCGTCGTCCTTGACTTTGCGGGTTTCGTCCTCCCGGTTCCAATAGCCCACCATCACCTGTGGCCCACGGACGGCCAGCTCGCCCTCTTCGCCGATGCCGAGGGTGCGGAATTTGCCGTTGGCATCGGGCTCCAGCGAGACGATGCGGGCTTCGACATCGGGGAAGGGCACGCCGATGGAGCCGGGTTTCGATTGGCCCCAGATGGGATTGGCGTGGGTCACAGGGGCGGCTTCGGTCAGGCCATAACCTTCGCGCAAGCGTCCACCGGTCAGTTCCTCGAAGCGACGCTGGACCTCGGCCGGCAGGGGCGCAGCCCCGGAGATGCAGGCTTTGATCGAGCGCAGGTCGTATTTGCTGACGTCCTTGTGGTTGATGATGCCGATGTACATGGCCGGCACGCCGGGGAAGAGGGTGCATTTCTCCCGCTGGATCATGTCCATAACGGCGGGGAGATCGCGGGGATTGGGGACCACGAAAATCTCGGCGCCCAGCTTCAGGCCCAACAACATGCAGACGGTCATGCCGTAGACATGGAAGAAGGGGATGGCGCCCATCACCTTTTCTTTGCCCGGTTCGACTTTGGTGAACCAGGCCTGGCATTGCAGGACGTTGGCCACCAGGTTGCGATGGCTGAGCATGGCCGCCTTGGGTACGCCCGTGGTGCCACCCGTGTATTGGAAAAGGGCAATGTCGTCGGGCGAGACATGGACATCGGGCGGATTGGGCGGGTTGTTGGCGATCAGGCGGACGAGATGATGGACGCCGTTGCCCTCCGGCACGTCCACCCAATGGCCCTCCTTTTGGCGGGCCCGTTTGACCAGGGTGCCAAAGGGCTGGCCGATGAAGTCGTTCAGATGGTAGATGACGACGTTTTTGATCGCGGTTTCGGCCTGGATTTCCTTGAGTTTGGGGTACAACTCATTCCAGATGAGGATGGTTTCGGCGCCGGAATCGTGGAACTGATGGCGCATCTCGCGCGGGGTGTAGAGCGGATTCGTGTTGACGACAATGGCTCCCAGCCGGATGGCCGCCAGAAAACCGATGACGCCCCCGGGCGAATTGGGGGTCTGGATGGCGATGCGGTCGCCTTTCTTGACCCCCAGACCGGCCAGCGCCGTGGCCAGCCGGTTGACCCGGTCTTCGAGCTGACGATACGTGAACGAGACGCCGATCTTGAGTCCTGCCGGCAGATAGCGCAGGTTCATCGTCAGCGCTTTGTGGTACATGTACTCGGTAAACGAAGTTTGCAGCAATTCCCACAACGATTTTTCGGGGTAGCTCAGCGATGCCGGCACACCGGGTTCATAAAATGTGAGCCAGGGCTTTTCCATAGGTGAATCTCCTTACATAGAGCAAAGGTAGAACGACCGAACCGACCCCCTGCGGGTGAAAAATGACGCCGGAATGACGAGGCAGCATCGGCATCGGCGCCGATCCAATCATCGCGGCCCAGGCCATTTGCCTGTGCGATGTTTGTGCATTATACGCGTTATGACACAGTGCGTCAAAAAAGGACGATGAAAAGAGAGACGGTCGCCTATGTTTCGGTGAAGCCCCTGCCTTTCCAGTCTCGGCTCGGCCCTTATCCGGGATGGAAAGAGAAGGGGCGAGGTGACGCCTCGCCCCTTCCTTCTCTGTGGCGTTGGCATGAACAGGTGTTACCCAACATCAAGGCGAGGGACAGTTGACGCCGGGCCAGCATTGGCGGTCCAGATCCCACAGATAGGGCACGCCGGTGTCGAACCACTCCGTTTTGGTCTCGCACATGGCGTCGAACATCGGGTCGGTTATGTAGACCTTTGAAACCATGTAGTGGTCGTCCCAGATTTTCTGGTCACGCACGCTCGTACAATGACCGCCGATATAGCCGCCCAGGGCCACGGCGTTGAGCTGAAGTTCGGGGACGGTACGAAAGCGAATGGTGTTGTAATGCATCTTCAGCTCGCCATCGATCCACAACTTGATCTCGCCATCCGCCTGGCCGGGTGTGTTCAGCTTCATCATCATCTGGAAATCGATCCATTGCCCGCTGGTGATGTAGCGAGGTGTGCCGACATTCTGCCGGAACTTCTCGCCATAGCCGGTCGGCTGGTCGAGATGATAGCAGTAGAGCACCGGCTCCCCGCGATCGTACACGCCTGCCGGGTCGAAACAACGCGTGACATGGGCGCGGTTGTCATACCAGCAATTCGGCATGATTTGGAGGAAGCAGCTGACTTCGTTGGTCCCGTCGGGGCGTTGCCCGGCCGGCAACGTGAACGTGATCGGGTTGTGGGCATACAGCGAAAACGCTTTGGATTCGCAGGTAAACTGATAGCCCGCCTCGTATTGGCGATAGAAGCGCCAGTAGTACACATCGCTGCGCGGCAGAGCGTACTTGAATGCCGCCGACGGTTCGTGGGTACCGGCGAGGTTCTGGAACTGTTGCGCCTTGGTCCCTTTGCGCACCGGATTGCTCACAACGCTGACGTTGTTCGGGTAGCTGTAATACACCCGGTTGGGCGGATACGGCGCCAGCACCGAGGCGGAGTTGCCGCGGTTGGCAAGCTGATACCAGTACGGATGCTCCATGCTGGTGGCAAACACCACGCCGTTCGTGGGATTGAAGGCGCACACATCGCCGGAGGGGGGTGAGGTGGGTGTCGGGATCGGCGTCGGGGTGGACGTTCGGGTGGGTGTTGGGGTCAGCGTCGGGGTGGACGTTCGGGTGGGTGTTGGGGTGGCGTTGGGCGTGCTTGTCGCTGTGGAGGTGGGCGTCG
>Ga0197142_1004102_pt1 | contig 11920 bp, 10 predicted proteins | sample GBS60_MetaG_FD_148614 | JGI IMG/M metagenome (GOLD analysis project Ga0197142, IMG submission 148614) | Sediment microbial communities from Great Boiling Springs, Gerlach, Nevada, United States - GBS 60_MetaG | ecosystem: Environmental > Aquatic > Thermal springs > Hot (42-90C) > Sediment... | reverse complement strand
GCGTTGGAGCACACGACGCCATGTGCGCGTGGCCGCGCGCGTGATCGCCGACTCCCAGGCCACGAAAGACGACCTGGTACGACTTTATGGTGCCGATCCCGGGCGAGTCCATGTCGTTTATCCTGCTCTGGACGGCGATTTTCGGCCCGAATTCGACCGTAATCGTCAGCTTACCGTGCGTCGCAGTTACGGGCTTCCCGATCAGGCCGAGTACATCCTCCATGTCGGCACCTTGCAGCCGCGCAAAAACCTGGATCGCCTCATCGAGGCCTTTGCCCTGGTGCGCCGGGAATTGCCCAACCGCCAGCTCTTTCTGGTTCTGGCCGGCAGCCCCGGTTACAACAGCCGTTTGCTCTATGATAAGGTACGAGCGCTCGGTCTGGAGAAGATTGTGCGCTTTCCCGGTTTTGTGCGGGTGCATGACCTCCCTGCCCTTTATGCCGCCGCGTCCTGCTATGCCTTCCCTTCCCTTTACGAGGGCTTCGGCTTTCCCGTCCTCGAAGCCCAGGCCAGCGCCGTGCCCCTTGTCTGTGCCCGGGCCTCGTCGTTGCCCGAGGTCGCCGGCGAAGGCGCCCTCTACTTCGACCCCTTTTCGGTCGAGGCGATGGCTGCCGCTTTGATCCGCGTCCTCACCGACGCCGGGCTCCGGGCGCAGTTGGTAGAGGCCGGTCGGGCCAACCTGGCCCGCTTTTCCTGGTCGCAAGCGGCGCGCGCCACCCTCGCCGTGCTCGAGCAAGCTGTCGCGTCCTCCTGAGCTTATCCGCGTTCTGCCTATGACCGTCGATCTCTCCCCTCAGGCCTTTTTCGATCTCGGCGATGTTCCCTTCGCCGACCTTTTCGCCGACATGGAGTTCGTCTGGGAAGCCCTGCATCGGTTGGAGGCGTATCTCCATCACCGCCTTGATGGTATCGGTTGTCGCATCGAGGGAGAAGTGCGCGGGGGCGCCTGCCTGGGGCCCGGTCCCATCGTGATCGGCCCCGGCACCGTGGTCGAACCGGGCGCCTACATCATCGGCCCGACCGTGATCGGCGCCAACTGCGAGATCCGCCAGGGCGCCTATGTGCGCGGCTATGTCCTCCTGGGCGACGGCTGCGTTATCGGCCATGCCAGCGAGGTCAAACACAGCATCTTCCTGCCCGGCGCCCACGCTCCCCATTTCGCCTATGTCGGTGATAGCATCCTGGGCCGTCGCGTCAATCTGGGCGCCGGCACCAAGCTCTCGAATCTCACCCTGGTCAGCGCCAGAGACCCGCTGACGGGCAAGCGGCCTACCCTCCACCTCCGCATCGACGGCCGGGATTACGACACCGGCCTGACCAAATTCGGCGCCGTCTTGGGCGATGAGGCGCAGACCGGCTGCAACAGCGTCCTCAATCCCGGCGTGCTCCTCGGCCCGCGCAGCCTGGTCTATGCCAATGTCTCTCTGCCCAAGGGGTACTATCCTCCCGATACCGTCATCAAGCTGCGTCAGACCCTGGAGATGGCCCCCCGGCGCTGAACGCCACCGGCCGCAGAGGCCTGCTCACCCCTTTGGCGGATGGCTCCTCCTCCCATCACCCTGCGTCCGCTCGGCGCCGATGACCTGCCCGCCCTGCAGGCGCTTTATGAACGGAGCCTGGGCTATTTCCGCACCCATGCCGACGGTCGGCCCGGACCCGATTACGCCGCCTGGGTGTATCGCGATGTCCTGGACAGGGACGACCGGCAGTTGTTGGGCATCTGGTGGGAACGCCGGGAGCTGATCGGTTGTCTCGACCTGCGCTTTGCGCATCCGCAGCCGGGCATGGTCTGGCTGGGGGCGCTTATCCTGGCCGATGAGACGCCGGGCGACCGGCAGACGATCGCAACCTGGGCCGTGCGCATCCTGGAGGAATGGCTGCGGATCGCCACCGAGACAACGGCCATTCGTCTGGCCCTGCCCCTGAGCGACCGGGCGGAAGTGCGCTTTTGGACACAGATGGGTTATCGGGCGACCGGCCAGATGACCCGTGCAGCCATCGGCGCCCGGCGAGAACGGCTGGCCATCTATCATAAGTCGCTGCTTCCCTCGGACACTGCTTCCGTCTGAAGGCACTGTCGTTCCTGACCATCGGTGCGATGACGATGGACTCGTGCCCACCACGCCAGGTAATGGGCCCAGGCAAAAAGCATCAGCAACTCCTCCAACTCCTGCACCTCGATCCCCAGGGCAGCGGCCATCCGGGTATACACCCGTGGCGTGACCCCGGCTATGAGATCTTCGATGAATTCGTCAAAAAGCTCGATCGCCTGGGTGGATTGGTTCATGGCAAGGCCTCGCTATAGTCCAAGACGGAATCCGGTCGCCTGAGTAGCGGGATTTCCAGGGCCGAAAAGCTTACAAAAAGCTTGCAAGCGGGGCGGTGCGGACACGGTGCACAAGAACTTCGCCGTTGGTCAGGTTGGGCATGGGCGGGAACGGCCGCGATCGTGGGATCCGGTCGGGCCGGAATGGCGACAAGGCCTTGTTTTGCGCTCCCTCGGTTTCTTCCCGGCCAACGGTTGTGTTATGATAAAGTCGTTTTCCATCCGGTTTTTGTACAGCCTCCCGCAGGTTGAGCGGCTTATGGGCCGCAGAGATGAGCAAGCGGATTGGTTGCCATGCCTCGAGCGTTATCTGCAAAAACCTGTGGGAGGCTCGGCTGAATTTACCGGTTTTTGCATTGGAGATGGCCGAGGATGACCTATTCCTTGTTTTTGGCCGGCCAGGGGCGCGAAGGGGAAACGACAGCCTTGCCGAAAGGCACCGGTATCCAGGCGTCCTTTGAACTGCCCCCTGTCCTGCCGCTATTGCCCCTGCGGGGTCTTGTGCTTTTCCCCCTGATCTGGGTGCCCATCACCATCGGGCAACCGCGCTCGCGGCGGCTGCTCGAAGATCTGACGGCGCGCAAACAACGTCTGCTCGTCCTGGCGGCCAGCCGCGATCCGAATAAGGAAGAACCGGGACCGGAGGATATCCATCCGGTGGGGGTCGTGGCCCGCATCGAACGACTCCTGCCGTTGCCCGACGGCAACATCCGGATCATCGTCCAGGGCCTGGAACGGGTGCGCATCACCGGGTATGTGGCCGCCGAGCCGTACCTGCAGGTCGAGGTGACGCTGCTCCCGGACCAGATCGCCGGCGACGCCGAAGAGCAGGCCCTCGGCCGCACCTGCCAGGACCTCTTTGCTGCTCTGGTCGCCCTCTCGCCCCAGTTGCCCAACGAGCTGGAATCGGCCGTGCGCAATGCCGCCGACATCCGCCAGATGGTCTATCTCATCGCGGCCAGCGCCGGCTTGAAGCAGGAGGAGGCCCAGGCTTTGCTCGAGGCCGACCCGCTGGCGGCCAAGTTGCGGCGTTTGAGCGCTTTTCTACAGACCGAAGTCGAGGTCCGTGAGATCGCGCAGAAAATCCAACAAGAGGCCCAGAGCGAGATGCAAAAGGCCCAGCGGGATTTTTATCTGCGCAAACAGATGGAGGCCATCCAGCGCGAGCTGGGCGAGGACAGCGGCCAGGCTGCCGAGATCGCCGATCTGGAACAGCGCATCGCCGCGGCCGGTATGAGCCCGGAAGCCGAGAAAGAGGCCCGGCGCGAGCTTGATCGCATGCGTCGCATGCCCGTCCAGGCCGCCGAGTACGCGGTCATCAAGACCTATCTCGATTGGCTGCTGGCGCTGCCCTGGCAAAAGCGCACCGAGGACAACCTCGATGTCGTCCATGCCCGGCAGGTGCTGGATGAAGACCACTACGACCTGGATGACATCAAAGACCGCATCATCGAGTTCCTGGCCGTGCGCAAGCTGCGCCAGGAACGCCGGGCGCCCGGCCATGAGGAGCCGATCAACCCCTTGCGCCGCGAGCGCGAAGGGGTCATCCTCTGCTTTGTCGGCCCGCCCGGCGTGGGCAAAACCAGCCTGGGCTTGAGTATCGCCCGTGCGCTCAATCGCAGGTTCGTGCGCCTGGCGTTGGGCGGCATTCGCGATGAGGCCGAAATCCGCGGCTTTCGCCGCACCTACATCGGCTCCATGCCGGGGCGGATTATCCAGGCTCTGCGCCGGGTCGAGTCGCGTAATCCCGTTTTCATGCTCGATGAGGTGGACAAGTTGGGCCGCGATTTCCGCGGGGATCCGGCCGCGGCTTTGTTGGAGGTGCTCGACCCGGAGCAGAACCGCGAGTTCCGCGACCACTATCTCGATGTGCCTTTCGACCTGTCCGAGGTTTTCTTCATCACCACGGCCAACTGGCTCGACCCCATCCCCGGTCCTCTGCGCGATCGCATGGAGATCATCCAGCTTTCCAGCTATACCGATGTCGATAAGGTGCAGATCGCACGGCGGCATCTGCTGGCCCGCCAGTTGCGCGAGAACGGCCTGCAGGGCGATGAGATCGCCTTCGATGACGAGGCGCTCTATCGTATCGTGCATGAATACACCCAGGAGGCCGGCGTGCGCGAGCTGGAGCGCCGGATCGGCGCCATCTGCCGCAAGGTGGCCACGCGGGTGGCGGCAGGAGAATCGGTGCGGGTGACGATTACGGCGGCGGATGTGCCCCACTGGTTGGGTCGTCCTCGCTATCTGGCCGAGGAACAGGAACGGGTCGAGATCCCCGGCGTGGCCATAGGGCTGGCCTGGACGCCTGTGGGGGGCCAGGTGCTCTTTGTCGAGGCCACGGCCATGCCCGGCAAGGGCCGCCTGACCCTGACCGGCCAGTTGGGTACCATCATGAAGGAATCGGCCATGGCCGCGCTGAGTTATGTGCGCAGCGTGGCCGATCGTTACGGTGTGGTGCCCCATTGGTTTGAGGAGCATGATATCCATGTCCATGTGCCTTCGGGCGCCCAGCCCAAGGATGGGCCTTCGGCCGGGATCGCCATCGCCACGGCCATCCTCTCCCTGGTCACGGGTCGTCGTGTGGTTGAGGGCGTGGCCATGAGCGGGGAGATCACCCTGCGCGGGCGGGTCACGCGGGTGGGCGGCATCCGCGAGAAGGTCCTGGCCGCCCATCGCCACGGCCTCCACACGGTCATCCTGCCCGAAGCCAATCAGGGCGATCTGGAGGATGTGCCTGCGGCCGTGCGGGAGGCGTTGCATTTCCACTTTGCGCGCACGATGGATGCGGTCTGGCAGGTGGCCCTGTGTCCTGAGGTCTCGGCCTTGCCGGCAGCCGGGCTGCCGGTGGCCAACGAGGAGGAGAGCGAGGAGGAGCCGAAAGCGAGCGAAGAACCGCTACCCGTCGATGCGTCGTTTGTTCATGGCAAGGAGTCAGAAAGATGGATGTTGCCGTTAGACAACCCGTCGTCGTAGCCGCTGCTCTGGGCGAATGTGTGCATGTGGCCGGGGTTACCCGCTTTTTGCAACTGGCCGAAGCCGCGGGCTGGCGCACCGTGTTCCTGGGGCCGGCTACGCCCATTGACCAGGTGATCGCCGCGGCCGAACGTGAACAGGCCGACCTGGTGGGCGTTTCCTATCGGTTGACGCCGGAAACCGGCGAGCGCCTGCTGGCCGAGTTCGCCGAGGCTGCCGATGCGCTCCACCGTCGCGGGGTGCGTTTTGCCTTCGGCGGTACGCCGCCGGTGGCCGCGCGGGCGCGGGCGCTCGGCTTCTTCGAACGCGTCTTCGAGGGTGGCGAACCGGCCGAGGCGACCCTGGCCTACCTGAAAGGTCAAGCGGAAGACGCCGCCACCGCGGCCGCGTATCCGCAGACCACCGTGGCCCGCATTCGCTGGAAAGAGCCTTTTCCTTTGCTGCGGCACCATTTCGGCCTGCCCACCCTGGAGGCAACGGAAGCCGGTATTGCCGCCATCGCCGAAGCCAGAGTCCTCGATGTCATCTCGCTGGGCACCGACCAGGATGCCCAGGCCAACTTTTTCCATCCCGAACGTCAGGACCCTCGCCGCCGCGGGGCCGGCGGGGTTCCGGTGCGGAGCGCCGACGATTTCCGCCGCCTGTATGCGGCCAGTCGTCGTGGCAACTTCCCGCTGCTGCGTACCTACTCGGGCACGGACGATTTCCTGCGCCTGGCCGAGCTTTATGTCGAGACGATCCGCATCGCCTGGTGCGCCATCCCCCTCTTCTGGTTCAATCAGATGGACGGCCGCGGGCCCTGGGACCTGGAAGGCTCCATCCGCCAACATCAGGAGGTGATGGCGTGGTACGGCCGGCACGACATCCCGGTGGAACTGAACGAACCCCACCACTGGGGTATGCGGGACGCGCCGGATGTGGTCTTTGTTGTGGCCGCCTATCTGTCGGCTTACAATGCCCGCGCCTTCGGCGTGCGTGATTACATCGCCCAGCTCATGTTCAACAGCCCGCCCGGTCTCAGCGATGCCATGGATCTGGCCAAAATGCTGGCCGTGCTCGATCTGATCGAACCGCTGGCAGGCCCGGATTTTCGCATCTGGCGACAGACGCGCACGGGTCTGTTGAGCTATCCCCTGCATCCCGACGCTGCCCGCGCCCATCTGGCGGCCAGTGTGTATGTGCAGATGGCGCTGCGACCCCATATCGTTCATGTCGTGGGGCATACCGAGGCCGACCATGCCGCCACGGCGAATGAGGTCATCGAAGCATGCCATCTGGCCCGCCGTGCCATCGAAAACGCCCTACAGGGCCAACCCGATATGACCTACGACCCGCGCGTGCAGGAGCGCAGGCGGCACCTGGTGGCCGAAGCCGCCATCACCCTGGAAGCCATCCGCCGCCTGGCACCGCCCGATTGTCCCGATCCGTTCACCGATCCTGCCACGCTGACGCGTGCCGTCACCACCGGCATTCTCGACGCCCCCCAACTGCGTAATAATCCCTTCGGCCGTGGTCGCGTGCGCACGGCCATCCTCGGTGGCGCCTGCGTCGCCGTGGATGCGACCGGTAGACCCCTATCCGAGGCCGAACGCCTGCGATCGTTCCTGGAGGATAAGGCATGAGCACAACGGTCCGCTATACCGTCATCGGCGCCGGACACGGCGGTAAGGCCATGGCCGCCCATCTGGCTTTGATGGGCTTTCCGGTGACGCTCTATAACCGCACACCCGAAAACGTGGCCGCCATCAAGGCCCGCGGCGGCATCGATCTGGAAGGTCCCGAAGGCGGTCCGCGCGGCTTCGGGCGGCTGTGCAAGGTCACATCGGACCCGGCCGAGGCCGCCCGCGAGGGCGATGTGCTCATGGTGGTCGTGCCCTCCAGCGCCCATGCGGCTGTGGCCCAAACCTTGGCGCCCCATCTGCGCGACGGTCATGTGGTCGTCCTGCATCCCGGCCGCACCTGCGGCGCCATCGAGTTCTCCAAGGTGTTGCGGGATGCCCGTTGTCGCGCCCATGTGATCGTCGCCGAGGCCGAGACCTTCATCTACGCCAGTCGTTCGGAAGGCCCCGCCCAGGTGCGCATCTTCCGCGTCAAGGAAGCCGTACCCCTGGCGGCTCTGCCGGCGACGCAGACCGAAAGCGTGCTCGAGCTATTGCGACCGGCCTATCCCCAATTCATCGACGGCGGCAATGTGCTCAAAACCGGTCTCAACAACATGGGCGCCATTTTCCATCCGGCGTTGACCCTGCTCAATGCCGGGTGGATCGAGAGCACCCACGGCGATTTTCAGTTTTACATTGACGGCGCCACGCCTTCGGTGGCGCGCGTTCTGGAGGTGCTCGATCGCGAGCGGGTGACGGTGGCTTCGGCCCTGGGCATTCGTGCCCATACGGCGCTGGAATGGCTGAAGATGGCCTACAATGCCACCGGCGCCGACCTGTATGAGGCCATCCATGCCCAGCCCGGCTACTACGGCATCAAGGCGCCGAATACCCTCAACCACCGCTACATTTTCGAGGATGTGCCCATGAGTCTGGTTCCCATTGCCTCGCTGGGCAATCGCTACGGCGTCTCGGTGCGAGGCATCGATAGTATCATCCGTCTGGCCTGCATCATCCATCGGACCGATTACTGGCGGCGGGGCCGCACCCTCGAAAAACTCGGTCTGGAGGCCCTGAGCGTGAGCGAGCTGACCCGTTTTGTCAATGAAGATGGCTACATCCCTCCAACCTGACGGCTCTGCCGGTTTTGACGCCATCGCCCGTTTCTACGACGCCCACCACGGCCGGCTGCGGGACGATATCCCGGCCGTGATGGCCTATGCCCGTCGCTACGGCGGTCCCGTGCTCGATCTCGGGGTGGGCACGGGACGCCTGGCCTTGCCGCTGGCCCAGGCCGGCTATGAGGTCGTGGGTGTCGATAACTCGGCGGCCATGTTGAGCAGGGCCCGCCGTCGCCTCGAGGTCGCGGGCCTGGCCGAGCGGGTGCAGTTGGTCCAGGCCGATTTCACCTCATTCCAGCTCGACCGCACCTTCGCCCTGGCCTGGTGTGGCTATAACGGCTTTCTGCACCTCCACGGCCAGAAAGAGCAACTGGCCGCCTTGCGCTGCTGGCGACGCCATCTGCAGCCGGGTGGGGTGCTCGTCATCGACGTGGAGAATCCGCAGCTCGAACGGCTGGCCGCGCTCGACGGCAGTCTGGAACTGGCGGGCTTCTGGCAAGACGAGGAAACCGGGCACACCGTCCATGCTTTCTATGCCGGGCAGGTCTCCCTGGCCGATCAGGTGCAGGATCTCCGTCTGTTTTATGATGAAATCCTGGCCGATGGCACCGTGCGGCGCACGACGGCCCGTTTTGCCCTTCACATCCTCTTTCGCCGGGAACTCGATTTGTTGCTCCGGCTGGCCGGGTTTGGCGCCGTCGAATGGCTGGGCGATTATGAACTGACCCCCTGGGAACCGGACAGCCCGCGTTTGCTGGCCGCGGCCACGGTCTAACGGGAACGCGAAGACGGCTGCGAACGTCTGCGGTTTATGAAATCCCTCTTGACAAAAAGGAGAACACCATGAGGCATCGTTCCATCCAAGGGTTTTTCGGTATGGGGCTTGCCCTGGCCCTGGCGACGCTGGCGGTCGTCCTGAGTAAACCGTTCGGGCTATGGGCCCAAAATCAAGGGCCGGATGTGACGGTTTACAACAGCAACATCGCTCTGGTCAAAGAAGAACGCCAGTTTGAACTCAAACGCGGAGTCAACACGGTGCTGGTAACCGATGTGCCGGCGGGCATTTTGCCCGATAGCGTCTATTTTCGCTCGCTGACGGACCCGGCCGCGGTTGTGTTGGAACAGAACTTCGAGTACGACATCGTCGGCGCCGATAAGCTGCTGCAAAAGTACGTGGATCAGCCCATCCGCATCATCACGGATGACGGCGCGACCCACGAAGGCGTGTTGCTCAGCGGCGCCGGGGATATCATCCTGCAGGATGAAAAGGGCGGTGTCGCCGTGTTCAAGGCCGAGCAAGTCCGTCAATTCAGCTTTCCGGCGCTGCCGGAGGGGCTGATCACCCGGCCGACGCTGGTCTGGTCGGTCGAGGCCACCAAAGCCGGCCAACATCGAACCGAGCTGGCCTATCTGACCAACGGCCTCAATTGGGAAGCCACCTACGTGCTCGTGCTGACGGCCGACGGCAAACGTCTCGACCTGGACGGCTGGATTACCCTGGACAATCGCAGCGGCGCTACCTATCGCAACGCCCGCCTGAAACTGGTGGCCGGCGACATCCAGCGCGTGGTCAAGGATATGCCTGCGGCGATGTTCCGCGGCCAGGCGGAGCTTATGGCCACGCCGGTGCCGGCCGTGGAACAACGGGCATTTGCCGAATACCATCTCTATGAGCTGCAACGGCCTGTCACCATCAAGGATCGGCAGACCAAGCAGGTGCAGTTCATCTCGGCAACGGCCGTGCCGGCGACGAAGACCTACGTCTTCGAGGCTTCGGTACCTTATGGTGGTTATGGCCCTGTCTACGACCCCGGTTTTGGCGCTACCGGCAACACGAAAGTGGATGTGCGGCTGACCTTCAACACCGGCCCGCAGGGTGTGAACGCGCAGCTCCCGCGCGGCATCGTGCGGATGTACCAGCCCGATGTGGACGGTTCGCCTCTGCTCATCGGCGAGGATCAGATCGACCACACCCCCAAGGGCGAGGATGTGACCCTGACCATCGGTCGGGCCTTCGACCTGGTAGGCGAGCGCAAGCAAACGGACTTCCAGCGCATCGGCGATAACGTCGTCGAAGAAAGCTATCGCATTGAGCTGCGCAATCAGAAAGAGACCGAGGCCGTGACCATCCGCGTGGTCGAGCACCTGTCGCGCGGGGTGAACTGGCAGATCCTGAAGGCTTCACCGGAGACCTGGGAGAAGGTGGACAGCGCCACCATCGCCTGGGAAATCCCGGTGCCGGCCAAGGGGAAGGCCACCATCACTTACACCGTGCGCTACACCTTCTGAAGGCACGCCGAGGCGGTTGCTTCCGCCACCGGTTGCCCCACAATCCCGGCGCCAGAAGCAGGAAGCCATCCGGACACGGGAAGAGGGTTCTCTGCCTGGCCCCGCCCGTGTCCGGGTGTTTTGGTTGGGAACGAGCCCCTAAGCCGCGAGGCTGCCTCCGGGGCAGTTACCCGGCCTTGTCGCCCCCCAGACCCAGTTCGTCGGCAATGCCCTGCATGGCCTGCAACACGAATTCGATATGCCGATCGAGGTCCTCACCCAGAGCGGCGACATGGGCGGCGATGGCCTCGCGATCGATGGCAGCGGTAAACCGCTTATCCTTCCACTTCTTCTTGACCGAACTCAGGGTGACCCCGGTCAGATCCCGATCGGGACGGACATAAGCCGTCGCCAGGATCAGGCCGGTGATTTCGTCGCAGGCGCGCAGGGCCTTGTCCAGCCGCGTGGTAGGCGGTACGCCCAAGAAATCGGCATGGGCCGCCACGGCCTGGATGAGTTCGGGCGGCCAACCCCATTCCCGAAAGAGCCGCAACGCCGTGCGCGGATGCCCGTTCACAGGGTCGTTCATGTCGGGATAGCGCTCGTAATCGAGGTCGTGGACCAGCGCCGTGATGCCCCACAGGTCTTCGTCTTCGCCATAGCGACGGGCATAGGCGCGCATGGCCGCTTCGACGGCGAGGACGTGTTTGCGCAGACCCTCGTTGTGAATCCAGGTACAGACCAGGTCCCAAACGTCGGCGCGCGTGGGCAAAGGCATAGGACCCTCCTCAGGAAGACGGTGGATCAGGACGAAGGGGTGGTTTCCAGGGGGTTTCGATCTGGCCCTGACGATGGTTGACCAGACGGGCCAGGACAAAGAGCCAATCGCTCAAGCGGTTGAGGTAGCGTTGGGTGGTCGGCTGTAACGGTTCCTGGGCGGCCAGAGCGGCGACATCGCGCTCGGCCCGGCGGCAGACCGTGCGGGCCATGTGGAGGGTGGCGCCGAGGGGCGAGCCGCCGGGAAGGATGAAGTTTTGCAACGGCGGCAATTCCTCCTCCCAGGCATCGATTTCCTGTTCCAGGCGGGCGATGCTGGCTTCTTGGACCCGCACGACGTAGCTCGTCTTGGCATCGAGGGGCGTGGCCAGATCGGCGCCGACTTCGAATAACTCCGCCTGCACGCGTTCCAGCTTCTGGCGCAGCTCGGGGTCGGTGCAAAGGGCCACGGCCAGGCCCAGGACGGCATTGGTCTCATCCACGGCGCCGTAGGCGGCCACGCGGCGATGATATTTGGGCACCCGGCCGCCACCGAAAAGCGTCGTTGTACCGAGGTCACCGGTTTTGGTGTAGATCTTCATGGTCAGAACGGGTTGGATCAAACGCTGACTGAAGTCAGCCTTTTGGGGCGTGGGGCCAACGGCCGGCCTTCGCCGGGCGTTTGGGAATGCGGTGACGGAGTCACCGCCTTTTTGACGGAGTCACCGCCTTTTTGGTGATTGGGAGTCAGCCTTTTGGGGCGTGGGGCCAACGGCCGGCCTTCGCCGGGCGTTTGGGAATGCGGTGACGGAGTCACCGCCTTTTTGACGGAGTCACCGCCTTTTTGGTGATTGGGAGTCAGCCTTTTGGGG
>Ga0197142_1004100_pt1 | contig 11926 bp, 12 predicted proteins | sample GBS60_MetaG_FD_148614 | JGI IMG/M metagenome (GOLD analysis project Ga0197142, IMG submission 148614) | Sediment microbial communities from Great Boiling Springs, Gerlach, Nevada, United States - GBS 60_MetaG | ecosystem: Environmental > Aquatic > Thermal springs > Hot (42-90C) > Sediment... | reverse complement strand
AAACTGCGCATTCGTGCCAACGCCGACCAACCCGACCAAGCCTACAATGCTATCGTGCTTGGTGCAGAAGGCATTGGACTGTGCCGCACCGAACATATGTTCTTCGGTGGAGACCGCATCGATGAAGTGCGCCGCATGATTTTGGCAAATACCCCCGAAGAACGGCGTGCCGCACTGCAGCAAATTTTGCCCTATCAGCGCGTCGACTTCTATGGCATCTTCAAGGTCATGGATGGACACCCCGTAACCATTCGCTTGCTGGACCCGCCACTGCATGAATTTTTGCCACACACTGAAAAAGAGCAGCGTGAACTTGCCGAAAAATTACATAAGCCATACGAAGAAATTCACTATCGTGTGGAAGCCCTATCCGAAATGAACCCCATGCTTGGCTTCAGAGGATGCCGCTTGGGCATTGTCTATCCAGAAATTACACAAATGCAAGCCAGAGCAATTCTTGAAGCTGCATGCAATGCGCACAAAGATGGCATTAAGGTATTCCCAGAAATCATGATTCCACTTGTCGGCGATGTCAAAGAGCTCAAGTTGCAAGCCGAAACCATTCGTGAGGTCGCAGAAAAAGTATTTGCAGAAAAAAATATCCGCATTGACTACCATATCGGCACCATGATTGAAGTGCCACGCGCCGCACTGACCGCCGACCAAATCGCTGAAGTGGCAGACTTCTTCAGCTACGGCACAAACGACCTCACACAAATGACGCTCGGACTAAGCCGCGACGATGCTGGACGGTTTTTGCCGATGTACGTGGAAAAAGAAATCTATCCACGCGATCCCTTCGAAGCCATTGACCAAGTAGGCGTGGGACGCCTGATGCAAATAGGCACTGAAAGCGGACGACGTGTCAAGCCTAAGCTCAAAGTGGGAATTTGCGGCGAGCATGGCGGCGAGCCAAGTTCAGTAGGGTTCTGCCACCATCTAAAGTTCGATTATGTCTCATGCAGTCCATTCCGTATCCCGATTGCACGATTAGCCGCCGCACAAGCCGCCTTGAAAGGTCAGTAGTCATTCAGCAAACAAAAAGCCTCGGAAGTTCCCGAGGCTTTTCTATTTCTATGAAAATCAGAGCCAGCGATTATTCACGCTCTTCAAGTGGAATATACTTCAGGTCAAGTGCACCGGTGTATTCAGCGGTCGGTCGGATAAGACGGTTGTTGGCATACTGCTCCAAGATGTGGGCAATCCACCCTGAAGTGCGCGCAATTGCAAAAACTGGTGTGAAGAGATCGACTGAAATGCCCATTAAGTGATAAACCGAAGCAGAATAGAAATCTACATTCGGATAAAGTCCTTTTTCTTGCATGACCAAAGCCTCAATACGGCGAGAAATTTCATACCACTTCAAATTGCCTGTGCGCTCTCCCAAAAGTTCTGACATTTTCCGCAAATGTGTGGCGCGTGGGTCTTCCGTCTTATAGACACGATGCCCAAAGCCCATGACTTTCTTCTTTTCCGAAAGAAGTTTCTTGACATATCCTTCGGCGCGGCTGGGGTCGCCAATCTCCAGCAGCATACGCATCACTTGTTCGTTTGCGCCGCCGTGCAACGGTCCTTTCAGAGCGCCGATGGCACCAGCAATCGCCGAATACATATCTGAAAGTGTCGCCGCAATCACACGCGCGGTAAATGTAGAGGCATTCAGCTCATGGTCAGCATGCAAAATCAAGCAAATTTCGAAAAGTCGTGCCAGCTCGGCATCTGGCAATTTGCCCGTGAGCATGTAGAGAAAATTTGCCGAGAATGAAAGACTGGGGTCAGGCTGAATCAAGTCCCGCTCATTGCGAATGCGCTCATCGAAGGCGACGATGGTGGCAACCTGCGACATGAGTTTGAAGGCACGCTCGAAGTGGGCTTCGGTGGTCATGCGCTCATCATGGTCGTAGAGTGCCAGTTCAGAGACGGCACTGCGAAGCGCTTCCATAGGCGGCGCTGAAGTGGGAATGGTGTAAAGATGCGCCACCACTTCGCGTGGCAAACGCCGATGCTGCGCCAGGCGCTTCTTGAACTCATTGAGGTCGCGCAAATTCGGTAGCCTTCCATACCACAAAAGGTAGATGACTTCCTCAAAAGTTGCGCCGCCATTGACAAGGTCATGCACATCATAGCCGCGATAGACCAAACGACCTTTTTTGCCGTCAATGAAGCAAATCTCCGAGGTCGCCGCAACAATATCTTCAAGCCCAGCCTTTTGCGGGACAATTTTCTGCGAACCTTCTTCCATTTTGACATCCGAATTTTTGGCGGGGTTGCCATTGGTGAGAATTTCTGCCATAGTTACCTCTCCTTTCTTCAGGGTTGTGATTACTGACTTACAGCGCTTGTTACTCCAAGCAGAGCCAAGAGACAAGGGCTTTGTGAAAAACTTTCTGAATATAGCTATTTTCGCAAACGAAACAAATTGAACAATGACTAAAGAGGCAACTTATCCCGAAATGGTGTCATGACGCCAGCGCGACATGCCGCCTGTCATGTTAAAGACATGTTCAAAACCCAGTTGCAAAAGCAACCCGCTTGCCGCAACGCTCCGAATACCGTGTTCGCACAGCACTACAATTTCACGACTGGCATCCAATTCAGTATGGCGAGCATAAAGCTCATCCAAAGGGATATTGATGGCTTGCGCAATACGGCGCGCTGTAAATTCAGCCGGCGTACGCACATCTAAAAGGATAAGCTCGGAAGAGCGGTATAGCTTTGTTGCAACCTCTTCAGGTGAGAGATGAATAACCATAGCCGTGTGTTTTAAGCATTTGGACTCACTAACCAAAACATCGGCAGAAAAATTCAATGCTGAAAGTTCGCCGAAGCACACTCTACACATTGTGGTTTCGCCACTACTCACGCGCACAACTGCGAAAGCACTTCGACAAAGTGCGCGTCATCGGTGTCAGAGCCCTGCAAACCATGCGCCTCGACATCCCCATCATCTTCTACTGCAACCATGCCTACTGGTGGGATGGATTCTGGACACAACTCTGCACAGAAGCCTACTTCAAACAAAATCTCTATATCATCATCGAATACAAACAATTGGTGCGCTATCAATTCTTTACGCGATTAGGCGCATTTTCCATCGTGCGAGAAAATCCACGCGAAGCCTTAGAGACCATCAGCTATGCCGTCGAAAAACTCACCGAGCCTTCAGAAAAACAAAATGCACTCTGGATTTTCCCACAAGGCATCATTGAACACGTCGATAAGCGACCGATTGTGTTTTTCAATGGTGCGGCAAAAATTGCCGAGCGCGTCTTGGAAAAATTACCTGCCGTTTATGTATGCTCCATGGTCTCACGCATCGACTACATTGAGGAGCAAAAACCAGAACTCTTTCTCTCGTTTAAGCCGCCAATGTGCCTGACCAAAGAAAACTTTGTGAGTGCAAAAGCACTGACCGCATCCATGCAGTGCCAGACGGAAGCGCATCTGGATGAACTCAAGAGCGTGATTGTAAAGCGCGAATTTGAACATGCAGAGATTTTGGTTGAGGGCGCGCCATCTATCAACCGGCGTTGGGATAGGTTCAGAGCATACTTCTTCGGCGCAAAGAAAAAATTGGTCGATACAAAAGAAGGCTAATGGGCAGCGCATTAGCCTTCCATATCACGTTTGCATCAAAAATCAGGGTTTGGCTTTGCGCGCAGCCCGCTTCACCTCGCGCCGCTCCTGACGCACTTCGCGATTGGCTTGACGCACATCACGCCGTTCCTCGCGAACCTCACGGTTGGCGGCATTGCGGTTCTGACGCGCCTCGCGCAGGTCTTGGCGCGCATCTTTGATTGCCTCCTTATCGCCAGATTGAATCGCCTCGCGCAAGTCCCGCTTTTCTTGACGAACTTCACGCTGTGCATCGCGGCGGTCTTCTTTTGCATCACGTAGCTCACGAGCTTCTTCTCGGCGTTCCTGCCTAGCTTCACGCAAGTCTTGAACTTCTTTGCGAAGCCGTGAGGAATCTTGAGCTGACACAGGTTGAGCATCTATGCTGAAACACAAGGCAACAAAAGCAAGAGAAAACATGATGGTCTTCATGGTTGTAACAGTTTAAGTTGATGAAGCTAAAAACCGGTGTCATGACACACAGGTGTAAGACAGCGGGGGCGAAGTGCAAGTTTAAAACTTGTAAGAAAAGTGTGCGCTAAGTCATATAAAAACCAACGACATGCAAAGCCGGTGCAAATGTTTGCAAACGTATGAACAATGCGTAACTTCCAAATCCTGAAGCAAAAAGGGGCTTTTTCAAAAAGTTTTTCGCAAAGACTGCCATGTGGTATGAAAGCATTCTTGATACCATTGGACACACGCCAATGGTCAGGCTCAATCGCATTGCCAAATCTCTGAAGCCGACAATTTTGGCAAAATTAGAGTTTATGAATCCGGGCGGGAGCATTAAGGACCGCATTGCACTGAGCATGATTGAACATGCCGAGAAAAACGGACTGATTAAACCGGGTGGCACAATTATCGAGTGGACCGCTGGTAATACTGGCATTGGGTTAGCACTTGTCGCCACCGTGAAAGGTTACAAATGTATCATGGTCATGCCCGACAAGGTATCGCAAGAAAAAATAGATTTGCTGCGCGCCTTAGGCTCTGAAGTCGTCATTACGCCCACAGCCGTTAAGCCAGAAGACCCAAGAAGTTGTTACAGCGTGGCAGAGCATTTGGCAAAGACCATTCCAAATTCTTACTACCCGAATCAATTCACCAATGAAGCCAATCCAGAGGTGCACTATCGTGTAACGGCACAGGAAATTTGGGAACAAACGGACGGCAAGGTTACGCATGTATTTGCCGCCATGGGCACAGGCGGCACAGTATCTGGCATTGCGAAACGATTGAAGGAGTATAACCCCAAAGTAAAAGTTATTGCAGTCGATGCCGTCGGTTCGGCTTACGCCACATATTTCAAGACACGAGAGATGCCCACCGAAATTGGGCTGTGGAAGCTCGAGGGCATGGGAGGCTCTCGAATTCCCAAAACAGCAAACTTTGATGTGCTCGATGAGGTCGTGGCAGTCAGCGATAGCGATGCATTTATGACGGGGCGCATGCTCTCAAAGCATGAGGCCATTTTTGCAGGCGGGTCATCGGGTGCGGCACTGCATGCGGCGCTCAATCATGCTAAACGGCTAAGCGAAACCGATGTGGTCGTGGTCATGATAACAGATACCGGCGCACGATACCTAAGCAAAATGTATAACGACTTGTGGATGAAAGAAAACAACTTTGTGCAGTCGTTGAGCAATGATAAATCCAAAATGACCGCTGCCGATGTCTTAGCAACCAAGAAAAATCATACGCTCATCTTTGCCACGCCTGAAACCCCGCTGTATGAAGCCTTCGAGCTAATGAAGAAACATGAGATTTCGCAAGCCCCAATTATCTCCGATGGCGCAGAGATTGGGAGCATCAGCGACAACAAAATCCTTAGCATCTTGCTGGCAGAAGCCGACGCAAAAGACAACAAGGTCATTGGCTACATGGAAAAGCCTTTCCCGATTCTGCCGCTCGATACACCAATTTCAAAACTATCGGAAGAACTGACGCGCGATAACGCCGTGCTTATCAGTAAAGGCAATGACGACTTTGAGATTATCACCAAATCTGACCTCATTGCCGCCATTACATCTTAGCTTAGGCAAACATCAGTTGAGTTCGTAGCGGCGAATTACAAATGTGTGGCGCTGAAACACCACTTGGTTGAAAGAGGGTTCATGCGGCGTGTGCACCACGCTTGATTTGGCATCCAGCTCATCATCAAAAAACGATGATATGCCTCCAATGCGCGCATTGAGACGGAGAAATCCAATAGCAACTAAGGGGAAGATACTGACCAAAAAAAGCGGGATGGTCAGGGCAAATAAAATCCCAGCTGGAATAGCAAACAGTGCAATCAAAAGCATAATGCCAATAAACAAGAACGTGCGTTTGAGCATCCTTAGTCTCGAGTTTATGTGGAACTGAAAAGTTATCTGGGAATTGGAACTACACTGGACTGCGACAGCAAACGCACGAACTGATAGCGAAAGTAAAACGTTCAATTCGGCTATGAGAGCCTAACGTTTCTGCGAGCTATCTTGACGAGTCGGCATCTCCTCAAAGATGTAGTTGATAAGCGAGGTGGCGAGCGGACTATTGAGCCGCTCCAACTTTTCATGCTGTTTGAAGGCAGCGGCGCGCTGACGAGCAAGCACATAGGTTACACCAAGCGCATAGATGGCACCGTCGTTGGTTGGGTCTCTGGCTAAAATTTGCTCATATGCACGCACGGCATCGGCATAGCGCTTGGCTTTGCGGTAAGCATCTCCCAAAAGTTGGTAGAGCGAGAGGCTATCGGGTTTCAACCGCAGCGCGTGCTCGAAGGCTTCAATCGCATCTTGTGTGGTGCTGTCAGATTTGAGCGCAATTGTACCAATCGTGCAAAAGTAGCTCAAAGAATCTTTGCCTACTCTGACGGTTCGCAGCATCTTTATGGCTTCTTGATGCTGACCTGCCTTGCTAAGCAAAAGACCCAAGTTCAGTTGGATGTCTGGCAGCTTAGGGTTGAGGCGCATCGCTTCTTTCAGCGCCCGAACGGCATCTGCATAATACTCGAGCGCCTCATATGACATGCCCAAACTGTAATAGGCTTCAGCAAACTTAGGATTGAGACGAATCGCCTGTTGGAAGGCTTCAATGGCTTGTTCATGCTGGTCATCGTCGGCATACGCAGCGCCCAAGTTGTAGTGTGCCACAGGATTCTTTGGGTATTTTTGCACGGCTTTGCGTGCGGCATCAATGCCAGATTGTGCCAGTGCAGGTGCAACCACGATGAGATGAAAAAAGATGATGAAACTTGCCAGTCGCATATTCTTTTTGAAAAAAGTTGCAGAAACGCTAACATCTCAACGAGGCAAAAAATCCACAGGTTTCAACGCCGCATCACCAACAAGAACTAGACGGCGTAGTAACACAACCAAACACTCGTGCTCAACATGCTCTTGCGCCGAAAATTTCTGAAAGATACGTTCCTTGCGGGCACAGGTCTTGTGCTTCTTTCCAGTGAGAGATTAGCCAAGTTTGCTGAAGCCATGTCGCGCTACCCAGCCGATGCGCCGCCAGAGCGTGTGGCCAGCGATGAGGATTTTTGGGCAAGCGTGCAGCAAGCCTTCGCCGTAGACCGAAGCATCATCAACTTTAACAACGGCGGGGTCTGTCCCAGTCCAAAAGTCGTCATGGAAGCGCTGAAAAATTACTTGGATTACTCCAACCTTGCACCGTCCTACACGATGTGGCGCCATTTGCAGCCAAACATTGAAACCGTGCGCGAAGGCTTGGCGCGCCACTTCGGATGCTCGCCTGAAGAAATTGCCATCACGCGAAATGCCAGTGAAGCCTTAGAGACACTGCAACTTGGTCTGTCGCTCAAAGCCGGTGATGAGGTCATTACAACCGTGCAGGACTATCCTCGCATGATTACAACATGGGAGCAGCGGGTGCGGCGCGATGGGGTGGTGCTCAAAAAAGTTCGCTACCCAGTGCCCCTCATGAATCCGAAAGATTTTGTCAATGCTATCGAAGAGGCGATTACGCCAAAAACGCGTGTCATTCACGTCTCGCATGTTGTGGTCTACACAGGGCAAATTTTGCCGGTGCATGAAATTTGTCGCCTCGGCAAGGCACGCGGCATTGAAGTCATTGTCGATGGCGCACATTCTTTTGCTCACCTGCCCTTCAAACAAGCAGATTTACAATGCGACTACTTTGGCACCAGTTTGCACAAGTGGCTCTATGCGCCCATTGGAACTGGGATGCTGTATGTGAAAAAAGAGAAAATCAAATCAGTGTGGCCACTCTTTGCCGCACCAGAATCCATGCAAGAAGATATTCGCAAGTTTGAGGAAATTGGCACGCATCCAGCTGCCATACACAACGCCATTGCTGAAGCCATTGGGTTTCACGAAAATCTGGGCGTAGAACGCAAAGCGGCACGATTGCGCTACCAACATAAGCGCTGGATAGAGCGCCTTAGGAAATACGACAACGTAAAATTCCGAACCAACATCAATGATGACTCGCAGTGGTGCGGGCTTATCAACGTCCACATTGAGGGCACCGACCCAAACAAAGTGCAAAGCTATCTCTTTGAAAAACATCGCATCTACACGGTGGCAATTCTGCCTACGCCTGACCTCGCACAAGCACCAGCAAAAGGGTTTTCAGATGATTTCAGAGGCATTCGCGTGACGCCAAATGTCTATACTCGTCCCGCTGAAATCGACTGCTTTGCCGAAGCGATGGAAAAAATTGCACGAGGTGATGTCAAAGCCGTAAAACTCTGATAGAGCCAGCATGCATGGTCGGTGCCGACTTACTTCATGTTGTGATAGACCGCTTGCACATCGTCGTCATCTTCTAACTTCTCGATAAGCTGCATCACATCTTTTTCTTGCTCTTCAGAAAGCTCGGTGGTAACGGTAGGAATGTATTGCAAGGCGGACATTTGCACTTCTAATCCTTTTTCCTCGAGCTTTTTCTGCATCTGGGCAAAGTCGTTGTAGCTGGTGTAAATCAACAGTTCATCATCTTCAATGGCAAAATCTTCGGCGCCATAGTCAATCAGCTCGAGCTCAAGTTCTTCAAGGTTAAGGTTCGTAGGCCTAGCAAGTTTGAAGACACCCTTGCGCTCGAACATAAAACTGACCGCACCATTTGCCGCCAGCGAGCCGCCGCTACGGTTGAAATACATGCGCACATTGGCAACGGTGCGCGTGGGATTATCAGTAGCCGCTTCCACAATCAAAGCCACGCCGTGCGGTGCGTAGCCTTCATAGACCACTTCTTGAAAGTCCGCTTCTTCCTTAGATGACGCACGCTTGATAGCGGCCTCAATGCGGTCTTTCGGCATGTTGATGCTGCGCGCATTCTGTATGGCGCGCCGAAGACGAGCATTTGCGTCCGGGTCTGGACCGCCAAGCCGAACGGCAATGGCAATTTCGCGTCCGAGTTTGGTGAACGCCTTCGACATGCGCGCCCAACGCGCAAACATCTTATACTTGCGCTTTTCAAAGATGCGACCCATAGAGCTACAACGAATTTTGGTTAAGAAAATAGAATACTGGAAAAGCAAAAATACAAAAGGTGCAAGGAAACAACGGATAGTGCTAACTACATGCACCTCCTTCCCAGCGGCTTGAGCCAGAGGCACTTGAACGGCAACGGCAAACCTGAATTTTGAAACTAAAGTTTATTTTAGTAGTATAGTGCTATCAAAATAGTATCAAAAAAATATCAAAAAGTATTGAGCTATGTACACGACCTACACACATCAAGAAAAGCGCTTCGTGCCAATGTCGGGCTATGGCATGTTAGCCGTTGCGCTCATCTTACTCGGAGTAATGGGTTACATCTTTTATGCAAAGTTCTTTTTAGTTGGTGGGCTACTCAGTATAGCATGGCTATTGCTAATCAGTGGCTTTTTCATTGTCAATCCTAATGAGTCAAAGGTGATAACGCTATTTGGCACATACATTGGCACGGTCAAGGACAATGGCTTCTGGTGGGCGAATCCATTTTTTTCGAAAAAAGAAATTTCGTTGCGCGCGCGAAACTTGAATGGAGAAAAAATCAAGGTCAATGACAAAGTGGGCAACCCCATAGAAATCGCAGCAGTCGTGGTCTGGCAGGTTCAGGAGACGGCGCGTGCGGCGTTTGAGGTCGATGATTATGTCAGTTTTGTGCAAGTGCAGAGTGAAGCGGCTGTGCGCAATCTGGCAAGTTCATGTCCATATGACAACTTTAGCGATTCAGAGAGCGACGCTGATGTGCTGACGCTACGCGGTGGGGCGGAGAAGGTCAATAAAATGCTTGAAGATGAACTGGCTGCTCGCCTTGAGCGAGCAGGGGTGCAAGTAATTGAGGCAAGAATTTCTCACTTGGCATATGCGCCTGAAATCGCTGGCGCAATGCTTCAGCGTCAGCAAGCCACGGCCGTCGTGGCAGCACGCAAGCAGATTGTCGAAGGAGCAGTCGGAATGGTAGAACTGGCGCTGGAAAAGTTAGCACACAAAAAGCTACTTGAGCTCGATGAAGAGCGTAAAGCCGCTATGGTAAGCAATTTGTTGGTGGTATTGTGCGGCGATAAAAGTCCAAGCCCTGTGGTGAATACAGGCACGCTGTATCAATAGATTTTCCAACAGAGTCAAACTCGGTGGCGGCAGCACACGTGCAAGCAAGTGTGTAGGTAGCATAATGCCGAGCGTTACATAAAAGCAAAGCTTGAAACTAAACTTGATGAATGGCTGAAAAAGACAAAGCCAAAAAAGCGTTTGTGGTGCGGCTAAGTCCTGAACTACTGGAAGAGTTAGAGAAGTGGGCAAATGATGAATTTCGCAGCGTCAACGGGCAGATTGAATATCTGCTGACGCGTGCCGTGCGCGAGCATCGCAAAAAAAACTTCAACCCAGAGACAAATCCGCGCTCAAAGCCGTAGGTGATGTTGACGATTAAAATTGAGAGGACTAACATAGAAACCACTGGTTAACAGGATACGAATTGAACCGATTATGCCGTTGTCTTACAGATACATGGTCATTCTGAACGAAGCATAGCGCAGCGAAGCATCCATGAGTGGATTCCTCACTGCGTTCGGAATGACCTTTTCAGTTTTGTCATTCTGAACGGAGCGTAGCGTAGTGAAGAATCCACACTGGATTCCTCGCTCTGGCTCGGAATGAGAGAAAAAAGTGCTTGGAATGACAAAAGAGATGTGCAAAGCAAGACCGCAAAGCCTACGCATTTGATTTATCAACACCACATAGTGTTGGCTATGTAAACTTTTAATGTTAAGGTAACTTGCACTTGTGTTATTTTCACAGAAAGCATTAATCCAAAACTCAACGATACAATGACAATGCAAACGCCTGCAAATACAACTGCTGTGACGGTTAGTGCACAAGATTGGCAAGAGCTACGCACGCAAATCAACGAGCTCTTCGATATTACCTTGCGCTATGCGCAGATGGTCGCCAAAGAAGGTGATAAAGTATGGGACCGCGACCGACCGAAATTCACCAAGCCGGCAAATAAGTCAATCGATGAGGCAATTGCAGAGTATGAAGCTCGTTTAGCAGAGTTTGAAGAAGAGCGGCGCCGCGCATACATAGATAATTACACCAAGCTCAAAGCCGATAGTGTCGACCGCGTTGCCAGCATTGAAGAAATTGTGTCTAAAATTGCGGCGATGCACGGCATTGATTTCAAAGCCCCAATCATACAGTAACCGCAACTGGCGCTCACGACCGAAAGGCAAAGACAAGAAGCTGAAGGTGTAACAAAAATTTAACACTGTATTTTCAATCTTCAGCGCACGGTGCGGCACTTGCATGCGTATATTCGCACAACTTTGAGCGACAAAACATCACGTGCAAAGTCTTTGACGCTTTTATGAGTGAGCGCCAAACGATTCGCTGTATCACCATTAACACGCACCGCGGCAGAGGTCCGAAACTGTCTTACCTGCTGGCGCAGGCTTCGCTTGAAGAAGCCGAGCGAATTGAATTGCTACACGATACACGGGCATATACCTACTACATTGCTGAATGGCTTAACCAAAATCGTGATAAATACGATGTGGTGGGGTTGCAGGAAGTCTTCAATGGCATATTGGGCTTTGGTGATAGGCTGTTCCGAAAATATCGTCAGCGCGACCACTACCGCCTGATTGCCGGCTACCGCTCGGTGATTGCACATGGGGTGGGATTTGCCGCATTCCGCTACGAAAATCTACTGCTTTCTCAACTGCAAAAAATTGGGCAAACGCAAATCAACTACCTGCTGCCCGGACGTGTGGCATTTTTGGCTGCCTGTGGTTTTACACTGGCGCCATTCATCTTCAATGGTCAGGTCGTTTGGATTGGCAACACGCACT
>Ga0197142_1004099_pt1 | contig 11929 bp, 6 predicted proteins | sample GBS60_MetaG_FD_148614 | JGI IMG/M metagenome (GOLD analysis project Ga0197142, IMG submission 148614) | Sediment microbial communities from Great Boiling Springs, Gerlach, Nevada, United States - GBS 60_MetaG | ecosystem: Environmental > Aquatic > Thermal springs > Hot (42-90C) > Sediment... | reverse complement strand
GATCGCGCCGATGATCAGCGAGGTGAGCTGGTCGAGCCGAGACCGGATCTGGGCCACATCGCGTGCCAACCCCTCGACCATCTGACGGGTCACGACCTCGTAGGCGGTGCCCGGCTCCAGGTCGACCCCGCGTTCTCGTGCCCGGTTCAGCGCCTCGCGCAGGGCGGTACCGTCCCGGTACGCTTGGCGTCGCTTGTCCTCGCTCATCGCCCCTCCTGTCCCAGCCCGAGCTCGAGCAGCACCTGTGTCAACGCCTCGGTCAGGTGCTCGGCCATCATCCCGCTCAGCGCGTGCTGCGCGCGCATCGCCCGCACCACGGTGTCGACGATCCGTGGAATGCTGCTCGCGAGCCGGGCAGGGTCGTCCTCCTCGACCAGCACCCGCGCCAGCACCAGCCGCAGCGCGCCGATCTCCTCGGCGAGCGGTTGGGGATTCCCGGCCTGCGCCAGGACCGCCGCTACGCGCTCCTCGATCCGAACCCGCAGCACCTCGCTGGCGGCCGGCGGCTCGCGTTCGTCCGGTCGGTGCGCCCGGCAGTAGTTCTCCCCACGCTTGGCCCAGGCCCGGCAGCCTGGCCGAGCACAGCGGCGCCCTTGCCCCATGGTCCAGCTCCTCGTCTTCCCATCGCACTCGGACGGAGAGCGTGACGACGGCGAGAGCGGACAAACAGCGCGCCAGAAGGTGTTGCCGAGAGCTGGGAGAACGGGGCGGCGCATCAGCGGTCGAGCACCTGCTGGCGCTCGTTCCACCGCACGGGATAGGGAAAGGCGGTGAGCCGGGAGATGAACTGTTCGGCTCCGCGGTTGTCCCTCTCGCGTGGAGGGAGCACGTGTGTTGTCAGTTCATCTGGGACGCCTCGATACCCTTCCAGCCCTGGTCAAGGGAAGGGCGGAGGCCAGTCCGTCGCTGCGTGTCGTCTGACTCACCGATGCGAGGGACTGGAGAGCACCACACCAGCGGCGAGCGGGCCCAGCGCCGGTGCCGCCAGTGGCGGGAGAGTGGAGCCGAGGAAGGGGAGTCGAGCGTCGGAGACGCCTACGCCGGTCAGACGGGATGGATCGACGAGTCGAGCACGAGCGCTGTGACGGCCGGCACCGATTCGATCGGCCAGCGCGCCTCGACCACCCGCCGCAGCGCGCCGACACAGGCGGGGTCGAGACCAATGCCCGCTTCCCGCTCAAGGACGGCCAGCGCATCCGCGACCGGCATGGCGGCGCGGTACGGGCGCGCCGAGGTCAACGCGTCGAAGACGTCGGCCACGGCCATGATGCGGGCATCGAGCGGGATTGCATCGCCAGCGAGCCCGTCAGGATACCCGCTCCCGTCCAGCCGCTCATGGTGCCAGCGCACGGCGGGGAGCAGCAGCGCCAAAGAGCGCACGTGCCGGACAATCTCGAAGCCGCGGACAGGGTGCTGCCGGATGAGCGTCGTCTCCTCCTCGGTCAGCCGCCCGGGCTTGGAGAGTACCCGGTCAGGGATGCCGATCTTGCCGACGTCGTGGAGCAGCCCGGCCCGGTAGAGAACGCGCACCTGCTCGGCCGGCAAGCCCAGCTCTCGCCCCACCAGCGCTGCCAGCGTCGCGACCCGCGCACTGTGTCCGCGGGTGTACTCGTCCTTGGCTTCGATCGCTGCGCACAGTGCCGCTAGCACCTCGGTGTACTCGCGCTCCAGGTGGTCGACGATGTCGCGCAGCAGCAGTCCCTCGACCGCCTCGCGCAGCGATCCGCGCGCGCCATACTCGCGCACGAAGCCGACCAGAGCGACCACGAACGCGGCGAGCATCAGGGCATGGTAGCCCCACCAACTCAGCCGCCAGGCCGGCGCGAGCGCCATTGCGAGCTGGGCATGGGCCAGCAGCAGGCTCACCACCAGCATCGACCGGGTCAGCGGGCTGTCCCACTGGCGATACGCCCGCCAGTAGTGCACCCCGGCGATGCCGAGGAGCAACAGCCCAGCACCTGCGAGCAGGTGACCGGCTGGATCACCGGCCAGCACCCACGAGAGCTGGTCCAGCGCAGCGAGGAACTGGCTACCAGCCTTTCCCAGCTCACTCGCCGCTCGTGTTCCGGAGGGCAGGCTATAGGGGTCGGAAGTCAGCGCCAGGTGAGTCCCGCTGGGAGGGGCCGCATGCGGAGCAGTTCCATGAGCAGGAGTCCCGTGGGAAGCGGCCACGCCACTACCACCGCTCGGACTCGCGAGGGCACTGGCCAGCGCCAACACTCCGTAGAGCACGAAGAGGGTGAGCGCGGCCAGGACGATCCGAACGCGCTGGCGGAGGAGGTAGTCCTGGAGCGAGGAGCGCGCGTGGAGCGTGCTCAAGGCCAGCATCAGGGCGCCAGCAAGCAGGGCAAGCCGGCCCGACGCACCGACCCACCCGTTCGGGCCAGGCACCAGCACCCCGGGGGTCGTCAGCGCGTGGACAAGGAAGACGCCCGCGATCCCCAGGAAGGCGAGCGCCAGGAACAGGACACGGACGTCATCGATTTGGCAGGCGGCGACAGTCGTCGCCAGCGCCAGCAGCAAGGCGAGCCCGGAAACGCAGGAGACCAGAATGAAATGGAACGTCGGCGCGGGGAGCACTGGGTCCGGCAGCACCCCCGCCAGCAGGAGGACCAGCATTGCCAGCGGGGCGATCGCAGCCACTCCGACCTGCCAGGGCCAGCTTGCCAGGTGCCGATACCGCTCGGCCAGGCGCATCGCGAGTCTGCCCCAGCCCCGCTGCCTGCCACCAGGATCGACCCGCTCCTCCCGCACCAGACACCTCGCACTTTCCACGACAGGCGGCCCAGCTTGAGACTCAGGGCGCGAGCACGTAGCGCGCCTTTCCCGTACGCTTGGCTGTGTAGAGCGCCTGGTCAGCCGCTAGCAAGAGCACACCGGGGTCGACCAGCTGGGACGAGCTCCCAGCAATCCCGATGCTGGCCGAGATGCGTACCGCCTGCCCAGCGACAGTGAACGGCTGCGCCACGACCTGGAGCATCCGCTCGGCGACCACGACGGCCTCTTCGAGCCCCTGGAGGTCTTCCAGCAGCACGGTGAACTCGTCCCCAGCGAAGCGGGCCACCGTATCGCCCGCCCGCACCGAGCGCTGGAGCCGTTGTGCCACCTGGGCCAAGAGTTCATCGCCAGCCTGGTGGCCGAAGGAGTCGTTGACCTGCTTGAAGCCGTCGAGGTCGACGAAGAGGACAGCGACGCGGCGCGGGTCGCGGGTGGCGCGAGCCAAGGCGTGCTCCAGCCGGTCGAGGAAGAGGGCCCGGTTGGGAAGCCCGGTGAGCGGGTCGTGTCCAGCCTTGTAGCGGAGCTGCTCCTGCTCGCGCCAACGCTCGATCGCCAGCCCGATGAGGTAGGTCGCTAGCTCGATTAGCTGCTGCTCCCGCTGGTCGGGGCCACGCGTCTCACGTGCGTAGAGGGCGAAAGTGGCTAGCACCTCGCCGCCGCTCCCGAAGACCGGGACCGACCAGCAGGCCCGGAGCCCGTGAGACAGGGCCAGATCGCGATACGGCTCCCAGAGGGGATCAGTCGCCACGTCGGTTACCACGACCGGCTCGCGCAGGTAGGCAGCGGTGCCGCAGCTCCCCTGCCCAGGGCCGATCGGGAGGCCATCGATGGCCGCGATGTAGTCCAGTGGCAGACCTGGCGCAGCCCCGTGGTGCAACCGCCCCTCGTCGTCGACGAGCAAGACGGACGCGAGCAGGCCGGGGAGCTGCTCCTCCACCAGCCGGCAGACCTGTTCGAGCACCTCGCTGAGCGGCGCCTGCTGGGCGATCCGCTCCAGGATCGCCACCTGCCCGCTCACAAGCGCCTCCCCTCGCTTGCGCTCAGTGATATCGGTGAGGAGGCAGTGCCAGTACTGTGGCCTACCTTCATCGTCGCGCACGAGCACCGAGTGGTTCTCCAGCCAGATCCACCGTCCGTCCTTGCGCTGGAAGCGGTACTCTGCGTAGAAGGGCTCGCCAGTCTCATCGGTGCGGAGCGCCTCCTGACGGACACGTTCCTGGTCGAGGGGGTGGATGCGCTGCCACCAGAGGCCCGGCATTGCCAGGAATTCCTCCAAGGTGAAGCCGGTCAACTCGGCAATCCGTGCGCTCAGATAGACGAACGGGTAGTGGAGCTGGCCGTCAGACAAGGTGAGCGGCCTGGCCGCCGTGACCACGACCGCCGCCGGGAGCTGCTCCACCAGCGCCCGGTACCGTTGCTCTGCCTCACGCAGCGCCGCCTCGGCCAGCTTCTGCTCGGTGACGTCCAGAATCAGGCAATGCCAGTAGAGCGGCTCGCCACTGGCGTCGCGGACCAGCTCCGCCCGCTCCTGGAGCCAGATCCACCGCCCGTCTTTCCGGCGGAAACGGTACTCCGCGTAGAAGGGCTCGCCCGTCTCGTCGGTCGCGAGCGAGAGGGCCGACACTCGCTCGCGGTCGTCCGGATGGATACTCCGGTGCCAGAGCACTGGCCACCGCTGGTACTCCTCGGGCGAGTAGCCGGTCAGGGTCTCGAACTGGCGGCCGACGTAGACGACGGGATAGGCGATTTCGCCCGTCGGCAGGTGCACGGGCCTCGCATCGGTCGCCACCACAGCGCCGGGCATCTGCTCCACCAGCATCCGGTAGCGCGCCTCCGCCTCCTGGAGGGCGGCCTCGGCCAGCTTCTGCTCGGTGACGTCGACCAGTAACCCTTGCCAGTAGAGCGGCCGGCCAGTCTCGTCACGCAAGAGTTCCGCGCTGCTGAACACCCAAACCACCCGTCCGTCGCGGTGAAGGATGCGGTAGTCGACCCGGAAGGGCTCTTCTGTCTGATCGGTGCGCTCAATCTCGGCCCGGACGCGAGGCTGGTCGTCCGGATGGACGAGCCGGAACCAGAGTCCCGGATCTGCCAGGTGCTCCTCGGGGCCATACCCGGTGATCGCTTCGATCTGCGGGCTGATGTAGAGGAGCGGGTAGACGAGTTCGCCCCCCTCCCGTTGCACGGGCTCGGCTGCGCTCATGTAAAGCGCCGCTGGGAGCTGCTCCACCAGCATCCGGAAGCGCGCCTCCGCCTCGCGCAGCCTAGCCTCGACCTCCTTCTGCGCTGTGATGTCGAGCATCAGCCCGTGGCGGTACCGGACTCGCCCAGTCTCGTCTCGCACCACCGCGCTGTCGTGCCAGATCCAGACCACCCGGCCGTCCTTGCGCACGAACCGGTACTCGACGTGGAATTCCGCATCAGCTCGGATCGCTTGCTCGACTAGCGCCAGCACCCGCTCGCGGTCGTCCGGGTGGAGATTGCGAGCCCAGATGCCCGGGATCGCCCACTCCTCCGGTGTGTAGCCAGTGACCGCCTCGATCCGCGGGCTGACGTAGTACGTCTCCCATCCGGGCATGCCGTCGGACTGGAGTTCCGAGTCGGTGCTGACGATGACCAGCGCCGCCGAGATCTGCTCGGCCAGCGTCCGGAAACGCGTCTCCGCCTCGCGCAGCCGGGCCTCGGCCTCCTTCTGCGCCGTGATGTCGACGATCACCCCTTGCCAGTAGAGCGGCCGGCCCTCCTCGTCCCGCGCCAGTTCGGCCCGGTTGAGGACCCAGACGGTCCGGCCGTCGCGACGGATCAGGCGGTACTCGATCTGGTAGGGCTCTCCTGTCCGGTCGGTGCGCTGCAGTTCCTGGCGCCGCCGCTCGCGGTCGTCGGGGTGAATCAGCGAGGGCCACAGTGTTGGGTCACTCCGCAGCTCTTCGGGCGAGTAGCCGGTGATGCCCTCGATCTGCCTGCTGATGTAGAGGATGGGATAGGCGTGACGGCCGTCGGACAGGACGACGGGCACAGCCGCATTGAGGTAGACCGCCGCTGGGAGTTGCTCCACGAGCGCGCGGTACCGCTCCTCCGCCTCGCGGAGACGCGTTTCGTACTCCTTCTGGGCCGTGACATCGAGGAGGAACCCCTGCAGGTAGAGCGGGCGGCTAGACTCGTCGCGGACGAAGCGCGCCTCGTCCCGCACCCAGACAACACGCCCATCGCGCCGGATCAGGCGGTACTCGAGCGATTGGTCGCGCCCTTCGGCCACCGCGCGCTGGATCTCATCCAGTACCCGCATCCTGTCTTCCGGATGCAGGCTCCGCTCCCAGATTCCCGGGTCAGCGGTGTACTCCTCGACGGTGTAGCCCAGAAGGCGCTCCACCTGCGGGCTGGCGTACAGGGGCGAGATGCCATCGATCGCGCTGGCGCGGTAGACGACCGCCGGCAGCATCTCGACCAGTTCACGGTAGTGCCGCTCGGCCTCTCGATTCCTCCGCTCGACCTGCCAGCGCCAGGTCACGTCCTGGTAGCGCCACAGATGCCCGAGCGGACCGTCGGGCCCGTCGAGCGGGACGTAGTCGCGCTCGAAGACGCGCCCATCGGCGAGCTCGAGCTCCTCGGCCAAGACCGGGCTGCGCTCGCGTGTGAGCTCCTCGATCCGCGCGACGAACTGCTCCGGGTCGGCGAACAGCGCGGCCGTGCGCTGGGCCGTGTGCCGGTAGTCGGCTCCGACGATCGCTTCGGGTCCCGGAAGCCCGAACAGCGCGCAGAAGCCCTCGTCGACCCGGACGATGCGGCGCTGGATGTCTTCGAGCAAGATCCCTGCCCTCAGCACTTCCCGCGGGAGCAGAGACGGGTCAGCGCGGTCACCAGCGGGCTGGGTCAGCTGCCACCGCTCGCTGCCGCTGGCGTGCGCTGCGGAGTCGGGCGGGCGATGGTGGGACGGGGAGACCCCACCCTCGAGCGGCCAGAGCAGCCACCAGGCACCTCTCGTCTCCTCACCCGAGAGGAGTGGCACGCTCGCGACGTCCCAGAGCTGCGGCCTGTCCGGCCAGATCAGGCAGATGACCCCACGCTCGGGGCGGCCCGCCAGCGCGACCTGGAGGAGGCGATGCGCCCGCTCTCGATCGGACGGAGCGACAAGGGTGTCGATCGAGACCTCGTGTGCTCGGTGCTCGTTGAGGCCGAGCCAGCCCTCGGCGTCTCCTTCGACCAAGACCACGCGGCCATCCTGGTCGAGGCGGAGACGTAGGAACGCCGTCTCGGTTGCCTGCAGCGCGCCTGCGTCGACGGGCACGGGCCTGGTCCTCCACGACGCTGCGGCGGCACCGGGTATCGGGTCCAGCTCAACCGGCGACGCAGGAAGGCGGAGTGGCCGAAGCTGCTCCCACGCCTTCGTTGCCGGCAAGCATCAGCCGAGCTGTCGTCCAGTCCGTCGTCGTCCCGTCGACCCGGCTCCACCGCGACGTTCCAGTGCCCCCTCATCAGCAGCGGGCAGAAGCAAGTCCAAGGAGACACGACCGGCAATCGTCACCAGTCTATATGAAGATTGTCGTCCGTTTTGCGGAAGAGCAGTAGCCAGATCGTCCCAGGTCGTCGAAGGGGCAGCGGCCCTCGCGGCGGATCGACGAGCGCCCAGCGTTGCGACCTGGCGCAAGGCAGCGGGCAAGCCTCACGAGACGACACTGGCAGCTCCGGCGAGCGAGCCGCCACCGCCCCCGTCACTGGCTCTCGCTCCCCAGACGCACCAGCAGGCTTGCGAGTCGGGTCGGCGCAGTCTGGAACGCCAGCTCCTCCAGCCGTTCTTCACGTCCGTGGAGTCGGGTGCCCAGGAGACGCCGCAATCGCGCGCGCTGCGCGGGCCGCAAGACACCAGCTCCTCGACGTCCGACCGTCTCATTGATCCGACCAGGTGATCGTTGACCGCCTACGCGAAGGCGGGGTGCATCGGCTAGCTGAGGGCAGCCATTTCCCCAAAGACCGTACCCGGCTGCCCCTGGCAAGAATGAGCTTCTTCCCCTCGGGCGCGATCGGCAAGAGCTGCACGTCGCCTTGCTTGAAGATGAGCACGGCTTCGTCCGGGTCATTCGCGCTGGAGAGCAGCAGTCCGAGTCGGCACGCGAGCATCCGCGTGGCGCGGTCGAGCCGTGCGATTCCCTCCGGGGAGAGATCGGCGAACAGCGGGAGCATCGAGAGGTGCTGTCACTTGCCAAGTACAGGGGGTATGGCTCCCGGTTGACGCAGCCACATCCTCGCCTGGCCAGTATGGATCTGGGGGCACGTGCTCGAGCCTACTATGGTCGCCGCTCAGGTGAGTATCGGCCAGTCGGCACGCTCTTGTGCCACCGGTCAATGGCGTGCGCATGGAGTGCGCCCGTTAAGACGGAGAGGTGGTCGAGCACGAGAGGCCGTTCAGTGACACTGCGGAGTCGGCTTTCTCCTGCGTCGTGCCCGACGGTGAGAGCTCATCTGCCCCGCCGCGCCGGTGCCGTGCGATATGGCGGGGAAGCAGGGCGCACCCTTGTCTCAGGCGTCAGGGGGACCGATGAGGTCGCGTCAGGGAGCAGTGACGATTGTGACGAGATCAGCGCGGACGGCGCTCTGGTTTGTCGTGGTGCTGGAGGTAACGTCCTGCGCGTTCACCGGAGATGCCGTCAGCCCACCACCTGCTCAAGCAGCGGCTGGGCAGCCAGCGGCCACGCCGGCGTCGAGTGAGCGACTCAGCACACGGTCTCCGGCGCTTCAAACGGGGCCATCACAGAACGAGCAGACACAGATCCGTGACGGGTGGCTGGAAGACCGATCTCGCGCGCCACAAGGGGCCTCTGGACGAGATCGTCTGCGGAGGGCCGCCGAAAGACGGGATCTCTCGAATCGACGAGCCGGTCTTCGTCTCGTCGTCGCAGGCTGACCACTGGCTCGCTGACCAGGAGCCGGTCGTCCTGCTCGTGCTCGACGGGGTAGCCCATGCCTATCCCTTGCAGATCCTGATCTGGCACGCGATCGTCAACGTCGAGGTCAACGGTCTTCCGGTGCTGGTCACGCTCTGCCCGCTGTGCAACCTAGCGCTCGTCGACGAGCGCCGCCTGGATGTGGAACCCTTACGTCGGATACGACGAGGTCAACCAGCGCCCGTTCGTCTTTCACGGCCCGATCGATGGGCACCTGCTACCGATGCTGCGGGTGATGGTCGTCGAGCACCAGGGAGAGACGGCCGTCTTTCCCTATTCCGAGCTGGAACAGCGTCGCGTCATCACCGACACGATTGGTGGCCGGCCAGTCGCCATCTTCTGGGAACCGGACACCGTTTCGGCGCTCGACCAGGCGGACATCAGCTCCTCCCGCATGGTTGGCTCGACAGGCGTGTTCAGCCCCGTCGTCGGCGGTCGCTCCCTCACGTTCAGCGTCGTCGACGGCCAGATCCGCGACCGTGAGACTGACAGCACGTGGAACCTCCTCGGGCAGGCGACGAACAGCCAGTTGGCGGGCGAGCAGCTTGAGCCGATCGTGCGCTGTCCGATTGGCTCCGGACGCTCGTTCTAGGCCTGACCGTGCACCCGGCATCGTAGACGTTGCTCGCCCCGGTGGTGGGGACTGGAGCGAGCGTGGGCTCGCCACTCATGCAGCGCGGGCGGCGGCTCACGGCAGCGCCGTCGGACGGCTGGCTCCGGTGACGGCCCGTGTCCGCTTTCGTGGTCAAGGAAGCAACCCGGGCCCGCGACTCGCTCGGTCTGCGTAACCGGTTCACCGCCCACACACTCTTTTCTGTTGGTTCCCGGTAGGGGGCTCGGCAGGCTGCTCGCACAGTAGTTGGCACAGAGCGATCTCGGCAGCGCGTTCGACTGCCCGCCTGGTCGTCAGCGGAGTGGCCGGGCTGGTGACTGCTCGATCGGTTACAATCGGCGAGGGAGCGGCCTCCTGGCGGTGACCTCTTGTCTTGCCAGGAGGGAGCTGAGCTGGACTCGAGTGCTTGGGGAAGGCCCGTGTCGGAGAACCAACGCGAGGCGAAGGCTGCGACGACGGAGCAGGGTACCCTGCTGGATCGCTTGCCCTTGGCCTTGCGAGAGTGCACCAGACGGCTGGCAAGATCGTTCGCTGCCCACGGACATCAGCTCTACTTGGTGGGCGGGGTCGTGCGCGACCTGCTCCTTGGGCGGCCCGTGACCGACCTCGACTTCACAACGTCGGCCGAGCCGTCCTTGACCAAGCAGCTCGGCCTCGAAGCTGGGGCTCAGAGCGTCTACACCGTTGGCGAGGCCTTCGGCACCATCGGCCTCGTCTTCGACGGAGTCAGTGTCGAGGTCACGACCTTCCGCGAGGAATGGTATCCGACAGCCGACCGTCGCCCGGAAGTGCGGTACGGGACCACCCTGTTGGGCGACCTTGCCCGCCGCGATTTCACCGTCAACTCGCTGGCGCTTGATATCGAGACAGGTGAGCTGGTCGACCCGTTTGGGGGCCAGGCGGATCTGGCGCGGCGGCTGATCCGCGCAGTTGGCTCGCCGCACGAGCGGTTCGACGAGGATCCCCTCCGCATCCTGCGCGCTGCGCGCTTCGCCGCTGAGCTCGGCTTCGAGATCGAAGCCTCGACGCTGGAGGCCATGCGGCATCTGGCATCGGAACTTGGCCGGATCAGCGTCGAGCGGATCGCGGCAGAGCTCAACCGCCTGCTGCTCGCGCCGGACGCGTCCCACGGGCTGCGTCTGCTGCACGGCGCCGGATTGCTGCCGTATGTACTCCCCGAGCTGCTCCCGCTAGCCGAGGACCCAGGCATCGGACGGCACAAGGACATCTGGGAACATACCCTGAAGGTCGTCGGCCAAGCACCACCGCGGCTGGCCGTCCGATGGGCAGCGCTACTCCACGACGCCGCCAAGCCGATGACCCGCAGCGTCGACGAGCGAGGGGATGTGCACTTCTTCGGGCACGAGGTAGCGGGCGCCGAGCTCGCGCGGCGTACGCTCCGCCGGCTCCGGCAGGAGAAAGCCCTGATTGAGCGGGTCGTGAGGCTGATCGAACTGCACCTCCGCCCGGCTTCGTACGATGAGTCGTGGACAGACAGTGCGGTCCGGCGTCTGGTCGTCGACGCTGGCGAGCTACTCGACGACCTGCTCGACCTCGTGGCAGCCGATGTCACCAGCGCCCGCACCCACCGTCGCCGCCAGGCGGCGCGCCGTATCGCCGCCCTGCGAGCGCACATCAAGCGCCTCCGCGAAGAGGCGGCACTGGCTGAGATCAAGAGCCCGCTCGATGGCCACGAGCTGATGGCACTGTTCGGCCTACCGCCCGGTCGCTGGATCGGTGAGCTAAAGAGTCACCTGCGCGAGCTGGTGATCGAGGGTGCCATCGCGCCTGGAGACAAGGAAGCCGCGCGCGCTGAGGCGCTCCGTTGGATGGCCGAGCGGCACGCGGTCGCCGCCAGCTAGCTGGTTCCCTGTTGGCACCGCTTCGCAGGCACGCCCGATCGCTGGTGATGGCCTTGCCCCCGTCCGTGACCGTGACCGGCAGCGAGGGCTCTTGAGGCGGAGAGGCAGCCGAGGCCTGTCCATGGCCTGCGTGTAGCCCGGTAAGCCGACGTGGCGCCGCTGGGCAAGCGTGCCAGCAGCGAGACGGCCGCTCCTCGACCAGCCGGCAGCCACCGGTCTCGCCTCTTCGGCCGAGCAGAGACGCATGCCGGCAAGTGTGTCCGTGGCACTGCCCTGCGGGGGAGACGACCGGGTGCGTGGAGGATCGAGTGGGAAAGCCAACGAGGATGCAGCGACTGACTGAATGAACTGGGAGACGCGGGGATCGATCGCCTCGAGCACCTCCGGACGGCCTCCGGTCTTCGCCTCGGCTCATAGCGAACGCACGCGCATCTGCGGCGCCTGCTGGTCGCGACACGACCCGATTGGCGGCAAGGGTGATCAGGCCGGCGTCGTTCCGCCCGCTCCTGCTGGAGTAGGATCACACCGAGCTGGGAGGGCTGGACTCGTTGCGGCTAGTTTGCCGGACTGCTGCAGGGCGCCCCTGGACAGGTGAGAGTTGGTTACAGGAGCGTGTGGCACCCTTCAGTGGGCTCTGCGTGTTTGTGGTGAGGAACGACGAGCGTTCAGCTGGCGGTACAGTTTGCCCTCGTCGCGAACCGATGACCCGAGCTCGGTCCAGAGGGGCTGGAGCGATCTCA
>Ga0197142_1004094_pt1 | contig 11934 bp, 7 predicted proteins | sample GBS60_MetaG_FD_148614 | JGI IMG/M metagenome (GOLD analysis project Ga0197142, IMG submission 148614) | Sediment microbial communities from Great Boiling Springs, Gerlach, Nevada, United States - GBS 60_MetaG | ecosystem: Environmental > Aquatic > Thermal springs > Hot (42-90C) > Sediment... | reverse complement strand
AGGAATGTTGGTGGGTGGAAATTTATCACAGGAGGCGGCAGGTTTATCGATGACATGTATCTGAGGGGGTTGCTATATGGTGTTTTTGTGAGAAGCCGGTACCCACATGCCAGGATATCGAGGATAGATAGTAGGAGGGCCTTAGACGTTGATGGCGCCGTGGCTGTCTTCACGGCCGATGATATGAGATTCAGACTCCCAAAGGTCGGGATGCAGGGTCTGAAGGAGCCTGATATATTCCCGCTGGCTGGAGGTAAGGTTAGGTATGTTGGAGAACCTGTCGCCCTCTGCATCGGATCCAGCATGCACGCGGCCTATGACATGGCTGAGATGCTGGAGGTGTCTTATGAGCCGTTGCAGCCGGTCACCGACCCTGAGAAAGCCGCTGAAAGTAGGGACAAGCTTCTCTATGAGGAGCTGGGTGATAATGTGGCTCTCAGGCTCGAGTTTAAGGGAGGGGATTTGGAGCAGGCCGTGAAGGAGGCTGAGACCGTAATAAGACGTAGAATTAGACTGAATAGGAGTACGGCCGCGTCCATCGAACCCCGTGGAACCCTGGCCAGCTACAGCCCTGCCACCGGCGTCCTAGAGGTCTGGACAAGCACGCAATTCCCCCACATACTACGCTCCCAGCTCGCTGGAATTCTAAACCTCCCAGAGAACATGGTTAGGGTTATTGCATGTGACGTGGGTGGAGGGTTTGGTATGAAGGCCCACATATTCAGGGAGGACATAGCTCTGGCCCACGCTGCCATGAGGCTGGGAAAACCGGTTAAATGGTTTGAGAGCAGGTCTGAGAATCTTGAAGCCTCCATCCATGAGAGGGAGCAGGTGCACATATTGGAGATCGCATGTAAGCGTGATGGCACGATCCTGGCGGTGAGGGATAAATGCTACGCGGACTTGGGAGCCTACGGCGCGCCTCCATGGGGAGGTGGGACACTCAATGTTCACTAGTGTATTGTTGCCCGGACCCTATAAGCTGAAAGCATACTCCAGCGAGCATATAGCTGTCTACACCAACAAGGGGCCCTACGGAGCAGTTAGGGGGCCAGCCCTTCTCCAAGCCAATTACATCATAGAAAGGGTCATGGACATAGTGGCCCGTGAGCTTGGACTTGATCCGGCGGAGGTTAGGCTGAAAAACCTTGTTAAAAGTGATGAGATGCCCTTCACAACCCTTAGTGGTCAGGTCTACAACGCTGCTACCTTCGATGAGTGTCTCAGGAAGCTTCTAAAGCTGATTGACTATGAGAGACTCAAGGCTGAGCGGCGGGAGAAGAGAGATAAAGGTGTTCACATAGGGGTTGGATTTTCGATACTCGCAGAGTATGGGGCCTTCAGCTCGGCTGTAAACGCCCTCTTCGGCATGGGCGGCTTTGACTCGGTGAAAATTTCCATCGAGCCCAGTGGAAAAGTCAGTATCTCTTCCGGACTGCCCGACATCGGTCAGGGCATCTCAACGGCGCTGGCCCAAGTTGTGGCCGACAAGCTCCAGATACCTGTGGAGGATGTGACGGTATTGTCAGGAGACACCCTCTCATCACCTTACGGGGTTGGATCCCACAGCAGTAGAGGTGGGATCATAGGCGGTAATGCGGCCGCCATTGCAGCAGAGAGGCTGTTAAATAAGATGAGGCGGATCGCCGCATCGGTCCTCGAAGCTGATCCGAGGGATGTCGAGTATAGTGGTGGACGTTTCTACGTTAGGGATGACCCCTCAAAGGCTGTAAGTCGGGAGGAGGTTGTTAAGATAGCATATGTCACTCCAAACAAACTCCCTAGGGAGATAGAGCCGGCTTTAGAGGAGGTGTGCTATTTTGAACCTTCAAGCCCTATCACATGGGCTAATGCAGCCCACGCAGCGATAGTTGAAGTCGACCCGGAGACAGGAGAAGCTAAAGTGGTGAAATACTACGTCGTCGAGGACTGTGGAAATGTGATAAACCCGAGCATAGTCGAGGGTCAGATTGTAGGAGGTGTGGTTCAGGGTATCGGCCACATACTCTACGAGGACTTGACCTATGGTGATGATGGGATTCTCAAGACATCCAGCCTCGCTGAATACCTTCTCCCATCAGCCGTGGAGGCGCCCCCCGTGACAGTCCAGTATCATCCAACACCGGCTCCAGACAATCCCGGCGGCTACAAGGGCGTTGGGGAGGGAGGCACCATCGCAGCACCAGCCGCAGTAGCCAACGCAGTTGAGGACGCCCTTGCAGACATGGGTTTGAGTTTAACAGACGCACCGCTCACACCCTTTAATATCTGGTTGGGTCTTAAGAGATGAAGTATATTTAGATCTGGAAAAAGTTATTATGACCCCGGGTAAAGATAAGCAGGTATGGTCAGTGTCAGGCTTGTAAATGTATCCAAGAAGGTGCATGGAGGCAGCGGCGTCAACGATCTAAATCTAAATGTGAATGATGGTGAGTTTTTCGTCATAGCCGGGCCTCCCGGATCTGGTAAGAGTATGGTTCTCAGGCTGATAGCGGGACTTGAGACACCCGACTCAGGTGAAATATACTTGGGTAATGAGGCTATAACACAGCTTCCACCCCACCGTAGGGGGATCTCAATGGTTTTCCAATCGCTAGCCCTCTACCCCAACAAGACTGTCTATGAAAACATTGCATTTCCTCTGAGGGTCCAAAAAACTCCAGAGAAGGAGATTAGAAGTAGGGTGAATGATGTGGCAAGCTTTCTCAGGATAGACCACATACTGCACAAATATCCGAGATTCCTCAGTGGCGGTGAGCAGCAAAGGGTTGCAGTGGCAAGAGCTATGATACTCAGGCCGAAGCTTTTCCTCTTCGATCAGCCCCTCGCCAACTTGGACGCAATAATTAGGGTTGCTATGAGGGATGAGATAAGGCGTATAGTAAAGGAGACCAAGACCACATCCATATACGTCACACATGAGAATATTGAGGCCCTTTCAATAGCTGATAGGATAGCCTACATGGAAAAAGGTAGTGTGATCGAGATAGGAACGCCGGAACAGTTCCTTAATGATCCGCATGACTTCAGGGTCGCCCGATATTTCGCCGACGTAAACTATATACAAGCTCCGGTTGAAGAGCTTAACGGAAGGACTTACATCAACTTCCTATCACAGAAGTTGGAAATTCCCACAACTCCCTCTGGGGGTAAGAAGGTGATACTGGCCTTCAAGACGAGTGACGTGGTCTTGGGTAAGGATCTACAGCCCAGCGATGCTGTACTAGTCGCACAAGGTGAGGTGACGATGGTGGAGGAACATGTTAGAAATCGTATCTGCTCTCTTTCTCTGGCTGACGGCCTAGAGGTTAGGGCCTACACAGGGGAGCGTTTCGGACTAGGTGATCGGGTTGGTGTGATGATTAGGCGTGATAAGCTTTACATCTACGACGGCGGGACGATGTCTAGGCTGTCCTGAGGATCTTTGTGAAGCGGCTTATCTTGAGTGTTAAAGATCTGCCAGCTATAACGCTCATAGCCCTATTGTTTCTCTTTATTTACATTCCATTTGCCTGGACAGTCAGCACCTCTTTCAAGAGTCCTCAGGAGTGGGCTGCAAGGCCTCCGGCCTTTATCCCAACCAATCCAACCCTGATCAACTACATAGTCCAGTTTACTCCACTGCCTTGGGAGGTTTACGGGTCATGGTATGGTGCATATGGCAGTGCGGCTCCATTCTTACTCAACAGCCTCATAGTGACAGGGATGACGCTTCTGGCCGTCGCCTTTCTCAGCATAACCATCACCTACCTCTCCAAAACCTCGAGCCTCGTGGACCGTCTTTCACCAACCCTCGTCTTTGTCGATGCCATACCCAAGATCGCTATTGCGGTTGGCTTCCTGTGGCTTTTCACATTTTTACGAGGATTTTACGATAGTTATCAAGGTCTATCACTAGCATACATAGCTGAGACGATTGGGCTTTCACTAGTGGCCGTTAGGCTCTTTTATGACAGGATACCAAGGGATATTGAGGAGAGCATGTTGCTTAATGGCTATGGAAGGCTGCGTGCCTACCTATCTAATTTAATTGGAAACTGCCGGACTGGAATCGCCCTAATGCTATTCCTCACCTTCATCCTCTCCTGGCAGGATTTCACCTATGCTTTAATCCTCACCAACTTCCGCTCAACAACAACCGTGAGACTGGCCTCATTTACGCATGAGGTGGGTGAACTCTTCGGACCTAGGGCCGCCCTAGCCACCTTGATAGCGACCCCCTCAATATTATTGACGATACTTCTATTTTCACGGCTCAGGGAATACTACCCGGCCCTGCAGCTCTATGAAACCGTCCAAAGACCCATGTCGCAGGGGAGAGATTTGAAGAGTGGTGTGAAGGACGGCCTATTCCTCATCCTTTACATCCTACTGCTGGTAGTCCCGTTCGCTATGACCGCATTCTACTGGATAATGCTTCCATCACCCACGCCTTTGCCTGAAAGACTTGCCGCCCAATCTTTCAAATACTTTGAAGCCCTCTCAAGAAGCTCCTACTACCTCGCCATATCCAGAACTTGGGTTTTAACAGGGTTGACATTACTCGCCACACTAGCTGCTGGACTGCTCGTAGCCTATCTGACCATATTCCGTGGTGAAAGGTGGGGACGCTACATCTTCCCGGCCATGATGATACCACTCTTCATCCCACCCATCGTCTCAGGATACACCTTCAGAATCCTCTTCTACCCCTCGGGGCCGGTAGAGTCTTTCATAGAAGGGCTTGGACTTGAGAGTCCCAACTTTCTCGCCGACCCGTTAGGCGCCTTTCTAGGTGTGACAGCGGCCAACATATGGTCCAGCATCCCCTTCGCAATACTGGTCATGTATGGTGGCGGGAGGACCGTTAACAAGGAGCTGTGGATGTCATCGATTGTTATGGGTGCCGGACCCCTTAGGACATTCTTCACAATTGTGATCCCACAGCTGAGAAGGTATCTCCTACTCGTCGCCCTGCTGGTAAGCATACATACGTTTGAAATATTCGATATACCCTATATCATGACCTTTGGAGGCCCAGGCAATTCCACCGAGACCGTCAGCCTCTACATATATTCAAACGGCTTAAGAGCGGGTGACATGCCATACGCCTCAGCCCTATCGGTCATAACCGGTTTCATACAAATCATATACACCCTAGCCCTGCTGAGATTGATCAGAAGGACCGGCTAGACAGTTTCTCAAGATATGGGGGAGCGTTTAAGAGCTTACCGGATCTTCTCGAATAGATGTAAACCTTCTCAACGGGTATCGTGATAAAAACACTTGTATCAGGCTGGATTTCTCCATAACCCACCACCTTAACTGTCTTGCCGTTTACATCAATCAAGTATATGTTTTCAGCTGCCGTCCGCTCCATAGTCCTAACTCGGCCTTTCATGGCTAAACTATCCACGTCTGTAGGAGGTCCGGACGATATGATCGCATCCTCGGGCTTGAATCCCCAGATTATATCCTCTTCATCAACTGAATATGCCTTGGGAAGTGTTGTAGTGTGTAAAAGCCCGGGCCCTGTTATCTGCAGCTTACCACCTAAATCTTCAATCTTGCCGTCCAGCAGATTCATAGGAGGTGTCCCAACAAACCCAGCGACAAAGACTGTTGCAGGCCGGTAGTATATCTCCTCAGGCAGACCAACCTGCATCAATTTTCCGCTCTGCATAACAACCAGACGATCACATACTGACAGTGCTTCCAACTGATCGTGGGTCACAAATATTGTTGTTATCTTTAGAAGTCTCTGAATCCTCTTAATATGGCGTAGGGTCTCCATCCTAAATGTAGGGTCTAAATTGCTCAAGGGCTCGTCTAAGAGAAGTATGCTGGGCCCGTATATTATAGCACGGCCGAGGGATACAAGCTGCATCTGGGCAGGCGTAAGCTTGAATCCTTTAACATTCAATATCTCCTTAAGGCCTAGTATATCTGCCGTCTCATTCACTTTCTTACGTATCTCTGAGGCCGGAGTTCGCCGCACCTTTAAGGGGTAGGCGAGGTTGTCATAGACTGACATGTTGTAGAAGATGGCATAGCTCTGGAAGACCATGCCGATGTTTCTTTTCTGGGTCGAAAGACCAGTGACGTCTTTCCCGTCAAACAATATGCGTCCGCTGGTAGGAGTCTCTAGCCCGGAAATACAATAGAGCGTCGTAGTCTTCCCGCATCCTGAAGGCCCTAGCAATCCGAAGAACTCGCCCGAGCCTACAGTGAAGCTGATATTGTCAACAGCAACAAACTTATCGTAGATCTTAACTAGCTTATCAACCTCTACGGTTGTCATCTTCTCCCCTTCAAGGCCCCCATCGTAAGCCCCACAACAAGATACTTCTGGACTATGTATCCGAAGATGACTGCGGGTATAAGTGCTATAAGACCTAGAGCAGCCATCGGCCCATACTGGTATCCGCCGCCGAGCTGGAGCTGGCTTATCGTGACAGGTATGGTTGTTGCCTTTCCTCCGACTGTGAACATTAGGGCGAAGGCATATTCGCCCCAGTTGATTATAAATGTGAAGAGGGCTGCGGCCAGCATCCCATTTTTTACAATCGGTAAAACAATCCGGAAAAACGCTCTAACATGGGAGAGGCCAAACAAAATAGCAGAGTCTTCAATATCCTTGGGGATTTCGTCGAAGAAGGTCTTCATGATCCAAACAACATAGGCTACGCTCACCGCCATGTATATTAGTGAGAGGCCCCAGTGAGTGTCAATCCATCTAATCAGGGCGTAAACTACTATCAACGGTATAGCTATGGCCACTGGTGGAAACATTCTTGTGGCAAGTATGAATATATAGCTGAAGAGTCCTCCTGTCCTAAATCTTGAGATGGAGTAGGCGGCCAAGGTTCCGATGAAGACCGCTCCAACTGTTGCCGAGATAGCTATAATTAAACTATTTATTATGTTGGGGACAGCGCTCGGGCTGGCTGAGAAACCCCTTCCTAAAGCCTCTAAGACACTCTCCCTAAGAGGTGTGCCAGGCTCGGAGAAGAGCACTATGTAGTTCTCTATTCTAGGCGTTGTTGGGAGCCATATGGGTGGATAGGCTGACCACTCGCCAGGCAGCTTAACGGAGGTTGTAGCCATCCAGTATATTGGGAAGAAGGCGATAGCTGCCGCAAGGACCGCTATTAAAGTCCGGACAGCTTTCCAGAACCTGGCCATGATCAAGACCTCGCATAAATGGATCTTGTTAGAAAATAGGTGGCCACGCTAAGCCCCAGCAGTACTACTACAGCGCCGGCCGCTATGTAGGCTGTACGCAGTGTGAGGAACCCCTCCTTGTAGAGGAAGATTGAGAGGGTTTCAGTGGCTACTCCAGGCCCGCCCGCCGTCATGAAGACCGCCACGTCGAAGAGCTTGAAGCTCTCAAGGATCCGTATGATTACTGCGATGAGTATGAATGGTTTTATGTAGGGGATTAGGATATCCTTTATAACTCTCAGCTCCGATGCACCAACTATCCTCGCAGCCCTTATCTGGTCCAAGGGCACCAGGCTTAATCCGGAGAGTGTAATGAGGAAGACTAGAGGAGTCCACATCCATGAATCAGCCAATATAATTGAGATGGGGGCCAGTTCTGGGGATGAAAGCCACCTGATCTCAACATTCTGTCCGGTTATTAGGCTTAGGAATGCGTTAACCGGTCCTTTGGTGAAGAGCATTATATAGAACATTAGGGCGACTATGAGGGGAGATGCCATCATCGGCATGATCATTATGGTGGAGAGAATTCTCCTAGCGTAAACCCCATAGTAGAAGAGTAGTGCAAGGCCTAAGCCCACAGCCACTTGAATAGCCACTCCCGAGAGTGCAAATAATGTCGTCCTGAGAACAGCTCCCAAGTATCTCGCATTGGTCAGTATGCTTACGTAGTTGTCAAGCCCAAGCCATTTTGCGTCGAGGGGGTTAACTGAGACAGCGGGAGACCAATTTGTGAAGCTTAGATATATGGCTAGGATAAAGGGGGCCATCACGATGCCCCAGAGCAGGACTTGGATGGGGATTATGAAGAGGGTTTCTATGCGTTTAAGGCTGCTGAACCTGCCGGCCACCTTCTGCACCTATACCAGAATAAAGAGGGGTTGGAGAGGCTTTAACGCCATCCAACCAAATCCTGGTATGTGGTGGGGTAGAACTGCTTCTGGAAGTTCCACTGGTCTCTAACCTTGGAGAGCTTGCCCTCATCCTCCAAAGTCGCCAGGATTGTCCTCCACTCCTCCTCAGCGTTCTTCAAAGCATCTTCAGCGCTCTGCTGTCCTAGGTAGAATGGGTTGAACTGTGCCCTTAGCTTATCCAACAGTATGAAGGAACGCGGTATGGTGAATGGTGGTGCGCCGTTGTTGTAGTTGTCGAGAAGGTTTAGCAAGTTGGGTGCGTATATCTTAACAATGGCTGGGTGTAGGAAGTGGCCATATCTGAATGGGTCGAACCATCCAGGCTTTGAAATCGCCACCGTACTATTCTTAGGTGCTGTAATCCACTGGAGGTAGAGGTAGGCCATCTCCTGGTCAGGCGCATACTTGTTCTGGAACGCCAGCACACCGCCGAAGTAGCCGCTCACATATATTCTCTCACCGTTGGGGTGGATGTGATGAGGTATGTGGAACTGTTCGATCAGGTTTACAACCTTGGAGAAGGACGGGTCGTTGACATACTTTGCCAGTGACGGCCACTGTAGGCTAAGGGCAGCCTTGCCCGCTGGAACATCTGTGTACTGCTCTGTAAAGTCGCCTGAGAAAACGATATCATCCATATTCTGGGTTATCTCTTGCTGCTCCTCAAGCGCCTCTAGGGCCTTATCATTGTTAAAGTCTGGCCTTATGTCATCGGTTAGGTATTTACCGCCTCTTGGGAAGTATCTGAGGGCCCAGTCAAAGTTGCTATATCTCCTCTCCCTATAATTCCACGCACCCCTAGTCCTGTTTCCCGCAGTCACAATGTTCTGACCATCGATAAACTTGACAAGCCTGTTATAGAGCTTCCAATCCCATAGGTTTGGATCAGGTATCCGGTTCCCAGTCTCCTGTGCAAACTTGTTGTTTATAGCCTCATCCTTCACAATATCCATCCTAACAAGCATGCACCATACATCGCCGTCTGCTACGAATGAAAACCGTCTGCCGAGCACGTTTCCGACAGATGCGCAGAGCGGATGGGGTGGGCTGGCGTCGGCGTTAAGCAGATTTGCCTCTTCCAAACCCACGGGGTCGTAGTTGGGGTCATACTTCCTAACATACTCCGTCAATTCTGCGGTTAATCCCGCATCCTCGAAATCTCCTATAACTTCGCCGGGTGGAGCACATGTGAGATGCCATGAGCCTGTTTTAGCCGCTGCCTCGGGTAAAATCTTAGCATATGACTCGCCATAGGGGACTTCAAAGTGCTCGACCTTAATTCCCGTCAGCTCCTCCCAGAGGGGGAAGGACCAGCTCCAGTTGACAGTCGCTCCGGCCGGCGTCATAATCACTATCTTATCCTGCGTTATCTTGCCCTGTCTTACAAGCTCACGTGCGGCGTTAACTGCTCTCTCCTCAGCTGTATAGGGATATGCCACACCTCCAGCCACTGTTTGTGTGACCGTCTGTGTTACGGTAGTCGCTCCTCCTCCGCCGACAGTCTGTGTTACTGTTCTGGTCTCTGTCACCGTTCTAACCTGCTGTCCGGTTGATGTTGCAACCGAGCCTACTATTCCTCCGACGACCAGTCCCGCTACCGTGCCTCCGACTACGCCTAGAAATCTCCTCCTACCAACATCCTGTTTATCCGCCATATGTCATAACACCTTGTCAATCTAGTTTATGGGGGGCATAAAAAGTTTTCCAAAAGTTTTACATTTTTAAGGGGTGACGATACTCGTAATTCGGTAGCTTGATCCGTAAACCTTCCTGTTAATGTCTTCGAGATGTTAAACCTCATAAGGTTTATATCACTACTCCAAGACCGTAGGCACATGTATAGAGTTGGCGTTGACGTGGGAGGAACCTTCACGGACTTTCTCATAAGCGACTTGGAGAACAATAGAATCGAGGTCTTTAAACATCCCACAACACCTAAGAATCCAGCGGTTGGGATTGTGGAGGGGCTTCGGCAGGCAGGCGTAGATATATCCAAGATCAAACTCCTAATGGTCAGCACCACAGTGGTCACCAACGCCCTCGTAACGGGCGCGATCCCGAGGGGGGCCATTATAACCACCTCTGGATTCAGGGGTGTTTTGGAGATAAGACGGGGGACGAGGGAGGATATCTGGGATCATTACCGTGATCCCGCACCACCGCTGGTGAAGAGGAGAGATATTCTAGAGGTGGATGAGAGGGTGGACTATAGCGGTAGAGTGCTGCAGCCGCTCGATGAGAATGGTCTTCGGAGAGTGGTATCAATACTAAGGCGTCGTGGCATAAATGTGGTGGCTGTCCACTTTATCAATTCCTACATCAACCCTGTAAATGAGGCGAGGGCTGCGGAGATAATCAAGTCAGAGCTCCCAGACGCCTTTGTATGCACATCTCATGAGGTAAACCCCGAGCCTTTCGAGTTCGAAAGACTCAGCACTACGGTTATCAATGCATTATCAGCTCCTGTGATAAAGGAGTTTATGGAGACCTTGGGCGGTATGCTGGCCGAGTATGGGTTTGCAGGGGCTGTGTTATTGATACATCAGGGTGGGGGTGTTATGACTCCGAAGGCTGCCTTGAAGTATGCTGCGCGGTTGGCTGGTTCTGGGCCGATGGCCGGTGCTATGGGTGCGTTGGCTGTCACGTCGGTGATGGGCTTGAAGAATGTGATTGGGCTGGATAGCGGTGGGACTACCGCCCTTGTCTCTCTCATTTATGATGGTGAGGTGAGAATGCGTAATGAATGGGGGATAACCTACGGTGCTCCGATTCGGATGCCGGCGCCTGATGTTGTGACTATAGGCGCTGGAGGCGGTAGTGTTGCATGGATTGATGAGGCTGGTGTGATGCATGTGGGGCCGCAGAGTATGGGCGCTGACCCGGGCCCTGCCTGTTATGGGAAGGGTGGTGGTGAGCCAACCCTCACCGATGCCAACGTTCTTACAGGCCGGCTGAGCAGGGAGATGTTCTTAGGTGGTAGGATGGCCATCTATCCGGAGCTTGCTGAGAGGGCTGTGGGTGAGAAGATAGCGAAACCTCTCGGACTTGATCTACTGGACGCTGCCGAGGGGATTATAAAAGTTGCTGTGACAAATATGGCGAATGCGGTCCGACTTATCTCCATAGCTAGGGGGTATGATCCGAGGGATTTCACACTTATAGCCTTTGGAGGCTCCGGGCCACTCCACGCATTCCTTGTAGCTAGGGAGCTTGGGATTCCGAAGGTTGCTGTCCCACCATGGCCCGGAATTACATCGGCCTTTGGAACCCTTACAATGGATGTGAGACATGATATGATGCAAACATTCATCCGGCCTGTGAGCGCCCTCAAGCCGGAAGAGTTGGAGAAAGTTTTTGAGGGGATGGAGAGCTCCATGCTTGAAATCTTGAAGAGTGAGGGCTTTACCGAGGATAAGATTAAGCTGTTAAGGTCGGTTGACATGCGGTATTTCGGGCAGTGGAGGAGCCTAACCATACCGGTTGAGCGGCCTCTCACATCCCTTAAACCCCTGGCCGAGAGATTCCACACCGAGCATGAGAGAGAATATGCCTACAGGGACCCGGCGATGGATGTTGAGGTATACGCCTGTAGGGTGGCAGGGACGGGATTGATTGAGAAGGCCAGCCTTCCGAAAATAAGGGAGACTTCCCCGGAGAAGGCTCTGAAGGGCCGCCGCATGGTCTACTACAATGGTGGACATGTCATGTTTGATATCTATGACAGATGGAAGCTTTCCGCCGGTTCGGTGTTGAGAGGGCCGGCCATTGTTGAGCAGATGGACACCACTACATTAATACCTGAGGGAGCTGAAGGGAA
>Ga0197142_1004093_pt1 | contig 11936 bp, 9 predicted proteins | sample GBS60_MetaG_FD_148614 | JGI IMG/M metagenome (GOLD analysis project Ga0197142, IMG submission 148614) | Sediment microbial communities from Great Boiling Springs, Gerlach, Nevada, United States - GBS 60_MetaG | ecosystem: Environmental > Aquatic > Thermal springs > Hot (42-90C) > Sediment... | reverse complement strand
CTGAAATCCCGACCAGATTCAACGAATCGCTCTTGCCGGAATACCTCGCCTTCGGCTACACAAGCGGCGAGGAGACGTTGTTCGCAGGCATTCGCAAGCTGTTGCCGGGACACTGGCTGGTCTTACGCCCCGAGGGTGAGCGCTTTGCCTTGGAGATCCGGTGCTACTGGGACATCCCTCTCTACCAGGTGCTCGAGGACCAGGACGACGCCGCTTGGATCCGCGAGTGCCGCACCCGTCTCGAAGATGCCGTGAAAACGCGCCTCATGAGCGATGTGCCCCTCGGCGTCTTTTTGAGCGGGGGCGTCGATTCCTCGACGATCGCCGCCCTCATGACCCGCTTCGTCACCGGGCCGATTCAGACTTTCTCGGTGGGTTACGCCGAGCAACCGTACAGCGAGCTCGACTATGCCCGCTTTGTCGCTAGGCACCTTCAAAGCGAGCACCGGGAGGTGCTTCTCACGCGCGAGGAATTCTTTGAACTGCTCCCTCTGCTGATCTGGCACGAGGACGAACCCCTCGCCTGGCCCTCGAGTGTTTCCCTCTACGCCGTGTCCCGTCTCGCCTCACAGCATGTCAAAGTTGTCCTCACTGGCGAGGGCGGCGATGAACTCTTCGCCGGCTACAGCCGTTACCGCCTGCACATGTGGAACTCCCGATGGGAACGCCGTTACAGGTTTCTGCCTCCTGCCTTCCGCCACAGGCTTCGCTCGTTCCTTGCCGCTTCGAAGTTGATTCCCGCCGATCTCCGCCGGAAGTTGGGACACACCTTCCTTGGCCGTGACGGTACTCTCGAATCCCTGTACTTGGACAATTTCTACTCTGCCTTTTCTCCGGACGAGCAGCAGATCGTCTTCGAACGCCTCCAATCCCCTCCGAGCCGCGCCTACCACCACTTCCTGAGCTATTGGAACCGGCAGCCACAGCACTCGCTTCTGGCGCGCATGCTCTACAGCGATCAGAAGACCTATCTTGTTGAACTCCTCATGAAGCAAGACCAGATGAGCATGGCCTGTTCGATCGAAAGCCGCGTCCCGCTGCTCGACCATCACTTTGTCGAATTCGCCGCCCGTGTCCCCGACCGCTTGAAACTCCGCGGTCGCACCGGGAAGTATATCCTCAAGAAAGTTGCTGAGGATCTCCTGCCACACAAGATCCTCTACCGCACCAAAATGGGCTTCCCAACCCCCTGGCGCGCCTGGCTGCTCGAGCCGGCCTCCCGCACCGTCTATGAGACCTTGCTCGACGCCGACGGCTGGCTGGCAGCGTACGTAAATCGACGCGAGCTCGAACTTCTCTTGGCGCGACATCGCCAAGGTCGCCTCGACGCCTCCGACCGCATCTGGCGCCTGCTCAACCTTCAGCTCTGGGCCGCCATCTTCCTCACGCGAACCCTTTCACCCCCCTTCGATGCCGGCCGATTTCGCGCTCCCGCCGTCTCGAACGCCTGATGAGAATTCTCTGGGTGAAATCGGACTTTTTGCATCCCCCGGTCGCCGGCGGTCGCATCCGCACTCTGGAAATCTTGAGGCGGCTCCACGCCCGCCACGAGATCCACTACGCGGCGTTTCTCTATCCCGATCAGCCCGATGCGCTTTCCTGTTGCCAGGAATACTGCACTCGCGCCTACCCGGTGCCCATCCGATTGCCCGACAAGCGCTCGCTCGCCTTTGCCCTTCAGGTTGCCGCCGCCTTGTTCTCCCCGCTCCCGTTGGCCGTCTCGCGCTACCGCTCCGGCAAGATGCGGCGCCTCATTGCCTCGCTGCGCAATAGCCGCGAGTTCGACGTCGTCATCTGCGACTTCTTGGTTCCCTCGGTGAACCTGACTGACCTGGCCGGATGCATCCTCTTTCAGCACAATGTGGAGACCCTCATTTGGGAGCGGCACCAAAGCGAGGCCCGGGATCCTCTCCGCAGGTTTTACTTCCGCCTTCAGGCCCGACGGATGGAAGCCTTGGAGCGCCAGGTCTGCCGACAGGTGGCGCACGTCATCGCCGTCTCCGATGCCGACGCCCGCCTGATGCGGTCCCGCTTCGGCGTCTCCCGCGTCTCAGTCGTTCCGACAGGCGTGGATCTTGATTATTTCGCCCCGCCGCAAGCCGCCGCTCCCACCAAGGATCTCGTCTTCGTCGGCGCCATGGACTGGTTGCCCAACATCGACGGCATCCTTTTCTTCGTTCGCCAGGTTCTGCCTCTCATCCGCCGTCGCCATCCCCACTGCACCCTCACTGTCGCCGGCCGAAATCCAGCACCTGAAATCCGCGCCCTCGCGCGGCAGGATCCGCTCATTCAGGTCACCGGAACCGTCGAGGACATCCGTCCTTACCTCTGGCGTTCGGCCGTCTCGATCGTTCCCTTGCGCATCGGGGGAGGGACCCGCCTGAAAATCTACGAGTCGATGGCCGCCAGAGTCCCCGTGGTTTCGACCAGCGTCGGAGCCGAGGGGCTTGACATTCACAGCCCGGAGCACTTCCTGCGCGCCGACACCCCCGCCGATTTCGCCCACGCCTGCCTTGAGCTTCTCCAGGCGCCTGCGCAGCGCGCCCGGCTTTCCCAGTCCGCCTGGACCTGGATCGCGGAGCGATACGCCTGGCCAAAAGTGGTCCGCCGCTTCGAGGAGATCCTCGAGCAGACTCGCCAGGTGTGAGCCATGGTCGCCGAGAGCGTCTTCTGGCTGTCCGTCGGTCTTGTCGCCTACACCTATGCCGGCTATCCGGCGCTGCTGTTCCTCCTCTCGGCACTGTTTCGCCGGCCGATCCGTCGCGCCCCCATCGAACCCTCAGTCTCTATCCTCATCCCCGCTTTCAACGAAGAGAAGGTCATCGAAGCAAAGATCCGAAATGCGCTTGCGCTCGACTATCCCGCCTCCAAGCTCGAGATCGTCATCGCCTCCGACGGCTCCACCGACCGGACCAACGACATCGCGGCCCGCTTTACCTCCACCGGACGCGTGCGCCTTCTCGCCTTTCCAACCAATCGCGGCAAGATCGCCGCGCTCAACGACGCCGTGCCCACCCTGCGCGGCGAGATCGTAGTTTTCACCGACGCCGCCAGTATGTTGGAACCTGACGCCTTGCGCCACCTTGTGGCCTGCTTCGCCGATCCCCGGGTGGGCGCCGCCGGCGGCCTCTACCGTATTCGAAACTCTGCCTCCTCCCACCTCGGCGCCCAAGAGGACTTCTACTGGAAATACGAAACCTATCTGAAGCAGAAGGAATCCGATCTCGACTCGATCATCGGCGCTCACGGCGCGCTCTACGCCGTACGCAAGGAGCTTTATCCTTACCCGGAGCCCTCGGTGATTAACGACGACTACGTCATCCCCGTGCGCATTCTCAGACAGGGCTATCGTGTGTGCTACGAGACTCGCGCGGTCGCCTGGGAGGAGGCCCACGAGATGCAAGGATTCAGTCGCCGAATCCGCATCATGGCCGGGAATTTTCAGCAGCTTCGCGAACTGCCCGCTCTCGTGTGGCCCCCTCGGCTGCTCCCGGTTTTCTTTTTCCTTTCCCACAAGGTGGCTCGCCTCTTGGTACCCTTGGCTCTTGTATCCCTGTTCCTGAGCAATATCTTGCTGTCCTCGCAACCTGTTTACCAGGTCACATTGTTCGCTCAACTCGCCTTCTACTCCGCCGTGTTCGCCGGGGCACTCCTGCCTAACACACCGCGCCTTCTGCGGCTACCCTTCTATTTCGTGATGATTAACGCCGCAGCGCTGCCCGGTCTTTATTACGCCCTGCGCGGCCGGCGCAACATGGTCTGGAGACGCCGGTGAGCTGTCGAGTCACGCCATCACCGGCCCAACCGTCGGAATGCCCTGTTTCCGGTCCGGCCGCTCACAAGTGGCCCAAGGGGTGCGCGGAAGGCCGGACCCTCCCCGGTCCCGGGCCGGCGCCCCAACCAACGTATACTGAAAATGTTTGAATCTATGGCGCATGGTGAACCCCGAGGGGAGCCTCCGTCGACCCGCGTTGGAACAACTGAGTTTCGCTGGCCCTCGATTCTCTGGTTCTCCTTGCTCCTGCTGGCCGCCTATGCCCCTGTCCTCGACCGGCTGATCCGGCAGTGGCTCTCCGACCCGGACATGGGCCACGGCCTCTTCGTTCCCGTCGTCGCCGCCTACATCGCCTGGAGCCGCCGTGAGCGTCTCCGCGCCGCGCCGTCGACCACAAACTGGTGGGGACTGCCCCTTGTGCTCTACGGCTCTCTCCAAATGCTGATCGGCACGTTAGGCGCGGAACTGTTCCTCACTCGCACCGCCTTCTTGATTACGCTTGTTGGGGCGATTCTCCTCTTGTGCGGCTGGCCCGTCCTCCGCATCCTCGCCTTCCCTCTTTTCCTGCTCGCCTTCATGATCCCCCTCCCACGGGTGATCTTCAATCAGATCGCCTTTCCGCTTCAGCTTCTTGCCAGCCGACTCGCGGAAGTGAGCCTGGCTTTCCTCGGAATCCCGGTGCTGCGCGAGGGCAATATCCTAGAGCTCGCCAGTCAGCGCCTCAACGTCGTCGAGGCGTGCAGCGGCATCCGCTCCTTGCTGTCGCTATCCTTTCTGGCGCTGGTCTACGCCTATTTTTTCGACGCCAAACCGTGGATGCGTGCGGTCCTGCTCGGCGCGAGCGTTCCCATCGCTATCCTGGCCAATGCCGGCCGCGTCACCATCACGGGCATCATCAGCGAATACGACACCGCCCTCGCGCAGGGGTTCTTCCATAGCGTCGAGGGCTGGATCGTCTTCCTGGTCTCCCTCGCCGCCTTGGCGGTGACACATCTGCTTGTGAACGGAGTCTATAGCCGTGTCACAAAACGTCGTTAACCGATACCTCCCTTTCCTTGACTCATCGGCGTCGCGGGTTCTCTCCGCGCTGCTGTTGCTTCACATTCTGATCGTTTACGGCTTCTCGCGCCAGGAAATTGTCCCGCCTCATCGGCCGCTCGACGAGTTTCCCGCCGCACTCGGTAACTGGATTCAGAGCGGAGAAAGCGCGCTTGATGAGGCCACCCGGCAGGTTCTCCGCGCTGACGAGGTCCTTTCGCGGACCTATCGGAGTACGGGCGCCTCCGCGGCGCTCTTCTTCTTCGTGGCCTACTTTAAGTCCCAGCGCACCGGTGTGAATCCCCACTCCCCGAAAAACTGCCTTCCCGGCGCCGGCTGGTACCCGCTCGCTTCCAGCATCGTCTCAATCGACATGCCCGGACGCTCCGAGCCGGCCCGCGTAAATCACTATGTGATTGGCAAAGGCGACGCGAGAAATGTCGTCCTGTACTGGTACCAGTCGCGCGACCGGGTGATCGCCAGCGAATATGCCGCCAAGCTTTATCTGGTCACGGACGCCATTCGCTACAATCGCACGGAAACCGCGTTAGTGCGCATCACCGTTCCCGTGATCGGCGACGACCTGGACGCAGCCACCCAAATGGCGCTGGATTTTGCCCGCCAGGCCTACCCCCGCTTGCGCCTACTTTTGCCTTCCTGATTCTCTCAGGCAACGTCGCAGGGGGAGTGGCCCGGATCAAATCACGTCTGCAAAGCTCTTTCGCAGCTTGCTGAACCAGACATGCCCCAGAAGGCAGACCCCGGCGCCAATCCACCACAGGTGAACCACGGCCTCCCAATCCGGGGCCGCCCTCTCGAGCAGCACCCGACGGAAGCCGCGTACCAGCATGAAGAGCGGGTTTTTCTCCAGAACCGGCAGAATCGCCGCAGGCAAGGACGCCTCCGGATAACAGATCGGCGTCAAGAAAAACCAGAGCGTCAGAACGTATCCGATCAGTTGGCCAAGGTCGCGAACGAAAACGCCTAGCGCCGCCAGAAACCAGGCCGACCCCAACGTGAACAGAAATTGTGGAACGATGAGCACGGGCAGCCAAAGCGCCGTCCACGGCAGGCCGCCGCGGACTGCTGACAAGAAGATCAGAAAACAGCCGAGCGCCAAAGCCTGCGTCACCAGACCCACCACGCTGAGATTTACAGGGAGGATGTCCACGGGAAAAACCAGCTTCTTTACGAAATTCCTGTACTCGAGCACGACCGAAGGCGCGCGCCCGGCCGCCTCGGCAAAAGCCAGCCAGGGCAGCATGCCGGCTAGAAAATACAGGGCGAAGCCGGAGCGGCTCGGGTCTCCCTCAAACCGCGCCCGCAGCACCACGCCGAAGACGAAATAGTAGGTGGCCATCAACAACACGGGATTCAGGACGGACCAGGCCACGTCGCCCATCGAACCCCGGTAACGCGCCGCCAAGTCGCGCCTTACCATCGAACGGATCAATCCCCGGTTGCGCCAGACCGCCTGAAAGGGACCCGCAATCGCCTTATCGAGCGAGCGGAGCCTCCTCCCCCAAACCAGACGGCGAACCGTGGTCATCCGGATTCCGTTTATGTTCGCCTGACCAGATTCCACGTGTGCCTCCACGAGCAGCAGCGGCCACCCCCGCTCGTAGAACCAGCCCGATTCCGGATCGAGCACCGACACATACACGTGATACCGGCCGGACTCCCGCGGCAACTCGATCTCGATCTGCTCCTCGGTCCGGCCCCCGACTTCAAGGCTCTTGGCGAGCCGCAGCCACCGCCCCTCTGCCAGGAAGAGTCCCGTCTCCGCATCAAAAAGCTGCCAGCCCAAACACAAGCCCGCCTCCGCCCGCCAGGGGTTTTGAGAGGCATTCTCCAGTTGGAAACGAACCCTCAGGCTTCGGCCGGCGGACTCGAGCTCCCCACGGGGGTCAAGGTACCGGACGCTCATTCAACTGTACAGCCACTCCGGATAGCGCGCCACAACCGGGCCGATCTTTCTGGCGACCGCATAGATGGCCTCACCACGCCACTGTTTCGGCAGCGCGTAGCGATCCAGCAAGTGCTCCACCCATACCAGCTCCGGGCGCGGCGCCTCGCGATACGGCCCCGTCTCCAGTCGAACGACTTCGAAGCCGGAGTCCACCAGCAACTTCGCCACTTCGCGGGGAGCGTACTCCCGATGGTGCCGCGCCGCCTGCTCTCTGCGCGCCTCCGGCTTCAGATAGGCGGGGTAATGGCCCGGATGGTAACCCTGCAAGATCGCGGCGATGGCCCGCAACGAAGTAATATTCGGAGTCGTCAGTACCAGGTGCCCACCCGGCCGCAGCACCCGGTTGATCTCCGCCATCATGTGCATCGGATCTTCGGCCAGATGCTCGATGAGCTCGCAGCACAAAACCGTGGCGAAATGCCCGTCAGGGTAAGGGAACGGATCGCGTTCGGCATCGAACAGATCAATGCGGCAGGCAAAGCGCTCGCCCTCGGCCGAAACCACCTCCTTGATTTCGCTCCGGCCCGCGGGCCCGTAGTAACAGCCCAAAACCTCCCCGTAGCCCAGCCGCTCCCGAAGCGCCGGCGTGATCTGCATATACGTGCCCATCTCGAGGATGCGATCCCCGGGCCCGCCGGGCGGTGTAACAGCCAGGGTCATCTCCAGCCGGCTCAAATGCTTCTCGACATACTCGTCCTGGCCGGTCCAACGTAACACGTCCTCCCGGCTGATCCGAGGCGGAGGCTCCACGGTGGGCGACTCCTCTCGGCCGCTTACGCTCTCAGGGACACACCACGACTCTCCTCGCTCCACCGCCTCGAGGAAGCTCAGGTACAGCTCAGCCACACGCTTCCAGGAACACTCCTGCTCGGCCCACCGCCGTGCCCGTCGGCCGAGCTCTCTACGTACCTCCGGCCGCGAAACCAGCAGGTTCAAATACTCGAACAGCTCGTCTTCTTCGCAGGCGCCCACCTCAACCTTCAGACACACGTCATCGGGCAGCTCCCGAAAGGCTCCGACGTCGGAGACGATGACCGCCTTGCCCATCCCCAGCGCCCGCTGGAGCGTGCCCGACGTCTCCCCCGCGGTCGGATAGCGCAGGTTCAACACGATGTCGCAGGCCGCCAGAAGTCCGACAAAGTCCTCCTCCGGAGCAAATCCGAACCGCCGCACCGCCGGCTCCAACTCCAGCGATTCAATCAACACATCCAGTGGCAAGTCCGGATGATCTTCCCCGACCAGAATCAGCTTCGCCTGCGGTTCCAACCGTAAAAGTCGTCGGAACGCTCGCAGGGATTCCGGGATCCGCTTATACGGCTTTAGAAATCCGAAAATCCCGACGAGCGGCACGTTCTCCTCAAGGCCCAGCCGTTGGCGGTACCCCGCGCGATCCCCGTCGGCAAGCCATGCTCCATGTGGGATCCGCCCTACCGGCCCCTGGAACCCTGCCGCCCGCACCTTCTCCTCGACGTACCGGCTGTGAACGACGACGGCTTCGGCGCGCTCAAGGATCCGCCGCAGCATCGGCAGGCCCTCATAATCAGGGCCGGCTTCGAGCGCCCGCACGCGTCGAGCATGCGCGAGCGCCGCCTCGCCGCCCTCATAGGCAACCGCCTCCAGATAGGCGTCCCAATCGCCGCCGCGAATGGTCATCTCGGCGATCAAGTGATGCAGGTTCGCTTCATGCAATACCACTACGCCGGGATGCTCGAGCGCCGTTCGGTACGCCAGTGCGTGATGGATATTGTTGCCAATCTGGTAGAGCACCGCGTCGAAGTGCGATGGGTCGAAACCCGCCGCCGAATCCGCAAACACCTCGACGTCGGCCCGGCGGCTCAACTGCTCAAGCAAAGCCGCCGTGTAGTCGGCGATTCCGCTTCGTGCCGGTGGAAGGGGCGAGAACAGCGCCAGCCGCATCGGTCAGGGCAGAAGTTCCATGCTGAAACTCCCCAGCTCGAGCGGGACCGTGATGCGTAGCGGCCGCCGCGCCTCCTCCTGCCCGATCAGAAGCTCGAACGTGTGCTCGGCAACGGGACCTTTCACCTGCGCTGAGATCTGGTCCGCCGCCTGAATCCGGTCGTCGAGGCGAATTTGCTTGGTCCCGACGTAGCGCAGGCTCACCTCATACTCGGCCCCGAAGTATACCTTCTGCGGCGGCGGCAGCCTCCCCTGGCTCAACTCCTCCCTCAAATAATAGAGGAAGGTCAGCGCGTCGCGGGGGCACTTCCCAATCGGAATCTCCGACTTGCCCCCTCCGGCCGTCTCGCGCAGCGCCATCCCCTCGGCGATGTGGAAAACCGTCGTCTCTTTTGCTGTCCGCCGGCCGTGGATCGCGGCCTTCTCCAACCGCAGCGAGCACAGCTCCGACGTCGCAACCGAGACGAAATGGTCTTGTACCGCAAAACCGGGCACGGCCGCGTCTAAACGGAACTCAAAGCGCCAGCGCGCCGCCCCCCCTTGCGCGTCACGCGTCAACCGGGCCGAAATCTCGCATTCGCCCAGACTGAGTCCGCTCGGCCAATTCACGCTGTAGCGCAGAACCTCATCTTCGGCAAAGGGAACGTGATGTGAGGCGCCGGCGGCCGCCAGAGTCAGCAGCGCAACGGCGGCAAAACGGGCCATCCCTACGAGTGTACGACGCTCGGCAACTTGACCGCCGGGTCATGCGCCCGCGCACCTGCGACCGCCCAGTACACTTCGAACGTCTTCTCAGCGGTTCTCTCCCAACTGAACCGACCGGCCCATTCGAGCCCCATCCGCTCCCGCCTGGCTCGCAGCTCTCCATCAGCGATCAGATCCCTCATCGCCCGCACCATCTGCCCGCGATCGTGCGGATCGAATAGGATTGCCGCCGCGTCGGCCACTTCCCGCATCGCCGTCGTGTTCGAGCAGGCGACGGCGCGCCCGCAAGCCATCGCCTCCAAAATCGGCAGCCCGAAACCCTCATAAAGCGACGGAAACACGAATAGCTCGCAAGCGGCGTAGAACAGGCGCAGATCTTCGTCCGGCACGAACCCCGGAAAATGAATCCGGTCCGCGACCCCGCTTCGCGCCGCGGCGCGACGCACACGCGCTCCGTACCAGCGCTCCTGACCGACGATGACCAGGTGGTGGGCCAGCCCCGGATCCTGCCGGATCAGTTCCGCGAACGCTTGGATCAGACCCTCGTGGTTCTTGCGCGGCTGAAGGTCACCCACAGTCAGCAAAAACGGCGACGGAATCCCGTACCGTCTCCATATCTCCGCAGCCGCCGCAGCCGCCGGCCTCGGCTGGAACTCGCGCGAGACCCCGTTCGGCACCACGACGACGCGCTCCTCCGGCAAGCCGAACGCCCTGAGAATTGCCCGCTTGGAGAATTCGCTCGGCGTCAGTACCCGGGCTGCCCGACGCACCGTCCTGGCCACGGTAATCCGTAGTTGCAGCGCCTGCGCCGGTCGGAAAAACTCCGGATGCTCGATAAAGCTGACATCGTGCACGGTCACCACGACGGGTGCCGGACACCCAACCGGCGACGTGTACTGGACATGAACGACGTCAGGCCTGTCTTGCCGCAACTTTCGCGGTAGATCGAACGCCAGGCGAACGTGCGGCACCCGAGAAACCCTCCGCACCCGGAAGCCGGGCGGCACTTGGGCCTCCGCTCCGTCGGCGGAGACATAGGCGATCACCTCCGCTCTCGGTCCCAGCCGCGCAAAGCCCCACAGCAGATTCCGGATATAGACTTCGTTCCCCGTTAAATTAAGACCGATTGCGTGAGCATCCACCGAAAAGCGCATCCGCGTTCCTCTCAGTATAGCCTGCCTCCTTCTGACAAAACGGCTACAACGAGGGCTGCTCCAAGCACCGGCCGAGTCTACTCCATCCCGCCGCCCACGTGTATTCGCGCTCATAAAGCGCCCGTCCGGCCTGCCCAATCTTGCGGCGCAGGTCCGGGCACGTAATCAGCGTCGAGATGGCCTCGACAAAAGCTTCCGGAGTGTCCGCAATCAACAGGTGCTCACCCGTCAACCCGGCTATCCCTTCAGCTCCCAGCGAGGTCGAAACCACAGGCGTGGCGGCTGCCCAGGCCTCCAGAATCTTCACCCGAGTTCCGCTGCCTGCTTCGAGCGGCACCACGGCCGCCTTTGCTCGCGCCAACACTTGCACGGCGTCTTCCACCTCCCCCCAGATCCTCACTCCCGCGACCCCGCCCACGTACCGCTCGATCGCCTCCGGCCGCTTGCCCACCAGCCACCATTCAAGCTGTGGCCATCGGTCTCGCAGCCGCGGCCATACCCGACGAGCGAAATACCGCACCGCGGCCATATTCGGCAAATACTCCATGTTGCCGGTGAACGCGATCGCCTCCTCCTCATGCCGTACCGGCGCTTCCCGATACGGAATCGTGTTTGGATAGACGCACGCCTTTACCCCTGGCGCTATCGCCTCCACGCGCCGTGCGTCCGCCTCGGAGGCGACCAGCAACCGCCAGTAGCTGAGCAGCCAACGCCGCTCCAAACGCCGGCAGCATTCGGCAAACCTCCCATGCGCCGCCGAAACCGGCCACGGCTCGACCGTCGCGCAGCGCTCATGCCACACCGACTCGATGTTGTGCAGATCGAGCACCAGCCGCTCCACCCGAGGGGCCAGCAGCGCTGCATACGGCGCGCACCAGAAATGTTCTACCACCCCCAGCTCGTACCTGCCTCCGCCCAAACCCTCGGCAATCTGTTGTTCGAAGCGTCCGAACCGGTCCACCAGCGGAGGCACGCCCCGCAACAGCCGGATGAGGTTCCTGCCCAATCGGGCCCGACGGCTGCGCGCGTGCGGCGGCAGTTCGATCACAATAATTTTCCGCGCCAGCTCCCGCAGCCGACCCGCACGCGGATCCGGCGATCCGGTTTCGTGAAACACGACAACGTCCAGGTCGGCACACCGCGCCAGGTATTCCACCAGCGCCGCCGTGCGCAATGGGCCGCCTCCAACCGCCGGATAGGGCGCCTCCGGGGCCAGCACGACAGCCGCCATCCTACCTGCCAAGCCTTAGCTTCGCCTCCTCGTAAACCTCTCGCATTCGCCGCGCGGTCCGGCTCCAGGAGAATTCCCGCGCCCGCTCGAGTGATCGCTGCCGCTGTTCGGCTCGCCAGCCCGGATCAGTCACGGCACGACTCAGCG
>Ga0197142_1004092_pt1 | contig 11937 bp, 9 predicted proteins | sample GBS60_MetaG_FD_148614 | JGI IMG/M metagenome (GOLD analysis project Ga0197142, IMG submission 148614) | Sediment microbial communities from Great Boiling Springs, Gerlach, Nevada, United States - GBS 60_MetaG | ecosystem: Environmental > Aquatic > Thermal springs > Hot (42-90C) > Sediment... | reverse complement strand
TGATGTATCCCGGTAAAACTTTTTCTCCGCCAAAAACTTTTACTCCTAATCTCTTTGAAATTGAATCACGATTACCTTTAGCTGCTTTTTGTGCCTTTGTATGAGCCATAATGAAAAGATAAAAAAATGTTTAACGTTTAAATTTAAATGTTAAACTTCTTTTCGATTTATTTATCTTCCTATATGTTTTAATTCAAGTTATCTTTATAATTCGTATTATTTACATCTTATCAATCCTTATCTTGGTCAAAGTTGGCCTAAAACCCTTAACTCTTCTATAACGCACTTTAGCTTTAAAACGAGATACTCTTAATTTATCACCCTTAATTCTTTCTTCTATTATTTTTATTTTAACTTTTTTTTCCAAAAGAGGTTCTCCCAACTCTACTTCTTTTTTTTCTAAATCAATAAAAGCTAGCATTGGTGTTTCTAATATTTCATCTTTTTTATTTGAAAGATGATCAACAATCAATTCCTCTCCTTCTTTTACTAAATATTGTTTACCCCCAATTTTTATTACAGCAAGTTTATTCATTTTTTTATTATACAAAAAAATTTTAAGGAATCAATGCCAAAAGAATGAAACTAGAAATTAAAGCTGAGCCTCCATAAGAAATAAAGGGCAAAACAATCCCTGTTATTGGAAAAATACCCATATTCATACCAATATTGATAAGCATTTGAAAAAAAAAGTAAGCCAAAGACCCAATAACAATTAAAAAATTTTCTTGTTCATCTTTTTTATTTAGTAAAAAAAATGCTCGTTTTAAAAGAAAATAAAATAAAAAAGCATATAAAATTAAGACCATAAATCCACCAAAAAAACCAAACTGTTCAACTAAAGAAGCAAAAGCAAAATCGGTATGACTTTCTGGAAGAAAACGAAGCTTAGATTGAGTGCCATAACCCAAACCTCGACCAAAAAAACCACCCGAACCTACAGAAATAATTGACTGAATCATATTATAAGAAGCTCCCTGATAATCAAAATCGGGATTTAAAAAACTAACAATTCTTTGCTTTTGATAATCTTTCAAAAAAAACCAACTTAATGGTAATAAAGGTAGGCTAATAATAATAAGATTAAAAACAATTTTTTTGGGTATTGAAGAAAAAAAGAGAAGGGTAAAAAAAATAAAAACAAAAACAATTGTATTACCCAAATCAGGCTGTTTAAAAATTAAAAAAACAGTTATTGAAAAGATTATCAAACTTTTTAAAAATATTTTTATCTTTTCAAGATAAAAACTTCCTCTTTGCAAAAAAAATGAAAAATAAATAATAAAAAATACTTTCAAAATTTCTGATGGCTGAAAATTAAAAAAATAAAAGTTAAGCCAACGTTTTGATCCTCGACTTTCCAAACCAATTACAAAAGTTATTATCAATAAAAAAAATGAAAACCAAAAAAAAACTGAATAATTTTTGCGAAAAATTTTAGCAAATCTTTTGGTAAAAAAATAAATAAAGATTGCCAGTAAAAGATACATCGTTTGATTAAAAAACAAATCTATTCTAACTCCCAAAATTGTAAAAATACCAAATAAAGAAAGAAAAAAAGAAGGAATAAAAAGACTCATATTTCAACTATTAAACTTTGACCAAAGTCTACTTTTGAAGCAAAAACTTTTCTTTTTATTTCTTCTTTAAAATCAATAAATTTTTCTGGAACAATTAATCTAATTAGCTGATTTGGTTTTAAACCCATCTCTTTTCTTTTTGCTTGAATTTTTCTTATTAAATCTCTCAATTCGCCTTCTTTTTTTAACTCTTCATCAGTTACTTTTAATTCTTTTTCTGGATATTGAAAATCTTTATTTACAGAAATATTTTTTATATTAAGCTCTGATAAAATAATAGGCCAAATTTCTTTGATAATTAATCTTGGACTAAAATCAACCTCTATTTTCAAATTTGCCAATGGCATTCTTACTTTTACTCCCAACTCTTTTCTTTTAGCATGACCAATTTCAACTAGCTTTCTTGCCTTTTCCATTTGTTCCTCTAAATTTTTATCATAAAATTTATTGTTAACTTTTGGCCAATTTTCAAGATGAACAGACTCACCTTTTGTTAAATTTTTATAAATTTCTTCACTCAAAAAAGGAATAAAAGGTGAAAGAATGATTGAAAGATTAACTAAAATATAATACATTGTATTATAAAAAGCTTTTTTATCTTCTTTATCTTCACTATTTACCCAAACACGCTCACGACTTCGACGTACATACCAAGTTGATAAATCAGAAACAAATTTTTCAATTTCTAAAGAAGCTGATCGAGCTTCAAAATTTTTTAAAGACTTCTCAACAAAATCAATTAAAAAAGTAAATCGACTCAAAATCCACTTATCTAAAATATTTAATTTTAAATTTTTGAATAAAATTTCTAAGTTTAATTTTTCTAAGTCTGTATTAATTTCTAACTTATCTAAATTAACATAATCAATAAAAAACTTATAAACATTCCACAATATTAAATAAAATTGACGTCTAACTTCATCAGCTTTTTTATAACCAAAAAGCATATTTTCTGATGGATTTTGTCGTGCGTACATCCAGCGCATTACATCAACTCCAATTTTATCAGCGCCTTCATTAAACTCAATTGAATTACCCCAACTTTTATGCATTGGTCGCCCATCTTCTCCAAGAAGCGTCCCATAACCTAAAACTCGTTTAAAAGGCGGTTTATTCTCCATTACTGTTGACATAGCAATTAACGCGTAAAACCAGTTTTTAAACTGACCAGGAAAACTCTCTGTAATAAAATCGGCTGGAAACCACTTTTGCCATTTTTTTTTATCAGTTTTATATAAAGGCTCACCTTGATTATTCTCAGTTATAGTTGAATAAGGAACAATTCCAGCATCTAACCAAGGGTTACCTACATCATCAATACGAGAAACTAAAGCACCACATTTTTCACATTTAATTTTTACTAAATCAATATAGGGTTTATGAGGTGAATGTCCTTCAAATTTTTCCCAACCCTCAACTGCTTTTTCTTTTAACTCTTCTTTCGAGCCAATAACAGTAAAGTATCCACATTCTTTACATTCGTAAATTGGCAGGGATAATCCCCAGTAACGATTTTTTTTAGAAATTAACCAATCATCCATGTTTTTTAGCCAATCAAGTTCACGATCAAGCCCAAACTTTGGGATCCATTTTATTTTTTTTGCCACCTCAATCATTCTCTCTCTTAAAGTCTTATTATTTAGTTTTAAATTCTTGCTTTTAATCTTTAATTTTGATGGTTTATCCATTGCGATATACCATTCATCAGCTACTTTCCAAACTAATTCTGTTTTACATCTCCAACAAGCTGGATATCTATGCTTATAATTATGAAGTTTATAAACATATCCATTTTTTTTCATATAATCCAAAATCAACTTTGGATATTTTTTGGCATTTTTAAAAGAAAATTGTCCAAAACCATCTAAATAATTAGCCTCATCGTCAATTACCGGAATCATCGGTAAATCAAGTTTTTTTCCTATTTTATAATCCTCAGCACCAGCAGAAACAGCAATATGAACTAAGCCCGTCCCTTCTTCTAAATTTATTGGAAGAATTTTTTCATCGGTAGCAATCACGATATGAAAGTTATTTGAATATTCTTTAGCCACTTTTGAAACTGCTGGTAAATTATCGAATGCTCCCTCATATTTAAGTCCTACTAAATCTCTTCCCTTAACTGTTTTAATCACTTTTGTTAGATCTTCTGAGAGAACCTTTTGTACCAAATTATTAGCTATCCAATATCTTTCACCACTTTTTACTTCAACTAAACTATAATCATATTCTTCTTCAACTGCAACAGCAATATTAGCTGGTATAGTCCAAGGGGTAGTTGTCCAAACTAAAAGATATTCATTTTTATTACTTTTCTCTTCAAATTTCCCCTTTGAATTTTGAGATTTCAGCTTAAATTTCATGTATACTGCTTCATGAACAACTTCTTTATAATCTTCTGTTAGTATCTCATGTTGAGAAATCGCTGTCTGACATCGTGGACACCAAGGCACTGATTCTTGACCTTTATAAATCCAACCATTTTCATAACATTTTTTCAAAAAAGTCCAAATCATATAGTTATTTTCATCACTCATAGTGTAATAAGAATGCTCCCAATCAGCAAAATACCCAAGTCTTTTTGATTGTTCGGTTTGAATTTTTGAAAAACGATAAACCCTTTTTTTACACAAATCAACAAACTTAGCAATTGAAGCAAATTTATCACCAGGAACTAAATTTTCTATATCTTTTTTTGTTTTTAAACCTAACTCTTTTTCAACCTCCACTTCCACCCAAAGACCTTGACAATCAAACCCATTTTGAAATCGTTGACGAAAACCCAAAAGATTATAAAATTTAGGCCAAAGATCCTTATAAGTCCGTCCCCAAGCATGATGAACACCCATCGGATTATTAGCGGTTATTGGACCATCAAGAAAGGAAAAATATTTATTGGAGTTTTTATTTTTATAAAGATATTTATTGACTATACCCTTCTCATACCAATACCTTAACCACTTATGCTCCATCTCAATAAAATTATGATTTGAATTAATTTCTTTAAACATATTATTAAAATTATAAATCAACACACATTTTTATTCAATAAATTATTTTATTGTAAAAAAATTTTAATTTTAATAAAAGCAAAAAAATATAAAAAAATAATAAAAATAAATAAAAGCGTCATAAAATTAATTGACAAAGAAATATAAAAAAAATTAAAAATTATTAAATAAATTAAATATTTAAAAATAAAAAAATTAAGAAGGATAAAAAGAAAGAAGATTTAGCCTCATTTTTTTCTCAAGAAAGTTGGGATGTCAAACTCTGATTCCTCCTCTAAAAGTTCTTCTTCTAAGCTAAGTGAATCTTGAGATAATTCTTCTTTTATTTCCTCATCCAAATTTGAACGTAAAATTTCTTTTTTTTCTTCCCTTTTAAAAGGAGAAAAAATTTTTTTCTTTTCATTAAAACGAGTAGCAATTAAAGTAATTTTAATCTGATCCATCATCTTATCATCTATAACCGCGCCAAAAATTATTTCTGCTTCCGAATCAACGGTATTTTTAATAACCGTTGCTATCTCATCAACCTCACTCATTGTTAAGTCTGGTCCCCCAACAATATTAAACAAAATAGCTTGCGCTCCTTCAATTGTTACGTCTAAAAGAGGCGAAGAAATCGCTTGTTTAACTGCTGCCATAGCTCTTTTTTCACCACTTCCAATCCCCAAACCCATTAACGCCGTCCCTGAGTTTTCCATTACTGTTTTTACATCGGCAAAATCAACATTAATCAAACCAGGAGTTGTTATTAAATCAGCAATTCCTTTTACACCTTGATAAAGAACTGAATCAATTTTCTTAAAAGCCTCAAGAACTGGTGTCTTTTTTTCAATTATTGAAAGAACTTTTTGATTAGGAACAATAATTAACGTATCAACTTTCTCTTTAAGATTTTTTATCCCTTCTTCAGCTATCATTCTCCTTTTTGATCCTTCAAAATCAAAAGGTAAAGTAACAACAGCCACTGTTAAAGCTCCTGTTTCTTTAGCAATTTCAGCCAATACAGGCGATGCTCCTGTTCCTGTGCCGCCACCTTCTCCACAAGTGATAAAAACCATATCAGCTCCCGCTATCTCTTCTTTTAACTTTTCTCTTGATTCTTCAGCAGCTTGACGACCAATTTCAGGGTTACCTCCAGAACCTAAACCTTTAGTCAAATTCTCTCCAATCTGAATTTTTATTTCGGATTTGTTTGAAAGCAAAGCTTGAGCATCAGTATTAACCGCGATAAATTCTACTCCATTTATTCCCCCATCAGCAATCATTGAAGAAATAGCATTACCACCACCACCACCAACACCAATCACTTTAATCCTTGCTGTTTGAGAAACTTTTGGTTTAACTAACATAATTTATGGAATAAACTGTTTGAAAAATTTTTTTAATTTTTCAACTGAAAAACCAAGAGAAAAATCACGCCAAATTTTACCAAAATTTTTTAATTCAAAACTTTCTTTTTCTAATCTTCTTTTTCCAACTAAAATTAAACCCACAGTTGTTGCATATGAAGGATATAAAACTTCATCAATTAAACCACCAACTTTCTCTGGAATTCCTAATCTTACCGGTAAACCAATAATTTTTTTACTTAAGTCAATTATACCAACTGTCAAAGAACCACCACCTGTCAAAACTAATCCGGAAGGAACACTTTTAATCAAACCGCTTTTTTCAATCTCTTCATAAATTAATTTAAAAATCTCTTCTAACCTTGGGTTAATAATTTCCTCCATCAATGTTTTAACCGAAATATTCGACAAATCCTCAGGTAATTTTAATTCTGAAAAATCTAACTCACTTATTTTTTTCTTGATCGATAAATTATTCATTTTTTTACTCAAATAAGTTTTTATTTTTTCTGCAGAATCAAGAGAAACTCTAAGACCTACAGCTATATCATTGGTTATATGTCTTCCTCCAACAGGTAAAGACGAAGAATACAAAAGTGATCCTTCACTATAAAGACAAATATCAGTTTTACCGGCCCCAATATCAACTAATACCACCCCTAATTCTTTTTCTGTTTCGTTTAAAACTGCCTCGGCCGAAGCTAAACCAGAAAAAACAAATCCTTCAATCTCAATTCCCAAATCAGTAAGACAGCGCTCAATATTTTTAATGTTAGTTTTAGAAGCCGTTATGATATGGGTATCAACCTCAAGCCTAACACCAGTCATTCCCACTGGGTTTTTAATACCGTTCTGCGAATCAACCATGAAATCACAAGGTATTACCTCAATTATCTGCCGTGTTGATGATAAAGAAACTGCTTGAGCAGCTTCAATTACTCGCAATACATCTTCTTCATTTATCTCTTGATTAGAATTAGTAATAGCCACCAAACCATGAGAATTTAAAGAAGAAATATTTGGGCCTCCAACTGATACAAAAGCTTTTTCGATTTTATATCCAGCCATCTTTTCCGCTTTTTCAATACTTTTCTCAATTGCCTCAGTGGCTTTATCTATATCAATTACTAAACCTTTTTTAATCCCTAAAGAAGAAGAAGTAGAAAAACCAATCAATTTAGGTAATTTATCTTTTTCTTCGTCCAAAAAAGCCACTATTGTGGCAATTTTACTAGTTCCAATATCAATCCCGCAAATAATTTTTTTTTTCATTATTATTAATATTAAAACTTAATTATTGGTTTGTCAAAACGAACATCAATCTGTTGGAAATTTTTTCCCTCAATCTTTAAATGTTTTAAAACTAAAGAAACGGGAAAAATTTGAGCCTGCCAGTCTTTCTTGCTCGTAAACAAAATTTTTTTATCATCCTTTAATTTAAATACTATCATATCTTCATTAATAATATCAATAGCATCAATCGTTAAATTAAAACTTTTTAATTGATCAAGTAAAATAAGACTTATTTTAATATCTTTAAAGTCTATCCAATCGCCCACTTTGTAAATTGTTTGGTTAATCAATTGATAATAATTAATAAGGGGTAAATAAGAATATTTTTCGTGGTTTTTAAGAGTAAAAAGAATCCGGCCATCTTCTGAGAGTCCTAAAAATCCCTGATTGCCTTTAATTAAAGCCGATAATGAATAAGTTTTTACATCAATATTTAAAGTTTGAGGATATTTTTTAAAAATTTTTATTTCTTTAATCTTTGGATTAATCTCTTTTAAACGGTTTTCTTCTTTGTCTTCCAAAATAAAAAAAATATTTTTATCTTTTAAACTTTCTATTCCCAAAAGATTGATAAACGAAGAATCACCTTCAATCTTAATCACTTTGACTTTGAAAAAGTTGTCTAAAAAAAATAATCCTTGAAAAAATAAAAAAGTTAAGAAAAAAAATAAACTAATTTTTTTCAACCAAAGAAAAAATTGTCTCAACCATCTTTTGTGGCGCATCTTTTTGATATAAATCACTTAACTTTTTAAAGTTTCTTTGGTAGATTTTTAAGTTATTAATCATTTTATCAATTAACTGCAAAAGTTTTTCGCTTTCTTCATTTTGATTAAAAATTTCACCGGTGCCGGCTTCTTTAAAAATCTTTGCGTGCAGCAACTGTTCTTTTGAAGCAGAATACGGAAGAGGGATAAAAATGGTTGGTTTTTCAAATACAATTAACTCAAAAAAAGTATTCGCCCCCGCCCGACTAATGACTAAATCGGCTTTTTGATAAATAGAAAAAAGTTCTTCTTGCGATAGATGGGTAAAAGGAAAATAAAAAGGACTTTTGAATTTATTTTTTAAACGGTGGTAATCATCAAATTCACTAATATTACCAGTTTGATGAATAATGAGATATTTTTTAAGAAGGATGGGTAATATTTTTTCAATATGTAAATTAATAGCATGAGATCCTAAAGAACCGCCAGTAATATAGATAATTGGTCTTTTATTTTTGATTTTTTGTTTTGTTTTTATTTTATAAAAACGAATGGGGTTGCCGACAATAATTGTCTTTTTTTTATCAAAATATTTTTGAGCATTGGGAAAAGCTAAAAATATCTTTTTTGCCCAAAGACCAATAATTCGATTAGCCAAACCAGGAGCAATTGTTTGTTCATGAAGAAAGATGGGAATTCGAAAAATAAATGCCCAAAAAGCAATGGGGAAAGCTAAAAAACTTCCAAATGAAATAATAATATTTGGTCTTTGTTTTAAGACAATAATCAAAGCTGAAAAAAAACCCAAAAATAACAACCAAATATTGATAAAAATATCTTTAGTAAGAAACCTTGGCAATTTACCAGTTTTAAGATCAATAAATTTAATACCTTTTTTTATAACTTCCTGATATTCAAAAGAAAGCATTTTTTCTCCAACAATTGGATATTTTCGACCAACAAAAATAATTTCAACATTTTTTCTTTTTTTTATCTCATTAATTAAAGCCAAGGCTGGTGCTGGATGACCTCCTGTAATAAAAACTTTCATCTTTTTTTTATTTTTTTTTCAATATTTAATAAAATTCCAATTAAGGCAAATGAAACAATTAAATTTGAACCACCATAAGAAAAAAAAGGCAAAGGAACACCGGTTAACGGAATGATATTAACCACTCCTCCTAAATTAATAAAAAATTGCCAGTTAAAAAAAGACCAAATACCAGCTGCTAAAAGTTTTCCAAAACGATCAGGCGCCAGCTCTATGATTTTAAAAATCTTATAGGAAAAAAATAAAAAGATTAAAATAATAAAAATGGACCCAAAAAAACCTGTTTCTTCAGCAATTATGGCAAAGATAGAATCAGTGTGTGCTTCTGGTAAAAAAAGATATTTCTGTCTTGAGGCACCAAAACCCAAACCAAATAAATAACCATTGGCCAAAGAAACTTTTATTTGATTTATATGATAAGAAATACCTAAAGGATCAACCTCTGGATTTAAAAAAGTAAGCAACCTTGCCATTCGATATGGAGAAATTTTAATTAAAATAAAAAAAATCAATAAAGATGCTGGGAAAAGCAGTAAAATATGAAATATGTTGAAGCCGGCAAAATAATAAAGACTAACACTTAAAAGAAAAATAATAATCGCTGTTCCCATATCTGGTTGTAAAATAATAAGAAAAGTTAAAAAACCAATTAAAATTAAAAAAGAAAAAAAACGCTTTCTTTCTTTATAAATAAACCATGAAGAAAGATAAATAATTAATGAAAACTTTGCCAACTCTGTAGGTTGAAAATTAAAAAAACCAATATCTAACCATCTTCTTGCACCACCGGCATGATAACCAAAAGAAGAAATAAGAACTAAGATTAAAAAAAATATTGTTAAAAACATCAAAAAAAAGGCTAAATAATAAAATCGATGATAATCAAAAAATGATAAAAAAAACATCACCAAAACCCCTAAAATCATCCAAAAAAACTGTAGTTTTAAATAATGAAAGCTATCGCCATAAAGATTAAAACTTTTAACCGCTGAGGCTTCAAAAATAAAAAAAAGACCTAATAAAGAAAACAATATTGGAATAGTTAAAACTGGTAAAAATTCACGGTTTTTTACTAAGTGTTTAATCATAACTTTTATAACCGAGAAACTATCCTATTAAACTCTTCCCCCCGATGAAATTCATTTTTAAACATTGAAAAAGAAGTCGCTCCCGGAGAAAATAAAACCACTGCCTTTTTAAAAGAAAGTCCACTTTTATATGCTTCTTCAACCGCCTCTTTTAAATCGTTAAAAGGACCAACGCATTTATTTTTATATCTTTTAGTTAAAATAGGCATGATTTCTTTGGTAAAACTGCCAGTCAACAAAATAATCTTTTCCACTTTCGCCAATTTTTTTACTAAATCATCAAAAGGCAAATTTTTTGAATTTCCTCCTAAAATCAAAATTATTTTTTTTTGAGAAAAAGCATCAATAGCTTTTTCCGTCGCCACTGGTGTGGTTGAGGTTGTATCATTAATAAACAAAACACCATTTTTTTCTCTCACTTTTTGTAAGCGAAAAGGTAATCCAGAAAAATTTTTAATTATATTTACTGCTTTTTCTTGAGAAAAATTAAGAATCTTGGCTACTTTTAGACAAGCGGCGGCATTTTCTAAATTATGATCACCAATTAAAAAATTAAGTTTTTCGGGAAAATCATTTTTTTTAAAATAAATCCTTTTTCCAAAAGAAGGATATTTCTCTATTTGCAATTTTAACCTTTCATTGGCGATTAAAAAATCATTCTCTTTTTGATACAAAAAAATGGCCGCTTTATCATAAAAATAATCCTCCAAATTTTGGTAAAAATTTAAATGATCTGGATAAAAACTAGTAAAAACAGCAATATGCGGGCTAATTTTTGCCCGATGAAAAGCAGATAGCGACCAAGAAGAAAGTTCGGCTACCAAAAAGCTATTCTCCGAAGCTGTTTTTAAATATTGAATCGTAGAAATATTAGGTAAACCACCTCCAAGCAATACCTCCTTTTTAAATTCTTTCAAAAGAGAGTAAATCATAAACGTGGTAGTTGACTTACCCCGAGTCCCTGTAATACCAATGATTTTTCCGGGAAAATATTTGGCTACAAACGCCATTTCCATCTCAACGGGAATCCCTTTTTTGGAAGCTTCAACTATCTCCGGCAAATCCCAAGGAACCGAAGGTCCTTTAAAAACAAGATCAGTTTTCAAAAAATCTTCTAAGAAATGACCGCCAAGATGAAAGTTAATGTTTTTAAAACCTTTTAACTTATTAATCGAAGTTAAAAGATCCTCTTTCTTTTTTTTATCGGTTACAGTTATATAGGCACCAATCTCACTAAAAAATTGAGCTATTCCCAAACCACCACCCAAAACTCCCAAACCTACCACTAAAATTTTTTTGCCTTGATATTTTTCTTTTAACTTATGATAAACTCGTGAAGTCATAATCTTATTTTATCAAAAATCTACTTCATGAAAGCAATCATCAAACCAAAAACCGCCAAAACAATTGAAGTCAACCACAAACGCATCACAATTTTTGGTTCTTCCCAACCTCTAAGCTGAAGCCAAAGATGAAAAGGAGCAACAGGAAAAATTTTCTTTTTTAAAAATTTTTTTCCCAAAATTTGAATAAGAGAGCTTAAAATCTCAATTACAAAAACCCCGCCAATGATTGGTAAAACAAAAGCCTTTCCCAAAAGAAGACCAATAACCGCAAAAGTCGCCCCAAATGACAAAGCCCCAGCATCACCTAAAAAAATTCTTGCGGGATATATGTTAAAATACAAAAAAGCTAAAAGACCACCCAACCAAATAGCAATAAAAAAACTTGTTGGCATGTCTAAAATTGAACGAGAAATTACCCAAAAAGAAGTTAAACTAATCATCAAAACACCCGAAGCCAATCCATCCAAACCATCAGCAATATTCACCGCATTAGCAAAAGAAACAATTACAAA
>Ga0197142_1004091_pt1 | contig 11937 bp, 6 predicted proteins | sample GBS60_MetaG_FD_148614 | JGI IMG/M metagenome (GOLD analysis project Ga0197142, IMG submission 148614) | Sediment microbial communities from Great Boiling Springs, Gerlach, Nevada, United States - GBS 60_MetaG | ecosystem: Environmental > Aquatic > Thermal springs > Hot (42-90C) > Sediment... | reverse complement strand
CGAACGGATCGAGGGCTGCTACTTCAACGTGGTAGGGCTGCCGGTCGCCAGGGTTTACCGAATGCTGAAGCAGCTTGGGTGGGGCCGGCCGGGCGATTGACTGAGCGGCCGGCGTGGGGTACTTTGGGCATATGAGTCTATCGCGCAGGGAATTTCTGGCGACGGCGGCCGTAGCTGCGGCGGCGCACGGTGCTTCCCGCATGCCCACCCGGACGCTGGGACGCACGGGCGTCCGCGTTTCGCTTCTCGGCTTCGGTTGCGGAAGCCGGTTCATGATGTACAAGGAGGAGGACAAAGCGATTGGGGCGATCCACCGGGCGCTCGAGCTGGGCGTGACCTACTTCGACACCGCGGCCAATTACGGCAAAGGCGTCAGCGAAGAGTGGGTGGGCAAGGCGCTGGAGGGGCGCAAGGATGTGTTCCTGGTGACCAAGGTCAGCCAGCGCAAGGCGGACGAAGCGATGCGCACGATCGAGGCGAGCCTGAAGAAGCTGCGACGCAACCCCGATCTGATTCACATCCACGCGCTGGCGGGCGAAGAGGATCTGGCCGCCATCGAGGCCAGGGACGGGGTGTTGAACCTGCTCTACAAGCTGCGGGAGCAGAAGATTTGCCGTTTCATCGGGGTGACGTGTCACGCCGATCCGGCGGCGCTGAAGACGATGCTGGAACGCCACGATCTGGACTGCGTGCAGATGGCGTTGAACGCGGCGATGGCGACCATGGCGGAGGGGCGGGGCCGCGGTTACTCGCCGGAGACGCAGCCCGGCGCGACGTTCGAGGAACTGGCGCTGCCGGCGGCGCTCAAGAAAAAGATGGGCGTAACGGCGATGAAGGTGTTCGCGCAGGACAAGCTGGCGGGCCAGGCGCCGGCGGAGATGCTGATCCGCTATGCGATGTCGTTGCCGGTGGCGGCGGCGGTGATCGGCATGCCGCAGTTGGAGCAACTGGAGGCCAACGCGCGAGTGGCGCAGAATTTCCGGCCGTTGTCTGCGGATGAGATGGAGCAGTTGCGGCAGAAGCTGGCCGGCCAGCGCGCGCGGTTGATGCGCTTTTTCCGGGATCACGCCGACGCCTGAAGTCCGCGCGACGCGGGCGGCTTGACACGGGCGGGTGCAAAGCGTCAGACTTTGAGAGTTGCCCTATCCCACCTGGATTCGACGCATAGGGGTTGGCGTGGCGGTGTGCGTGTGGAGCGCGGCGCCGTGGCGCGCGGCGGCGCAGGCCGAGGCGCAGCCCCAATATAGCGGCCCCTCCATTCTGAGTCGGGGACCGCTTCCCCGGCGAGGCGCCTCCGACGAACTGCTGCGCTTGCGGCCATACGTAACGATCGCGGGCGTCTACGACACGGGTCTGACGGGCGTTTTCACGGACGAGGCCGGGCGGTTGCCCAAGGACGATGCCTACGGCGTGACGGCCACTTTCGGCGCGCTGGGGTATCACACGTGGCGGCGGACGGTGCTGGGACTGAGTTACGACGGGCAGGCGCGGCATTACACGCGGCGCACTTACTACGACGGCGTAGACCAGTCCCTGGCGGTGAATTTGTTGCACGATTTTTCCCGGCGGTGGCGGCTGGAGTTGAACCAGTCGGCGGCGAGCCGTCGCGGCGGCTTTTTGGGCATGACCGGGCGCTCGCTCTATAGCCGGGAATTCGAGGACCTTTCGCAGGACCTGCTGTTCGACACGCGAGTTCACATCCTGACGAGCACGGCGCGCCTGATTTACCAGAGGACGCCGCGGCTGTCGTTCAGCTTCGGAGGGGCGGCGCTGGCGCTGGAGCCGCGGTCGCGCGCGCTGGTGCGTGCGCGCGGGGCTGCGGCGAACGGGGACATGGCGTGGCGCGCCGGGCGTTTCGATACCATCGGCGTGGCGTACACGTTCTCGCATTACTGGTTCCCGGGCGCTTTCGGGGAAGCCTACATTCACGGGAGCCTGTTTCTGTGGGCGCGGCAATTGTCGCGCACCTGGACGCTTTCGCTGGGCGTGGGCGGTTATCGGGTGGAAACCGAGCGGCTGCGCCAGGTCCAGATTGATCCGGTGATTGCGGCCATCATCGGCCAGCGGACGGGCATCGAGGTTTACCATCGGATTCTGTACCTGCCCGGGATGGAAGGGAGTCTGGACTACCGGTTCCGGCGCGGTTCGTTCGGCGTGCACTACCGCCGGGGGATGTCTGCGGGCAATGCGGTCTATCTGACTTCGGCGCGCGAGAGCGCGGGGATCAGGTTGGGTTATACGGGGACGCGGCGACTGCATTTTTCGGCCAGCGCGGGTTACTCGCGGCTTTCCAGCGTGTCGGAGAATCTTGGACGATACCGCAGTTACCAGGCCGGCGCCGGGCTGACGTACAGGCTGGCGGGGCCGGTATCTCTGTTTGCGCGCGTGGACGGCAGGAAATATAACTTGCGGGGCACAGGCTTCGGGCGCATTCATATGCGGGCGACGGCGGGGCTGAGCTTCAGCCCGGGCGAGATCCCGCTTTCACTTTGGTAACAGGGAGTGAGCGAGCTCAGGCAGCGACGCATTCTGATCGTGGACGATGAGATTTCGTTGCTGGCCCTGATGGAACAATACCTGAGCCGGCTGGGCTACCAGGTGGAAGCGTTCAGCTCGGCGCGGGAGGCGTTCGAGCGCTTCGGGGCCGATCCCGGAGCCTACTCGCTGTTGGTGACCGATATCAGCCTGCCGGAAATTCCGGTGCGGCAGGTCATCGAGGGACTGCTGGAGCGCAATCCGGATCTGCGGGTGCTGGTGTGCACGGGAACGGCTTTCGCGCTTTCCTCGCTTCCGGAAGCGCTGCGTGCGCGGGTGGGTTTGCTATTCAAACCTTTCGCGCCGCCGATGCTGGCGGAGGCGGTGCGGCGGTTGGTGGAGGGGGCGGGGGGCGGCAACGGCGCCTGAGTGGGGATTTTCCGGGGCGGGATCAGATTTCGGTTTCGGCTTCGCGTTCCAGCCCGGCGCGGTCGAGCAGGCGCAGGCGGCGGCGATCGAGTTCCAGCAGGCCTTCGGCCTGAAAGCGGTTGAGGTTGCGCGAGATGACCTCGCGGACCGTACCCAGGCGCAGGGCCAGCTCCTCCTGAGTGACCGGCAGGCGGAAGGAGTCCGCGCCGGCCTGATTGGCGAAGTCGAGCAGGGCCCGGGCCAGACGCTGCCGGACGGCGCCGAAGGCGACGCTTTCCACCAAAGCAACCAGACCGCGCAGTCTGCGCCCCACCACGGCGAGAACTTTCAAAGCGAGATCCGGATTTTGACGGCAGACCTGGCGGAAGTCGTCCTTGTGGATGAGCCAGGCGGTGACGTCGTCCAGCGCCATGACGCTGGCGGGGAAGGGGCCGTCGTCGAACAAGGGGACTTCGGCGACGGTGGAAGGGGCTTCTTCGATGGCGAGCATGATTTCGCGGCCCGAAGGAGAGGTTTTGTAGATCTTGACCCGGCCCTCGATGAGGACGTAGATACCCGGGCAGGGATCGCCCTCGACGAACAAGAGCTCGCCGGCCCGATAGCGCTTTTCGACGGCGCGCTCGGCCAGGGCGTCGCGTTCCTGGCGGCTCAAGCCTGCGAACAAAGCGACGCCGGCGAGGAGGCGGGATTTGGGTTTGGCGCCGGGGGCCGGTGTCTGCACGGGGCCTCCGCTTTTTCACTCTAACGCAACGTGCAGGGGACCGCTCGGGCGGCGATGAATCCCAAAGCTGATTGCCCGATGCGAAGCACGCGGTTGGCGCCGCGGATTTTCCGGTCAAAGGGTCGTAAAGTCTCCTGTTGCGCAGTCTTGAAGTAACTTGCGGTTCACGGGCTATTTCCTTGACCGTCCGCCGCTCGCGGGCTATGATCAAGGCGGGAGGAAATCTGCCAAGTGACGAGAATCGGCGGTTGCTTGTTTGTGGTTTCCGTGGCGCTTTATGCGCAGGTGCACACGGCGAGCCTGACCGGGCTGGTAACCGATCCTACGGGGGCGGTGATCAGCGACGCGCGAATTACGGTGAAAAACCTGGCGACCAACGCGGAGCTTTCGACGCAGACGGACGCGTCGGGTTACTACACGCTACCGGCGTTACAGGTCGGCGTCTATGAAGTTACAGTCGAGAAACAAGGTTTCAAGAAAGCGGTGGCGACCAATGTCGAGTTAGTGGTGGGGCAGAAGGGGCGGCTGGACTTCCGGCTGGAGCTGGGCACGCTGGCGGAATCGGTGACGGTGGAAGCGGGGGCGCCGTTGCTGGCGACCGAGGAAGCCTCGCTGGGTTCGGTGGTGGAGAACCCGAGGGTGCGCAATCTTCCGTTGAGCCGGAGGAACTGGGACGATTTGCTGGGTTTGATTCCCGGGGTGCACAGCGACCGCTATACGGAGGAAGGCGGCGGGACGGCGGCGGGCCGCACGGGCGGAGCGAACGTGCACGGCGTACGCTCGTTGCAGAACAACTTCCTGCTGGACGGAGTGGACAACAATTCGATTTCGACCAATGTTCAGGAGCTGACGACGCAGATCGTGCGGCCATCGGTGGATTCGATCCAGGAATTCAAGGTGACGACGAACGCGTACTCGGCGGAATACGGGCGCAGTCCGGGCGGCGCCATCAGCGTGACGACCCGGAGCGGCACGAACCAGTTCCGCGGGGTGGCCTACGAATTCGTGCGCAATCGAAAGTTCGACGCGAACAACTGGGTGTTGAACCGCTCGGGCCAGCCGAAGCCGCAGCACATCCAGAACCAGTTCGGCGGCAATCTGGGCGGTCCGATCGTGCGGGACCGGGCGTTCTTTTTCTTCGATTACGAAGGCACGCGAATCCGGAAGGGCACCACGCGGCTGGGCAGCGTACCGCCGGCCAACGAACGCCGGGGCGATTTTTCGGCGGCGGCGGCTGCCGCCAATCGCACCAGTTACGCGGCGCTGGTGGATCGGGTAGGCGATTGCATGGGGCGCGGCATGCCGTTTCCGGGCAACCGGATTCCGGCCACCTGCTTCGATCCGGTGGCCAAGCGGATCCTGGACATGCTGCCCGAGCCCAATCTGGTTCCGGCGGCGGGTCCGCTGAACACGTTCAACTTCGTGCGCAGCCCCTCGATTGTGGACGACACCGACGCCATCACGACGCGGGAGGATTTTCCGCTGAGTTCGAGCCACCAGGTTTTCTTCCGCTATAGCTGGTCGGACCGTTTCCGGTACGTGCCGGGGGTGTTCGGGGGCGTTCTGGACGGAACGTCCACGTCGGCCTTCGGTCGGCTGTTCATGGGCGGGCAGAGCGCGGTGCTGGGTTTGAACTCGGCGCTGGGTCCGCGACTGGTGAACGAGTTTCGGCTCTCGTGGGGGCGGAACAATTCGCGGGGCGTTCAGGATCCGTTCGGCAAGAACACGCTGGCCGAGTACGGCATCCGGGGCGTACCGGAGGATCCGTCGTTTTCGGGCGGCCTGCCGGCGCTGCGGATTCAGGCGCGCGGGGGGACGCCGACGATCCCGGGCGGGGCAGGCGGCGGTCTGGATCACATCGGCTCGCCGGTGTTTTTGCCCAAGTGGCAGATCACGAATCTGTGGCAGGCCTCGGACGCGGTGAGCCTGATCCGCGGCCCGCACCAGCTCAAGTTCGGGGCGGACCTGCGCATGCCGATGCGCAACATTTACGTGGATATTCCGGCGCCGCGGGGCGACTGGACGTTCGACGGCAACCGGACGGGCATCGGGTTGGCGGACTTCCTGCTGGGCTATCCCTCGGCGGCGCAGTTGTCGAATCTGCGGCCGGTGGATCTGCGGCTGTGGATGATGTCGTACTTTTACCAGCATGACTGGAAGCTCAGCCCGCGGCTGACCCTGAATTTCGGGTTGCGCTACGACTTTGCGACGTGGCCCTACGAGGGCGGCGACCGGATGACCAATGTGGATCCGGCGACCGGGAACCGGTTCACGCCGGCGAATTCGCCGTTCGGGCGCAGTCTGGTGCGTTCGGACAAGAACAACCTGGCGCCGCGGCTGGGGCTGGCCTGGCAGATGGGTTCGCGCACGGTCCTGCGCGCGGGTTACGGGCGGTTCTACATGTTGTTCGAGCGGGCGGGCAGCGAAGATCAGATGGGGCTGAATCTGCCGTGGGTGGTCAACAACGCGGTGGGGGCGGCGAGCGTCAACGAAACCGTGAACAACATGCGGGTGCGCACGGGCTTCAACTTGTCGCTGGATCCGGCGGTGATTGAAAACGATCCGGCGCGTCTGCGGCTGGTGCGGCAGCGGGCGGTCAACCCGGACTCGGTGTTCCCCACGGTGGACAAGTGGTCGTTCGGGTTGCAGCACCGGCTTCCGGGGGATCTGGTGCTGAGCCTGGACTATGTGGGGACGAAGGGAACGCACCTTTCGGTCTTGCGGAACCTGAACCAGCAGCGTTTCAATCCGGACGGTTCGCCGGGCGGGCTGGCGACGGTGCGCTTCCCGGCGCTGGGGGCGGTCGAGTACCGGGAGAACAACGGGAACTCGCACTATCATGGTCTGGACGCCTCGCTGGACAAGCGTTTCAGCCGCGGATTGGGGCTGGGCGTGGCGTACACGTTTTCCAAGTCCATTGATTACGCCATGGAGCATCTGTTCAGCGGGGGCTCGAGCAGCTTCATGCAGAACGCGCACAATCTGCGGGAGCAGCGCGGGCGCAGCGACTTCGACTATCGCCACCGGCTGGTGCTGCATTACAATTACGAGCCGCCGTTGGGCAAGGGCGGGTCGTATTTGACGGAGGGGCCGGGGGCGTGGCTGCTGGGCAACTGGCGAATCAGCGGCGTCACGGTGCTGCGTTCGGGCCGGCCGTTCACGATCTTCTATGGCGCCAACAACGGGCGGGTCGGGGTGCCGGGCGGTCTGGCCAACGCTCTGCCGGACCGGCTGCGGGACGGCAATCTTCCGGTGGATGAGCGCAGGCCGGACCGCTGGTTCGATCAAGCGGCGTTCGCGCCGCCGCCGGAGCCGAGGGTGCTGGGGAACTCGGGACGCAACATTCTGGACGGGCCGGGGGCGGTGAACTTCGATTTCGCACTGGCTCGGACGTTTCCCTATTTTGGCGAGGGCCGTAGCCTGGAGTTCCGGTGGGAAGTTTTCAATGCGTTCAACACGCCGCAGTTCGGCTTGCCGGAGAACAACCGCGCCAGCGGCGCTTTCGGAACGATTTCGCGACTGGCCGGGGACGCCCGCCTGATGCAGTTCGCGCTGAAGTTTTATTTCTGAATCCTGTGGCGCACGGGGAGGGGCCGCGTTTCAGCGGATCCATTCCAGGCGGAGGCGGTAGAAGTCCGCGCCGCCGCGGGGATCCTCGATGCGGATCCGGGCGGTGAAGTTATTGGCGGGCGAGGGCTGCTCGAGGAGCGTGGCGCGGCCTCGTCCCGCGAGCTTGCGCAGGGATACGGCGAGTCCCGGCCGGGCGGGTAGCGCCGTGCCGAAGCGGGCGTTGTGCCGGGCCACCGGCCGGCCGGATTGCACCTCAAAGCGGACCGCGTCGCCCTGGATGAGGATGTCCACCGTGCCGTCCACTTCGGCCTCGATCTCGATTTCAGCCGGGCCGGCGGGTGCGGACACGGCAGCGGGAGCAGACGCGGGCGCGGGTTGCGGGCGGCGGTCAATGCCCAGGTAGGGGTTGTAAATGTAATCCAGCGAGAAAGGCTCATCGGCAGGGAAGCGCAGGTTGCGGCTCACCGCGTAAGCGGGGTCGAGACCCCATTGTCCGACGGCGAGGATTTTGCGCTTGAGAGTAGCGCTATCTTGCCATCCCCAGAAGGGGCGGGCCTTGTTGGCGGCTTCCTTGCGACCGAAGAAGGCGCCGCCGATGCGGAAGCTCAGGCCCGGGCGATCGCCGAAAGGTTCATAGCGGAAGTAGTCGTCGAAGGTCCGGGCATCCCACTTGCCTTCTTCGGCCTTGGGCCACCATTCCCGTTCGATGGGGAGCAAATCGTAGCCTACGAGCCGGTCATTGGCGTGACGGGCCCGTTCGGGGACGCCCTTGTAAATGAAAGTAATTCCGGTTCCATCGAGAAACTCGTCGCGCGCCAGGGAATAGCGGGACTGGAGCGAGAGCGTTCCGTAAATGCCGTGGCCGCCGGATTCGATGAAGACGGCGGGATGCCGGTCCTTGTACCGTTCGATGCCTCCGTCTATGTTATGAGCCCCGTTGCGGATCCTCCTGTTATTGGTAAAGGAGTAAACATTGTTGTGGGCGAGGGTTTCCATGACCTCGAGTCTTCCGAAAGGCGAGCCGTCCTTGCGAATGGTCAGTATGATGCCTTCGTTGTCATTTTCGTGGCAGGTACCGACGACGCAGCGATCCGAGTAATCACGGGCGTGAAAGACGTTGTAAACGAGAAACCAGTGGGTTTCGGTCTCCATGACGGCGTAATAGACGAAAGCCTGTGAGCTTCCGGTTTCGAGGTTATCCCAGTTATTATCCCCGTGCCAGTCGCCGTCATAGTCGAAACGGCAAGGGATATCGGCCTTGGGGTCGAACCAGGTCTCCTGGGCGAGGAAGGGAGCATAGTGTTCGGCGAGGGGCCGGTAAGGATCGTCCCGGGTGGGATAAGCAGGAAAGTTGACGGTTTCCGCCTTCTTGCGCGAGGGCGCGCTTTCGCTGACCTCGATTTCGATTTCTGCCTGCTTTCCCTCGAGTTCGGCCTGGACGATATACTTACCCGGTTTTTCGGGCGCGGTATAAAGAAAGGCGTCCTTGATGACAAACTGGCCGGAGGCGCCGGCGAAAATATTCCAGGCGCGGGAGGAGCTTTCATCGAAGAATTTTTCGTCGTCTTTGCCCTGGAAGGCGAAGGGTTTGGAGAACCAGCCTGCGCCGGGCTGCCGGAGGCGGAGGGTGGCGCCGGTCCGGCGCAATCGAACTGTTTCCTCGCCGCTTTGGCCGTAGGCGAGCACCTGGATGACGAGAGTTTCGAAGGGGCGGACGCGGGCGTCGGGAGGCTCGGTGCGGAGCCGGATTTCGGTGACGGGGAGTTTGCTGCCGAGCCGGGCGAGTTTCTCGCTCACCTTGTCCAATTGCGCGGCCAGCGGCAGTGCGGCGAGCAGCGCCGCGCCGGCGGGACGAAGCAAGCAGAGCCTGTTCATGTGAACCTCCCGTCGCCATCGGGTAATGCCCCGATCTTTCCTTCATGGTATGCCGTTTTGGGCAGTTGGCGTGGGCAACAGGCTGCTTTCGCCGTCAAGGGGCCGGGGGCGGGCGCAGGGGAGGGCGCCGACGGCGGACTCAGGGAAATTACGGTTGGAAAACGCGTTGCTTTCACCCTATAATTAACCGAGAGCGTCGTTGGCTCCATGCCCTGTTTTTATTGCGGCAAACCGGTATCTGTGCTGCGAAAGCTGACGGATCCGGACTTTTGCTGCGACGAGCATCGGCAGCGCTACCACGAGTTGAGCAGGCTGGCGCTCGAGCGGCTGATGTCGGCTTCGACGCCCTCGCGGAAGCCGAAGCACGCCGAGGCCCCGCAGCCGGCGCCGGTGGCGGAACCGCAGGCCCGTCCCAGCGAGGCGACGGGCCATGCGGAGGAGTTGCGGATGCCTCCCCCGGCGGGGCCGAGGGAAGTCGCCTGGGGCCAGAACAAGGATTTGGTTTCTTGTTTTATCGGCCCCGGCGCCGCAAGTTTCCCGACGGCGATCGCCCTGCCGGGAATCAGCCCGCCAGTGTGGCGCAACGCGGGCCTGCTTACGGCCACCTGGCTGACGGCGGGGGGCGGCGCGGCAATCGCTCACGGGGGTTCCCTCGAAGCGGGGACCGTGTGGGCTGGCGGCGCAAAGATTCACTTGCCGAGCGGACCCTCCTCGAGCGCGGCATGGGGGCGGCTGGAAGCCGGATCAAAGCCGCTGGAAGCCAAGGCGGTCCGGGCGGCAGCGAGCGGATCGCCGGGGGCACGAGCATTGGTCCGCGAGGCTGTCGGCAGCCAAGGAGCGATTCGGACGCCGGCGCCCAGCCTGAAGGCCACCCTTGGCTTGGCGCCCGCAACGAAGTTGCGCGAGCCGGGGGCCGTTGTGGGCGGCGCATTTTCGCGGCAGGGCGGAGCAACGGGCCGGGCCGGGCAGCTCCGACTGCCGGCGATGACGGCGGGTTCAAGCCCAAGGCTGCGAAGCGCTTTGCCGGCGCCGGTCGAACCCACCCAGCCAAGCCCGGCGCCTGGGTCGGTTCGAGCGGCAAGCCCCAGGATGCCCGCGCTCGGGGCGGCGCCGGCGGCTCCCAGGTCCCGAGGCCCGCAAACCACCGGTGTAGGCGTCTCGGGAACGCTCGCCTTGACGTCGGCGCCTGTGACGGTGATACCGGTCCCGTCGCTGACCCCTGTCCCGATTCTTGTGGCTGCCGCGGCGCCGCGAAGCGGGACGGCTGGGGGAGGCGCGCGAGGAGCGATCCTGGAAGGGGAGGCGGTGGAGCTGACGCCGCGGCTGATCCGGACGGAAGAAGCGGCAAGGGCCGCGCCGGCTGCGCGGGTGGGGCCTGAAGTGGCGTTTCCCCGGGGGCGAATTTGCCGGGCCGGGGGGCCGGCGCTTTCATCATGGCGGTCCGCGGGGCCTCCCCAGCCGGTAACGGTGACGTCGCTGAGCGTGGGCAGCGGGAGCGCGCTGGCGGTAAGCGTGGTGCTGCCATCGGTCGGACAGTACGCAAAGATCGGCCAGGAGGGACTGGCAGCGACGCCGGCGGCGGTGATCCCTGGCCCGGAACTCAGCCGGGGGGCGCCTGAAGCGGCCGTGAGCGGGGCGAATTTTACGATTCCCGGACCTGAGCTGACCGCCCGCGCGATTGCGGCGCCGTCGGCGGGATGGGTTCTGGCCACCTCCGGGTTTGGCCTGCCGGAGCTGCGTCCGGTGGTTGATGAGGCGGGCATCCGCGTGGAGTCGCCTGCGAGTCCGGCTTTCCGACTGGCGCCAAGCGTCCCGAAAGGGGGCCGTACGACAGGGATGGGTGCGCTCGGGTTGGCGCCGCCTGCGCTTGCGCCGGCGCCGGTCCCGAAATCGGGCGCGTCGGCCGGGTTGGCGTTTTCCGCCGGGACATTCCCGATTCTTGCGGCGGACGTTCCCAGGCCGGTGGCTGTCGGGAGGACGGCGCTCTCGAGCGCGGGTTGTGCGCCCTCCGGGTATTGCGGGCCGCAAATCATCCCAGCGAAGGCGTCAGGGACATTTGGGTTCCGACCCGGACCCATGACGGTCTCGTTTCCCGCGATCCGAGTGACTGCCCTGCCGGCCAGTCTGGGGACGGCGGAATGCGGATGGCCGGTCAGGCTTTTGCCTGAAATCGCGAGGCCGGAAGCTGCCGGAGACTCCGCGGGGTGGCTCTCGGGGGCTGTAGGGATCTCGGGCGGGAAGTCGGGCTTGGGTTTGGAGAGCGCGGGGCTGAGGCGGGGTATGGCGGCGCGGCCAAGGTGGACCGCGGAGCCGGTAAGGACAGCCCCGTTGGCCCGCGCATGGGCCGATCCTGCGACGGGCATAACGACCATGCTGCCGGGCGGGGTCCCGCTCGGACGCCGCGCGGAGGTGATGAGCGGCCTGGCGGAGTTGAGGCCGCTGGTTCCGCACGCCATCCGGGCAACGGATGGGGAAGGAACCGAGGCGTGCCTTGCGCCGAAGCCACCCAGGCCGGCGTGGCCCGAGAGCGTAGCGACGCTCCGGGCCGCGTACACGTTTGCTCGCTACGGAGAACGCGACCCGGGACCCAAGCCCCAGGCGGGGCCTGCGGAACCCGTCGCCTTGGGGGCAGAGCCGTTGTGGAGGACCCGGGCGCGGCGTCCGGTTGGAGTTATCTCGCCGGCGATCGTGGAGTTTGTGGCGCCGCCTGTGCCGCCAGTGTGGATCCAGTTGTTGAACGTTTGGCGCGGGATCCCGCCGGCGGTGCGGGGGGCTGTGGCTTTGGCGGCGCTGGTGATCGGGGTGAGTTTGCTGATCTGGGCGGCGGCCGGTGAGGCCATCACCGCCCGGCTGGAGCGGCGTGCTGC
>Ga0197142_1004090_pt1 | contig 11938 bp, 9 predicted proteins | sample GBS60_MetaG_FD_148614 | JGI IMG/M metagenome (GOLD analysis project Ga0197142, IMG submission 148614) | Sediment microbial communities from Great Boiling Springs, Gerlach, Nevada, United States - GBS 60_MetaG | ecosystem: Environmental > Aquatic > Thermal springs > Hot (42-90C) > Sediment... | reverse complement strand
AAAATCCTCCAGCTGCTCCGCCACCTTCTCACGGACCACCTCATCCAGCCGGGCCAAGAGGTGTTTGGGGACCGTGAAGGTCAGAAGGGCGACGATGACCACCACCGCCAAAAACAGGGCGGCCATTACCAAAACGACGTAAAAATTCTGGGTCCCGGTGAGTTTTCCGGTCGCCAGCACCAGCCCCAGAAAGGATTCCACAACCAGCAGGGCCAGGCCGAAGAAGATGAGGGGGGTGGTGATGGCCCCCAGCAGCCCCTGGCGGCTCTCCCGGGCGGCAGGCGGCGGTTTCCGGGCGGCGGGCATGGCCTCCTCCCGCAGGGCGCGGCGGAAAAAAAAAGGAGGGCTCGCGCCCTCCTTGCCGTCAGTTCCTGGCGGGGACGACGAGATTTGAACTCGCGACCTCCGGCGTGACAGGCCGGCGTTCTCACCTGGCTGAACTACGTCCCCGCACGTCAGGGTGGTCAGCTTGTCAATTTGCAGTCAGGGAGCCCGAATGCGGCCCCCCCTCCCACATGGCACTCGGCTTTCCTTTTTGGGTCCCCCCCCTCAATGCGCCTGGATCTCCGGGATCTCCGGCGGCGGCAGGAAGGCCGGCTCCGGGGTCACCGGCGGCGGCGCCGGCTTGAAGAGCCGCTCCGGGTCATCCAGGACCAGGGCCAGCTTCAGCACCTCGTTCATGTGATCCACCGGCACCAGCTCCACCGCCTTGAGGATCCGGGGCGGAATCTCCTTGATGTCCTTTTCGTTGTCCCGGGGGATGATGACCATCCGCATCTGGTGGCGGTGGGCGGCGATGATCTTCTCTTTGAGACCGCCGATGGGCAGCACCCGCCCTCTCAAGGTGATCTCCCCGGTCATGGCCACATCCCGCTTCACCGGGATCTGCAGCAGGGCCGAGACGATGCTGGTGGCCATGGTGATGCCCGCGGAGGGGCCGTCCTTGGGGATGGCGCCCTCAGGCACGTGGATATGGATGTCAATCTTGCGGTAGAAGTCCCGGGCCAGCCCCAGGCTCTCCGCCACCGAACGCACATAGGAGAGGGCCGCCTGGGCCGACTCCTGCATCACCTCCCCCAGCTTGCCGGTGATGAGGAGCTTGCCCCGGCCGGGGAGGACCACCACTTCGGTCTGCAGGAGCTCCCCGCCGAACTCGGTCCAGGCCAGGCCGTTGGTAAGGCCGATCTCGTCCTTTTCCTCGGTGCGGCCGTAGCGGTATTTGGGCACCCCCAGATACTGGGGCACGGACTGGCTGGTGACCCGCACCTTGTGCTCCCGGCCCTTCTCCGCCACTTCCCGTGCCACCTTGCGGCAGATGGCGGCGATCTCCCGCTCCAGGTTGCGCACCCCCGCCTCCCGGGTGTACTGGCGGATGATGGTGTAGATGGCGTTCTCGGAGAACTGGATGTTGTCCAGCGTCAGGCCGTTGGCCTTGGCCTGCTTGGGGATGAGGAATTTCTCCGCGATGTGGACCTTCTCCACCTCGGTGTAGCCCGGAATGCGGATGATCTCCATGCGGTCCTGCAACGGCAGGGGGATGGAGTAGAGATTGTTGGCCGTGGTGATGAACATCACCTCGGAGAGGTCGTAATCGCAGTCCAGATAATGGTCGTTGAAGGCGAAATTCTGCTCCGGATCCAGGACCTCCAGCAGGGCCGCGGAGGGATCACCCCGGAAGTCGGTGCTCATCTTGTCCACTTCGTCCAGGCAGAAGACCGGGTTGTTGCTCTTGGCCTTCCTCAGGGACTGGATGATCTTGCCGGGCATGGCCCCGATGTAGGTGCGCCGGTGACCCCGGATCTCCGCCTCATCCCGGACGCCCCCCAAGGAGAGGCGCACAAAGTTGCGGCCCAAGGCCCGGGCCACGGAGCGGGCCAGGGAGGTCTTGCCCACCCCGGGCGGCCCCACCAGGCAGAGGATGGGGCCCTTCATCTTCTTCACCAGGCTCTGCACCGCCAGGTATTCCAGGATGCGCTCCTTGGGCTTCTCCAGACCGTAGTGGTCTTCGTCCAGGATGCGCTGGGCCTCGGCGATGTCGTAGCGGTCCTTGGTCTTCTCATACCAGGGGAGCGACAGGAGCCAGTCGATGTAGTTCCGGGAGACGGTGGCCTCGGCGCTCATGGGGCTCATGAGCTTGAGCTTTTTAAGCTCGTGCTTCACCTTCTGGGTGGCCTCGGCGCTCATGCGCTTGCGCCGCAGACGCCGCTCCAGCTCCTGGATCTCGCTTTTGAGGTCCTCCTTTTCCCCCATCTCCTTCTGGATGGCCCGCATCTGCTCATTAAGGTAGTACTCCCGCTGGGTCTTTTCCATCTGCTTCTTGACCCGGTTTTTGATGCGGTTTTCGATGGTGAGGACCTCATTCTCCTGGTTGAGGAGGGTGAGCACCCGCTCCAGGCGCTTCACCGGATCCAGGTTTTCCAGGAGGGCCTGCTTCTCCTCGGTCTTCACCGCCAGATGGCCGGCGATGCTGTCCGCCAGGCGGCCGGGATCCTCCATGGCGGCCACCGACTGCAGGGCCTCCTGGGGCACCTTCTTGTTCAGTTTGATGTAGGTCTCAAAGCTCTCCACCACCGCCCGGCGCAGGGCCTCGGCTTCGGGGGAGGGCTCCCAGACCTCGTGCAGCTCCTCCGCCTCCACCTGGAAGAAGTGGGGACAGGGGAGATACTGGCGCACGAAGGCCCGGTATTTCCCTTCGATGAGCACCTTGACGGTGCCGTCGGGGAGCCTGAGCATCTGCAGGATGGCCGCCAGGGTGCCCACCCGGTGGATTTCGCTCTCCTTGGGTTCATCCCGCCGGGCGTCCTTCTGGGCGCACAACAGCACATACTTGTCCTGCCCCATGGCGTAGTCCAGGGCGGCGATGGAGCGTTCCCGGCCGATGAACAGGGGCACCACCATGTGCGGGAAAACCACGATGTCTCTCAGGGGCAAAAGCGGCACGGTCTGGGTGCGCTTGCCGTTCTGATCCCCCCGCGAGCTGCGGTTGAGACGAAACATCATTTTTCCACCACCATCCCAGGCTTCTCCCAGGTCGCCTCCTCCGGCGGCGTGACATACTTGAAGATGGGCGCCGCCTGATTCAGCACAAAGTCTTCGTTGATGAGGCACCCCTTGACATTCTTCAGGGAGGGGAGCTCATACATCAAATCCAGCATGGCCCCCTCCAGGATGGCCCGGAGCCCCCGGGCCCCGGATTTGCGCTTCAACGCCATCCGGGCCACGGCCACCAGTGCCTCGGGGGTGAACTCCAGGGTCACCCGGTCCATCTCCAGGAGCTTCTGATACTGCTTGATGAGGGCGTTTTTGGGCTTGGTGAGGATGTCCACCAGGGCGGCCTCATCCAGCTCGTCCAGGGTGGCGATGACCGGCAGCCGGCCCACAAACTCGGGGATGAGCCCGAACTTCAGCAGGTCCTGGGGCTGCACCTGGGCCAGGATCTCCCCCAGGGCCAGGGCCTTCTTTCCCTGGATGTCGGCCCCGAAGCCCATGGACTTCTTGCCGATGCGGGCCCCGATGATGTCCTCCAGGCCGTTGAAGGCGCCGCCGCAGATGAACAGGATGTTGGTGGTGTCCACCTTGATGAACTCCTGCTGCGGGTGCTTGCGGCCGCCCTTGGGGGGCACCGAGGCCATGGTGCCCTCGATGATCTTTAAGAGGGCCTGCTGCACCCCCTCCCCGGAAACGTCCCGGGTGATGGAGGGGGAATCGCTCTTCCGGGCGATCTTGTCCACCTCGTCAATGTAGACGATGCCCCGGGAGGCCTTCTCCACATCGTAATCCGCCGCCTGCAGCAGGTTGAGGATGATGTTCTCCACATCCTCGCCCACATACCCCGCCTCGGTGAGGGTGGTGGCGTCGGCGATGGTGAAGGGCACATTGAGGATGCGGGCCAGGGTCTGGGCCAGCAGGGTCTTCCCCGAGCCGGTGGGGCCGATGAGCAGGATGTTGCTCTTCTGCAGCTCCACCCCGTTCAGATCCACCCGGGAGTTGATGCGCTTGTAATGATTATACACGGCCACGGAGAGGATCTTCTTGGCCCGCTCCTGGCCGATGACGTATTCGTCGATCTGCTTCTTGATGGCCGCCGGCTCCGGAATGGACAGCCGGGTCTGTTTGGCCTCCTCCTTCTCGTACTCCTCGGCGATGATGTCGTTGCACAGTTCGATGCATTCATCGCAGATATAGACCCCCGGACCGGCAATGAGCTTCTTCACCTCGCTCTGGCTCTTGCCGCAGAAGGAGCATAAAAGGTCGGTGCTTCTGTCGCTGCGCTTGCTCATGCGCCTCTTCCTCCCCAAACCCGGGCGGGTTTGGTCTCATCCTGATTCAGGGCGGCGGGGGCGTTTCCCCCCTCCGCATGGGACCGGCCCTTCCCGGCCCCCCTTTGATTATCGGCAGCCGCCGCCGGTTTCATGACGCCTGGGGGTGCACACCTTATACCGGGGTGGCCAGACTGCGGCGTTCGATGACCTCGTCCACAATGCCGTAGTTCTTGGCCTCGTAGCCGCTCATATAGAAATCCCGGTCCGTATCCTGCTGGATGCGCTCGATGGGCTGGCCCGTGTGGTGGGCCAGGATACGGTTCAGATCCTCCCTCAGCCGGAGAATCTCCCGGGCCTGGATATCCACGTCGGTGGCCTGCCCCGAAAAGCTCCCCATCACCTGGTGGATGAGGATGCGGGAATGGGGCAGGGCGTAGCGCTTGCCCTTCTCCCCCGCAGCCAGAAGCAGGGCCCCCATGCTGGCGGCCTGCCCCACACAGTAAGTGGCCACCGGGGAGCGGATGTACTGCATGGTGTCATAGATGGCCAAACCGGCCGTCACCAGCCCGCCCGGCGAGTTGATGTAGAAGTGGATCTCCCGGTCCGAATCCTCCGCCTCCAGAAACAGGAGCTGGGCAATGATGAGGTTGGCCACCTCGTCGGTGACCGCAGTGCCCAGAAAGATGATGCGGTCCTTCAGGAGCCGGGAATAGATGTCATAGGCCCTCTCGCCGCGGCTGGACTGCTCCACCACAATGGGAATGAGCTGCATCGTCACTCCTTTGTTGCCGCAGCCGGGCTTACCTCGGCCTGTGCAATAATGAGTTTCATAACCTTTTCATCCCGGAGCTGCTGTCTCAGCGGCCCCAGGAGGTTCTTCTCCCGATAGTATTGCCGCACCTCCTCCACGGGCCGTTTTAGGGTGTCGGCGTAGCGGGCCAGGGTTTCTTCCACCTCCGCCTCACTCACCTCCACCCCCTCGGCCTGGGCGATGCGGTCCAGAATGAGCCGGCTCTTTACCCGGAACTCGGCCTTGGGCGCCAGGGCCTCCAGCATCCTGGGGTGATCCAGGCCCTCCACCTTGACCCCATAGGAGTGCAGGCGCTCATATTGTTCCCTCAGGAGCGCCTCCTGTTCCCGGCGGACCAGAGAGGGGGGCACCTCAAAGGGATGGGCCGCCGTCAGCTGCTCCAGCACCTGCTGCTCCAGCTGGGCCTGGCGTTCCCGTTCCTTTCTTTTAATGATATCGCTTCGCACCGCCTCCCGCAAGTCGGCCAGGGTCTGGAAGTTCCCGCCCAGGGACCGGGCGAACTCGTCGTTGAGCTCCGGCACCACCTGCTCCTTGATCTCATGGAGCGTCACCGCGAATTCAATGACCTTGCCGGCCAGCAGGGGATTGAAGAAATCCGCCGGGAGCTCCACCGCGAAGCGGGCCTCCGCCCCCGGCAAAAGACCGATGAGATGCTTTTCAAACTCCAGGTGGAACTTGCCGGCCCCCACCTCCAGGTAGACATTTTCCGCCTTGCCCTCAGGCAGGGCCTCGCCGGCAAAGTAGGCCTGATAATCCAGGATGACGAAATCCCCCTCCCTGACGGGCCGGGGTTCACTCAGGGGCTGCAGGGTGGTGTTGTGCTCCTGGATCTCCGCCAGCCGGGCGTCCACCATCTCCTCGGTGACCTCGGCCCCCGGATCGGTGAGCTTCAGGCCCCGGTAGTCCGCCAGCTCGAATTCCGGCGGCACCTCCAGCTCCACCACGAAGCGGTAGTCCTCCCCGGGCACCACCGGCGGCACCGGCTCCGGCCAGTGGAAGTTCAAGGGGATGAGGGCCTGCTCCTGGAGGGCCTCCCCCAGGGAGCGCCGCACCAGGTCGTCGGAGACCTCCTGCTCCACCTGCCGGCGGTAATACATCTCCAGCACCGCCCGGGGCACCTTGCCGGGGCGGAAGCCCTTCACCCGGGCCCGCTTGCCCAGGTCCCGGTAAGCCCGGTCCACCGCCTGGGTGACCTCCTCCTTGGGCACCACAATGGCGAGCTTGCGTCTGACGGGACTGATGGTTTCCACTTCCACCTGAATGGGGATCTCTGTCATCTCTGATCCAACTTTCCTCATCCGTGTCATAGGCTTTGAGCCGGGCCCCACCCGGCTCCCGGGGGTCGCGGGCGCCGGGCGGTATTTCTCCCGCCTCCCGCGGCCCGCAGGTGCGAGAGGGGGGACTCGAACCCCCACGGATACCCCGCTGGATCCTAAGTCCAGTGCGTCTGCCAAGTTCCGCCACTCTCGCAGATCCGGCCTGTATTGTAAATCTATTTCGCTGCGGGAGGCAAGTCAAGGCGCCCGGAGGATTCCCGGACAGGCATCCCATCCCTGCCGGGCCCACAGCCGGATCCCGCCGGCCGTTGCCTGAGCCCGGCGGATGTGGTACACATTAAACTTACCCAGGACAGCAATCTGACCGGGGACCTGCGCCCCGGTGGTGATACCCATCCTTGGTGAGGGAGGCCGCGGCCCTGGAGCCGCCGCCCTCCCCTCCCCCCGGGAGGCATCCGTGGCGGAAATGACGGACAAGGAACAGCTGGACAAACTGCGGGAGCGCCTGACAGTAACCCCCAAACTCGTCTGGGATCAGGTGGATGAGGCCGAACGGGCCGAAATCATGGCCTATGCCGAGCGCTACAAGGCCTTCCTCAACCGGGCCAAGACCGAGCGGGAGGCGGTGGCCGAAATCGAGGCCCGGGCCCGGGCCGCAGGCTTTGCGGATCTGGCCCGGGGGGAGCCCGGCCCCCGCTGCTTCTACAATTACAAGGGCAAGACCATCGCCCTCATGGTGCGGGGCCGCCGGCCCCTCACCGACGGCCTGCGCCTGGTGGCGGCCCACATCGACGCCCCCCGCCTGGACCTGAAGCAATACCCCCTCTATGAGGACACCGATCTGGTTTTCTTAAAGACCCACTATTACGGCGGCATCAAGAAATACCAGTGGCTGGCCCGGCCCCTGGCCCTGCACGGGGTGGTCCTCAGGGCCGACGGCACCCGGGTGGAGCTCACCGTGGGGGAGGACCCCGACGATCCGGTCTTCACCGTGCTGGACCTCCTGCCGCACCTGGCCCGCAAGGTGCAGATGGACAAAAAGGTCTCCGAGGCCTTCGAGGGGGAAAAGCTCAATGTGCTGGTGGGCTCCCTGCCCCTGGGGGACAAGGACACCAAGGAGCGCTTCAAGCTGGCCCTCCTCAAGTACCTGGAGGAGACCTACGGCATCACCGAGGAGGACCTGGTGAGCGCCGAACTGGAGGTGGTGCCCGCCGGACCCGCCCGGGACGTGGGCTGGGACCGCAGCCTGGTGGCCGCCTACGGTCAGGACGACCGCTCCTGCGCCTACCCCGCCCTGGAGGCCATCCTCACCGTGCAGGACCCGGAGCACACCTGCATGGCCCTCTTCTACGACAAGGAGGAGGTGGGGAGCGACGGCAACACCTCCGCCAAAAGCTGCCTCCTGGAGGAGCTGGTGGAGCAGCTCCTGGAGCGGGAGGGCCTCAGCCCCCTGCTCCGGCGCCGGGTGCTCATGGCCTCCCGGGCCATCTCCGCCGACGTCAACGGCGCCCTGGACCCGGATTACCCCGAGGTGCATGAAAAGCGCAACGCCGCCAAGCTGGGCTACGGCGTCTGCCTCACCAAATACACCGGACATGGCGGCAAATACATGGCCAACGACGCCCATGCCGAATACCTGGCCTGGCTGCGGCGGATCTTCAACGAGGCCGGAGTCATCTGGCAGGCGGCCCACCTGGGCAAGGTGGATGAGGGCGGCGGCGGCACCATCGCCAAATACCTGGCGGTGCACGGCCTGGAGATCATCGACTCCGGGCCGCCGGTGCTCTCCATGCACTCGCCCTTTGAGGTGGCCTCCAAGGCCGATTTGTACATGACTTTCAAGGCCTTCCGCACCTTTTTCCTGGCGCCGGGGTCGTAAGGGACCGATTTCCGTTTTCCCCTGAGGCCATTTGCGGGTACAATGATCCCGCAGGGGGGCTGCCCCCGGGTGTCCGGCCGGCCCCCCAGAGTCGTGAAAATCACCGGCACCACCTCGGAAGCAACATGGGCAAGTTCTTTTCCCGGTTCAGATTCAAGGAGGCCGATCCCACCGGCGCCTCCTGGAGCAACATCTCCAGCTTCTACGGTCTCCTTCTCTTTCTCATTGCCATCCCCTTCGTGCTCATCGTGGCCCTGGTGTGGCTCACCGGCATCCTGGGCTTCAGCACCTGGATCTTTGCGGGATTTGCCGCCCTGCTGGCGGTGGCTGGATACCGGGCCTGGCGGGGCTGGGAGAACTTCAAGCGCCGGGCGGCCGCCCAGAGCGGGGAATTTCAGGACATCCTGCGGGAGGCTGCCCAAAGCGGCAAGGACGTGGAGATCTCGCTTTTGAACGGGGTGCTCACCCTGCGCTACAAGGGGCGGGGAAACTGGCCCGGGGCCCTGCCCGCCCCCCGGCCGGAGCTCCTGGCCCTGGCCCCGCCGGAGGATCTGGGCGAGGCCGCGGCCCAGGTGGCGGCGGTCACCCCCCTCACCCCGGAGCGCATGCGCCAGGAGCTGGAAGGGTTTCTGCGCCTCCGGGAGGAAGGGGTCATCACCCCGGAGGAATTCGACCGCATCAAGGCGGGCCTGATGGAGCGCCTGAGCGCCTGACTGAGGGGTGGCGGTGGGGAGGAACCGGGGGTGACCCCCCTCCCCTGATTTTTGCCCCGACCCGGCAGGGAGGGCTGTCCCGGTCGCCCCCGTCCAGGGGACCCCGCCTTGCCCGGCTTCGGCCCGAAGCACCTCCCTTTGGGAAAGGGTCTCCCGTCACTCTCCGGCCCTCGCCCCTCCCGGGGCTGGTCAGACAGCGGCACCCGAGACCCCCAAGGGGTCCGGAAGCCCTCCGGGCCCCTTTTCCTTCCTCACTCCTCCGGCACCCCCGGGCGGATTTCCTCCCTCCCCAGGGCGAAGGCCGGGCCGGCGGCCAAGGAGGTGGAGTCCCAGAAATCCCGGCGGTAGCGGTAGTAGTCATGCAGGCGGCCCAGGCAGTGGAGGAGGCGGCCCAGGGCCTCATCCCCCAGCCGGTCGATGCAGGTCTGCAGAAACACGAGAAACGCGGCGGGGAGGTAAAAGCCCTCCTTGCCCACGCTCCCCTGGAAATCCAGGCGGTAGGAGCCGTCCTGCATCCGGTAAAAATCCACCTGATAGCGCCGTTCCGGCGCGGTGGGAGGCGCCTCCCCCATGCTCACCGCACCCAGAGGGAGCTTCAGCCGCTTTATGGGACCCTCCTCGGGGTGCATGGACTTCCGCACCTGCTCCACAAAACCCATGAGCTCCTTGGCCACCCGGGTTTCATTATGCTCCGCCAGCTCAAAGAGGATGCGGGCATAGAAATGCAAGGCCAGGATCAGGGAGTCCTCCTCCGGATTCCGGCTGTGGTACCAATACACCGCCGGCACGGCCAGATTGCCGGCATAGAAATCCACCCGCACGGTGGTCTTGTGGATGCCCCGGTCCCGGATCCAACGGGAGAGCCAGCGTTTCAGCATAGGCACCTTCAGGGGTGGGATGCCGGCGGCGCCTCCGCCACGGCCACGGTGAAGCCGTACCCGGCCTCCGCCAGGTCAGGGGGGACCCCGAAAAAGACCAGGGTGAAGGGCCGCCGCTCCCGGGGCCCCAGGACCGCCTCCCCTCCCGGGGTCTCAAGGCGGCGCTCGATTTCCGCCGGCGTCAGGCTGAGGAGCTCCTTCTCCGTCAGGGTTATCCCCGCATACGCCAGCCGGTGGGCCACCTCCCGGTTCTGGGCGTCCACCAGGGCGGCCCGGAGCCTGACCGGCCCCCGGGCCTTTGCTCCCTGATTCACCACCTCCCCGAGGAGTACCAGGAGCCGCCCGGCCTGGGGGTGCTCCAGACGGCCGAAGTTCGCTTCCGTCAGTTCCACCTGCAGCTCTTTCAGCTCTTCGGGGGCCGGGGGGGGTGGCGGGAGGGTCACCGGAACCCGGGCCGGCGGGGCCCCGGGGCCGGCCAGCCAGGCTGTCCACCGGGGCGCCAAGCGCCAGACCGCCGCTCCCGCCGCCAGCACCAGGAGGAGCACCGCCCCCACTACCCACGGCCAGCGCCGGGAAGGCGCCGGAGGCGGCGGTGACCTCTCCGGGGACACGGGGGCGACGGAGACCGGAGAGACCTCCTCCCCCACCGTCGGCCCCCCTGCCTCCCCCTCCAAGGGGGGAGGGGGAATCTCCTCCTCCGGCGGCGGGCCGGCCGGAGCCGAAGCTGCCGGCCGATGCACGGTGAAGATATGGCCGCAGCGGGAGCAGCGCGCCTTGGCGCTCTCCCCCCGGATCAGATTCTCATCCAGCGCAAAGCGGGTGCCGCACTCCGGACAGGTGACCACCATGGGGAGAAGCTCGGGAAAGACTGGGCATCCTGGACAATGTGCCGTTCAGCTTAATCCCTGGCCCCGGGAATGTCAAACATTTCTCCGGCCCCGGGTCCGCCGGGCCTGGCCTGCACTTTCCCATTTACAGGCCCGATGTGATATTTTATAAATGCAGAGATCATCCAGTTCTGTCAGGAAGGACGGTTGTGGCCGCCATGGGCCGGACACTCCCCCGGGGCCTCCCGGATTGCCTCAAGAAAAGACAGCTTTTGAACGAAAAGGAGATAAGCCCGGAGCTCTGCCGCCAGCTGGGGGAAAAGTTCCTGGCCCTGGAATGGTGGGAGGACGCCCTGGAGTTCTTCCAGAAAGGCCGGGTGGCGGAGGGCCTGGCCCGCCTGCGGGAACACGCCCTGGCCACCGGCGACGCCCACCTGTTGGCCCGCCTGGGAGAGACGGACCCCGCCCTCTGGCGGCAGCTGGCGGAGACCGCTTTGGCCCAGGGGAAGCTGCATTTCGCCCACCGGGCCCTTAAGGCCGCAGGGGACCAGGAGGCCGCCGCCGTGCTGGCCGCCCGGCTCTCGGAGCCGGCCCAGGAGTGACCCATGACTGCCCGGGACTGCTACCGCATCCTCAAGGTCTCGCCCCGCTCCAGCTGGGAGGAGATCAAGAGCAGTTTCCGGGCCCGGGTCTGGGAGTGCCATCCGGACCGCCACCCCGGTGATCCCCAGGCGGCGGCGCGGTTTCGCCGGGTCATGGAGGCCTACGACTATCTCCGCCGGCGTCGCCAGTCCCGGCGCCCCGATCCCGGGACCTTTTATCGCACCGGCTTCCGGGTGCGGGAGGAGATCCTGGAGGAGTATTTCGGCATCTCCCCCCAGTCCCCCCTCACCCGCTGCGCCGGCCCCGATTTCCGCTACGACCTGCGCATCCCCTTCCTCGCCGCCCTCAAAGGAATGGAGCAGACCATCGAGATCCCCCGCCTCCAGGCCTGCAGCGCTTGCGACCGCACCGGCCGCGGCCCCGGGCGGCGCCAGGTCTGCCCCGACTGCCAGGGCAAGGGCCGCCGGCCCCTGGGACCCGGGCTGCTCAACAAAACCGGCCCCATCTGCCGCCGCTGTCAGGGGCTGGGAGAGCTCCCGCCGCCGGCCTGCCCGGTCTGCGACGGCTTGGGCTACCAGGTCCGGCGCCAACGCTTTGCCATTACCGTGCCCCCGGGCACCGAGGATGGCACCCGCCTGCGCTTTGAAGGCCAAGGGGGGGACGGCCTCTTCGATGGCCCCCCCGGCAA
>Ga0197142_1004089_pt1 | contig 11943 bp, 19 predicted proteins | sample GBS60_MetaG_FD_148614 | JGI IMG/M metagenome (GOLD analysis project Ga0197142, IMG submission 148614) | Sediment microbial communities from Great Boiling Springs, Gerlach, Nevada, United States - GBS 60_MetaG | ecosystem: Environmental > Aquatic > Thermal springs > Hot (42-90C) > Sediment... | reverse complement strand
CGAATACGATAGTCAACAATCTCAGCTCATAAACGTACCGATCATAGTTTGGACCTCTGAGAAGTTGGCTACGGCTCGTCAGATATCTTTGACTGGGGATGCGTCCGGTTCTACCAGCTTTGATGGGAGTCAGGATGTATCTATTAACACAACCGTATCCAATGCTACTCAGGCTTCTAAACTTGCTACAGCTCGTCAGATATCCCTAACTGGGGATGCGTCTGGCTCGGCTAGTTTCGATGGAAGTCAAGACATATCTATCAGTACCACGGTGTCTAACGCTACTCAGGCTTCTAAACTTGCTACAGCTCGTCAAATATCCCTAACCGGGGATGCGTCCGGTTCTACCAGCTTTGATGGCAGTCAGGATGTATCTATTAACACAACCGTGTCTAATGCTACTCAGGCTTCTAAACTTGCTACGGCTCGTCAGATATCTTTGACGGAAGACGTTACTGGATCTACAACCTTCGATGGAAGCCAGGATGTATCGATATCTTGCGATGTGTTGGACTCTGATAAAGTTGACGGATATCACGCGAGTCAAACTCCTACTGCTAACACCGTTCCGGTTTCGGGATCCAATGGTAAGCTGGATCCGGATTGGTTGCCAATAACTGGTTACTGGGAGGGTTCCGGTAACGATATTTATAATACGAATACTGGTAATGTAGGGGTCGGAATCAGTAGTCCTTCTAGTAAATTGACCGTGTTTGGCGATGTGAAAGTTGGAAGTAATGTCGATAATACTACTTGGGGTCTGAGTGGTTACTCCTATAGGAGAAAGATAACAATCGACAACACCCAAAATTCCGACAACTTGTCGAATTTTCAGGTGTTAGTGATTGTCGATACTGCCGGTTTAATCGCCGCAGGTAAAATGCAGCCCGATTGTGATGATATAAGGTTTACGGATTCGGATGGTAGTACGCCTCTCGACTTCTGGATAGAGTCAGGTGTTAATACTAGTTCTACCAGGATTTGGGTCGAAGTTCCGTCGATATCAGGATCTTCGACTAAGACCATTTACATGTATTATGGAAATCCCTCTGCGCAGTCCGCCAGTAATGGTGACAACACATTTCTGTTCTTTGATGATTTCTCTGGCGGGAATTTGGATAAGTGGACAGTTCAGAACGGAACGTGGTCTGTGGTGACGACTACCCTACCGGATGGATCGTCTGGGTATGCTGCTACGAATGCTAATACCTCCACCGGTCGTTATTCGATTAGATCCAATGCTAATACCGGATCCGACAATATAATAATCGAAGGGTATATAAACGTTGCTAATCCAGCTAATGAAGCAGCTTTTTGTTTAAGAGTAACAGATTCTAGTAATTACTACATTGGCGGACGTGGTCAGAATAATCATTATTTAAGCATCTCTAAGCTCGTTTCTGGAACGTTTACGGAAATAGCGTATACCGGAGCTGAAGGTATTGGTTGGAGATTTTGTCGTTTCAGGATCTCCGGAACAAGTCTCCACGTTTGGGATGATAATGCTAGCGTAACCGCAACGGATACAAGTCTGAGCGGTGGAGACTATGTCGGTTTATATACTTATATCGGTGGAAGTAACATACATTTTTGGCAAGTGAGGGTTAGAAAATACGCGTCTCCTGAGCCTACGACGTCGGTTGGAAAGGAACAAGATAGTTCCAGGTTAGAAGAAAACTTTCTGATTGATAGTAATGGGAATGTAATAGCACACGGGACCATCGTTGGCTCCGTGACGAAATGGGCGGGGTCGGGTAAATTCATTGCCACTACCGATCCGATAGGTGGAAATGATGGAGACTTCTGGTTTAAATATGTCTAATGAAGGCGAGGTAGGAAAAAATGAAGGTCTACGCAAAACTATCTGAACAAGATGAGATCCTTGAGCTAGTATCTCCGGATTGGAGAGATAGTGCCGGGAATCCGATTATTGACGAAATGATATTTATCGCTGAAAGGATAGTTCCGGTCGATTACGACGCTAAGAAACCTGACATCGATAGTTTCTATCAATCCTCAATCCCGAAACCAATGAACTTGTGGACCGTAAAAAAGGGAGATGTTACCATAAAGGTTTGGGATTCGGTAACGAATGATTTTAAAATCGTTACTAAAACTGATTGGCCGTATCGGGTTGAAGTCGAATACGAGGTTAAGGAACTCAGTCTTGAGGAGAAGAAAGAGGACCTTTTACGTAACACTGTCCACTTAATTAACGATAGAATTTTAGATGGCTTCGTTTACGCGCCTCTTCAAATTAAGCTCGATGTAGATACTCCGTCAGTGCTCAATTTGATGCTTCTCAGAGAATGGGCTCTTGCCAACTCGGTCCAAGAGGTGACTTTACGAACTTATGATAACAGCTTTGTTAGAGTGTCTACGGAGGAACTCGATTCTATAATCAAAGCCATAGCACAATGGAAAATCGAACTATATCAGGAAAAATGGAATTTGGAAAGTACACTTCGATCCGCTGGTAATATTGACGAGTTGAAAACGGTCTCAGTCGGCGTTCCTGAGACGGTTCCCGTTGATCTAATGGGGCGAGGACGGTGGAGGTTGTAAATGGCGATTTGGACTAAGGTATCAGGTACTTGGAGACAAGTTTCCGGGACTTGGATCAAAATGTCAGGTACTTGGAGATCTGTTCCTCAGGCCTGGGTTAAAGTTTCAGGAACTTGGCGTTCGATTCCAACCGGCGATATTGGAGTATTCGGAGGAGGAGATTTCTCGGCCGTAATCGAGTACGTAACTATTTCCCAACTAAGTAACGCATGTGCTTTCGGTTCTTTAACTACCGATAGATATGATTTGGCGGCAACATCGAATGGAATTAATGATAGAGGAATATTCGGAGGTGGAATAGATTTTTCAGTAATTGATTATATAGCTATATCTAAGCCTAGCAATGCGCAATTTTTCGGTTATTTAAGACAAACGACTCGCACTTTAGCGGCAACGTCCAACGGAATCAATAATAGAGGAGTATTCGGAGGCGGATACATTCCTAGCGTGGAAATTTCGATAATTGATTATGTAACCATATCTCAACCCAGTAATTCGCAATTTTTCGGTTATTTAACACAAGCTAGATGGGGCTTATCAGCAACATCCAACGGAATCAATAATAGAGGAGTATTCGGAGGCGGATACAGAAGTAATGTAGGAAACTTTTCGACCATCGATTATATAACTGTATCTCACACGGGCAATGCTCTGTTTTTTGGTTATCTAAGGCAAGCGAAGCATTATTTAGCAGCTACATCCAATGGAATTAACGATAGAGGAGTGTTCAAAGGTGGTATAGATACGAGTAATTATAATCTTTCGACAATTGATTATATAACCATATCTCAAATCGGTGATGCTCAGCTTTTTGGTTCTTTACAACGGCAAAGATCGGGTCTCGCGGCTACATCTAATGGAATTAACAACAGAGGAATAGCTGCAGGTGGGGCGGGTAGTGTAGTCAAAGAAATTGAATACATAAATATATCTCAAACGGGTAATGCTCAGCTTTTTGGATACTTAACGTTCGCAAGATCATATTTAGCGGCCACATCAAACGCGTGAAAAAGGAGGACAAATTTTGGAAACTAAAAATCTATTACAACTCGAAGGCGAATTCCCCAGCGTTCTATCCAAAATCTCTATGATCAGTCGTGGAACATCTCAAGTGAGTCGCAAGTTCCAGAGTCTCACCATGTTCTTCCCGGCTAATTCAACCTATCGAGTCCTAGTCCAAACTTTGGCTCAGATTGAAAATGTCCGTATGGCGATAACAGATAACCTCCTACGGATGAGGAAAAAGATTCGCATCTTAAAAGTAAAGCAAGAACGATACCAGGAACTCTTGGAAAAGGCTAAGACTGATTCCCTTTCCTATGCGGAAAAATTGGAGATGGTCAATCTCGAAAGCGAAATGGAAACGGTCGTGGTCCAAATCCGTAATACCATGCCTTACTTCAACTCGGCGTTGAAAGAATTAGGATTCCTCGTAGAGACCTACGAACAAATAAAACGTAACAAGAATATTCCAGACGATTGGGACGAAAGAGATTATGAGATCCACGAGATTGAGGCCCATATTATGGGGGCTTTCAGGAACGCGGTCCGAGATTACCTATCCAACGGAAGACCAAATTGGTCAACGTGCGAGTGGTGGGAGCAACTGGGTATTTCTCCCTTTGAGGGCACGTGGGAGGTAGAAAAACTCCTAAATGATTGTAATGAACACCTCAGACGAGGTGAGCTCCTTCACTACGAGGGCTTCCTAGAGTGGCTGGAAGAGATGGCTAAAAAGTATCGGGACAGGTATAAAGACGTATGTAGGAAAATGGGACTGGATGAAACTTCGGTGGTAAGCAAGAACTTTACCTGTTTATTACATCCTCCATTCGATCGAATTCAAATACCGGGCGACTCGACACTTTTGTCGGCGGATGAAGGAGGTGACAAAAGATGATCTTTATGAGCCTAGCCGGGATGAGTCTCTTTCAGAAGGTGAAACTCGCTATCACGGGGGCTTTGATCCTAGCTGCAATAGCCGCGGTCCTCTACGTCCGACACGTGTTTCAGGATCGCGAACGGTTAAGGACGGAGGTGGTTCGGCTCGAGAAGGAACTAGAAGTGGCTAATCGGAACATCCTTGCCTTGAAAGATACGAATGCTAAACTTGCATCCCAACTCACAGTCCAAGAGGAACAATATCGCAAAGTTACGGAGGAACTCTTAAAGCTTTCTCGTAGGCCTCCTCGCGTGATAGAGATTCCTAAGGTAATAGAAAAACCCGTTCCCGTCGAAACCGAAGAGTGTCAAAGGATGGGGGTGATGATAGATGAATATCTCGAGATTATGCGCGGTGTTAATTAGCATTGGGATATTCTTGACTGGGTGCGCGTCCTCACCGACTCCGACTGCGATTCCAGTGTCTTGCGAACCACTGATTATAAAGTGTAAGGTTCCTCATATTCCTAAGTCCGAGTTGGAGACGGTCTCAGAGGATGCTCCATATGATGTGAAGTTAAAAGTGATCCTAAACAACTGTCTAAAAATCCAGGCTGAAAACGAGCTTCTAAGGAAAGCTCTAGAATCATGTGAATGAAAGGAGGAGGGAGAATGAGGGCGGTTTTAGATTCCATTCTAAGGTTCGTAAAAAGGTATGGATTCGATGTAGTGGTCGCGGCGATTGGGTTAGTTCTAGTCGTATCGGTATCCATGGTAGCTGGAGAGAACCTAGCTATCATACTGAGGAAGATCGCGGCTTTGGGAGCGTGGAGTGTCCTATGGTATCTGAGCAGAGTGCTCAAGGTTGGGGTTATAGACTGGTGGGAAGATGAGAACTGGAGGAGGATCTATGCGGTGGCTTACATGGGTTCTTCCGCTTTGGTTTTTGCTTTGTCCTGAAGTCGAAGCCTCAGGATATGTTAAGAACCGTTGTGGTTTCCTCGTAGAGGATGTCAGGACTAGCCATAGGTCCATCCTGGGCGAGGATTATCCTTACTGGTACTCAGTGGGACAGGCCTACGCGGAAAGCTCCTGTCGTTGGATCGCGAGTAAAGACGGACACGGATCCGTGGGATATTTCCAGTTGACTCCCAAATTTTTGGACTACATGCTCCGGCCCGTTTTTCCCGACTACACGGTTCCGAATCATCCTCACCATTTCCTCGCTACAGCTTACTTTATGAAAACACTACACTTAAGACAGAACCCAACCGATCGTCTATGGATTACCTTCCAACTTTTCAATGGAGGTGGGTGGGTCTTGCGGGAGTGTAGAAGGGCGGGATCGTTCGAGTGGGAGGATTGTAAGTCCCATTGTCTTCGGGGAAGGGTATGCGTGGAAAGGAGAGGAGGCGAATGTAAGCAATACAAAAGCGCATGTGATATCAACTATAACTACTCCCAGAAGGTCTTTGTCTATGGACAGCCTTTTAGACCGGAGGGCGAAAAGGATGAGTGGAGGTTTTGGTGATATGGCGGGAGAGAAGTTTACGGACCAGGTGGCAATTTCCCTAGTGGACGAATTGACGAAGGTTTGGTTTCCGATCGCGGAGTTCAGAAAACTGGTATCCAGATATGATCGAGAAGATGCGCTTCCGTCTGACGTGGTTTTAAGGTGTGAAGAGTCGATAGATCAAGTGACTCGAATTCTCAACAACCTAGAACATTGGATTATGGACCAAGCTCCCAGCAACCGCAAAATTCGACAGATTCTCAAGGAGAAGTTTTAGATTTTAGAAAAAGGCTGGATTGGAGGAAAGTCAATGAAGGATCTAAATTTAAGTTTGATAGCCTTAATGATAGTTTCCGCCATATTGGTATTCGAAGGGATTAAGATAATAGTACGCCGATGGATTAACAAACCTTTCGAGGTCAACGACCGGTTGAACAAGTTTTGCCTAAATTATGACAAAGACCTCATATCCGTAAAGACAACCTTGGATTTGAAGTTCAAAGAGATCGACAAAAAATTCGAGGATATTTGTAGAAGGCTAGAAGGTCTTGAAAGGAAGTTGGATCAACTCGAGGAGAGGTTCATCGATTTCATTTCTAGCATTCCTAAGACTCCATGAAGTATTTGGTAAGAAAGAACAAATTTTTGCTTCTGGAGGAAGAATCGATCCCTCCGGTGTCTTACAGTGATCTCAGGATCCTGGTGATCGATACCAATCTAGCTATTGATCACGCTCTGAGATTCGCGCAGGAAGGCCATCAGGTCTTCTACTACCTAGCCAATCTCTCCGCTTTCCCCAAGCTAAACGATACCATCGCAGGAGATGGCTTCTCCGAGCTCACGAAGATTGAAGACTATGGGCAAGTTCTGAAAGACGTAGACTTGGTCTATATCACCGACAATTGTTTCCCACAGCTAGCTGTTCAGCTCCGCGATCAAGGCCTCCGGGTTTATGGACCGAGTCCCGAATTGGCCAAATGGGAAAACGACCGCATCTATTCATACCGAAGGATGAGCCAGTTGGGTATAGCTACGCCCGTTAGCCACGTAGTGACGGGAGTCAAAGACTTGAGATCCTTCTTAAGGGATCGTTGTGACGGGAACCGGTCTTTCTTCATCAAGATCAACAAGGTTCGAGGTAACATCGAGACCTTCTCTACCAAGTCTGAAGAGGAAGCCACAGTGATGTTGGCTCAAGCAGGATTCGGCCCATACCTCGAGGAATTAAGCTTCCTGGTACAGGAGGAATGCGAAGGGGTGGAGATAGGAGTGGATGCGTTTGTGGCTAGGGATCAAATTTCACGTCCATATTCTTACACCATAGAGGAGAAAGGCCGAGGGAACGTGGCCAAGTGGGTCCAGAGAAGCGAATTCGAGTCCCGGTTTTATGACCATGTTCTCTCTGTGGCTAAGGATGATGACTACCGATGTAATCTAAGTATAGAGGGCTTTTGGGACGGGATGGAACTCCGAGTGATAGATGTAACCAGTCGAAATCCATATCCGGTCTCTTCGCTCTATCCAAGATTCATTCGCAACTGGACGGAGGTGATCTTCTCCACGGCGGAAGGGAGGTCCGTCGATGTGAAGGTTGGGAAACCATATATGATGGAGGTTACGATCAGCACGGATGATTTGAGCTTGTGGAGGGTTATAGACTTTCCTGAGTTGCTTTTGAAGATGCCCGGGGATGGGATCGGGTTCAGGAGGGTGGTGAAGAAAAAGGGACAATACTGGTATGTTCCAGGTGATAGCCTTGTAGCCACGATCAACGTGGAGGGAGATTCTCTCCAAGAGTGCGAAGCCAAGGCGAAGGAACTACTGGACGAGGTCCAATCGATTTGTATCCAATATGATGGAACGTTCTTCAGGAGCGTAGAGAAGAAGATTGAAAGATTAGGTTCATTAGGAGGGGGATTCGAGTTCTGACACTATGAGGGCGTATGTTCCCATCTCAGACTTTGCAATCCCAAGAAAGGGGGAATGAAATACCGTTCCCCCTAGGTTAATTCCGTTCTCAGAAGATACGTTTAGGCAGAACGTATCTCGCCTACCGCGGACAGACATCTCAATCCATACATCAAAACTAGCAATGGTAACTTCAGCATTTGAACCAAAACTGATCTTCATTTTAACACTCTATCACCATTTCATTCTGATAGAAACGTAATATCGCTCGAGCTCTCGCACCTGGGTAATTTAGTTTCGTTGCTTTGATCTGTGTTGAAGTGCATCTCACGAACAAATCGGGCCTCTTCATTTCGTTCGCCATCAAGCTGTAAGATCCGTCAGACCTGTAAATTCCGAATCTTCGTTGTGTTGATAAACGGCTCACAAGTTTCATCACTTGTTACTCTCGAACTCGATCATTGTAAACAGTTTCTCTCCTCCGTTCACCGTGGGGGAGGTCATAGACCCAAGGAACTCCCACCACGGGTCCGTAGTTGATGTTATGACGATATCCTTTTCGGATACTGTCAGGTGTTGGTTGTACTTCTTTACTGAAGTGAAAAGGGCTTTCCAAAGCTCGGAGGCATAGATTATCAATTGCCTCCGAGCGCCGTCCTCTTCCACTTTCTTGTTGGCAATGATTCTCATCTCCTCTTCATCAGCTCCTTTCCAATTCTAGAAAGGGTCTCGCGGAACAATTTCTCCCCCTCCTCCTCAGAGCAGGAGGGATCGAACTCCAAGACGCCGCCGGCCGCCTCGACGGCGTCATAAATCTCCCTGAGGAAGTTTTCCACCATAGGTGGAATCTCCTCAAGGGTCGATTCCGTGACGGCCCTCTCTAGAGCCCTCATGCCAGCTCTCCAGTCTGTGAGAGCGGTCCGGGCCAAATTGGGGATTAGCTCCCCAACTGGGGATGCTTCTACCCATTCCTGGAGACGGCCCTGTCGATGGGCCATCTCCCATGTGTCTATGACCGCGTCCTTCAAGACGCGATCTACCAATTCTACCACGGTGGGGCGGAATGCCACCCCAAAAAGAACCTCTTCAATCTCTTCGCGCTGGAAGCCTCTCTTCCAGGCCTCTAGTGCGAAGTTTATCATGTATTCTACCGCTCTAGGAGACACTGTCTCGAGGAGAGGAAGCTTGAACGTCCTCTCCATCAGGCCGGGTATGCCCTCCAAGTTGAGGGCGTACTTTTTGGAGAGATATTCATACCCCTCCTTATTCCCAATGGGGATAAACAGGAGGCGCTGAGAGAGCGCCTCCCCTGTCTTGGAGGACAGCCATGTAACCGGATCTACCGGTTGCATGGCACAAACGATGACCGAGTCTGGATGAAGAATCAAGTTTCTGACTCTCCTCTCGGCTAGGAGTGTTAAAAGGCCAGAGAGGGTCTCCTCTCTGGCTTTATCCAGCTCGTCAATTAACACCAACCGAGGCTCGTAAACGGCCTCGGCGAGCTCCTGACGGGGAAGGGGCTCAACCACGTACCCTTTCCCCTTTTTTATGGGGCGAGGATACCCGAGGAGGTCCTCGGGTAGTTCCGTTCCTGGTAGAATTCTGATTTCTTTGAGCCCTAGCTCTTCTGCTAGGGCCTTTATCCTAGAGGTTTTTCCCACCCCCGTCTCTCCAACGAGACAGGGTGTTAGGGGTTGAAGGCCCGAGGCTTCCAAACCTTTGTTTATCTCTAGTATCTGTTTTAGTTCCATCCTAGCACCTCCTCTTATTTTTGACTTTATTCTAATCTAAACTTTTTATATAGTCAAGTGAAAAATACACCATTGGCTCTAACTTTTTTTATGAATCGCGAACCACTATATATAGCGGTCGACACCGAAATCCCCACTATATATACTGTCTTAACCACGTCGTTTTTATTCGACACTCTCATCGCTTCTCTTTGGGAACAGAACACACAATCCATATCCTCTCGTTCTCTGACGAGAAGCCGATTTCCGCTCGATCGAAATGGTACCAAATACTCTTGTCCGTGGATCTTCTTGTAACGTGGATAAAGAAACTCTCACTACATGTTGGATTTCGAAGGTTTATCGGAGTCGACATATGGTACGGGTCCCGAAAAATCCTTATGGAACGAAGGTTCGCATCGAATGAAGAATCCGGGGACACTATGCTAATCCTCATCTCCGGAAACCTCGCCGAAAAAGACTCTGGTTGATCCACCTCCACTCACTATTCCTTCAGGAGCGGACAAAGTGAAACTCAAGGTTGCTGAAGTCTTCCACTTGGAAGTAAGATAAATCATTGTCTTCGCTCGACGCTTGGTAGACAAATGATAAGAGAATCCAAAGAATTCGACAACTATTCCGGATCCGGAAGACTGAACGTTGGTGTCAGATATCACCATCTCTTCTTCTCCTCAGAAGGGAAGGCGACTACGACCGATGATAGATTCCCCTCCCTCGATACATGAATTCCCGGAGCAGTCCGGGTATCAAACTCATGGGCTACAATCGGATCCCTGTTTTTCCAATAGCGAACACTTACCAGCATGTAATCCTGTTTCCTTCCCTTTCCAACTCTGAATTCAAAAAGAGCTGAGTCACTCCTGTTTGGTCCAAAGCTGAATATCTGCTGGCTGGAACTTAATCTCATCATTGGCCTCCTTCGTCCTCGGAGAAATAAACTCTTACAGATCCGCTGTGGAAGGAAATCCTCTCTTGAAGGGAAGTTACAAAATCTTGAATGAATGGAAACTTCAATTCCGGAACGATCAAAACAGCACATCTCGCATTGTAATTCTCCGCGATGGACAACGTGATCGCATTCGTCCACTTATATACGAACATCCGGGTGGCTGGCTTCTCGAGATCAAGTACTGCTCTGAATCCAAGGATTGATTGAACTCTCATTTTTTATCTCCTTTAGGCCACTCTATGGCGTTGACGCCGGACGGAACCGTCCCACCCGGTGTTATGACGAAGATGACCTCAACTCCTTGTGGAATGTCGACATCGTCAGCGAAGCCTCCATCAGTAACCACGATGGCGGCTTTTGTCCTACTCGTAATTATGTGGTCTTTTATACACTTCCATTGAGTCCCTCCTCCGATTCCGGAGAGAGGAGAGACTAGGTCCCATTCCTGGACCTTCGTGTCGAACACGAAGGTCCGGGCATACTTACCGAGTCCTCTCGCGAGGGAGGTGAGCTCTTCCCACTCGGAATACGTAGATCCCGATACGTCCAGATACACGTGGACGCACGGGACCGGGTCCAAGACGGACCCTCGGATGAGGTCCGTTCTCCCATTCCTTCTCCAGGATCGGGAGAACACTCTATTGCGCCGATGTCTCTCCGCGAAGTTGCGGAGAGACGTCTGAATCTTCATTATTTTCTTCTCCCTAGGGGACCACTCGGACTGTCCCTCAGAGGTTCCTCCTTTCCTGGTGTCGTTCTTCTCGGAGGCCCATTCCGGAGCCTCTCCGTCCTTTTTGAACGCATCTGCCATTTGACCACGTTCCTTGGCGTGGTCAATTACGTCCACAGGATCCGAATCAGAGTCCAGGTCCCCTTGGTATCCTCTTTCTCCTTCCTCCTGTCTTTCCTGATCGGTGGACCACTCCCACCTCTCCTTTACCCACTCTCTAAGGTGAGGAGGGAGTGGCCAGATCTCCTCTTCTTTCAACGAGGAGGGATCAAAGCCCTCGACGGGCTGCGGCTTAGGCCCGTCGATCCAAATGTCCATTTTAGACAAATCTTTTCCCAACTCGACAACCTTCTGGTAGATGGCCATCGAATTAGGAACAATGCCCAGCCTCTCGATTGTCTTAGAAAAAGATACAGCTCCCGGTGGTATGTCCGGGAGCTGTCTATTGATCATGGCATCCGAGGAGACGTTCCAAGCCAGATAGTCTAGCTTTTCCTCCTGGAGACGGAGAAGGTCTCCTCTCCAGATATGAGCAAGCTCGTGGTATAAGCTCGCCCTCCTCTGACGGATAGTAAGCCCTCCCCAGAACTGGGGAGAGCACTGTATTCGATAACTCCCATCTCTAAATGTTACCTTTATCATCCTT
>Ga0197142_1004087_pt1 | contig 11946 bp, 12 predicted proteins | sample GBS60_MetaG_FD_148614 | JGI IMG/M metagenome (GOLD analysis project Ga0197142, IMG submission 148614) | Sediment microbial communities from Great Boiling Springs, Gerlach, Nevada, United States - GBS 60_MetaG | ecosystem: Environmental > Aquatic > Thermal springs > Hot (42-90C) > Sediment... | reverse complement strand
TTTAATCGCAAAATAATTCCTGGTAGCGTTATTTTCTCCTTTCTTTCTTCTATCATTCATACACAAATAAGCATCTTCTTTTCTTTGAGGTTCATTAATTACCCGCATATAGAACGAAGCTGAATTTTCTGTCGAACCAAAAACTTCATTTTCAAAATTTCTTAAATCGTTAACATTTAAGAAACTTGATTTATAAAATCTAACCCCCCATCTTAAAATCCCTTTTACTGATTGAGTTCTTAGTTCTACTTTGTCTTTATACACACCAGAAATTATGATTGGCGTAATGATGGAAAAACTGTACTCACACACGTTTTTTTTCACTCCTTTTGAAGTTTATTCAAACGTTCAATCTCACTTTTTATTTCTCCAATTACTTCCTTGTTATATATCTCTTTTCTATCCTCTCTTTTAATTGAAAAGATGATAAAAACTTTTCCTCCAAATTTTTTCTCAAAATTTTTATGAGTTCTACTTAACCACTCTTTCCATTTGTGTACTTCGGGGGTTTGACTATATGAAATTGGTTTTATCTGCAAACCTATGAATTTACCTTTTATTTCTATGTAAAAATCCACATTATAAAGTCTATCCCATTCATCTGGTGCTGGTTTTATTTCTGTGTCCAATTTTTTTTGTAATAGTTTATAGATAGTTTTTACTTCTGTGTAATATCCCTCATAAGTCCTATTTATCACAAGATTACGGATATAGTTTATACAATCCTCTTCTGATACTTCTTCTATTTCTGCCCTTATTACCTCCGTAATTTTTATATAAAGCTTTTTCCCAAGATGCTCAAGATATTCATCAGATTGAACATTTATTTCTTTTTTAGAAAGAAAATCTCCCAATTTTTTCAGATAAAATTCTTCCCATTCATCAATAGTTTTTGGAGCACATTCTCTTATCCACTCAGAAACCGGTCCTACACTATTCTTTTTGTTTAATCCCCATCTATTAGTTGCTATGTTGAGTATCCACTCTTTTTTCACTTTCTATCCCTTCCCTCTAATTTTATAAACTTTCCCTTCATTCTGTGATCTTTTGATTTATCTGCTTTTGCAAATCCAGATTTTATAAGGTATGCATTTACAAAAATTTTATTTTTCAGATATACGTATGCATATACAACATCGCTATTTGTATAGCTCCCGTTTTCGAATTTTAGCATTACATCTCTATTCAAAATATAATTTCTCAGGTATTCAATGGTTTCTTTTTTCTTTATAATTTCAACTCCTAAGAATTTTACCAAAAGATTTGAATCTAATTTTATTGTGTTTTCATCCACAATTTCTACAACTTTATGCAACGCATTTTTTCTAAAATCTATTTTTTTAGGCTCTATAATTGGTTTAGCATCCTGTATGTTAGGTTCATAATCTACATCTTTTAGTTTTATATTTTCCGATCTTTTTATAACTTCCACATGGTAAGTATCAAATAACGACTCTTGCAAACCGATTTTCTTTTTTATAATCTCTAAAAAGTTTTCATTTATTTCATACCCTATAGCATTTCTTTTTAATTCAAGCGCAACTTTTACAGTGGTTCCGCTTCCTAAGAACGGATCAAGAACTGTATCTCCTACAAAAGAATACATCTTTATTAGTCTTCTTGGCAGCTCTTCCGGAAACATTGCTTCATGATTTATCTGTCTTTCCCCTCCAAATTTCCAGTGTCCTGAAAAATACTCTTTCCATTCTTCTTTTGTGAGCTTTGAAATTTCTTTTATCTGCCATGGTATGTTTTCTCCTTTCCCTGGTTTTTTGAAAATTAAAATGAACTCATAATCTATCTCTATCATCCCATTTGGAGGATAAGGATATGAGCCCATCACATTCGCTCCACCAGTTGTGTTCATAGTGGTTTTCTTCTGCCAAATGATTGTTCCCATGTAATCAAAACCTATCTTTTCGCACTGCAATATGATTTCCGCATGGAGAGGAATTACTTTATATTTTCCATAAATCACAGAACGGGCAAACTGATCTCCTATGTTTATACATAGTCTTCTGCCCGGTTTTAATGCTCTGAAACATTCCCTCCAAACTCTGTATAAATCTTTTAGATATTCATGAAGATTTTGACCGTAGCCTATTTGCCCTGGAACTCCGTAATCTTTTATATGCCAATAGGGGGGAGATGTAATAATAAGTCCTATGCTTTCATTTTCAATTTCAATTAGTTCACTGCTATCTCCAATTATTATTTTTGCCCACAGTTTCATAGCTTTATTTCTCCTGAAGTTTTTCTTGCTATAACAAGCATATTAGCAAAGTTTTTAATTTCAAGATTTTCAAAACAAGGCAGAATTTTTTCTTCAAAGTATTTTTTTAAGTTTTCCTTATCACCTCCTTCTTTTCTCATAAAAATTCTTTTGAGCTCATTTTTTAAAATCCCTTTCACATTTGGTATGTTTTTGTTTTTGTCTTCATCATATAGCTTTTCAACAACTTCAAGATATTGATAAGGGAAAACCTCTGAAAGTTCTTCCGTTTTAAATTTGAAAATTAAATCTCCCATAAAACTGACTAAATTCCATCCTCCACCACATTCTCTTTCTTCTCCACTGTGAGTTAAGAATATAAGACAAAATGCATTCTTTCCATATATATTTTTTGCCTTCTTTTCTGCCTCATTAACTTTCCTTAAAGCTAAATAAAGTGGATACTTATGATGAACGATTAAAATCCCAGCACTCATTGAAGCTTTTAGGCTTAAAACTTCTTTAAATTTTTTCTGCAAATTATAAGCACATTTTAGAACTTCCTCTATTGGTAGAAATGCCAAAACATCATCTCCACCGGCATAAATAAGTTTTCCATAATGATTATTCTCTACAATTTTTCTTACTTCTTCAAGGGCAAATTGAGATAATTTTCTTGAAAACATCTGATGAATTGATGGTGAAGTTGGATGCTTTGAGCACAAAATTTTTTGAAGTTCTTTCTTATCTTGTCCCTCTGAAAATTGAATTAAGGCATCTTTTACCTTTTTATGAATTGTATCTTCTATTTTTGGATTAAATTCTCCTTTCAACCATTTACCCATATTATCTCCATCCATCTGCAAGATGGCATAGTATCTTGAAGGTTTAATTCCTTTTTCTCTCAGAAAATTTCTTATCTCCTCAAGATCCTTATCATCAACTTTTATTCCATATTCCTTTTCAAAGTAATCTTTTCTGTAAGTTTCTTCCATTAAAAATTGCCCATCAATTTCATCAAGATGGTCACTTTCCAGTTTTGGGACAGAGATTGTGAATGGAACTCCTTTACTTTTTAGGATACTAAATTTTTTCTTAAACTCTTCTTTAATATTATCTTTCAATCTTCTTTTTTCTCCAATACTTGCCATTTCAGAAGTTGAGGGGAATCTAATATCCCGAGCCAAATTAAGCTCTTTTTTTATAATTTCCGGGAGTAATCTTTTTGTTAAGCATATACCACAAAGTTTTTCGCCTTCTTTTACAATTCCTGGTTTTTCTTCGCTTAATTTTGACCAATCAATTTTCAAAGTTTCCAACTCACCACACAAATTACATTTTTCACCGGGCTGTTCAATTTGTGTAAAATCCCTTACACTTTTTCTTGCTCCCAAAAGTTTTTCTATAAGCTCTAATAGTAAAGGGTAGGCGCTTCCAACATTAGCAGGTTTGTAATAAAGATGATTTACTATTTCTTGAATTGTCTTATAGAGTTCTGTTTCAGCAAAAAGCTCCTTGTAATCATTTAAGGTATCGTCAGGTGAAATTCCGTTATTACTCCAAGGCATGATTACCCAATAAACTTGAAAGTATAAAAGAAGATGTTTTTTTATATCATCTTCTAAATTTTGATTTTGAGAATAACTTTTAATTTTTTCATATACTTCTTGGGCTAAATTTTTCAATTTTTCTTTAAAAGTATCTTCACAATTCTGAGCCAAATTTTTATTATAAGGAATAACTGCTAAAAATCTGTTTGGTAAATTAGCAATAGTTAGTTTTTCTTCTAAATAAGCATTATCAATAAATTTTTTAAACCAACTTTTATCTTTAAACTCTGTATCAATAATATTTTTGAATGTTTTACCGGAAAATTCATAATCACAAAGCCATCTATCAACAAATGGTTGTCCTAATAAATTTGGGAAAATAATAACATCAGGTCCAAATTCTTCAACGAGTAGTTTCATACTTTCCCAAACCAAATATGAAAGCATATAACTTCCTGCCCAAAGGTCAGACGTCTTTCTTGCTTTTGAAATAAAACTTTGAACAGGTCCAATAGTAAAGAGCAAAAAGGCAGGTTTTTGCAGTGCAGAAACAATAGCAGAAGTCTGAACCAAATGATCGTAAATTGAATGATTTGGAGCTCTTGAATCAGCAGGATGCTTATTTATTTCGGGGAAAATTTCGGGATAAAAGCGCCATAGAAAAAGAAAAGTAAATTTTGCCTTCTCTTCCTGATTGGAAAAAGCTAAACTTCCCAATTTATTAAATAAATCTTGAACCTTATTCTTATCTGGTGTTTGAATTTCTTCTTTAACTTCGGAGAATATATCTATAAATTCACATTCGTCATAATTTACAGCAGATCTTTCCTCAAAATCCTTTTCTGTTTGTTTGTTTTGAAAGCTCGGCTTTACAATTATTCTACTTTGAGCAGATGCAAGTTGATCAGCAATATTTACTTCTTCATTCTTAAAAATTTCATAAGGAAAGATTTTTCCAAAAAGTTTTATGGCTTCACTTTTATGGGTTTCAATAACTTTTATTTTATACGGCGGGTCGTGAAGCAAAGCTTTTAATTTAAGTTTCCATATTTCATTTTTGGATTCTTGGCCCATCTTTTTACCTCCATTTAGATTTGTGGTAAATCACCAATTATTAAATCTTCTGCTTTGCTTTGATTAGCAATCCTCACATATATATCATTATCATTGTCTTTTCTTAATTCAATGGCATTATGTTCAAATCCTGCATGGGCATAAAAGTTCCTTTTGTCAATTTGTGAAACACCCTTCTTTAAAATAGAAGAATAAATTTGATAATTTTGAGTTATATTTTGCAAATTTTTTATATCATGTATTTCTTTATCAATTCTGTTACTTTCTACTGGAAGTTTTTTAAAAATTTCTTTTTTTAATTTTTCAATTTCAGAAATTGGAATATCAGAAAGTTTTTTAAATCCAAATTTTTCTAAAATTGAGCTTATTAAAAATGCTTTTACAAGATTTGAAAAGTTCTCTTCAAATTCAAATTTTCTTAAAATCTCTAACTTTCCTGAGGAATTTAAAACTATAAAATTTTCAAACTTATTTGAAATTTTTTCAATTTTTTGCTTGATGTCTTTTGAATTTATCATATAACTTAACACAAAAACAGGAAGAGCAAAAAGGAAAGAACCAAGGAAAACTAAAATTTCGTCTCTGTTATAAGAGATTTGGTTAAAAAAGTAAGGAATATTTTGAGCCGATTCTTTTTTATCTTTATCTTCAAGAAAAACGCAGGGTTCAATGGGTCTTTTATTGCTGTTATAAACTGAAATTCTTGGCAAAATTTTGCTTTCTTCTATAACATTTATATTCAGTTTAGAGACTCCTACTTTTCCAACAAATGGGTCTGAATTTAAAACTCTCAATTTTACATCATAAACATAAGAGAAAATTTCAAGTATTTCTCTTAAACTCCTATAAGTTAAAATTGTGGTATAGTTTATTCCATGTGTTGCGTCAAAAATAACTTCAATTTCTTTTGATTCCATCCCAACCAATAATTTCACAAAATAGAAAGAAAGTTCTTGAAATACTTTATAATAAAAATCCATAGCATTTCCTTGAAATTTTGTCCTATTAAATTCTCCAAATCCATAAGAGATTATAATTTTGTCAGGAGTAAAATTTAATTCCTTTGCGCAGAAGTTAAAAATCAAATTATCACAAATGGTTTTTATGTCAGTGTAAAAAGGATTTTTCAGGGAATAGACAAAATCATCTGATAGTGTATTTGGAATTACAATGATGGTTTTGTGAGGATTTTCAATTTCTTTTATAAGTTCTAAAGGGTCTTTTGATTTTTTACTTTTACCTTTATAGTAGTATTCTACTACTTGCCATCCGAACGGATTTCCCCAAGTTGCCATAAGAATTTTCATTTTATTCCTCCACTTTTACAATACTTCCAATTTTAAAATCATTGCTATGGGATTCAACGACTACTGCTCCATCTAATCTCGGGTCAAAAACTGCAATAGCTTTTACAGGATGGTAAAAATGAATTAGAAAACCGTAAAGCCATATTGGACCTCTTCCAGAAAGGATTACAAGATTTTTTGAGAATTTATTTTTTACAGGGTCCGGTGGACAAAGATTTTTCAAATCCTTTGGTTCAAGTTCTCTTTTAAGTTCAAAATGAATCTTTGTTATACTGTCCGTTATATTTTTTATTTCAAATGTTATAAATTCATCATTCAAATATCCCATAGCCCAACCTTGTTTTTGCCCCTACTCCATATTCCTTTAATGCAGCTTCAATCCAATTTTTGACAAGGTTTGATAAATTAGAAGAATTACTAAGCCATTCTTCAATTATCTTCTTCACTTCCTGAGAGAAATTCTTGTTTTTGCAAATTTCTTCTGCTCTAAACTTATCAAACAAAACATTAAAGCAAAAATTAATTCCTTTTTTAACAGTTAAAAATACGATTGGATTTGGATTTTCCCAATCTCCTGGTAGCTGATTTTGTGTATAATACTTTGAATAATGGGGCGTCATAACATCAAGTTCAAAGATTTCCTGGTTTTCTTGAATTTCCGGAAAGGCATCAAAAAAAATTAAAAGGCCCTTAAAGTTCTGAGTTCCAAATAAAAGTTTATGTTTTAAAATATCCTCATTATCAAAGTTTGAAATTTCATTATCATAAACCTGTTTTTGTAAATCTTCTACTTCTTTATCTTCTATTTCTTTATCAGATTTTTTATTTTCTTTTTCAAAAATTTCCCAAAAACTTGCCATTCTGACCACACCTTTTAAAGCAGAAGATGGAATATAAGGAATACCAAATATGTGATGTAAAGCTAATGAATTTTCAAGTACATGACCTGCACCAAGCCCCACAACAAGACGAAAAGAAGTGCTGAATTTTAAACATTTCTCATTTTCATCTTCAAATAAATTTTTATATCCACATTTTTCTAAAATTTTTCTTTGATTGGCTATTCTTTTAGGAAGATTTTCAATAACTTTTGGTACTTTAATTATAGAATTTAGAAAAAATCTTTTATTTTTAGTTTTCTCTACAATATCCATTTTTATTAGTTTGTGTAAGGCAAGTGAGACATTTTCATATTTTGAATCATTTAAAGATACTCCACTATAAAGGTAATTCATAAGTTCCTTATAGTTTTTCATAATTCCACCTCTACTATTCTTTTTAGCCAGTTTGCAATTGCAAGTGCTTCTGTAGTTGCAAGACGAAGAGTTTGGAAATTAGTATTTAACAGGAATTCAAATAGAAAGCTTCCTTCTTTCCCATTTTTAGTTTTCCAATCTATATAAGGTTTGAACCCTGTAATTTCAATAATTTCGCAAATATCCGCATAAATTTGCCCTCTATCATTACCTTTTGATTTATAAAAAGCAAGCGTAGGAATTAAACCATTAGAAACAATCATTTGAGGTAATCCTTTGGCATGAGAAGAATAATCAGAAAGGTAATCATATTTTGAAAAATTAAAAGTAAAATTGGAATAAATTCGTGATATTTGATTTTTTACGTTTTGATTATTTAACTCTTTTCCTTCGTAAAAAAATGTATTTAATTTTCCTTTAGCTTCATCTTCATTTGACCCCAAATCCTTTAGAATATTTTGTAATTGATTATTTTTTTTTTCATCCATAAACCAAGAGACAAAATCTTTAAATAATCCACTTTTGATGCCATCATAAAAGCGATACTTATGGAAATCATCAAAATTACTATGTTTCAAATTATAATGATGCTCGGGATTTTCTAAATTTAAATTTTCTAAATTTAACCATCTTCCTTCTTTTACTAATTTTAATCTCTCAATACATTTCAAACAATAAAGAGCCCTTTTTTGTTCAAGCGTTTTCCTCATGTCTGACCTCCTGCTTGAGTTTATCCTTGTACCTCTTCAGAAGCTTGATTAGGATAAAAATTAACTCTTACATAACCTTTTCCGGTTGTTTCATCCCCACCAAGCTGAAAGAAACAATACTTAGAAATTAACGAACTAAATTTGCCAAACACATCATCAGCACTAACTATATCCTCAATTTTTTTAAATGGGTCTGTTATAAAAAGCAAGGAATAGAAGATACTTTCAGAAGGGACAAGCTCTTCGCTAAATAACGCCCTTTCTCTAACAGTCCCTTTTGCCTGATCAATTCTTATCCTTGTCCTTACTTCAACTGCATAATTTACAAAATCCTTAAATACATTATCAGAAACAATAGCAAGGCGACCTTCTAAGAATTGGGTTAATAAATTATCAGGAAGGAACTTTTTGAGAAAAGAGGCTAATTCACCCGCTTTATAAGAATTATCAACATCAAAAACAAACTCTTCAAAAGCAACCTGATTGTTGCCTATAATTAAACTACTGCCATTTGAAACAATAACTTTATCATCTGATACATTCGGGATTTGAATTTCTTGACCGTTATGTTTAAACTCTATTCCAACCGCCTTCAAATCTTCTTTAAATCTTTTTAAAACAAATGGGCATGTAACCCAAGCAAAAACTCCTTTTACAGAGCGAACAGGATAAAGTAGTATTTTAGCATCAGTTATACTTATACAACTTGCAAAATCGGAACCATCTTCCGGACCAAAAATCGCTTCAACTTTGTTTTTATTTTCCCCCTCTCTCATATTTTCCCCCTCTCTCAAAGCCAAATCCCTTATAACTCCTTTTATTCCACTTGCCCATAACACAGGAAAAGAAGTATGTCTTTCCCTTTGAACAGGCAAATCAACATAAGAAATACTTTGACCCGCCCCCATATGAATAGGAGTTTCTGCATAAAAAGTTAAAAGCACACTCTTTTTATACATTCTTAACCTCCTTTTTTATCAAAACTAAATTTGTTCCTATAAAATCTTGATTTTCTATAACCTCACCAAAAAAATAAAAATTATTCTGATTTTTAATAATAAAGGTTGGATTATTTAGTGAAATTTTATCTTGAACGGAATCTTGAACGGAAAACCAGATAATAGCTCCAGGGTGAAAAGCTCTTTTTGTTTTTCTTCCTAAATTTTTAGAGTTTATTCCAATAATTTCATAATTATCAAAACAGGCAGAATAAATTTCAAAACCGTTTATCTGAGGCATACTTTTATTAAAATCAAAAATACCATAGCTTAAAAATAAAACTTGAATTTTTTCTCCTTTTTCTAACTCTATAGTATTTTCAATCTTCAGTTCATTTTTAATCCATTCTTTAAAATCATTTTTCTCAATCTCATAACTTACATTTCTCATCTCACCACCAAGTTTTAAAACCTTAGGTTTAGTGTTAAAGAATTTAAAAATTTTATTTTCATCGTTTAGACCTGCTTTTTCAAGTTCTTTATTACTAAAATTAAATTCAACCCAAAAGACAAATTTTATATCTTCTTTTAGTCTTAAGAATTCAATTCTATAAAGTGCATTTTCTTCAGTAACAGAATAAGAAGAGTCATCAATTTTTATTCCTATTCTTGGTTCGTTTTGGAAAATATCTTTGTAAAGCAAAATATCATTTTTTACATTAATTTCTTTATTATTTAACCAATTTTTAAGTGCATCAATAGAGATAAATGCCTTAAATGGTTCTATTTCTTCAATACCTTTAAAAATAGGCAAATTTTCAATAGCAAAATTACTAGTATTATCAGGTTTAAATAGTTTTAAATTTATGTTAAGAGGTTCAAGAGTAAAAACTTTTTCAATATCCTTCTTTTTTCTTTCTTTATAAATATTTTGAGGTTTTGGAAAATAGATTTTACTATTTTTTAAAATAAAAGGTCCATAAACTGCTTTTAAAATCCCAGAAACGTTTATACTTTTCAAATGATAAATTTTTGAACATATAGCACTTGCAAAGGTATTTGGGTTAGGAGGAAAAATAGAAGCAGCAACATCTCCCATGTTAAAAGGTCTTCCTGAACCAAAAAATAAAACATCATAAGGAGTTAATGTAAATTTAATCATGGATAAATCCTCTCTATTAATTCATGATTTTGAAGAGTTGATGTAAAATCATCAATGGCTTTCCATTGATTAAATGGAAGATTTACTTCTTTATTTAAAAAAATAATACTTGAATTAGGAGGCATAAAATTAGATTTCATAACAATAAAAAGTCCATCATAATTGTTTTGTTGATTTTGAATAATCCTTATCATCTTTTTCCAGTTTTTGGGTTTTTTAAAGATAAATAAAAGAAGTTCAAAGGCAATCCAAAAATTGAGCGTTCAAACAAATTGCATTTTATATTGCCTTCTAATATACTTTTAGCATTATCATAATCAGGATTTCTATAACTTCTATAAACCATTAGTAAAAATCCCATAAAATCAAGTAAATCATTCCAATTATTTATATTATTCCCGCCCACGAATTTTTAAGATATCTACCTCTTCTTCCCCTCTGAACTTCATTTATCCAATTTCTCCAATTATTAAAAGCACTTTTTTGTAAGCAATAAATTTCAAAATTATCAAAAACATAAGGAATATCTTGCCTTGGTGAAGAATTTAAATTTTACCTTATTTTTTCTAAATTTTGTCTTATCATTTTGTCTTATCCAATCTTCCAGATTCCCGCTTGGTATGAAACCCAAACCAAAACAATCATTTGTTACATCCTTTTCATTTTCTTTTATTTTTTCAATCTTTATAGAACCAAAGCCTCTTCTTGCTCTGCTTCCAAAATCTCCAAGATTAAAAGCAAGCCATAAAGCACAAAAAAATTTTTTAATATCATCTTCATTTGACCCTGGATGGAAAGAGATTTTCATTTCAAAGGTTTGATTTTCTTTTATATATTCTCTTTGAATTTTATCTTTCTGATTTTCTTTGAATCTTTGGTCAAGGGAAAAGCCTAAATAGTTTATTCCTTTGTCTTGCTTAACCCTTCCCGAACTATCGAACTCTTTTGAGAATCTTTGTTTTTGAAGCTTATCAAAATTTTTAATAAAAATTCTTACCAATCCCTGATTTGAAGTTTCACCAGCCCAACCGAAAATTCTTTTTTCATCTTCAAAAGAGCCACCAGCAACTCTAAACCACCATCTCAAAAGTCCATTTATAGATTGAGTTCTTAATTCTGGTTGCTGATTAGCCCCACCCATAAAAAGGTGGATTATAACTTTACAGCTACAAAAAAACGATTTCATTTCCATCTTTTTATTTAAAATTAAAAGTTTTTAGTTTAAATCCTTTATTATTTCAAATATCCTCAGCTAAAATACTTCATTAATATATTATAAAACAAAAATAAACTTTTTCCTTCATAAATGATAATTAAATGATAATAATATTGTCTAAATTTCTCATTTGGTATCCTAAAACTTATTCCTAAAGCATAATTATAAACTAACTTTAGTATCTCCCTTGTCTCCCTTTAATTCAAATTTTATTAATTAGTAAATTTAGAAGGGAAAAAAAACATTTAGGCTAATTTTAAAAAAGTTCAATTTAATCAAAAACTAAAATAAAAGATGGATAAAAGATGGATAAAAATAAGATTTTAAATTTAATAAAACAAAAAGTAGAAGATTTTTCAGAATCTGCTATTATAATAATTCTTAAAAATTCAATGCTTAATATTATACCTATTATTATAGCTGGTAGCTTTTTTTTATTATTCTTTAGCTTCTTTAATATTCAAATTTTTAAAAATTTCTATATTTTAACTATGGGATTAATTAGCTTATTTTTAAGTATA
>Ga0197142_1004086_pt1 | contig 11951 bp, 8 predicted proteins | sample GBS60_MetaG_FD_148614 | JGI IMG/M metagenome (GOLD analysis project Ga0197142, IMG submission 148614) | Sediment microbial communities from Great Boiling Springs, Gerlach, Nevada, United States - GBS 60_MetaG | ecosystem: Environmental > Aquatic > Thermal springs > Hot (42-90C) > Sediment... | reverse complement strand
GATCTTCATTACACACGTCCCACGTGCTACGTTCCTCCGTCCCGACCTTCACCCTTCACCTCAACCCGATTGACCGGATTCGGTACAGGCTGACCGGTCAATGCCGCCACCAGGTTTGTGGCAGCCACCACCGCCATCCTGGTACGGGTGGCGACTGTGGCGCTGCCGATATGCGGCGTCAACACCACGTTGGGCAACGCCAGCAGCGGGTGATCAGCGCCGATTGGCTCGTGCTCGAACACATCGAGACCGGCTGCCCATGGACGACCGCGCTTCAGCGCCTCGATCAGTTCCGCTTCACAGACGACCGGACCGCGTGAAGCGTTGACGAACACCGATGTCGGCTTCATCAGCGCAAATTCGCGCGCACCGAACATCCCGCGCGTCTCCGGCGTCAGCGGAACCAGCACCACCACCACATCCGCAGCACTGAGCAGGTCATCCAGCGCCGGCGCATAGCGAATGGCGGCGCCGGGGATCGCGCCGATCTGCGCTTCCAGCGAGGGTGATGGACGCCGGTTGTGGTACAGGATCGGCATACCGAAGCCAACCGCGCGTCGCGCCACGGCGGAACCGATCCGTCCCGCGCCAACGATTCCAAGCGTTGCGCCATGCACGTCCTGCCCGACCATAAACATTGGCGACCAGGTCGTCCATCCGCCGGCAGCGATCAACCGATGACCTTCGACAACCCGCCGCGATGCCGCCAGGATCAGCGCCCACACCAGATCGGCGGTCGTCTCGGTCAGCACATCGGGCGTATTGGTCAACAACACCCCACGCGCCGTCAGCGCTGGCAGATCGACATTGTCGTACCCGACTGCCATATTGGCGACGACCTTCAGGCGCGGGGCGGCAGCGAGCAGTTCAGTATCGACGCGGTCGGTCAGCAGAGTCAGAATGCCATCCACATCCGCCACAGCGCGCAGGAGCGTTTCGCGCGGCACAGGGTTGGCTTCATCGTCCCACAGCGTCGTCTCACAGGCGGCAGACACAATATCAATTGCCGCCTGCGGGAGACGCCGCGTGATATAGGCTCGGGGTTTCATGATTCTCCAGGGGGATCAGCGACACGACTTCCAGGCGGAGCGAGCGCACAGGGGTTGCGCATTTGGGCAATTCGCGCTTTTCCCAGATATGCTTCCAGTACGCGGCATGCTGCCAGTTCGGCTGCATTTCTCGACGCCAGTTGATCGTTGCCGGGAAGCCATACGCGGGATCGTACTCGATCGAGCCGACGCGCACGCGATGGCAGACACAATCCTGCTTTGAAGGAAAGCATTCAGGTCCAGCTTCGAGGCGCGCTCCCAACTCAAACAGCCGGTCTACCGTCAGGAACGAGAGCCACGACGAGTTGCACGTATCGCGCAACACGTACTGTCGGGTTCCATGAACCTCGATCTCCTGCGCACAGGCGCGACCCGCGAATAATGCGCGCACCACGATGCGGTATGAGGTGAGCGATTGTTCTGACCAGACACGTTGCGCCGCCTCGCGGCGCTCGATATATGTCGCCGGGATCGCTCGCACCGCCATCAATCCGAGACTCGCAACCATGAGGACTGGAATCCAGACAAACCGCCATCGACGTGCGCGCACCAACGTCTTCTGCATGACACCTCTCCTGCTACGGACGAACGGAGTAAACACGCGAGGGGTGGGGTATAGTGTACAATAGTTGTAAAGCAACTGTCAATCTGTGAAAAGACGGCGAACACCGCCAGAGGAGACGATGATGTCGGATCCACTTGCTGCTTTCCGTGAAGCCTATCAGGAATGGGAGCGCACCATCCTCCAACCGACGCTGCGACGTGCTCCTGAACGCGACGCCGATTTTACGACCGTGTCGGGTGAGCCGATCAAGCGCCTGTACACCCCGCTCGACCTGGAGGGAACCGACCCGGTGCGCGACATCGGGTTGCCGGGCGCCTATCCGTTCACGCGCGGCATCCATCCCACCGGGTACCGGGGCAAACTCTGGACGATGCGCATGTTTGCCGGCTTTGGCAGCGCCGAGGAAACCAATGCGCGCTTCCGCTATCTGCTCGAACAGGGACAGACCGGGCTTTCGATCGCGTTCGATATGCCGACGCTCTACGGGCGTGATACCGACGATCCGCTGGTGCCCGGCGAGTTCGGCAAGTGTGGCGTGGCAGTCTCCTCGCTTGCCGATATGGAGATACTGCTCGATGGGTTGCCGCTCGATCAGATCAGCACCTCGATGACGATCAACTCACCGGCTGCGATTATCTGGGCGATGTACCTGGTGGTGGCGGAGAAGCGCGGCATTCCCTGGAGCCAGTTGCGCGGCACGCTTCAGAACGATATTCTGAAGGAATACATCGCCCAGAACGAGTATATCTTCCCGCCCGAACCATCGATGCGTCTGGTCGTCGATACGATCGAGTTCTCCACCCGCCATGTGCCACAGTGGAATCCGGTCTCGATCAGCGGCTATCACATCCGTGAAGCGGGCGCAACTGCCGCCCAGGAACTGGCGTTCACCCTCGCCGATGGGCTGGCATACGTCCAGGCGAGTGTCGAACGCGGGTTGCATGTCGATGAATTCGCGCCACGGCTCAGCTTCTTCTTCAACGCGCACAACGATCTGTTCGAAGAAGTGGCGAAATACCGCGCCGCCCGACGCATCTGGGCGCGCACGCTGCGTGAGCGGTTCGGGGCGCAGAATCCGCGCTCCCTCTGGTTGCGCTTCCACGCACAAACGGCAGGATGCTCGCTCACGGCGCAGCAACCGGAGAATAACATCGTTCGCACTGCCATCCAGGCGCTCGCCGCCATCCTCGGCGGGTGTCAGTCGCTCCACACGAATTCGATGGACGAAGCGCTGGCGCTCCCCTCCGAAAAAGCCGTCACCATCGCCCTGCGCACCCAACAGATCATTGCTGAAGAGAGCGGTGTCGCCAATACGGTCGATCCGCTCGGCGGCTCGTACTTTGTCGAAGCGTTGACCAACCGGATGGAAGAGGAATGCCTTGCCTATTTCCGTCGAATCGAGGATCTCGGCGGGGTCATTCCTGCGATTCGGCGCGGCTTCTTCCAATCTGAGATCGCCGATGCCGCCTACCGGTATCAGCGCGAGATCGACTCTGGACGACGCGGCGTGATCGGCGTCAACCGGTATGCGATCAAAACCCCGCTCGAAATCCCGATCCTCGAAATGGATCCGCACGGCGAGGCGCGCCACCTGGAGCGGTTGAACCGCGTGCGCGCCACCCGCGACAACACGCTCGTGAAGCAGCGTCTCGAAGCGCTGCGCGAAGCGGCGCTGGGAACAGAGAACCTGATGCCGCCGATCCTCGACTGTGTGCGCGCATACGCCACGATTGGCGAAATGTGCGACGTGCTGCGCGATGTGTTTGGTGTGTACCGCGAAATGGTTGTGGTGTGAAACGTATATCAGCCGGACATGTTACCTAACGGTGTGGTGAAGGTGCACCGTTAGGTAACATTCTCGTACTGCACCGATTGGTTGCCTGCCAGATCACCTGGTTAAGCAGCCTCACGCCAGGTTGAGCACTGCCATGCGCCAGCGGAATCGGGTTTGCGTCATCGACCATCATCTTCACCAGAACGATGGATCTGCCAGCATCACGGTTGGTTCGCCTGCCTGGTATGCCTGGCTGAACGATGAGCACACCACATCGTTCGTCTATCGCAGCGCACGTGGCGGGTTCACGGCGCGGCGTGAACGTCAGCGCAACGGATGGTACTGGTACGCCTACCGCCGCATTGGCGGCAAACTGTGCAAACGCTACCTTGGTCGCGCTGGCGACCTGACGAACGAGCGCCTGCAACAGGTCGATGCGGCGTTTGCTGCAGGCGCTGGCAACCATGCGCCGCGCCGTGCCACGATCTTCTCCCGTGCGCAATCATTACCGGCGATGAGCCGGTTGCGTGTGCCGCCATCGCGTCCACTGGTGATTGAGCGCCCACGCCTGATTGAACGTCTCGATGCCACGCTCACCGTCGCCCTCACCCTGATCTCCGCACCGGCAGGGTTCGGCAAAACCACGCTGCTAACAACATGGGTGGCGTACCTGCAACAGAGAGCCGTCGCATCCCTGCAATCGCCAGGGATGGACGGAAGCACATCCTGCACGAATCCGCACGACCCGACAGGCGGTTCCGCGCAACCGACGTTCCAGACGTCATGGACTGCACACCCGCCAGCGTCGGCGACCACGTCAATCGCATGGGTGTCGCTCGACCAGATGGACAACGATCCGGTGCATTTCTGGAGCATGGCTGCGCTCGCGCTCAACGCCATACGACCCGATGCCGGGCGCCGCACACAGGCGCTGCTCGAATCGCCGCAACCACCGCCCCATACATTGCTGGCGCACTCACTCCTCGCCGATCTGAACGATTTCTCCGGGCATGTCGTTCTGGTCTTCGACGATTATCACCTGATAACATCGGAAGCGGTGCATGAGTCACTGATAACCTGTATCGATCACCTTCCCGCACACGTTCACCTGGTGATTGCCACCCGTGTCGATCCGCCGCTTCCACTGGCGCGCTGGCGAGTGCGTGGACTTCTGGCAGAGTTGCGCAGCGCAGATCTGCGCTTTACCACCGAAGAGGCGACGGCGTTTCTCCGCTCGACGATGGGGCTGGATCTGCCACTCGATGCGATTCGAACGCTGGAAGAACGAACCGAGGGTTGGGCTGCCGCTCTGCAACTTGCCGCGCTCTCGATCCGTGATCGCGCCGATAGCGAAATGTTCATCCGCCGCTTTGCCGGGAGTCACCGCGCTATCGTCGATTACCTGGCGGAAGAGGTCATCAACCGCCTGCCGGAGCATGTACAAACCTTTCTCCTGTACACCTCGGTGCTTGATCGTATGTCAGCGGAACTGTGCGCCGCGCTCCTTGATCCCTCCAACGGCGTCACCGACTCAAATCCGGCGGCAGCGCAGGCGATGCTCGATTATCTGGAGCGCGCCAATCTGTTTGTTGTACCGCTGGACGAAGAACGCCGCTGGTACCGTTATCACCACCTGTTTGCCGGCATGCTGCGCGATTGGCTGGAACGAACCCAGCCAGCGCTGGTAGCCGACCTGCACCGCCGGGCTGCCAGATGGTACCGTGAAGCGGGGTTTGCAGACGCCGCCATCAGACATCTGGTGCAGGCTGGTGATGCAGACGGCGCAGCGGAAGTCATCGAGGCAAGCGCGAATGAGACCCTCTGGGAGCAGGGTGATGCGCAGACGCTGTTGCGCTGGATCGCTACGCTTCCCGATGAAACCGTACTGTCACGCCCACGTCTGGCGCTTGATCAGGTATGGGCGTTCCTGGCAAGCATTCAGTTCGATGCTGCTGAAGCGCGCGCCAGCGAGATTGAGCATACGTTGATGCGTCATGATGCACACACACAATCGCTCATCGTTGGTGAACTGGCAGCCATGCGTTCCGTTGCGGCGCGGGTGCGCGGCGATGTGCCGCGTGCGCTGGAATATGCCACTCGCGCACTTGACCTCCTTGGGGCGGATGACCGTAGCCTGGCACGCACGCTGGTTGTGATGAATCTGGTGGAAGCTCACCTGATGCACGGCGACCTGATTCAGGCGCAACGGGCAGCTGCTGAACTGCACACAGCGCCACTGAGCCGCAACCTGATCATCGCCCTGATCGGCTTCCTGACGCAGTCCGGGTTGTACCGTGATCAGGGGCGTCTGGCGGAAGCGCGCGCCCTGCTCGATGAGGCGATCCGATTGATCGAGCGCCGCGGCGCTCCAGAGCGCCCGATTGTTGCCATGATCCACCTGGCGCTGGCGGAAATCGCCTACGAGCAAGACGCTCTCGACGAAGCCGAGCAGTATGCACAACTGGCGCTCAAACGCGCGGAACGCTGGTGGAACAACGATATCCTTATCAACAGTCTGGGGCTCCTTTCCGCTATCCAACGGGCATGCGGCAATGAAGCGGCAGCAGTGGAACTCGCCGAACAGGTCGAGCGCCTTACTCTGGAGTATCGCATCGGGTGGATCTCCAACCGTGTGCTGGCGGGACGCGCCGAACGTCTGCTGCGCACCGGTGATCGCCAGGCTGCTGAACGGTGGGCATCGACCTGTGGCTTATCGCTCGAAGACACTCCACCACCTGAACGCTTCTACGAGTACCTGGTGCTGGCGCGCGTCGCACTCGCGCGTGGCGAAGGGCGCGCGTCGCTCCCGCTGATCCGGCAGTTGCTGGAACAGAGCGATCAGGGAGGACATATCACACGCATGATTGATGCGTTGAAACTCCTTGCGCTTGCCCGCCGCCAGATAGGTGACTCTGCTGGCGCACGCCAGGCGTTGCTGCGGGCGCTGCGCCTCGCCGAACCGGGAAAACTGGTGCATACCTTCGTGGACGAAGGTGAGCCGATGAAATGGCTTCTGGCAGACTGCGGGGCTGCGATTGCGCCATTTGTCGCGCAGGGAGATCCGGCAGAACGTCGCCTGCTGATGTTTATCGATCGCCTCATCGGAAGATTCCGCCCGATTGCTGCGCAGACCACAGCGCAGACGACTGAACCGCTGTCTGTGCGTGAACTCCAGGTGTTGCGTCTCATCGCCGCCGGTCATACCGATCAGGAAATTGCCGCTATCCTGGTGATTGCCGTGAGCACGGTACGATCGCACGTCAGGCGCGTGTATGCAAAGATCAACGCGCGCAACCGCACTCAGGCGGTTATTCGCGCCCGCGATCTGGGCATCATTGATTGATGCTTTCCTCATCGTTATTCCCCAGTTCTGAGGACGCACCTCAAATCCGCTGATGGCAGAATACCCCAGAAAGCGTTCATGTGCTAGACAAGACATGAGGTGCCCGTGTGTTCACAATTGATCGCTCGCATCCTTCGTGGAAATACCCGTTTGCAATCATCTGGATCGGTCAGGCTTGCTCGCTCTTCGGCAGCGGCCTGGCAGGATTCGTCATCGTCTGGTGGCTGACTGCCGCCACCGGTTCTGCTACCGTTCTTGCGATGGCAACGCTCGCCACCCTGTTGCCGGGCATTCTGATCGGACCGCTGGCGGGCGTGTTGATCGACCGCTGGGATCGGCGAATGGTGATCATGGTCGCCGATCTGACCGGCGCGTGTGGCGCTGCACTGCTCGCCTGGCTTTTCTGGATCGACGCGCTTGCCATCTGGCATGTGTATCTCATTATGACGCTGCGTTCGCTGGCAGGCGCGTTCCATTGGCCCGCGATGCAGGCATCGATTTCGCTCATGGCGCCCGAACGTCATCTGGCGCGCATTGGCGGGCTGAACCAGATGCTTCAGGGCGCAACCAGTATCGCCGCACCGCCGCTCGGCGCACTGCTGATCGCCGTATGGCCCCTGCATGCCCTGATGTTGATCGATGTCGTCACCGCGCTGATCGCTGTGGTCAGCGTTGGTCTGGTGCGCTTCCCGTGCGTGCCACGCCGCGTTTCCGCTGTCGATGGCAAACAGGAAGGCGTGATGGCGGGGATACTCGTCGGATTGCGCTACATCTGGGGATGGTCGGGGTTGATGATTGTGATGGGCATGGCGGCGGTGATCAATCTGTTGCTGACGCCTGCTTTCTCGCTTCTGCCGATCCTGATCACGAAACACTTCAATGGCGGAGCGCTCCAGTTAGCCTGGATGAACGCTGCCCACGGCGCAGGCATCGTCGCTGGCGGTCTGGTCATCGGTGTGTGGGGCGGCTTCAAACGGCGCATGCACACCGTGATATTCGGAATGATCTGGTTGGGCATCAGTATTCTGGTCATCGGTGTGGCGCCTGCGGCAGCATTCCTGCCCGCCCTCGTCGCGGTCGTCGTGGTCGGCGTCATGTCGCCCGTGGTTAACGCCCCCTTGATGGCAATCGTGCAGGCAACGGTCGATCCGACCATGCAGGGACGGGTCTTTGCCGCACTGGGCAGCGTGTCGATGGCAATGTCGCCGCTGGGACTGCTGATCGCCGGTCCGGTCGCCGATACGTTCGGTGTACAGATCTGGTATGTGCTTGGAGGCGGGGTCTGCCTGCTGATGACGTTGATCGTCGCTGTGGTTCCCGCAGTGCGCGACCTGGAAGATTATCGTGGCGATCTGCCTGGGGTCTCATCTATTGCCAGATCGTGAGGAGGAAACAACGCTGATCCGCTGCCTCGCTGCGTCGTCTCAGTTTCCTGTCAGCCTGTACCGCCGCTGGTACGTGCTATAATCGAAGAGCATGAGACAGGAGGCGGTATGTCGCGTTGGAGCGCCCTGGGCAATCTGTGGGCAACGATCCGTGAAATCGATGCTGGCGCAATTCGCGCAGAAGCGGAACAACCACTCCACATCGTCGCTGTCGGACACGATCCGGCGCTGGCGGCTATCGACACACTGGCGCACCAGGGGCACAACCGCTACCCGCTCTTGTCCAGGTCGCTCACGCTGCTCTCATTGCGCGACGCAGCCCGGCAAACCGATCTCCTGCGCTCCGCAGATATGCTCATCCTCGCGGTCGATAGCCGCATCGGGTTGACCGGATCGGACGCGATGGCGCTGACGCAGATCGATCGCCTTCCGCGCCCGGCTGTTCTGATGCTGCTCTTCGGTGAGCGCCTGGCAGCCGCCAGCGCACCGTTGCCCCCATCCGCCGCTGCGCGAGCGGTCGTTATCCCAGACCCGGATCACAACAGCGCGGTACGCCGTTTCGCCGAGGGGTTCTATGAGCATCTTCCGGCAACGCAGCATCTGGCTGCGGCACGCTGCTTCCCTGGCGTGCGCGCCGTGTATGCGCGCCGCCTGATCGACTCCACATCGATGACAAATGCTGCCTATGCACTGGCTTCCAGCCTGCCGGAGCAGATCCCGATCCTCGGCATCCCCTTCGCCGTGGCGGATATTCTGGTGCTCACCAAAAATCAGGCGATCATGGTCTATCGCCTGGCGCTGGCGTATGGCGCCCCGCCCGACTTTCGTCAGCGCATTGCGGAGGTGATGCCGGTTGTTGGCGGGGCATTCGTCTGGCGCGAACTTGCCCGCACCCTGGTCGGTCTGGCGCCGGTCTGGGGTGTGGTTCCCAAAGTCGGCATTGCCTACGCTGGCACCTACGCGACAGGGATGGCGGCCTGGCGCTGGTACGAAACAGGAGAACTGATCCCACGCGAGGAACTGGTACGGATCGTGGGTGAAGCGCAAACAATCGGCATGGCAAAGGCGCGTGAATTGATCGAACAGGCGCGGGCGACCGGAGAAGCAACCGGTGCTACAGCGAAAGAAATGGCAGGCCGGGTGGCAGACCACGTCGGTCATCTGGTCGAACAGGCGCGTCAGCGCGGGCATCATGCGCTGCGACGCGTGCGCCATCGCCTGCCGTTGCGTCGTCCTTCTGCGTCCTCGAACGACTCAGAATGACTGCCAGAGGAGCAATGAATGTGGAACGTTTCGTCATCGAAGGCGGTCACCGTCTCAGTGGAAGCATTAAGCCATCCGGCAACAAGAACGCAGCGTTGCCCCTGCTGGCTGCAACGCTGCTGACCAACCACGAGGTTGTGTTGCACAACATTCCGCAGATCGGCGATGTTGCAGCAATGATCGGGCTGCTGGAACGTCTCGGTGCGCGGGTTGAACGCCGTGGTTCGCACAGCTGGTCGATCTGCGCCGCCGATGTTGGATCGGCAGAACCGGATCCTGCGCTGGCGCGCAAGATTCGCGCCTCGGTGCTGCTCGCCGGTCCGCTGCTGGCGCGGCGCGGGTTCGCCGCCATCCCCCGACCTGGCGGCGACATGATCGGACGTCGGCGCCTCGATACGCACCTCAACGCCTTGCGCGATCTCGGCGCCTCTATTGAAGTCACTCCGACTGCCTACCTGCTGCATGCCGAACGACTGCGTGGCGCCGACCTGTTTCTCGACGAAATGAGCGTTACCGGCACCGAGCAGGCAATCATGGCGGCTGTGCTCGCCGAAGGGGACACCGTGATCAGCAATGCCGCTTCCGAGCCGCACGTGCAGGACCTCTGCCACTTCCTCAATCTGTTGGGAGCGCGCATCGAAGGGATCGGCACCAACCGCCTCTTCATCCAGGGTGTTTCGTCTCTGCGAGGCGGCGAGTATACGATCGGACCGGACTTCATGGAAGTGGCATCGTTCATCGGGCTGGCGGCAGTGACCCGCAGTTCCCTGCGGATCGTCGGTGCACGCCCCTCCGAGCACCGTATGACGCGGATTGCGTTTGGTCGGCTGGGTGTTTCCTGGCGCGACGAAGGCGACGACATCGTTGTGCCAGCGGATCAGGAGTTGTGCATTCGCGATGATGTGCACAATGCCATTCCGAAGATCGATTCCTCACCCTGGCCCGGGTTCAACCCGGACCTGATCAGCATCGCTATCGTGGTTGCCACGCAGGCGCGCGGTACGATCCTGATCTGGGAAAAAATGTTCGAGAGCCGGTTGTTCTTTGTGGATCGATTGATCAGCATGGGAGCGCGAATTGTCCTGTGCGATCCGCACCGCGTCGTGGTTGTCGGTCCGAGCCAGTTGTACGGCGAACCGGATGGATTGCCAAGCCCCGACATTCGTGCTGGCATGGCGATGTTGCTGGCGGCGTTGTGTGCTCAGGGGCGCAGCGTTATTTACAATATCGGTCAGATCGACCGCGGCTATGAGCGGATCGATGAGCGTCTGCGCACCCTTGGAGCGCATATCGAGCGTGTGCGGTAGTGTGTGGTGTGAGTCTACGGCGAAGGGTTTCGGGCGGGCAACCGCATTGCCCTCACCCGCCCCGAGCGCCACGCGACGGCGAGCATCAATGACGCAGGCGGTAGATAACGAGTGGTTGCGATCCGCTCATATCGCGCAGTACAATGTCAATATCGGCGTGATCCACCATTCCGCGACTCAACGGATCAAAATTGCGCTCGCCCTCAATATAGTAGTAGTAGACAATCCCATTCAGCCGGAGACCGCCGGTGTTGCTGGCGCGCACGAAGACGCCTGGCGCCGCTTCAACGAGCGGATCATCGACGGTTCCATCGAGGCGGGTGAGTACCGCAGCGCGGAGTGTCTCCGCTTCCAGCGGGCTGAGCGAGCTGGCCGGTTGATGAGACATCAGCAGGAGTGCAACAAGCAGGGAACCGAACAGCAGCGCATTGACGATGAATAACCCCCAAAAGAAGCGCACACCACGCGCTGGCGCCGACGCCGCAGACGCATCAGAAACCGTAACCGACGGCGAGTACATCACTGCTCTGCCTCCTCTCATTTCCAGGTGCGCTGTAATCCTGCTATAATCAACGGCGCCATCATCGTATCCGGGCGTCATCAAAAACACGATGGTCACTGCCTGAAACATCGCTGAGAATGTTCTCATTCATACCGTATATACTGAAATATCGATACCTGACAGCGGCAACGGTGGTAATCGGCATTGTGGAGGGGGTACTGATCGCGCGGTTCGTCCTGCGGCTCTTCGCCGCACGTCCGGACAACCCGGTGGTTCAGGCGGTGTACGGTATCACGCAACCGTTGATTGCGCCGCTGCGCGTGCTCGATGCGGGGCAACCGCAGTACGGCGCATCGCTCGAATTTGCGACACTCACGCTGCTGCTCGTGTTACCGCTCATCACTGCGCTTATGTGGAGATTGACCCAGAAGAATCCGTCAGATTCTTAGTTCTCCGTTCCTGGTTCTGGTTCTCAGTTCTCAGTTCTCGGTTTTCGGTTCTCGGTTCTTGGTTCTTGGTTCCTGGTTCCTGGTTCCTGGTTCTTGGTTCTTAGAGCCTATCCGAATAACCCGGCGGCACGCACGGCGATCACGCCACAGGCGAAAAGGTTACAGTTTTTCGGATAGGCTCTCAGTACACCGGGTCGCATGACTGTTTCGAGTGTCGGAATGACGAACCTTGTGCGACAGGGTGTTTCCGCTCGCCGCCTGGCGACTGAAGTCGCGGCTGGCAGGCGGGAAGCCCGCCTGCGCGGGCGTGAGGG
>Ga0197142_1004084_pt1 | contig 11953 bp, 9 predicted proteins | sample GBS60_MetaG_FD_148614 | JGI IMG/M metagenome (GOLD analysis project Ga0197142, IMG submission 148614) | Sediment microbial communities from Great Boiling Springs, Gerlach, Nevada, United States - GBS 60_MetaG | ecosystem: Environmental > Aquatic > Thermal springs > Hot (42-90C) > Sediment... | reverse complement strand
CATGGCGCTCCGAAACGGCTTCGAGCCGCGCTACCGCCACGGCGCCGGAACGCAAGACTTCTGGCTGTGGTACTTCAAGCGCAGCCGCGCGCGGCAACTGGCGATCTACTATGCGCGGAAGGCCCGGCAGAGGCTCGGCGCCCGGTGGCGCCGCCTGCGCGCCAGTCTGGCTAGCGGACGAGAAACGGCCAGTGCGGCTCCAGGTGAAAGCCGAAACGGGTGACCGCCAGGTAGACCGCGGCCGCGGCCACCAGCGCCAGGCCGCCTGAGGTCATCCAGACAACCTTCCACGGGAAGCGGCGCCGGGCGCGGCGCAGCTCGAGCAGGTAGCCCGCAAAGATGCCCACGAAATAGAGCAGGCACATCGGCACGGAGAACAGCATCAGGTTGACCACGTCGGGCGTCGGCGTCACCAGCGCCGCCAGAATGACGATGATCAGCACGGCATAGCGGGCGTTGCGGAGCAGGAAACCCGGGGTGGTGATTCGCAGCAGGGTGAGAAAGAAGATGAGCACCGGAAGCTGAAAGACCAGCCCGATGCCCAGCGTCACGTTGACGAACAGATCGAAGTACTCGGTGATGGAGACCACCGGGGCGATGTTGATGTTGCGCCCGATGCCGAGCAGGAACGTCAGGCCGAAGCGGAAGGCCACGAAGTAGGCAAACAGCCCGCCCAGGATGAACAGTCCGGCCGAGAAGATGACGAACGGGGCGGCCCAGCGCCGCTCGCGCCGGTAGAGGCCGGGAGCGATGAAGGCCCACACCTGGTAGAGGACCCAGGGAGAGGCCAGAAAGATCGCCGTCAGGATCGGCAGCTTCACCCAGACGGTGGTAAAGGCCTCCATCGGTTTGATCTGCGCGAGCTTGGTGTTCTCATAACCCAACTGGGTGAGCGCCTCCACCGCCGGTTCGCTGATGATCTTCCAGAGCTCGTTGGCGAAGATGATGCTGAACAGGAAGGCGATGCCGACGCCGGCCAGGGCTTTGAGGATGCGGGAGCGCAGCTCTTCGAGATGCTCCAGGAAGGACATGCGGAGCATCTCCTCCTCTTCGTCCTCTTCTTCACTGCCGTCGTCCTCGCGGTCGCGGTTCGCAGCCGCGGGCGGCGAGGGCGGCTCAGGCGGCGGCGCAGCCGGTGCGCCGGGGGCGGGAATCGTCACCGCCTCCTCCTCGGCGACCGATGCCGCCACGCCGGCGCCGTCCGGTTGATCCGGCAATGGATCCTGAGGAGGCACCGACCCGTCGCCCGCGATCTCCGAAGCGACTGACCTGCTCTGGTTTTGCTCTTCCGAAATCATCTCCGATCCCAGGCCGGTGGCGGCCGGCCCCGACAGGGCCGGGCGCCTGCGCTGCGGCGAAACCGGTCTAGCTCGTCACAGCTTTGCTGTCCGAGGGCGGCGGAGCCGAGCCGGCCTCAGCCGCTTCGATCTGCCCCGTCGCCTCGGTCGGTTCGGCGTCCTGAGTTGCGGATGCGCTTGCAGTGGACGGTTGGCCAGCGGACGTCTCAGCGGAGCCCGGAGAGCCGGCAGCCTGGGTGGACGAGCCGCTATAGGAGCCGCCGTAGGAGTCGTAGTTGTAGCCGTAGTCGTAATCGTAGCCGTCGTAGCCGTAGCTGTAGGTCGAGCTGATTTCCTGGCTCACCTCGCGGGTCGTTTCCCTCAGCTCCTGGCTTTCGCGCTCGATGGCGGCCATCTCCCGGCTCCAGGTGGCCTTCAGCTCGGCCGAGGCGCGGCGGAATTCGCTCATCGCCTTGCCGAAGGTCTTGCCCAGTTCCGGCAATTTCTTCGGCCCGAAGATGAGCAGGGCCAGGATGAAGATGAAGATCGTCTCCTGCCACCCCAGCGGACCCATCGACCAAATCCTCCTTGCTCTCGGACACCTTCATGATAGCGAGGGCGCTCGAAAGGGTCAACTGAGGCGGCGTTGCCGCAAGGGGGCCTGGAGGCGAGTCCCGGGTCCGGGTCCGGGGGTCGAAGATAGATTCATGATGCAAAAAAGTTTGCGCGACGTGCGCCGGTTCCGTACCATAGGATTCGGAAAGCACGATGGGGAACACGCGCCTGGCTCCGGCGCGGCTCAACCGCGCCCTGGTTTTGCGCCTGCTGCGGCGCCACCGGCGGCTGTCCCGGGTGGAGATCGCACGACGATCGGGGCTCTCCGAAGCCTCGGTGTCGCGGATCGTGGTGGAGCTCGCCGAACGACATCTGATCAGCGAAGAAGGACCCGCCCGCTCCACCGGCGGCCGGCCGGCGGTGCGCCTGGAGCTGGATGACACGCATTTCCGTTCCATCGGCGTGGACATTCACGACTGGGAGACGCGTCTGGCGGCGGGCACGCTGCGCGGGCGGCTGATCGAGGCCTCCCACTTCCGAACCCCGGCCGAACCGTACCAAGTGCTCGAAGCCATCGCCGAGCGTGTCGCCCGCCTCCGGCGTCGCCTCAAGGACAGCCGCCTGGAGGGGGTCGGCGTCTCGGTCCGCGGCCTGGTCAACAGCCGGGAAGGCGTGGTGGAGCGGGGCAACGATCCGGCCTGGACGAAGATCCCGGTGCGCGAGTTCCTCGAGGAGCGGCTCAAGCTGCCGGTCTTCGTCGAAAACAACGTACGGGCGGCGGCCTTCGCCGAGTATCACTACGGCAACCCGGACGTCATGGATGCCCATTGCCTGCTGCTCGTGAAGGTGGACGAGGGCATCGGCGTGAGCATGGTGGTCGAGGGCGAGCTGTACTACGGCCAGCACATGGCGGCGGGCGAGTTCGGCCAGATGGTGATCGCCGACGTCGGCAGCTCGGCGCGGCACGACCGCCCGGGGTGCCTGGAGAAGCTGGCCTCCGACACCGCCACCTGCGAACGCTATCGGCAGCTGGGCGGGGCGCGAAGGTGCCCGGTTACCGGCGACGTCACGGCGGGGGTCCGCCGCATCTGTCACCTGGCGCTGGCCGGTGACCGGGCGGCGGCGAAAGCGCTCCAGGAGACGGCGCGGTACCTCGGGATCGGCATCGCCAACATCGTCTGGGGCCTCGATCCGGACGCGGTGATCCTCGACGGCGCGATCACCGAAGCCTGGTCGCTCGTGGCGCCCATCATCGCCGATCAGTTCCCCGACGGCAGCGAGTTCTTGAACTTTCGGAACCTGATCCTGCGGCCCTCGGCGCTTGAAGGCCAGGCTTCGATCCGGGGCGCAGCGGCCCTGCCCTTTCAGGCGCTGTTCACGGCGGCCGAGCACGCGCGCCTCGGCCAGGCGGCCGCCTGAGGCCGGCTTCAGCCCACCGCTCAGCCGGCGCCGACCTCATGGACCAAGTCCTCGAGCGGCCGGCGGGACGTCTCACCCGGCTGCTCGGCCGGGTATCCGATGGGCAACATGGCGACGGGCCGGTGCGCCTCCGGAGCGCCGATGGCGCCCCGCACGGCCTCTTCATCGAAGGCCCCCACCCAGACGGTGCCCAGGCCCAGCGCCGTCGCCGCCAGCATGGCGAACGTGCAGGCGACCGAGGCATCCTGGAGCGCGTAGAGCTCGGCGCCCCGACGGCCGTAGCGTTCCGCCGAGCGGCGCCCGTGAGCGCAGAAGACGAGCACGACGGGCGCCTGCGCCAGGAAGAACTGATCCAAGGCGGCCCGCGCCAGCCGGCACCGCACCGCCGCGTCCCGCACCAGGTAGATCTCGTACGCTTGCAGGTTGCCGGCCGAGGGCGCCCGGTTAGCGGCCTCCAGGATCGCGTGCAGCTTTTCCGGCTCCACCGGAGCAGGCGAATAGGCGCGCACGGAGCGCCTCACCGCAATCAGGTCGAAGAAATTCACGGGCTCGTTGCCTCCTTGAGGGTCCTCAGACCGCCTAACGCGGGCGGCCCACCGGAAACAGATACAGCGGAGCCTCGTCGCTCTCAAGCTGGGCCACCCGCTTCAGTTCGCCGTCGCGGAAGGCGCCGATCGGCACGCTGCCCAGGCCGAGCGCCACCGCCTGAAGGCAGATGTTCTGTCCGGCATGGCCCGCCTCCATGTGCATGTAGCGCTCGGCGCGGTCTCCGTAGCGCTTTGCCGTCCGCGCGACGACGCCGGCGATGAGGATTGTCGCCGGCGCCTCCGCCACGGATTCCTGTCCGAGGGCGGCGCCGGCGAGCGAGCGGCGAGGATCTCCGCTCATGCGGCGCATCAGGGCGTGGCGCTCCGGCCGGTACTTGTAAAGGCCCGCCTCGAGCCCTTCCACCCGGCCCGCGGCCAGGTAGACCTCGAGCGGGTAGAGGGCGCCGGCGGAGGGCGCGGTGCGGAGACGGTTGCCGCCGGTGATGCCCTGCGCCGCCCAGAGAAGTTGACTCACCTCTGCCAGGCCGAGCGGCGCGTCACGGAAAGCCCGCACGGAGCGGCGCGTCGCAAGACAGCGTTCCAGAGAGATCTTTCCGTCACGTTGCGGGGCGGGCAGGCGGATCTCGGTCTGCTCCGCAGCCGCCGCCGCACAGGCCGGATCCAGGCCGGCCACTCCAAGCCAAACCACGGCTTCCAGCCACCACATCGTCCACACCATCCCCTCTTAAGCCCGGCTCGCCCCGGGCTTTCACTGTTCGTACGGAATCCATACCTGCATGGGCGTCGGCCCGCGATTGTGGAACGTGTAATAGGGGATCAATACAAGCTCCACTTTGCGCGTACGACGCACGGCGGCCTCTTCAAGCGGCTGGTACAAAGGCAGCGAGGAAAGCGGCCGTTCCGGAGCGAGGCCCGGATGGCGAAGCACGGTCACGCCGCCCAGAAACTCCGGCCGGTGCTCGACGGCGAAGCCCTTGGAGGGCAGCGCCAGGGCGACGTCAAACAGCGAGTCGATCCCTTTCTGGTCGAGGCCCTCCATGGCGTAAACGAGCGGCCCGCGCTGGACGGCGACGCGCCGACTGTTTTCGCGCACCAGCGGGTTGGAAGCGATCAGGCGCGGCGTCATGTCGAGCTCAACCAGCACGCGGTCGCCCGGGCTCCACCGGCGGCGGATGGCGAAGTAGGTTCCCGGCTGCGGCTTGCCCGCGGCCGTTTGCCCGTTGATGCGCACCTCGGCTGAGCGCGTCCGGCCCGGGATGCGCAGGAAGAGGGTGAAGGTATGAGCGGCGCCCGGCTCCACCAGGATCTCGACGGTTCCTTCCCAGGGATAGCGAGTTTTCTGCGTGAGCTTGAGCGGCGTTCCGTCCTGAAGCCGCCAGTCCAGAACGTTATTGTCGTAGAGGTGCACGTACAGCCCCTCGGGCGAGGTGCTGTAGAAGTAGCCCGGCAGCGAAGCGAGCACCCGTTGGAGATTGGGCGGACAGCACGTGGTGCTGTACCAGGGATTGCGTATGTTGTCGTCGGGATTGCCGGTGAGCTCGAGCGGGTTGCGGTAACAGTAGAGCGTCCCCTCGAGCGACATCCCCGAGTTGACGCCGTTATAGAGGGCGCGCTCCATCACGTCGGCAAACCGCGCTTCGCCGGTGGCCGCCAGCAGGCGCGCATTCCAGAACAGGTTGCCGATGGCGGCGCAGCTTTCCGTATAGGCCAAAGCGTTCGGCAGCTCATAGGGCTCGCCGAAGGCCTCCCCTTGGGCGCGCGAGCCGACGCCGCCGGTGATGTACATCTTCGAGGAGATCAGATCGCGCCACAGCCGTTCGAGCGTCTTCCAATAGGCGGCGTCGCCCGTCTCCATGTAGTAGTCGGCGGCGCCCGAGCAGGCGTACATGGCGCGCACGGCATGGCCCTCGAGCTTCGTCCGCTCGACGAAAGGCTTGCCGCTGAACAGATAGACGTAGTCGCGCGGCGTGAGCTTGAGGCGCTCGCCGTCGCCCCGGAGCAGATAGCCGGCCAGCTCCAGGTGCCGCCGGTCGCCGGTGGTGCGGTAGAGCTCGACGAGCGCCAGCTCGAGCTCGGGATGGCCGGCAAGCAGCGGTTGCTTGCCCGGGCCGCCGATCTCGATCAGATACTCGACAAACCGGAGGCCCCCGTCCAGCAACCGGCGGTTGCCCGTGGCGCGCCAGTAGGCGATGGCGGCCTGAAGCAGGTGGCCGAGACAGTAGAGCTCGTGGCCCCGCTGCTGTTCCTGAAAGCGCAGCGCCTTGCGCTCCTCGACGTAATACGTATTCAGATAGCCGCTCGGCTCCTGCGCCGCCAGGATCTCGTCGGCAAGCCGGTCAAACTGGGCCCGCAACTCGGGCCGATCCTCCGACTGGAGAACGAAGGCGGCCGCTTCCATCCACTTGTACAGGTCCGAGTCGGTGAACAAGGGGCCGCGCCTCGGGACCTGCTTCCGGCCCGAAAGGCGCCGGAAGTTGTCCACGATGCCGTTCTCCTCGAGCAGCTCAAGCAGCGTGGGCAGGCTCCGCTCGACGTTCACCTTCCGCCGCGCGTGCCAGAAACCGTCCGTGATGCGGACGGCGCGGACAGGGACGCTGCGAAACTTGGCATGGGGCGAGCGGTCCAGGTGGAGTACGCCCTGGTAGCGCCAGTCTTCGGAGGCCGCCTGCCCGCCGGCGAGCAAGGGAACGAACAGGATGACAAAAGAACCGGAAACTCGCACCATCTTCCAAAGTGTATCTCCGCCGGCGAGGGCCAGCCGACGGGCTCGCGGCTATCGACTGTCGAACCGAGCGAAAGGCTAATCCCGCCAGTGCAGGATGACCTTGCCTGCCTGGCCCGAAAGCATCACCTCGAAGGCCTTCTCGTAGTCGGTGTAGTGGAAGCGGTGGGTGATGACGCCGCTGATGTCCAGCCCGCCCTGGATCATCACCGTCATCTTGTACCAGGTTTCGTACATCTCGCGGCCGTAGATGCCTTTGATGGTGAGCATGTTGAAGATGACGGTGTGCCAGTTGATGGCGATGTCGTTTTCGGGAATGCCCAGCAGCGCGATCCGACCGCCGTGGGCCATGTTGGCGATCATGTCCCGGAAGGCCGAGGGATTGCCCGACATCTCCAGGCCGACGTCGAAGCCCTCCTTCATGCCGAGCTCCTTTTGCACCTCGGCGATCGATTCCGTGCGGACGTCGAGCGCGCGGGTGACATTCATGCGGCGCGCCAGCTCCAATCGGTACGGGTTGACGTCGGTGATGACGACGAAGCGCGCCCCGGCATGGCGCACCACCGCCGCGGCCATCAGGCCGATCGGCCCGGCGCCGGTGATCAGCACGTCCTCGCCCAGCACCGGAAACGACAGCGCGCTGTGAACGGCGTTGCCGAACGGGTCGAAGATCGCGGCGATGTCCATGGGCACGGCCGGATCGTGGTGCCAGATGTTGGTCATCGGCAGGGCGATGTACTCGGCGAAGGCGCCGGTGCGGTTGACGCCGATGCCGAGCGTGTTGGCGCAAAGGTGGCGCCGGCCGGCCAGGCAGTTCCGGCAGCGGCCGCACACCAGGTGCCCCTCGCCGCTGACGATATCGCCGACGTAGAAATCCGAGACGTTGGAGCCGACGGCGACGATCTCGCCTACGAACTCATGCCCGATGACCATGGGCACGGGGATGGTCTTGCGCGCCCATTCGTCCCACTTCCAGATGTGCAGATCGGTGCCGCAGATCGAGGTGCGGTCGACGCGAATCAGAACATCGTTGATGCCGATGGTGGGCTCGGGCACCTCCTCCAGCCACAGGCCCGGTTCCGCTTTGCTCTTCACCAGGGCTTTCATAACGGTAAGTTCCCATCGTAGCCCGGACCGCTCTTCCGGTGCGGTTCCGGTTCCCTTACAGGAGGCTGATCGGATCGACGTCGATGACGAGGGCCGTCGGGCTCCAGTCCTGGCGGCGCGCCCAATCCCGCAGCTCCGCCAGTGCCTCGCCGAGCACTTTGCGGCTGGCCGCCTTGATCAGCGTCTGGTAGCGGAATTCGCGCTTCAGACGGGGCACCGGCGCCTCCGCGGGCCCGAGCACCTTGATCTCGGGCGGCGCCGGATTCAGACGCGCCGCCAGCTCGGCGGCCATCTTCCAGGCCCTGGCTTGATCCGGGCAACGCACGAGCACGTTGGCCAGGGCGCTGAAAGGCGGATAGCGCATGGCGCGCCGGAACTCGAGCTCTTTGCGATAAAAGCCCTCGTAGTCCTGCGCGGCGGCAAAACGGATGGCGTAGTGGTCGGGATTGATGGTCTGAATGAGAACCTCCCCCGGCCGGTCGCCCCGGCCGGCCCGGCCGGCGGCCTGCGCCAGCAGTTGGAAGGTGCGTTCGGCGGCGCGGAAGTCGGGCAGGCCGAGACCGACGTCGGCCGAAACGACGCCCACCAGGGTGACGTTGGGAATGTCGTGGCCCTTGGCGATCATCTGCGTGCCCACCAGCACGTCGTAGGCGTGCGCGCGAAACTCGTACAGAATCGACTCATAGTGGCGTTTGCTGGTGACGGTGTCGCGATCCATGCGCGCCACGCGGGCGGCGGGGAAGTGCCGCCGCATCTCCTCCTCGATTCGTTCGGATCCCAGGCCGAGAAAGTAGAGGTGCTCGGAGTCGCAACGAGGGCAGCGCTCGGGCACAGGCTCGGCGTAGCCGCAATAGTGGCACAGCATGCGCCGGTCGCGCCGGTGATAGGTGAGCGTGACGGCGCAGTCGCGACACTCAATCCGTTCGCCGCAGGCACGGCAGGCGGCGAAGGCGGAAAAGCCCCGGCGGTTGATCAGGAGCATGATCTGCTCGCCGGCGGCCAGGCGCGCGCCGATGGCCTCGAGCAACCGGCGCGAGAAGGTGGCCTGGCGCCGGGTCTCGAGAAACTCCTGGCGCATGTCGATCAGCTCGACCGAGGCCAGCGGGCGCTTCTCGATGCGCTCGGGGAGCTCAAGAAGCCGGTAGCGCCCGCGTTCGGCGTTGTAGCGGCTCTCCAGGCTGGGGGTGGCCGAACCCAACACGACACAGGCGTTGAGCCGCTGCGCCCGCACCAGGGCCACGTCGCGCCCGTTGTAGCGCGGCGTCTCCTCCTGCTTGTAGCTGGAGTCGTGCTCCTCGTCGACGACGATCAGGCCGAGGTTGCGCACCGGCGCAAAAACGGCCGAGCGCGTGCCGATCACGACGTCGGCCTCGCCGGAACGAATCCGACGCCATTGTTCGGCGCGCTCCCGCTCGCCGAAGGCGGAGTGCAGGATCGCCACCCGGTCGCCGAAGCGCTGGTGAAACTGCCCGGCCACGGCGGGCGTGAGCGCGATCTCGGGCACCAGCAGCAGGGCGCCCCGCCCGCCGGCTCGCGCCGTTTCGATCGCTCGCAGATAGACTTCGGTCTTACCCGAGCCGGTGACGCCGTAGAGCAGAAAGCGCGAAAAGCCGCCGGCGCCGAGCGCCTGCTCGATGGCGCCGAGCGCCCGCTGTTGCGCATCGTTGAGGGTGTGAGGAGGCGGGACCGGAGCCTGGCGGACCATCGGGGGCTGGGTCCGGAGCCGGAGCAGACCCCGGCGGACGAGCGCCCGCCCCGCCCGGGCAGCGCCGCGGAGGCGTCCGTCGAGCTCGGCGAGGTTGTGCGGACCCGGATGCAACTCGAGATAGGCGAGCAGCTCCCGCTCCGCCCGGCTTAATTTCTGCTCCTCGGGCCGGCCGGCGAACTCGACGCGAAGGCGCGCCGCCGGGGCCCGTAGCGGATCCCGCTCCGCCTGCACCTGCTCGGCTTGGATGAGGCCTTTCCGGAGCAAGCCCCGCAGGGCTTGGGCGGCCCCGGGCACCTTCTCCTTCAGCCACGTCTCGCTGAGCGGCCGCCGCTCGAGCAGGCGGAGAATTTCTACGGTGGCCTCGCCGCCCGGCTCTCCAAAGAGCATTTGGCGCGCCACGTCGCGGCCGGCGTCGGTCAGAGAGTAGACCTTGCTCCGGCGGAGCTCGCCGGCCAGCGGCGCCATGGCGCGCAACACCTGGCCGAGCGGTGCGGCATAGTAATCCGCAACCCAACGGGCGAGCGCCAGCAACTCTTCGTCAAAGACCGGCTCCTCATCGAGCAGCTTGCCCGCCAGACGCACTTCGACCTCCGGCGGCACATCGTGGCAGGCCAGCACCACCCCGGCCAGCGCCCGGCGACCGAACGGCACCAGAAGCCGGCAGCCGGGCCGGACGCGGCGGCGGAGCGTCAGGGGGAGGCGGTAGGTAAAGGCGTGGTCGACGGGCACAGGGAGGGCGACATCGCAAAATTCGGGCGCTTTTTCGGGCGGCTGCGTAACACTGTCGCCTGAGGCGCCGTCTTGAGTTGCGAACAAGGAGACCGTATGTTTCAAGCTATCGCAATCGCCGCCCTCGCCGTTTGCCTGACGGCGCCGGCCGCCCTGGCCGCGCCGATCGACGGCAAGTGGCTGGCCAGCATGACGGTAACGGGTCCGGCCGGCTTAGAGCGCACGGTTGAAATTGCGTTGGATCTTAAAAGCGAGGGCGACAAGCTGACCGGGACGGTCACCATGACCGGTCCCCGAGGCGAGCGCACCTACGAGATCATGGACGGCAAGCTCGAGGGCAACCGGTTCTCCTTCGCCACCATGCAGCGCTGGCGCGAAGGGGCTCAGGTAAAGATGCTCTGGACGGGTTCCCTCGAGGGAGACGAGCTCCGGGGCGAGCAGCGCCGGGAAGGCGGCCAGCGCAGCTTTCCCTTCACTGCCAAACGCCGGTAGGAGGGCCGGAGCGCCGAGCCGTCAGCCGAGGCCGGCGATAAGGCCGTAAAGCGGCCGGAGGGAGGGATACAGCGCCTTGTAGACCTCGTAGCCCCGGGCGTAAATCTGCATCTCGTGCGAGCGGGGCGCCACGGCGTCCACCTCGCGGATGACGGCCCGGCAGACTTCGGGCACCGAGGAATAGGCACCGGTGCCGACCATCGCCAACAGGGCGGCGCCGTAGGCGGAGCCCTCTTGCGTCTCCAGCGTGGTGACCCGCTTGCCGAAGACGTCGGCCAGGATCTGCCGCCAGAAGGGGCTTTGACCGCCGCCGCCCGAGGCGCGGACGGAGTCGACCGATACGCCCATACCTTCGATAATCTCCAGACAGTCTTTCTGGCTGTACGAGACGCCCTCGATCAGGGCCCGAATCAGATCGGCGCGCCTGTGTTTGGCGGTGAGGCCGATCCAGCCGCCGCGGGCGCTCGAATCCAGATGCGGCGTGCGTTCCCCCATCAGGTACGGCAGCCAGAACAGGCCCTGCGCGCCGGGGGCGGCCTGCGCGGCCTCGGCCGTGAGTGCGTCGTAGCTGGCACCGGGCGCGAGCTGGTTGCGGAACCATTGCAGGCTCAAGCCGGCGCCCTGGGTGACGCCCATGACGTGCCACTTGCCTTTGACGGCGTGGCAGAAGGTATGCACGCGACCCTGCGGATCGTACGTGGCCCGCTCCAGGTGGGCGAAGACGACGCCCGAGGTGCCGAGCGTGCAGGAGACGACGCCCTCCTCGACGATGCCGTTGCCGACCGCGCTGGCCGCCTGGTCGCCGGCGCCGCCCACCACCGGGGTGCCCGGCTCGAGCCCCGTCAGCGCGGCGGCGCTTTCGGTGACCGTGCCCGTAATCTCGCTCGATTCGACCACGTGGGGCAAAATCGCCGCGTCGAGCTTCAGGCGGCTGACCATGGCGGTGGACCAGCGCCGCGTGATGACGTCAAACAGAGCGGTGCCCGAGGCGTCGGAGACGTCGCTTGCGAACTCACCGGTGAGCCGGTAGCGGATGTAGTCCTTGGGCAGGAGGATCTTTCGCAGGCGCGCATAGGAGGCCGGATCGTTGTCGCGCACCCACAGCAGCTTGGGCAGCGTGAAACCGGTCAGCACGGGGTTGGCGATGTAGGCCATCACGTTGTCCTTGCCCACCGTGCGGTTGATCCAATCCACCTGGGGCTGGCTGCGCTGGTCGCACCAGATCAGGGCGGGCCGGATCACCTGGCCGGCTTCGTCGAGCATCACCAGCCCGTGCATCTGGCCGGTCAGGCCCACGCCGCGGACCTGCTTGCCGGTTGCGCCCGCCAGCTCCAGCACGCCGCGAATGGCCGCCTGCGCCGCCTCCCACCAGTTCTCGGGCCGCTGCTCGGCCCAC
>Ga0197142_1004080_pt1 | contig 11962 bp, 6 predicted proteins | sample GBS60_MetaG_FD_148614 | JGI IMG/M metagenome (GOLD analysis project Ga0197142, IMG submission 148614) | Sediment microbial communities from Great Boiling Springs, Gerlach, Nevada, United States - GBS 60_MetaG | ecosystem: Environmental > Aquatic > Thermal springs > Hot (42-90C) > Sediment... | reverse complement strand
ACGTCTTCTGGCCGGGCTGGGCTTGCTGATGGTGGGCGCCGCGCTGATCGGAACCTGTTCGGAGGGAGCCGGGTTCCTGGGGATCCCGGCGGCCCTGATGGCGATGGGCGGGCTGTGGCTGTGGGATCGCTGGGGAGGGCTGTCACGAGGGATCCGCTGGGGGCTGATCCTCATGGCGGTGGGAGGGATCCTCCTCTTCGCCGGAGCGCTGGCGCCACGCATCGGGGAGGCCCTGGCCCGGCGCGCCGCCACCCCAGGCAGCACCGTCTTCTTCCGTGTCCGCCTGTGGGCCAGCACCCTGGACCTGATCCGCGAGCATCCGCTCTTCGGGGTGGGACCGGACAATTTCCTCTACTGGTATCGGAGCCGCTATATCCGCCCGGATGCCTGGCAGGAGCCGAACCTCTCCCATCCGCATAACGTCTTCCTCGACTTTTGGGCGCGCACGGGGCTGCTGGGGCTGATCGCCGGGCTGGCCTGGCAGGTCCTGTTCTGGCGTCGGGTCGTCCGGGCCGGGATCTCCGGGGATCCCTGGCGCTGGGGGGCCGCCGGGGCGATGGCCGATCTCCTGGGGCACGGCCTAGTGGATCACGGCTTTTTCCTCATCGATCTGGCTCTGGCGTTTATGATCATCTTCGGCACGGGCCTTGGGATCGCCGACGGATCGCCCCCCTCCGAGCGCCCCCGGCCGGTGGGGATCCGCAAGGCGATCGCTTACCCGGAGAGCCCGTAGAACGCCGAGAGCGAAAGGGTCCCTCCCCGCAGCTCCATCCACGCCCAGGGAATGCCCTTCCAGCTTCGCTCGCGATAGGGGACGGAGGAGCCATCGATGCGCACTTCATGGAGGCGCCCGCCCGGGATCTCCAGGGGGAGGGCTATGGTGAGGCGAGCGGGGGCAACGGGGGAGCGGATCTGCAGATGGAGCGCCTGCCTCTCGGGATCCCAGCGCACTTCCTCCATCTCCGTCTGATCGCGGGCCTCCACGAACTCCAGCCAGCGTTGGGCGGACCAGATGGGGATTCCCCATCCGGCAGCTTCGTCCAGGATCCCCTCCAGCCAGCGGGCCTGGGTCTCGGCGGCCTCCCCACCAATGGCGAACGGATCCACATGGGCCTGAAGGGCAATGGCCTCGCCCTGCTCCACACATCGGCGGATGAGGGACCTGGAGATCTCCAGGGCGATGGGAAGCGGAAACTGTGGCGCCTGCGGCCAGGTCCGCCCGATCAGGTGTTCATCAACGAGAGCGGTGAGCTGCTGGTAAATGTTCAGGACGCAGCCTTCTTCGTCAACGAAGCGCATCGGAAGCCCGCTGCCGGTGAAGTAGCCGAAGACCCACTCCCCGTCCGGCTTTCGGAACATGGGACCTACGTGATAGAAATCCAGGTTCATCCGGATCCCACAGGCGGCCTGGAACCGCGCGGTCTCCACCCAGCCGCTCCACAGGACCCGATGGGTGCGCACGGTAGGGGGGACCGGACGGTAGCCCATCCCGGTGAACACTTCGTAGTAGCGCCGCCAGCCAGCCTCCAGGCCTTCTTCGACATAGGGGTGGAGCCCGAACTCGTGGCCACGGGCCCGCCAGCGCCACACGTGATCCGGCAGGACGACATGTGCAGCCGCTTGATCGACCCAATCCCGCAGACGATGCCATGCACGCTGAAGACGATTGCGGGGCTTCGGGGCGTAATACACGCTGAACGTCCCCCCACGCTCCTCCACCCGGCGGAGGACCTCGGCCACCGCTGATGGGGGCGCGTTGTGGGCGTCCCCGGTCGCCACCAGGATCCCCGGGGCACTGTCCGGGAAATACCAGATCCGCGGGAGCGGGAGGCGGTCCAGGAGCATCTCCGTGATCATCCGGCCCAGCAGCCGCATCAGCTCGTCCGCCTGGGGGATCCCGATGCGGTCCAAATCGATCCAGCCGTCGAAGAGCTCATGCGCCCGCAGGCCGTGGAGCCCATCCCGCTCCCGGTGGGCGAGGGCCGGGTTGCCCTGACGGGTCAGGGCGACGCTCCAGGCCAAATCGAAGGCCCAACACCCGGCCTGGCCCTCGCCGAACGGATACAGGGTCACAGCCGGGAAGGGCAGATCTCCGGTCTTCCCGGCTAGGAAGGCAATGACCTCCGCGCCCGCCGGCCGGTAATGATCGGCCACCCCGTGGAATTGGAGCGCCTCTCGGGGGAAACCCCGGCCCAGCGGATGCTCTGGGCGGATCCGGATATACCCTTCGGCGGTCTGACCGGAGGTCGACTCCAGCCCGAAGAGATCCGCCAGCGGAGGGGGCGGCCGCATGGCGATCAGGCGGCCGCCCTGGGCCACATAGCGCCGCAGCGTCTCCCCCTGGTCCGCCTCCAGGGGGCCCGCGCTGAGCACCACCATCGGGAAGCGCTCCAGGATCTCCATGCGTAAGGCCGAAAGGGAGGCCGCCCGGAACGCGTTCAGGCCCTCCGTCCGCAGGATCTCCGCGAGATAAGCCCCGGTGGGAGGATCCGCCTGTTCGTTCGTGATCAGCAGGATCGGAGCGGGACGACTGCTCAATGGCCACCGTCGATCCGGCGGCTCGGCAAAGGGAGCGCGCACAGGCAGAGGCTCTCCGTCCGTGTCCTCCCACAGGCGGTAGCCGCCGAGGGCTCCTACTGCCGCTACGGTGAGCCCCGCTGCGCTGCTCATCTTCAGGAACTGGCGTCGGGTGATGGAACCCATACACGACCTTTCATCTGGATGGGGGCCGGACAGCGCCGGGAGCGCGGCCGGCCCCCGATGTCTCTCATCCGCCGCGCATAACCAGCGGCAGGAACAGGCGGAGGCGAACCTGCGTCTGGATCTCCGCGGAGGCGGGTGTAGGGTCCACCGCCCGCGAAACGGCCTCAACCCGGACGCGGATCTCCGGGCTGGTCCACCGCTCGACCCGCACGCGCAGCCGGACCGTGGCGTTCTCTCCAACCGGGAGATCCCCGAGGGCGCAGGAAGCCTCTACACAAGAGCCCAAGGAAGGCGTCGCGTCCAGAACCTGCACACCGTCGGGCAGGGTGAGCGTGACCTGCACCCCTGGCGCCAGGGAAGGACCGGTGTTGGTCAGAGCCAGGGTATAAGTGACCACCTCGCCAACGAAGACGAGCTCCGGCTCCCCGGAGAGGAGGAGCTGCAGATCCGCCTCCCCTCGCACCTCGGTGGAAGCCAGCGCCTCGTTGTTCTCGCTGTTCGCATCCGGGGTCCCCGCCCGAACCTCTGCCTGGGCGATCAGCACCGTGCCTTCAGGGACCTCTGCTGGCACGGTCCCGGTGACGAGGAGCGTCTGAACAGCTTCTGCTGGCATGGTTCCCATAGCACAGATGATTCGGTTCCCGTCCTCGTCCAGACTGCAGCCGCTGATCGGGGTGAAACCATTCACCTGCCATGAGATAGGCAGGGTCAGCGTGAGGACCACCCCCTGCGCGTCGGATGGCCCGGCGTTGGTCAGGGTAAGGGTGTAGGTGAGGAGACGTCCCGCCACCACCGGATCCGGCTCATCCTGCAAGGTCAGGACGAGATCGGCCTGGGTTTCGACGGTGGTGGTTTCGCTGGCGGTGTTGTTGTCCAGGTTGGGGTCCGGGGTGGTGGCAGACGCCTGGGCGGAGAGGGTCAGGCTTCCCGCCGGGGTGCTGGAGTTGACCTGGGCGCGCAGGAGAAGAGTGGCAGTCCCATCCGCCGGCACGTCCCCCAGGGCGCAGGTGGTGCCGGCACAGGATCCCTGGGAGGGGAAGAGACTGAGGACGGTCAGGCCGCTCGGGAGAGTGAGGGTGACTTGCACCCCTCGGGCATCCGAGGGGCCGGCATTAGTCAGGGTCAGAGTGTAGGTGAGGAGAGTCCCCGCCACCACCGGATCCGGCTCGTCCTGAATCGTCAGGCTCAGATTGGCCTGAGTCTGAACGGCCGTGGAGACCGTCGCCGTGTTGTTAGCGGGATCGTCCGGGGTGTCAGTGCCGACGATCACTTGGTTCACCAGGCTTCCCTCGGGGGTATTGCTGTTCACCCGGACCCGGATATTGACCGTGGCGACGCCGCCCGGGTTCAGGGTCCCCAGGTTGCATGTGAGGGTGGTGCATGTGCCCTGGGAAGGCGTGGACGTGATCCACGTCACCCCGCCGGGCAGCGTGTCCGTCACCCGCACGTTCTGAGCCGGGAGCGGCCCATTGTTCGTGATCCGGACAGTGTAGGTCAACTCGTTTCCTGCGAGGACGGTGTCCGAGGATGCGCTCTTGCTCACCACGAGATCCGCCAGCTCTGAATATCGCAGCACCACCTCTTGCACCTCAGGGGACTGCATGGGATTGGTGGTGCTCATTTCCACGCGGTATTGCAGATATCGTGCGAAGGCCAGTGTGGAGGGGATGTTGTTTGGGCCCGCCGGCAAGGGATCCGACCAGTTCGACCAGGTCACACCGTCCGCAGAGGTGCGGACGCGGAAGAGGAGGGTTGTGCCTGGCGGCATGACTGCGTTCCATGCGAGGGTATCCCAGCGGACCTTCTGGCCGGCGTCCTGCGGGCACGAGGTGTAGGTCCCATTCCCCACATACTGGCCAGCGCGCACCCAGTCGATGTCGGTGGGGGTGGAGCCGTAAAAGGAGGGGGTCTGATGATACAGGAACACCCACGAGGTGACCACCAGAGTGGGGGATGGAATGGTGGTTTGCAGAACCCCGTTGATGTAATAGCGGGTGGCCTCGGGTTCCCACTCGATGCGGAAGACGTGGAACTGTGTCTCATCAGGATCCAGGATGTCCACATCCGCGATCGGCCCATCGCCATCCCGGGCTCGCACGATCAGGTTGTTGATGTCGTTGTTGCCCAGGATGAACAGGCGGATGGAGCTGGCAGGAGTGAAGGGGTTATAGAGCGGGCCGATTTCTCGATAGAATCCCAAGTCCACGTTCCCTGAGGTGTTGGGCGCTTGCATCAGCCGGGCCCGCGCCTCGAAGAAGCGGGGGAGCTGGGTCATTGTGAGGACCGAGCGCAGATACATGCCATCCAGGGAGACCAGGCCGTTGGCCACTGTGATGGCTTGATAGGGGCCTGCCGCCGGGTCGGAGACGCTGATCACCCAGCGCGCCTCATCGATGGCGGTGCCGTCGAAATCGTCCTCCACACTCGCAGTGAGGTGTAACTCCCCTCCCTCCGCGTTGCCGACGGAGATGCCGGTGGAGATGGCGCACCCCACGGCGAAATCCGCCACACGGGTGTGGGTGATGACGCCGGTCCCCTGCGCCCGGGCGACCGGGACGGGCGTGCCGCTCAGGATCCCCAGCGCGCCGATCAAGAGGGCCAGGAGGATCCCGGCCAGGAGGAAGGTTAACCCGCCTTGGCGAAGCTGTCGCATTCCTCTCATTTTCCTCCTTTCAGGACCGTGAGGCTGAAAGCGGGACATTCTGGACAGGCATCCGGGCGTAAGGGCCGAGGGGTGGGAAGATGCGGTTGAAGGGCCAGCGGCCCAGCAGGCGATTCACCCCGGTCTCCATAACCGCTGAAAAGATTACGATGAACACAGTGGCTGCTCCGATGAGGCTCATGCGAATCGGCAACGGCATGTGGAATGGCCACAGCCAGATGATCAGCACCCAAAGGAGAGGCTGATGGAAGACCATCACCCCATAAGAGAAGACACCGACCTGTGAGAAAAGCCACGCCACACGGGGCCAGCGGGGCAGAAGGTCCCGGGCTGCCAGGGCCAGGAAACCGCTCACCGCGGGGGTGACCAGGAGCGGCGCGATCACAGCCCCCGGCCGCGTGAAGGAGAGCCCTATCCCGCACCCATACAGGAGCAGGAGGGCCAGCCTGGAGCGCAGCGAGCACAGCCAGCCCTGGACCCGCGCCGGGTCCCCCGCCGCCCACCAGGCCAGGATCATCCCCAGGGCGAACTCCCCCAGACGCGAGGTGAAAAGCAGGCCCCGGGACCACATCTCGGGGTCCACGGGCAGAAGGAAGAAGCCGATGGCCCGGCTGAGCAGGGTAAGAGCCAGCGCGCCCAACCCGAAGCGGATAGCCCCCCATCGCTTCAGGGCCTCCCAAAGGAAGGGGAAGACCGCGTAGAGCTGCATGATCAGGACGATGAACCACCATGCGGGTGAGATGAAATGGAAAACCCCGGGCAGGAACCGGAGCCCGAGCAGGCTGAGGGCGAAGCGGGGATCCAGCGGAGAGAACGGCCGCCAGCCCGCCAGGTTGTTGAAGACCAGGAAGAACAGATGCCCGGCCCAGTAAAGGGGGAACAGGCGCAGGAAGCGCCGCAGGTAGAAAGCTCGGCGGTCCAGGAGGGCGGCCGGGGAGCGGCTGACCAGCGCCCAGGTGAGGCCGAACCCGCTGATCACCAGGAACACGCCAGTGCCCTGATATCCCAGCCAGCCCGCATAGCGGAACAGGTTGGCCAGCAGGAAAGCCACCGGGTTTTCCTGAGGGATGGGCTGGAGCTGCGCGATCCGGGCCGCCGGATCCGGCCAGTCGCTCCGAGGGTGGGCGAACCAGGGTGTCCCGTAGATCGCGATGGTGATGTGATAGAGCACGATCATCAGGATCGCTAGGCCCCGCATCGTGGGGAGCCAGGGCAGGCGGGGGGCTCCGGGCGTCGAAGTGGGAGCAAGCGACATTGCCGAAATCGCCTCCTGTGATCTACTCCATCCCCAGGAGCCAGCGCGCATGGCGGGTGGCCACCTCCAGAGCGGACCCCAGGACCGCGGGATCCATTGCGCCCTTTAGGAAGGTGAGGATCGGGCCGGGGCGCAGGGCCCACTCGCGGAAGGCCCGCTTCTGCCAGTATTCCAGCCGTTCCGCCGGCAGCCCGGGGTAATCCAGGACCGTCGAGCGGTCCATATCCACCTCCTCCCAGGCTGTGCCGGGGCGGAACCAGTTGTTCTCCACCACCTGGAAGAAGAACGGGGTCCCGGGGTAGGGCGCGGCGATGTGGAAGAGGGCGAGGTCCAGCGGCAGCGACTTGGCGAACTCGATGGTCTGCCGGATGGTCTCCTCGGTCTCCCCGGGCAGGCCGATGATGAAGTAGCCCCAATTCTTGATGCCCGCTTCCTTCGCCCAACGGAGAGCCTGCGGAGCCTGCTCCAGCCGATACCCCTTGCGCACGCCCTTCAGGATCTGTTCGTTGGCCGATTCGATCCCCCAGGAGATCAGCCAGCAACCAGCCCGGGCCATCTTGTGCAGCATCTCCCGATCCACATAGTCCACCCGGCTGTTGCAGGTCCACCGGATCCGGATCCCTTCTCGGATCAGGAGATCGCATAGCCCGACCACCTGCTCCCGGCTGATGGTGAAAAGATCTGCATACATGTGGATGTTGCGGATCCCCAGGTCCACCAGCTGGCGGATCTCCTCCACGATGTTCTCCGGGGAGCGAAGGCGGATAGAGTATTGATAGCTCACGTGCTTGATGCAGTAGGTGCATCCCGCCGTGCAGCCGCGGCTGGTGACGATGAAGGTGTAAGGCCCACGGATCAGCGGGGCCCGGTAGTGATAAAGCGGCAGCAGATGGTGCAGGGGCAGTGGCATATCATCCAGGTTGCGGATGAAGGGACGATCGGCGTTCACGCGGATCTCTCCGTTGTGTCGCCAGACCAGCCCCTTGATGCGCGCCAGCTTCTCCTCCAGCGGCCACTTCCGGGCCTCTCCCTCGTTCAGAGGAAACCACTCCGGGTCGCTGTCCTCGAAGAGCCGCCGCATCCGGCCCTCGGGAACCTGTCCTTCGAGGGTGTCGATGAGCTCCCGCAGGGTGAGCTCCGGCTCCCCGCGCAGCACGAAATCGAGGGCCGGATAGGCCTCCATGGTGGGGATGGGCATAGGGGTCACGTGGGTGCCGAAGGCGATGGTCTTGGCCCCCAGGCTGCGGGCCAGGAAGGCGCCATACATGTCGTTGGTGAGGGTCGGAGCAGTAACCTGGGTGATGTAATACTTCGGCTGCTTACGACGTAGCAGATCCTCGAACTCCTTCCAGTCCATCCGCAGCGCGATGGCGTCCACGATCTCCACGCTGTAATCCGGATGGAGCATCGCGGCCATCTGAGCTAAGCTCACCTGTGGCCAGATCATGTTCTCCCGGGAGCGACGCCCGACCCGATGCTGGCTGCGGATCCAGACCGCTCCATCCGGGGAGGGAGGGTTCACCAGCAGCACATCCACTGCCTCCGGCGATCGCGGCCGGCGCAGCCGCTGGATCACTGGGCTCGCATCCGGGAAGCGCGGCGCCGGCAACGGCGGGATCCGTCGCGTCCCCAGGTTGCGCCGCAGCTCCTCCTCGCCGACGACCGGAACCTGTGTTCGTGTCGCCACCCCTGACTCCTTTCCTTGACAGAAGGAATTCCATCCCTTATGGAGGCCCGGTGTGCAAGATCATTGGCATGAATACACGGTAGCGGAACCGAGTTAGGACCTGGAGGTCAAATTGTTTGGAATTCGTATGGGGATCGGTCTCCGTCGTGGCGGATCGGGCCTGGACGTTGAGGCGGGCGATCCCAGTGAAGTCTGGATCCACGCGGAGCCCGATTCGAAACACGGTCTGTCCTCCGGGGGGAAGAGCATCCAGATCCCAGCGCGTCCCTGACATGTTTGCGCATGGAGGGGCACAGGTCTCCAGCGTGAGACTTGGCGGCCATGAAGCTTCCAGCTGCACGGTCCGCGCGGTGCTGGGCCCTGTGTTTTCCAGGACCACGGTGAAGGTGATCGGCTGGCCGGCGATCACGGGGTTCGGCTCCACCTGGCCGGACAGGATCAGATCAACGAGCGCAGTGATCGAAGCGGTTGTGGTGAAGCGGGTCTCCCCCTGCAGCACGGTTTCGGTTGAAGAAACCTCTGTGGGGACGGCGAACTCCCCTAATGCCTCCGGCTGTAGATCCAGAGCGCCGGTCAGGATCCGCGCCTGGCCAGGCAACAGCCGGTCTATCCACCAGCTCAACGCGGCCGCCTCAATCTGGCATGGGGATGGGCTACATGTGCGGGTAGTGGCGAAGGGCGGAAGCACGGAGCGGACATTCAACCCCCGCGCTTCTGTCGGCCCGGTGTTCGTCAGGATAAGGGTCAGGGTCACCGGCTCGCCGGCCACCGGGGACGCCGGGCTCCATCCCCCGCTCCCCTGAATCCAGGCCACCGGTGGGAGCGTCGGCGTGGGACTGGGCCTCGGACTCGGGGTCGCTGTTGGAGTCGGGCTCGGCTGGGGTGTGAAAGTTGGCGTGGGGCTTGGAGTCCCAGTGGGCGTCGGGCTGGAAGTGGGCGTGGACGTCGGGATAACGCTTGGGCTGGGGCTGGGTGTGGGCGTTTGCCCCCCGAAGGAAACCTCCAGCCCATAAGAGCCAGGGCTCAGAAGAAGGAAGACCCCCGGGATCCCCCGGAGCGTTTGAGGCATGAGCGGAACGAGCTGGCCATCCACACGGGCTTCGCGGACTTCCCATGTTCCAAAGCGCTGCGGAAGCCAGAGCGTATGAGAAAAGGAAAGCGTGGGCGTGCTGACAAAGGCGAACGAGAGGCCCCCTGAGGTCTCATCCCATTGCACATCCTGAATTCGCGCGGCATCCCGATTGAGCACATAATCCAGCCATTGGTCCGCGGTCCAGATCGGCATGCCGCGAGATCGTGCCGCCGCCATAATCGCCTCTGCCCACGGCCGGATCTCCCCCTAGTTGTAATAGTCCACGTGGAAGTTGGCCACAAAGGCGGAATAGTAAGCGTTGAGCCCTGCGTCCATCATGGCGATGACCTGATCCGCATCCCGACGCCAGTCCGGGTAAAAAGGCTAAGCCATGTATTGCTCGTCCACGATGTTGGTCAGCTGCTGATAGACCGGCAGGATCTCCCCATTGAGATCCACGAAACGCATGGGAAGCCCGCTCCCGGTCAGATACCCATGGGCCTGGGTCCCATCCGGGCGTGCGGTCACGTCGCCGCGCATGTAGTAATCCAGGTTTAGGGGGAAACCGAACTCCGCGTGCACGCGTGCGTTGCCCACCCAGCCGGTCCCCATCCGGATCTGGTGGGTGCGGATGGTGGGGGAAAGCGGCGGGCCGTAGCACCGCAGGAAGCGATCGCGGGTGCGCATGGTGCTGGTCCGGAAATCCCCGAAGTCGTTCCCCCATTCATCCGTGCCGACATAAGGATGGATCCCAACGGTGTGTCCGGCTGCCCGCCATGCGTTCACCGAATCGGGCGCAGGCGCGCTTGGGCATGAATCGAAGTTCAGAGTGAGGAAGAACGTCACACGGGCGTTGAAGGACTCAATGCTGGCAAGCTCCCCTTCGTAATAGCTCTGAGGGTTCCCATGGGCATCCGCGGTGAGGATCAGGAGGCTGAGGACGCCGTTCGGGAAATACCAAAGCTGAGGCATGGGAGCGGCTGCAGCCAGGCCCTCCCGGATCAGCCGCGAGAGCAGCCGCATTTGCTCATCGGCTTGAGGGATGGCGATACGCTCCAAATCGATCCATCCGCTGAACACATCGGTGGTGCGAAGGATCCCATCCGGCTCCCGATCCTGCCCCACCCAGTCCGGATTCCCCTGGCGGGTCAGCGCGACGCTGCGGGCCAGATCGTAGCCCCAGAACACCGCCCATCCGCTCCCTCGGGTCACACGCCCGATGGCTGCGAACCCGCTGTTCGTATCCCGATCCTGATAAAACCAGGCGATCACTTCCACCTCATCCGCGACATAAAGATCTCCCACCCCATGAAACTGAAGGCTCTCCGTGACCAGCCCCTGAACAAGCGGATGCCCCGGCTCAAACCGGACGTAAGCCTCCGAGAGGGTCCCGCCGGTGTTCCAGCCCATAGCAGCTCGCAACTCCGGCGAGGGACGCATGGCGATGAGACGACCTCCGTTCCACACGTAATCCCGTAGGATCCCGGCCTGCGTCGTGTTGAGGGGGATCTCGGCCACCAGAAGGACCGGATACATTTGCAGGAGGGTGGGGGAGAGGGAGGAAGGGGAGACCACGTCGTAAGCGACCCAGCCCTCCGCTCGGAGGATCTCAGCCAGATAGGGTCCGAAGGGGTTCGGAGCCCCTGGATCCGTCAGGAGCGCCAGCCGGACGCCGCCTCCGCCTTGCGCTCGTGTTCTGAAGGAGGGGGGCAGGAACAGCAGAATCCCCAGCATCAGAGCGCATCCCAGCCATCCGATCCCGATCCAGCGAGATCTGCGAATGGAAATCATGGCTCCCTCACCGAATAGCAGATGAGGTCCTCCCACGGACACAGCGGCTTGCGGGACATCCGCCCCAGGAGGTCCGGAGACGCAGGCCTGAGGTCAGGGCGAGGGCGGATGAGCTGGAATGCCACACGCCAGTGGCCCGCCGGCAGATCCAGTCGCAGGCGTCCCCCGATGGCCCTCACCTCCCGCCGGACGAGTTGCGCTCCTGTCTGCTCATCGAACACCTCCACCCGCACCCGTGAACCCACCGGATACCAGACCGGCGTGATCACCGTCAGCGCATCCTCGGTGCGAACGACGAAGCCCTGCGGCGTGACCTCCCGGACCTCCGACCACGCGTCCGCTCGGGTCCTAGCCATCGTCATCCCATAAACCGTGCGGCTCCGGGCCATCGCGAACCGGTAAGACCACGGATAGGGGATGGATCGGGCTCCCCGAAAGATCGGCACCAGATATTCGAAGATCCGTGCGATCTCCAGGGATGAGACCTCATGCCCCAGACCGGGGATCTCCTCCCAGTGATGGGGATACGCCAGGGCTTCCAGGGCCTCATGCATCCGCCGGCTGTGAGCCGGGTGGACCTCCGGGTCCGCCCCGCCGTGGAAGATGAGAAGGGTCAGCCCCTTCAGGTTCACTGCCAGCTCCATCGGGTTATCCGCCCCAACCCGAAGGGGATCAGCTCCGGGCGGCCCGTAAACGGCCCGCAGTGCAGTGGAGTCATGGCGCGTGAGATCCAGAACCCCCGCGATGGAGACCGCCGCCGCGAACCGGTCCGGCCGATGGGCCGCCAGGGAG
>Ga0197142_1004079_pt1 | contig 11963 bp, 10 predicted proteins | sample GBS60_MetaG_FD_148614 | JGI IMG/M metagenome (GOLD analysis project Ga0197142, IMG submission 148614) | Sediment microbial communities from Great Boiling Springs, Gerlach, Nevada, United States - GBS 60_MetaG | ecosystem: Environmental > Aquatic > Thermal springs > Hot (42-90C) > Sediment... | reverse complement strand
TCGCTAACACCCACAATTGCTTTTCCTGTTTCTTCTTTTTTTTCATCAAGAAAAACTAATGGATTGTCAACGGGAAGAAGTCCTTTTTCTTTCATTTGAAAAATTCCTACCTCATCAGTTGGACCAAAACGGTTCTTTAAAGCACGAAGAAAGCGAAAATTGGAATCTTTTTCTCCCTCAAAGGTTAGAACACAATCAACCAGATGTTCTAACATTTTTGGTCCGGCAATTTCTCCTTCTTTAGTTATGTGACCAACGATAATCACAGGAAGGTTATTCTTTTTAGCAAAATAGGTAAATTGAGATATCGCTTCTTTTATCTGAGAAATACTACCCACCGGTGCCTCGATTTTTTCTGAATAGATAGTTTGGATTGAGTCAATTACTAAAATCTCTATTTTTTCCCTAAGTTTTTTTAATCCGTCAATTATCCCCTCAATTTGTGTTGTTTCTGAAAAAAGAAAGTTTTTAAGATTAATGCCTATTCTTTTGGCACGACTGGCGACTTGAGAGGCTGATTCTTCACCAGAGAGGTAAAGACAACAAAATTGATTAAGTCCCTGAAGAATAAGGGTTGATTTACCAACTCCCGGCTCACCCGTTAAAAGAATTGTTTCTCCTTCAACAATACCTCCTCCTAAAACACGATCAATCTCAAAAATACCAGTCTTTTTTCGAATTTTTTCAGTTTTTTTAATTTGATCCAAAGAAATTATTTTTAATTCTTTGATGGTTATTTTTTTCTCTTTCTCCTCTTTTTTCTTAAAAAAACTTTGCCACGCACCACAAGAAGGGCACTTCCCTAGCCAAGAGACTGAACCATAACCACATTGACTACAGATATAAACCATACAGCCTAAACCCTATTCACTAACTAACATTTAGGACTAAACTGATTTTAATCAGAAGGTTAACAAGACCATGAAACATTTAGCATTTAATACTTAAGGGATCTTTTCACTTTTTCTCTTAAATTTTTACCAATCTTTTCTATCTTGCTCAATTTTTATCTCTTAAAATTCTAACATTTAGAGTTTAATGTTATACGTTTTTTAAATTTTCTTCACATTTTTTCAATGGTTTTTATTCCTAAAATGAATAATCCTTTTTTAATAACATTAGCCGTTGCTTGAGTAAGAAGAAGGCGAAAGGTTTTTAAGTTTTTATTTTTTTCTTTTAGTATTAAGTGATGTTCGTAAAAAAAATTAAATTTTTGTGAAAGTTCATAAAGATATTGACATAAAAAATGAGGAGAAAAATACACAGCACTATTTAAGATAGCTTCGGGAAACAAAATCAAAAATCTTAAAATCTCCTTTTCTTCTTGATTTAAATTCAAAAAAGAAGCAATTTTTAAGTTTTTGTTGTCTTTTTCTTTTTTCAAAACACTTTTTGCCCGAATGTAAGTGTAAATTAGATAAGGAGCGGAGTGTCCTTTTAAAGAGATTGATTCTTGAATATCAAAAGAAATTGGATTTTGAGGTGAGGTTTTTAAAAAAGTATATTTAACTGAGGCAACGGCAATTTTTTCAGCAGTTTTTTCATCAATTTTAAAATCTTTTAAAATTTTCTTTTTAACTTCATCAATTAACCAGTTAGCCTCAATAATATTTCCTTTCCGTGATGACATCTTATCTTCTTTTATTTTTACCCATTCGTAGGAAAGATGATATTGTTTATCTTTAAATTCTTCAGGATCTAGAAGCTCTTCTACTTTAAAAGTGACTTTAAAAAAACTTTTTTGTTCGGGAGTAGTTAAATGAATGGCTTTGTCAATTTCGCCAAATTCAGAAAATTCTTTTTTTGCTAAAGCAAGCTCTTTTCCTTCATAAGTAGGATAACCCAAAGAATTGATAAAAACGCGTGTGTCTAGGCCGTATTTTCTACCATTAAAAACAACTGCTCCTTGACTTCTTTCTAAAATCCCTTTCTTTAACGCCTCTAAACTAATTTCTATTGCTTGTTTTGTCATTTCACTTTCAAAAAAAAGGCGATCAAATTGAGTGTCAACTCTGCGGTAAATTTTTTCAAAGTAATCAAGGCTCCAATGACGCGTTTTCTGCCAAAGATCTAAGATTTTTTTGTCCTTTTGGTAAATTTGTTTATTTATCTCAATGATTTCTTGTTTAGTTTTTTCATCTTCTTCATAAGTCTTTGTTCCTCTATTATACATTTTGCCAATAAATTTGATCTTTTCCTCAAGAGTTTTAAATTTTTCAAGGATATTTTTTTCTTTTTCTTGTTCCTTCTTTAATGCCCAAAGACACTTAGCGATATGAAGACCAACATCGCCCTGGTAATTGACACGAATTACTTGATTGCCTAAACTTTCAAAAATTCTTGATATTGCTTCTCCTAGGATGATGTTTCTTAAGTGGCCAATGTGAAAGAGTTTATGAGTATTGGGCTGGGCATATTCAACAAGGATTTTTTTGTTTTTACCAAAGAAAAAAGAGGGAAAATAAAAAACATCTTGCCCAAAACTACTAAGATTGGCAAAGAGAATTTTTCTTGACAACCAAAAATTAACAAACCCAGGTGGAACCAGATCGATTTTCTCAAAAAGATCGTCTCTTTCAAGAAGTTGTTTTATTTTGGCCCCAACTTCCATCGGATTTTTTTTAAAAATTTTTGCTAGTTTTAAAGTCAATGAGGTTGAGTAATCGCCAAATGAAAAAAGTTTTGGTGGTTGAACATCAATAAAATCTTCATTAACAGGAAGATTGATTTTTTTTAGCGCCGTGGCTAATTTTTTCTTAACTTTTTCTTTTATCATAACCATATGATAGCAAAATTTTTTTGATATATAATCTTTTTATGAGAGGAAAAATCATCTTTTTTCTTTTTTTACTTTTTAGTTTTCTGGGCTTTGTTTTTGTAAGGGGTTTTTTTTTTAATCAACAAAATGCCTATGGCAAATTGAAAATTACCTCTTCACCTACCGCTTCGGTCTTTATTGACAATATTGCTATTGGTAAAACATCTTTTGAAGAAAGATATAAAGTTGGTGAGTACATGCTTAAGCTTATTCCTGAAGGAGTTGCCACCGACACAGCTTCTTGGAGCGGCAAGATTATTGTTGAGAAAAATATCACTACCTATGTTAATATTGAGCTGGGAAGCTCTGATTTAACAACGGCGGGTGAGATTTTTACCATGAAAAAATCAGAGACGGCAAAAGTAGGAAAAGGAGAAATTTATGTGGAAACCGAACCAACAGGGGCAATTGTTTCTTTGGACAATGATGAGAAAGGCGTAGCCACATTACTGTTAGAAAATGTTTCGCCGGGAGTTCATGAGCTTTCTGTTTTCATGCCCGGTTTTTTTAAGCGTACTCAAAAAATAAATGTTACTTCTGGTTATCGAATTTATGCTAAATTTAAGCTAGCTGTTGATCAGTCACAGAAGTTTATTACCCTAAACGAAGAAAAAAAATCAACCGAAAGTGCCAAAACTAAGGAAAAAAAATATGTTATTATTTTAGAAACGCCAACTGGTTGGCTGCGGGTAAGAACCGATGCCTCTTTATCTGCTTCAGAATCGGCTAAAGTTAAAAAAGGAGAGCGTTTTGAGCTTTTAGATGAAAAAGAAGGATGGTATAAAATTAAGTTTAATGGAAATAAAGAAAGCTTGGTTGAAGGAGAGTTTGATGAAGGTTGGATTTCTTCCTCTTATGGAAAGAAAGAAGAATAGTCATTTTCTCCAAATTAGTTTATTATACAAAATGTAGGAGTAAGGAATAATCACTAAAGCAATGATAAGAATTTTATAAAAAATCCAGAGACTTCGACCAAAAAGGTTAACTAAAAGTTGAAGAAGGACAGTTTGAATAATAAGTGCTCCTAATGAGATAAAATTAAACTTAAAAAAGGCAAAAAGAAAACTTTTAGTAATCTTTTTATAAGAAAAGCTCCAGAAGTTATTTAAAAGAAAATTATTGATGATAGCTATTTCTGCGGAAACTGCCTGAGCCAACCAAATCAAAGATGAAGGAATATAAAACTTATTGATAAAAATAAAAAGGAGGCCAAAATCGATTAAAAATCCTAATAGCCCAACGACAACGAATCGAATAAAATCGGAGTTTAAAACAATGTAAAAAAGACTTTGGAAGATGAACTGGGGTGAGTTGATTTTAGAAATACCGACTTTTCTTTCGTGAAATTTTAAGGGAATTTCCTCGATTCTTGCCCCATTTTTAAGAGCAAAGTCTAGAAAAGCAATTTGAAAAACATAACCGGAGTAGTTTTTTAAATAGGGAATGGCCTTTCTTACAAGCCAGGCCTTAACTGCTCGATAACCCGAGGTCCAATCAGTAATTTTAAGTTTCATAAAGCCAAAGCGAGCAATTAAATTACCAAAGATAGAAAAAACTTTTCGATGAAAAGCCCATTCTTTTGGAATGCTTCCCCCCTTTATGTAACGAGAGCCAATGACAAAGTCTGTTCCTTTTTCAATTTTTTCAAAAAAAGATGGAATAAGACTAGGATCGTGTGATAAATCAGCATCCATTTCAAAAATAAGATAAGGATTGATTTTTTCTAAAGCATAAGAAAATCCCTCTACATAGGCTTTTCCCAAACCCATTTTTTTGGTGGAAAGAAGAAAAAGATTTTTATACTTTTTTTTAAGTTCTTTTACGATTAACTGAGTCTTATCTTTTGACTCACTGTCGACGACTAAAACATAAATTTCCCAGATCTTAGTTTTTTTTTGTTGAGTAAAGATTTTTTCAATTACTCTCTCAATGTTGCCTTCCTCGTTATAAGTGGGAAGAACGATTAAGGCTTTTTTCATATAATTTTTAATTTAAATTTAAAATAATTGATTGTTTTTTTCAACCCTTCTTCTAACGAAGTTTTTGGTTGCCAACCTAAGATTTTGATTGCTCTGTTAATATCAGGTTTTCTTCTTTTGGGATCATCTTGAGGTAATGGCTCTTCAAAAACGATTTTACTTTTTGAACCGGTTAAATTTTTGATAATCTTTGCATATTCTAAAACCGTATGTTCTTCGGGATTTCCCAAATTGACAACTTCACCTTTTGTATTCTTTTCAAACATGAGTTTTATTAGTCCTTCAACTAAGTCGTCTACGTAACACAAGGAGCGGGTTTGATAACCGTCACCAAAGATGGTAATTGGTTGATTGTTAAGCGCTTGATTAATAAAGTTGACCACCATTCTTTTGTCATCGACTCTCATATTGGGTCCGTAGGTATTAAAAATTCGGGCAATTCTTCCATCAACGTTTTCTTTTCTTACAAAATAAGAAGTGATCGTTTCACCAAATCTTTTAGCCTCATCATAAACCGCTCTTGGACCAAGGGGATTAACATTGCCAAAATAATCCTCCTTTTGAGGGTGAATTAAAGGATCGCCGTAAACTTCAGAGCTTGAGGCAAAAAGAAACTTTGCTTTAAATTTTTTTGAAAGTTTTAAAAGCTCCAAAGTGCCTAAACTATTAATAAGGATTGTCTCAAGACTGAGGTTATGATAACTAATTTTACTTTTTTCATTAGGAGAAGCCGGCGAGGCTAGGTGAAAAATAGCCTCAACTGGAGAGATATTTTTTAAAGGAAAAGCGGCATCGGCTTTTATAAATAAAAAATTTTTTCTATCAAGAAAAGGTTTAACATTTTCAATATCGCCAGTTGAGAGATTATCCACAACGATGACAGAATGACCATTTTCTAAAAGTTTTTTGACCAAATGAGATCCGATAAAACCAGCTCCGCCAGTGATTAAAATTTTCATAACAAGTTAGCGCCCAACTGAGAAATATTTAAAGCCTAAGTTTTTTAAAGTTAAAGGATCATAAATGTTTCTTCCATCGAAAATTACCGGTTTTCTTAAAATTTTTTTCAATTTTTTAAGATCAATTTGTTTAAACTCATTCCAATCAGTAAGAATGATTAATTGATCGGCATCTTTTGCCGCTTCGTAGGGACTTTGGGCATACTCAATTTTTTTACCAAAAATTTTTTTAATGTTTTTCATCGCTGCCGGATCAAAAACTTTGATTTTAAACCCATTTTTTAAGAGATTTTCGATGACAAAGATGGAGGGCGCAAAACGAATGTCATCGGTGTTGGGTTTAAAAGAAAGACCCAAGATCGCTACATTTTTTCCGTGTGTGTTTTTTAAAATTTTTTGTAAGAAATTCTCTTTTGCTTGATGATTAACTTTATCAACCGTCTCCAAAAAAGAAGTATCAATCTTTAATTTTTTTCCAGTATCAATTAAAGCCAAAACATCTTTAGGTAAGCAAGATCCCCCATAACCAACGCCAGGATTCATAAAAATTCGACCGATTCTTTTGTCAAGACCAACGGCATCCAAAACTTTTTCTACATCAGCACCTGTTTTCTCGCAAAAAAAGGCAATAAGATTTGAAAAAGAGATTTTAGTGGCCAAAATGGCATTGGCTGCGTATTTTATCAGTTCAGCTGAGGCAAGATCGGTGATAATTTTTTTAGAAGAAAAAGGCTGATGAAGCTTAAGTAAAACTTCAATTGCCTTCTTTGATGATGAGCCAATGACAATTCGATCAGCATTTAAAGTATCTATGATTGCACTTCCTTCTCTTAAGAACTCGGGACATGAGGCAACGGCAAACTGGGCTTTTTTTGGGGCATGTTTTTTGATAATCTCCGCTACTTTTTTATTAGTACCAACGGGAACTGTGCTTTTGCAAGAAACAACGGTGAAGTGACTGCCTAAGTTTTTGGCGATATTTTTTGCCACTGAAAAAACCCCCGAAAGATCAGCCTCACCACTATTCTTAGGAGGTGTTCCCACGGTGATAAAGACAACTTCTGATTTAGAAATTGCTTCCTGGTAATCTAAGGTAAAGTGAAGACGACCAGCTTTTAAATTTCTTTCTAAAAGTTCTTTAAGACCGGGCTCGAAAATTATTGGATCGCCCTTTTTTAAGCGATTAATCTTTTCTTGGTTTCTTCCAATAACATAAGTTTGATTTCCAAAATCAGAAAAGACACACGCTGAAACCAAACCCACATAACCGTGACCCACGATCGTAAGCGTCATAGGAGTAAAGTATAAAACATAAAGGTAAAAAGTGCAAGAAAAAAAACAAAATGTAGAGCGTTAAATACATAACACAAAACGCGTTAAGCTTATATAAAAGCTTTGCAAGTATTTTTTTAAGTCGTTTTAAATTTTAGATTGTTTTTTTGCCTTGATGATTAAAAGGTGCCTTTGAATTTTTAATTATTTATACATATTCTTTGAGACTATTTTCATCAATAACAAAAGTCTTTCCATAACCCGAAACGATCTTGTAAGCTACTTTTCTAACAATTTCCTCAATTTTTCTTTCAACACTTCTTATTCCTGGATCAAAACCTAAAGGTCTTATTAATTTAGGCCAGACATTTTCTTCAATTTGTAAATTTTCGGTTGTTATTCCGACCTCTTTTAAATAACGAGGAAGAACGTAGTTTTTTGCAATAACAATTTTTTCCTCGTCACTATAAGAAGGCATCTGAATAATTTCTAATCGATCTAAAACTGCCGTTGAGATGTGAGTGGTGTTATTAGCGGTTGCCACAAATATGACTTGAGAGAGGTCAATTGGATAGTCGATAAAGTAATCGACAAAACTCTTATTTTGGTTTGGATCAAGAATTTCAATTAAAACTCCCATAATCGCAGAGCGAGCCTCTGGTGTTATTCGATCCAATTCGTCAAGTAAGATTACTGGGTTAAGGCTATTAACTCGTCTTAATGCTTTAACAATCATTCCTGGTTCTGCCTCAGGTGAGGTTTTTGCTTGGCCACGAAGGTCCAAGGCCGATGACAAACCACCAAAAGGAATACGGACAAATTTTTTTCCCAACGCCTCAGCAATTGATAAAGCAAAGGTTGTCTTTCCCGTGCCCGCAAGACCAACGAAAAAGAGAATTGGCGCATGATAACTTATTTTTTCAGCTTGTTGTTTTTGTTTTTGTAAAATTAAGATTGAGATATACTCTAAAATTCTTTCTTTAATTTTTTTTAGTCCGTAATGATTTTTATCCAATACTTCCTTGGCTTTTTTGATATCTAAGATATCCTCAGTTTTTTTAAACCAAGGAAGATGAGTTATCCAGTCAATATATTTAGCAGTGATGTCAATTTGGGAAAGATTTCCTCCGTATCTTAAAGTGAGATTAATTCTTTCAATCTGTTCAAGTGCTTTTTCTTTTAAATTAGCAGGTATTTCACTAGTTTGCAAAATTGATTTTAGTTTTTCTATTTCTGACAAGCTTTTTTGATTATCCATATGATTATCAAACTAAATATCCTCTTGACAAAATGGTATCTTTTTTATATATTTAATATTATAGACTTATGATGTTAATGTTACAAATTTTTTCAAAAAAAGTCTATGATAAAAAAAGATGGTCAAAATATAAAACCTCTTTTTGATTATGTTTTAGTTAAACCCTTGACCCAAGAGGAGGTTTTACCCTCGGGGATTGTTATTCCTGATACAGCAAAAGAAAAACCTCAGGTAGGAGAAGTGATGGCAGTTGGACCAGGAGGATTAACTGAGGAAGGAAAGACCACACCGATGATGGTTAAAAAAGGACAAAAAGTCATTTATAAAAAGTGGGGTGGTAATGAGATAAAGGTTGGCAGTGAAGAGTGGCTTTTAATTGAACAAAAAGATATTATGGCAGTTTTAGAATAAACTATCGGTGAAATTTTTATTGTTATAAATTTATTTTTTATATGATCTATGGCAAAACAAATTAAGTTTTCTGAAGAAGCCAGACAAAAACTGGCGGCAGGCGTTAATATTTTAGCAAAAGCGGTGGTTACCACTTTAGGACCCCGTGGTCGTAATGTGGCGTTAGATAGAAAATGGGGAGCGCCTAATGTTGTTCATGATGGTGTTTCTGTTGCTAAAGAGATTGAGCTACCTGATCCATTTGAGAACATGGGAGCACAGTTAGTAAAAGAAGCGGCTTCCAAGACTAATGATGTCGCCGGCGATGGGACAACCACTTCAACTTTACTTACCCAAATGATGGTTAATTTGGGATTAAAAAATGTTACGGCTGGTGCTAATCCAATGATTTTAAAAAGAGGAATCGATGAGGCTGTTAAAGCGGTGGTTAAACAAATCAAAGACATGGCTAAGAAAGTTGATATCAGAAAAAAAGAAGAGATTATTCAAGTGGCCACCATTTCTGCTGGTGATGTAGAGATTGGTAAGAAAATTGCGGAGGCAATCATGAAAGTAGGTAAAGATGGGGTAGTGACGGTTGAGGAAGGAAAAGGTCTTCAAATGGAGATTGAGTACAAAGAAGGGATGGAGTTTGATCGTGGCTATGCCTCTCCATATTTTGTTACTGATCCAGAAAAGATGGTGGCAGAGGTTGAAAATCCATACATCTTAATCACTGATAAAAAGATCTCTGCCGTTTCTGATCTTTTGCCATTTTTAGAAAAATTTGTAAAAGTTTCTAAAAATTTAGTGATTATTGCCGATGAAGTTGAGGGCGAGGCCTTGGCTACTTTAGTGGTCAATAAATTAAGAGGTGTCTTTAATGCCTTGGTAGTTAAGGCTCCAGGATTTGGTGATCGACGAAAAGAAATGCTTGAAGATATTGCTATCTTAACGGGCGGAACGGTTATTTCTGAAGATTTGGGAAAGAAACTGGAAAATGTTGAGGTGGAGGACTGTGGTCGTGCCGATAAGGTTTGGGCGGATAAAGAAAACTGTCGAATAATTGGTGGTAAGGGTGACGAAGAAAAAATAAAAGGAAGAATTGCCCAGATTAAAAGACAGATTGAAGAGACAACTTCAGAATTTGATAAAGAGAAATTACAAGAAAGACTAGCAAAGTTGTCAGGGGGTGTTGCCGTTATCAACGTTGGCGCTGCTACTGAGGTTGAGATGAAAGAGAAAAAAGAAAGAGTTAATGACGCGGTCTCTGCCACCAAGGCTGCTTTGGAAGAGGGAATCGTCGCCGGCGGTGGTGTGACTCTTCTTCAGGCAAGAAAGGTTCTTTTGGATTTAAAGAAAAAAATGGAACTTGATGAGGAAAAGACTGGTGTCGATATTGTATACAAAGCTTTAGCTGAGCCAATTAGAATGATTGCTAAAAACGCTGGCGTTGATAGCGGGTGGGTGCTTAAAAAAGTAGAAGAGGCAAAAGACCCAGATTATGGATTTAATGCCCTAACATTAGAGTTTGGCTCAATGTATAAACAGGGGATTGTTGATCCCGCAAAAGTAGTAAGAAGCGCGTTAGAAAATGCCACTTCAGTGGCAACAATGATTTTAACAACTGAGGCCCTAATTACTGATATTCCAGAGAAAAAAGAAAGTCAACCAACAACGTCATCTATGCCTGAAGAGTATTAATAAAGAGTAGTTAAATAAAATTTGAGTTAATCCCGCCTTTCGAGGCGGGTTTTTTTTATAATTTTTTATTCTTTTTTATTAATGACGAGTTTTCTTAGTTTTCCCTCACCAATAGAGTAGGAGGTAAGATTGGGATATTTTTGAGCTACTAATTGATGAATTAATTTTCTTTCATAAGATGAGAGATTGTTAAGCGTTTGTTCTTCCCCAGTTTCTTCAACTTTCTTTACTAAGACTTCAACCAAATTTTCTAATTTTTCTTTTTGTTTTTGACGAAAATCATTGACGTTTATTAAAACTTCTGTTGCTTGACCAAATTTTTTATATAAAATTACTTCTAATATTTTCTGTAAAGAACGGATTGTTTCTCCAAAACGACCAATGACTGTGGCCGCTTCTTCAGTCTTAATTTTAACATGAAAAATACCGTTTTCTTCATTAACTTCAATTGTAAATTTTTCAATCATTTTTTTGACCAGATCCTCGGTTTCTTTTTTTATGATTTCAATTTTTCTCATATGAATTTTTGTTTATTCTTTGATAATGAATTATACTAAAGATAGAAAATATATTCCAATAAAGAGACAAGCCAACTGGTAAGGTGGTATAAGCAAGCCAACCAATAATCAAAGGAAAGACGAACTTCATTTGCATATTAATTGCTTTTTGAAAATCTTCACTTTTGTTTTTTTCTTCTTTTTGATTCGCTTTCTTAGTATCGTTGGTATTTTTATTTTCTTTATTATTTTTGGTTGGGATTGATTCTTGCATGGCATTAGTTTGCCAGTATTGTAAGAAAGCTGTAAAAACAGGAACGAGATAATAATACCAGCTATTAGCTTGAGCTGGGCTTTTGGCTAAATCAAAACCAAAAAACCAAGTATCAAAAGTAGTGATTTTTAAAAAAGAAAAATAAACTACTTTATTAATCTCATCAACGACTTTTTTTCCTTGATTTATTAAAAAAAACGATAAAGTCTGGTATAAAGCAAAAAAGATAGGAAGTTGAATAATTAAAAATAGACAGCCAGTCGAAGGGTTGATTTTGTGTTGTTGAAATAATTCTAATTGCCTTTTTTGTAGTGTTTTTGGGTCGTTTTTGTACTTTTGGGAAATTTTGTCAAGATGAGGTTTTAGCTCTTGCATTTTTTTAGCGGTTTCCAGTTGAGATTTAAAAAATGGATGAAGAAGAAAGCGAATAATTATAGTTAATCCAACAATGGCAAAACCGAAAGCACCGGGAATTTTTAGAAAAGACAATCCCTTATATAAAAAAACTAAAAGATTTAAAATTGGAATAACAAAAATTGTGTTAAAAAAATTATTTTCAATCATAAAAGCTAAACTGCTAAGTGTTTTCTTCCCTTTAGTCTTCTTCTTTTTAAAACCTTTCTTCCACTTTTTGTTGCTATTCTTTTCAAAAATCCATGTTTTTTTTGTCTTTTTTTCTTTTTTGGTTGCCAGGTGCGTTTCATAGTGGCAGTACAAATTTGCAAATAAATGGAAATGTTTTAAGTAAAGCGAATTTATTAATTCTTATAATTTGTGGTTATTTGCCTATTTTTTCGCGTCATTCGTATTAT
>Ga0197142_1004076_pt1 | contig 11971 bp, 11 predicted proteins | sample GBS60_MetaG_FD_148614 | JGI IMG/M metagenome (GOLD analysis project Ga0197142, IMG submission 148614) | Sediment microbial communities from Great Boiling Springs, Gerlach, Nevada, United States - GBS 60_MetaG | ecosystem: Environmental > Aquatic > Thermal springs > Hot (42-90C) > Sediment... | reverse complement strand
GGTGCGGGAATGGGTTAAGGCAGAGCATTTGGATTTTTTGGTCGATCCGAATGTGAAGCCATCGGATTGCTTTGCTAAGCGGGAGCAATTACGTAAAGAAGCGGAATTGCGTGCCACGGCAAGGCCCAAATCCGTACCTACTCCTGCTCCGGTTACCCCTTAATTTAATTCGGTAAATAATTTAATTAGGAGGTTAATCTCCGTGGCTGATTTACGACGGTTGAATAAGTCGGAGGCACTGCATTGGTATTTATCTTCCAAAGAGGATGATACTACTTCGGGAGAATTAAGTCGGATGGCGGTGCCTTCTGCTGTAGTTGAGAGGATCGAAGGAGAGAAGCCTACTAACTATGATCCGGACGGCTTCTCACCCGAAATTAGCATAATGATCGGATTACAATCATTTCGGGTGCGGCAGGAGGATCTGCAAAAGTTAGGTTTAACGGGTTTATCGCCAACGGAGCGGTATCAAAAAATACGGGATTTTGTGCTACAGCATGGTGAAGTAGATTGGGAGCAGGATTTGCTTCCTGCTTTACCGGCTGCCTTTTTGAATAAAGAAGAAGGGGAAGACGAGCTCTATAAGGAGGCTGAAATGGTAGTGTCTAAGAGAAAACGGAATGGGGCTCCTGCGGATGGATCACGTAGTGAAGCGAGTGCGGAAGTACATTCCCAACCAGCTTCTTCGCCACCGGAGGTGCCTGCGCAACCTTTGTTGGTGCCTGATATTGAAGTGAAACTGATTATTAACGGATTGCGTATTTCGACATTTTATTTCCGGGTATTGTTAACGCTGGATTATATTATACTCGTTTATGATGTACGTTGCCGAGGATTTCCGAGAATTGAATTGCCTGATGATCAGATTTTTGAAGTGAGTATTCCGGCTTATAATGTGCACAATGCTACGGTAGAAGGCATGGGGCTTGTATTTCGGGACGGAAATTGGGAATACACGGTTTTGCGACGTTGTGCTAAAGAGTTACCGTTGCGGGATGATGTTGGTATTGAATCCGCCGTGGAGCAGTTTATTGCGAAGGCTGAAGCGGAACTTTCACAGTCGGAAGGGTCTAATTCGACGTCTTGAAGCACTATTACATAGTAGGACAAAATGATGGAGCTTGCTAGACGACTTCAGGATTCTGTAGCTTCTTATGCCTTGTTCCCCGCTCCGTGGGATGATTATATCTCTCGTCAAGCTCCTACCACGATTCGTGATGTGCTATATTGGTGTGAATATGTAGCGCTGTCAAATCAAACTCTGGCTTCGGCGCTACGTAAGTTAGTGGCATATTTTGTTACCGAAATTCAAGTGGGAGAGGTTTCTTATGAGGAAGAGAAGAAGATTAAGAGTTATCTATATGATGTTTTGCAGATTGAAAATACGTTGAATGCTATCGGATTGGATTATTTGGTATATGGAAATGTGTTCGTTTCGTTTTCACCAGGTGTAGAGCGTTCGGTTATTTGTCCGTCGTGTGCGTATGGGGTACGGTTTGAGCAATATGCTCGGAATACAGAAGCTAATTTCCGATTTAAGAATTATCAGTTTGTATTCCGGTGTATCCGCTGCGGGTATGATGGTGTATTTAAGGTTAATGTCACTGATAGTAAGGATCCAACCCGATTTTCTGTTATTCGTTGGAATCCGCATTTTATTGATATAGATTACGATTTCATCTCTGGTCAGAAAGATATTATTTATCGTATTCCTCCACGCTACCGGGCGAAGGTGGAGCAGGGTACGAGCATTGTGGTATTGGCGAATATTCCGGAATCGATGTTACAATGCTTACGGCAGAATATAGATTATCGTTTTCTACCAGACCATATTCTACATTTATACGAACCAGCCTTATCGGGGCTTCAAATGGAGGGTTGGGGTTTACCTCCGATATTGGCGAATTTTAAGCAGACATGGTTTGTGGAATCGCTACGTAGGGCCAACCACGCTTTGGCGCAAGATTTTATAATGCCTCTTCGGCTAATTACTCCGGAACCTCGGCAGGCTCCATCGGAATTTGGTGATCCTTTACTAAATAGTCAGTTTAGTCAGATTGCTCGTAATTTTGCTGGTATTATTGATTCATGGCGGAAGGATCCGGCATCATGGTATTTTTGTCCGTATCCGGTACGGTATCAGGTGTATGGGGCTGAAGGTGGGCGTGTGATGCCTGCTCCGATTATTGATCAAGCTAATGTGGATTTAATTAATGGCTTAGGTATGCCGGTGGATTTCTTCCGTGGTACACTTACTATGCAGATTGGTCCATTTGCTTTACGCATTTTTGAGGGTACGTGGACCTCGTTAAGTAGGGTGTTGAATACATTTTTACGCCATTTGGCTCAGGAAATTTGTAATTTATTTCATTTAGATAAATGCGAATTAAAATTAGCTCGGCCATCACACGTGGACGACGTGAATCAGAAGTTGGCGGCTATGCAATTGGCTATGAATAATATTGTGAGCATGACCACCGGTTTGAAGACACTGGGTATTGATTGGCAACAGGAAGTGAAGAAACGCATGGAGGAAGAATTTGTGATGGCCGAAGAAGCCCGTAAACTCCAGGAGCGGGTTCAGCAATCAGCGCTTACTCAGCAGCTTTCGATGCCAGCCGCAGAAGCCTCTCCAATGGGCGGCGATATGAGCGCTTTATTGGGTATGTTGGGAGGTGGTGGTGGAGGTGGTATGCCTGTAGGCGGAGAAGCCGCCCCAGCGGGTGGTGCTCCTAGTGGAGATCCTTTGGAAGCGTTGTTAGCACAACTACCGCAATCTAATACACAAGCAATTAGTTTAGATCAATTATCGCAAATTTGTCAACAAATTGCACAGCAATTATATTCATTGCATCCTTCGATGCGTCGTTCGATGCTATATAAAATTCGACTTAAGAATGAAATTGCAGCTATGCTAATTTCGCAATATATTTCGCAGTTAGATCAGCAAGCAGCTTTACAGGGCAAGGTGCAGGCTCAACAAGGCGGTGGTGGTATGATGATATAATTTATGGGTAAAACGTAATGAATAACCGATACAGGAGTAACGACGATGTCGAATATAATTTGGCAATCTGAATTAGATCGTGTGGAGGCTCGACGGCGAAGGCAGCGGGAGGAGTTGCTGCGTCAAGGGAATTTGGTGGATGAACAACCGATACAGGTAGTTTCTCCAGAGGTATCGGTGGTAGAAGTTCCGATTTCGACTGTAGAGCCAGTAGTGAGCATTTCTGAACAAATTCAGACACAAAGTGATTCGCCGGAGTCAGCTAGTCCTGCGACGCCTACACCGTCGGATGTTGTGGAGCCACAAGCCGTTTCCCGATCCCGACGTGGTCGTCCTCGTAAAACGAAGCCGATGACAGATTCTACTGCTCCTCCGATTGTTTAGGGGTCGATAAAGATGCCGTGTTCTAAAGGTAAACATAAAGTTAAGAGTAAAGAGCAAGCTAGAGCATTATTTGCAGCGGCTGGTCGGGGTGAGATTTCTGAAGAAAAAGTAAGAGAGATGGTACGCCGTTCTGGGGGGATGAAAAATTTACCGGAGAAATCTTCTATGCTCAAGCGAGCGGTTGCGTCTCGGTTGTTATTATCGGTGGTGGATGAGTTGTCTCCGGTGTTATTTTCAGTTTGGTTAACGAATAGACCATCGTAGTCAATAAGGAAATAGACTAATGGCATTCAAAGCGCCGATTAAAGTCCAGGGTCCGGAGCAATGGAAATCTGTTGGATTTAAGGACCAGACTTTGTGGCCATTAAATCCGGAGGCGAATACTCAGCAGGGTCCTTTGGGTAGTGGAGGTGTAGCTCCACCAGGGAAATTAGAGTTGACGAAGCACCGTAAGAAGCTGCCGGTAGAAAAAACTCCACCCGAAGTAGCCAAAACTGCACAACTCGAACACTTAGTTGATATGTTAATACAGAAGCGAGCAAATTTATTCTCATTAGGGCGATCAGCATTAGAAGCAGGAAAAGAGTTATTTCGTAGTGTTTTTAAACCAAACACCTCACAGCAACCCACTGGTAGTGCAGTGAAGCCTCCGCCTGCATCCGGTTCTACTGGTGGATCTAATTTAGGGACTGGTACTAAACCAACACCGCAGCCACCTGCTCTAGAATCACAACCGAAGCCTAGTGCGGATGCTGACACAGCGCCAAATCAGCCGTCTACTGAGCAGGCACCTCAGGAAGTTCGGTTATATGTTCCGGAGGCTCCTGCTCGGACAGATTATTTAGGTGCTATCGTGACAGGGCAAAAACCGGGCGATGATGACAAGTTTCATAGAGATTTTTACTTTGAGCCGCATGTAGCAAGAGAACTCATGGAACGTATTAAAACATTGCAGCAGCAAGGATTAGGGCAGTTTGGTTCGCTTCTCGTTGGGCGCTTGATTAGGGTGGGTGATTTGGCGGATGAATATGAGCAAGCAAAAGAGACGGGGGATCCGGCTACTATTCGCAAGACCTACGGTCGGCTACGTGGAGCGCAGCGTGCTGCTCTGCACGAGGTACAGCGCTTAGAAAGGGCGGCCACTTACGCACAACGGGTTGGCGGACAAGACCAACAAGCGCCGATTAAAGATCGACAGGATCTGTTGACTTATTTAACTGCATCGAATATTTCGGACCGTGCCCGTACTCGGATTTCTGGACGTAATATGTTGTTGGAGAAAGATGACGATAGGCTTCGTGAAGAGATTACTACCATGCTTCGTCGTTATGGGTATGAATACGGGCGTCCTTTGGATCCGGATGAGGTTGAGCAGTTGACAGACCGTGTGTGGAATACATTGCAGCAGGACAAACGTTTCCAGGAAGAGCGGAAACGGTATGAGCAAGAAAAGGCTAGTAGACCGCCAGAAACGCCTCCAGAGCCTATGTCGAAGGTACGGATAAAACCGGTAAGTCGACCTCCAACAGACCCGTGGTATGGGCTGCTCGACGAGCGTGGTCGTATAATTCGGTAATTTGTTACCGTTTAAGGTAATGAAATATGTCATCTAACTTAGCATCTTCTGCTACCGTACTTCCTGGTATGGGAGCTCCTTTTTCCTTACAAGTAGCTCCTTCTCCGTCGATTCCCGAGGGGGCGTCGGTATGGGATTTGTCGTCGGTTTTGGACGATCCTACAGTTCGGAGTAGTATTACATATACCTGGGATATTGTCAATCGATTGAAAGATCCAAAGGGAGCGGAGCAGTTAGGTCGTGTTGGTGTAAATAGTCCAGAGATTCGTGCTTTACGCTGGGCAAAGAGTGTTAATGCATGGGCACAAGGTTTACCTGGCGGTGTGGATCCTACAAAGGACCCGGAAGCTACTCGCCGACATTTATTGTATTTGTGGAATTTGGGTTTAATCACTCAGGCTACTGAAGGTGGTAAGCTAGATCCACGCAAACCGGAAGATTATGCTAAAATCAAGAGAAACTATGCTTATTTGTTACAGCAAGCTAAGGCGGATGATGACAAGATCTCAGTGGATGATTTACAGAAAATGTATAAAAACTTTGCGGCCACAGTGCCTTTACCGCCTGGAGATCCTCGGACCGTTAATACTTTTTGGGAATGGTTAAAGCACCCACAACTTGGTGGTTGGGCAAAATTAGGTTTGTTGTTTGGTATCCCGGCTAGCTTAATTGGTGTTACAAGTGCTGTAATGACACGGAACGTCAGTCCGCTGACGATATTGATGATGCTAGCCGGACCGTTAGCAGGGCTAGGTGCGTATTACGGCTACACACAAGATAAGCGTCCGCAGGAATACCGGCGAGCTTTAGAGCAGGATGTTAAATCTGTATTATCAACATTGGGGTATCGTGGAGCCAGTCCGCAAGTTCCATCAACGCCATCTACGGCAGCACCGGAGTCTAAACCGAACCAAGGGGCTGCGCAAGAGTCGAAGCAGGCAGATTTTCGAGAATTATCGTTTTTATTGAGTCCGGAGTTTTTGAAGCAAGCGGTAGAAGTACGGTTGACGAGTATTGATCAACCACCGTCTAAATCTGGGCCTTATACGCCATTACCACAGCAACCGACAGTGCGGTATCGTGGGCCGTTGGTGTCGGCTTTTGATATGCCTACATTCACATCAACGGTACAGCAGCATCAACCGAAAGTGCGGTTGGGTCCACTAGTGTCGGCTTTAGATATACCTGAGTCGACACCAACGACACAGCAGCAACCACAGCATCGGAAGCAGCAGCTACAGCAGCAACAACCACAGCAGCGTTCGGGATGGACTGTGGGTCAATTACAGAATGCAGCACAAGTTTGGAGTTATTTAGATAGTTTAACTCCGGAGCAAAAAGCGGAGTTGGTTACTATGGTGCGTCAGTCTCGACTAGATGGGACGAAGAAGAACGTGTTGATTGGTGCTATTAATGCGGACCGTTTGAGTCGTTGGTTGGCCGGTGGTGAGATAGTGAGTTCGATACAGGAGACGCTTAAAAAGCGCCCGGGTTTAAAGTCTAAAGATCCGATGGAAGCGTTGCAAATAATATTGTCGGAGGGGTAGTGGATGTGCGTGTGGATCATTGCGAAAATGGATTTTATTAATCATACAGTTTTGGAATTATGTTGAAAACGATTTTTCATTGGACTGGTTTATGGTATATCGGTTCGGAAGCGGTTGAGGAGGTTCTTACTTCTTCGGACGCTGTGCATGAATATATTGATGCGCATCAAGACGTAGAGTATCTGTTAGTAGCGCAGCTTGCCTCAACGGATGTTTTGTCTTATCTTTATTTACTATCGTCTGAGAACAAGATTCCTCAGCCAAAGATTGTAACTCCTCGTGTGTTGGAGCGCTTTTGTTTATCGGATGTCGATCAATATTCTGCATTGCTGCGGTTTCTTCGGGAGAATCGCATTCCGGTTAGTCAGGGTGGTCAGCGACCGATTATCTGGGATGATTTTTGTTTTGCAGTTGGTAATAAGGAGAATGCTGATCCGACGAGTTTAGGGTTGTTATTCTGTAAGCATAGTGTGTGGTGGCCTATTCACTTTTTTGATATTCAAAGCCACGCAGCATTGATTTATGTATTGAGTAAGGTTGGGGATCCTCGATGGCATATTGAGTACGCTGAAGCGGATGTTGATTGTAGGCGATTATTGAACGTGTTGCATTTGACACGTAGGCCTTTGGAAACGAATCGTGCGTTAACATGTATTCGAGTTTGGCTAAATCCGTATACATTTCCCGTTTTGTATGGTGGACTAAAAAGTTCGGCAGAATGTGATCCATCAGCCTATTTTCTGGATCTATATCGTAGAGGGCTGGAGAAGCGACGGGATTCGGAGCGTTTATATGTTTCTATTACGCAAAAATTTCTTAAGACCTTGACTCGTCTGTGGTTATGGGTATATGATAGAGAGCGGTTTCTACCTCTTTTCCCTCCTCTAGATTTGAGCCTTCCTAAGTACGTTTGCGATGCTCTCCAGCACTATCTGAAGACTCTGTATAACTGAGTTGAATTGAGGTGCGATGCATGACCACGATTCGACGTGTAGGAACGTCGTGTCAAATTAGCGGCGTTCCTGAGGATGTCTTTCTTCCGTTTGCAGAAAAACATTTAATTTACTCTTATAGGCATTATGATTTCCAGGCCAATCGATTTACAGTACAGCAGCATCGGCTTTACGAGAAGAACAACAACGGTACATTTACGATGCTGGATGGTTTTCGTCCAGCATTAGTGGAATACTTGAAATCTAAGCAAATGGAACCTTCTATTACGGGGTATTTTCCTGATATTCGGATTGACGAGGCTAGGCTAGCAAGATTTACTTTTCGTCCGTTACAACGAGAGTGTATTGATGCGCTTTTGCAGGCGGTTCGTCAGAAGCACGGCGGGTTGATTTCGGCTCCGTGTGCTTTCGGTAAGAGTTATTTGCTAGCTGCATTTTGTATGGCTCTTCCTGATGCGAAGATTGATATTGTTTCACGTCGTCGTGATGTCGTATTAGGAAATTATAATACGTTGGCTTCGTTTTTTGGGACTGTGGGGCTAGTTACTACGGGGCGTAGGAAGAAGGATCGTATCACGGTTTACACGAGTGGGAGCTTGGGATACAGTGATTTTTCGGCGGATATAATATGCTTAGACGAAGTGCACGAGCTCGTGACAGATCGTGTGTTAGAAAAGCTAGTGAAATATCGTGGCTATTGCTTTGGCTTTTCAGCTACTCCATTTACTCGTTTTGATAATTTGCATACACGGCTATTGGGTTTGTGCGGTCCAGTTTTGTACACGGCAGATTATAATCAGTGCGTTCAAGCAAACTTGGTGGTACCGATTGTGGTTTTATGGCAGCGGTGTGATACGCCGGAGGGTATTTTTGCGAGGTATGACAGTGTTATTATGTTGAAACGGTATGGGATTTGGCGCAATGAAAGGCGCAATCAAGCGATTGCTGATGTGGCTAGACGATATTATGAAGCAGGGAACCAAGTGATGATATTGGTCGAAACCGTTGAGCATGTTTTGCAATTGAAGAAGCTTTTACCGGAGTTTGAAGTATGTTATGCGGCATCATCGTTAGAACGTCGTCGGTATAAAGATATTGAATATATGCCTATTTCCAGTGCTATACGTGAACGATTGCGGCAGCGTTTTTTGGCTGGTGAGTTACGTGGTGTGATTGCTACAAATATTTGGTCGGTCGGTGTATCTTTTAACAATTTGCAGGTATTGATTAGAGCTGATGGAGTTGGTAGCGCTACAGCAGCTATTCAGGCACCAGGTCGTGTATGCCGTTTGGGTGATGCTAAAGATTATGGTTTGGTGATTGATTTTGAGGATCGATTTGATTCTCGGTTACGACAGAAGGCGGTATTGAAAAGCAAGATTTATAAGAAACAAGGCTGGTGGCAGATTACTGCTGATAAGCGTGTTATTTATCCGGATGGGGAGAGTGTATGTGCGGTCTCGACATCCGAGAATGGTACATGAAAATTATGCGGTTATGTCGTGGGGAGGATTATGGAAAACGGAGAATTGCCTGCTGGGACGGTGGCTATGATAAGTATGGGCGGTTTTATAAGCACAGTGTATGGGACAAGATAGCTCGCTTTTTGGAGGAGAGGCGATGCCAGGATGTGGTAGGGTTTCTGTTGGCAAATATTTTAGTCGGGCGAACTTATCCCAATCAATATATTACAGAAGCAGCGTGGAGTACGTATCGTACTTGGCTGGAGTCGAACCAGCAGCGGAACCGTACGGATGCTGCAATTTTCGTAAAGAACGTGTTATATTGGTGGCAATATATTCCGTTGCGTGAGGCGGTGCGTTATGTATGCAGTGATCCTGCATTAGGTTTATCCGATCCTTTTAAGGATCAAATCGTGGAGTTCTTTCGATGCAGGGGCTTGCTGTAACAAAACATGTGGTAGCTTATTTGCTGATAGCTGCCATACGTATTCCGAAGGTATTACGGGTGTGTGTTTCTAAGTTAGAGCCGGAGTATTTAATGCAGCCTTCGGAGATGATTTTTGCTATTATATGGCGACATCTTCGGGAATTATATCAGACGTACGGTACGTTACCAGATAAATATAGTCTATTGACCTTTATTGAATCTAGGTTGGCACAAGCGCACTATGAGCCTCGTTTCTGGGAGGAAGTGCAGTACCATGTGGATTTTCTGTATTCGGATGCTTGGAAGGATAGTGTGAATGCCGAGTTGGCGATACAGTATTTACAGTTGGTGATCAATCGATATTTTAAGTACAAGCTGCAGTCAGATATTCAGAAACTGAATGGCGATGATGCGGCGTTTCGAGAATGTTTGAATGTTTTATATGAGCGTTTTCAGGTTCAGACTAATTTCATGGTACCGCCTTCTGCGGCTGTGATCCCTGAAGATCCTGCTACATTGAAAGATGAAGTATTTGGTTGGAATTGCGGTATTGGGTACATCGATTCGGTGATACAGGGGCATCGTGAGAAAGAGGTTTATGTGTTATTGGGTCCTACGGGATCCGGTAAATCATTACTGTCGTTACAGATTAGTACGCAAATGGCGAAGCAGTTGGACATTAATGGCGATATAGGCTGGGTGGTGTTTTTCTCGTATGAATTGCCTTATACGGAATTGATTTATCGTGCGATTTGCCAATCTACCGGGATTTCTGCCAATCGCTTGAGAGAGATTATTCAAACTGGTAAATTTGACGAAGCTACGGATACTGAGCGTTTGCGTTATAATGCAGCTAGAAATACCTTGAATAATTATTTGAAGATTTTCGATTTTTCTGGTACCGGCGATCAACCCTATCTAGGCTGTGGTGGGTTGGATGAGATTGATAACTGCCTATCCATGTTAGAAGAGGATACGGGTCGTCCCGTTCGTTTGGTGATTATTGATTGGGCTGGAGCAGCGGTACAGCGCTATGCTAATGCACAGAATAAGGATTTGGCTCGTATTTACACGCATCTTTTGGGTACGTTTGTTTTGGAATCTCATCAGAAGATAGCTTTGAAGCATCAGACTCCTGTGTGGGTGGTACATCAGTTGGCCGGTGTGGTGCAGGATAAGCCGCCGCATATTCCGATGCACCATTCGTACGCAGCATGGTGTAAGGGCTTTGCGGAATATGCTTGGATTGCAGCGTGCTTAGGTTCGATGGATCGTGAAAAGAATATATGCTTATTGAATTTTTCCAAAACACGTAGGAATCGTCCTGTATTGCCGATCAAGCTTCGTCTGACTCCGACATTGGTATTTGAGGATGTGAGTACGAAATACGTTATCGATTCTCGTGTGGGGTTTGTGGAGGTTGATTTGGATGCTACGCAGTGATGTGCTGAATCCATTTCTGTATAATCGTTTGCGGGCTGTATTTGGTGACGTACGTGTTGCTTGTCAGGGTGAGATCTTTAATGCTTCGTGGGTTTTGGATCCACTCACAGGCCGTAGAAAATTGATGATTAGTAATCGTGGTGAAGCATATTGTGTGAACTGTCCGTTTTGTCTCAGTTCTGGTGCACGGCGTGCTGATACAAAAAAGCGTTTATGGATTCGTTATAAATGGGGTACTGAATTTGATGGCGTATTTCTTTGGTCGTTAGCTCATTGTTATAATGAAGATTGCCTATCTCGTCCGGAGAATCGTAATCTGTTGCGTCAGATGGTTTTTGGGAGTAATGGTTCAGCGTGGGCTACTACGTATGGATTAGCTGAGCCGGTTTTAGGTTTGTCTATTCCTGAATTGTCATTGCCACAAGCCACACCTTTGAATCAGTTACCTTCGGATCATCCTGCGGTTCAGTACGTTCGTTCTCGTGGATTTGATGAGAATATTATATGGGATTTGTATGAGGTGTATTATTGTGACTTTGATTTCAGATATCCGGAAGCTGCTAGTCGAATAATTCTACCTGTTCGGGATGGCGAGGTATTGTATGGGTGGGTGGGTCGTGTAGTGGAATCTGGTTCGTCGGATCGGATTCGGTATTATACAGCTAAAGGAAGTAGGGTATCTCAAACGCTGTACGGGATCAACCTATTTTCGGACGACACACAGGTAGCGGTTCTTGTGGAGGGTCCGTTAGATGTGTGGGCGCTTAGTATGGAGTTGCGGGATTATCCTACTGTAAAAGCAGCCGGTCTATTTGGCTCGCAGATTTCATTATCCCAAGTGAACCGTTTACGTCAGTTGCCTAATTTAGAGTTACTTTTGGTTATGTTAGATGGTGATGTGAAGGATAAGGCATTGAAAGTGCGAGAGCGATTACTTACTGCAGGTTTTCCTCGTGTAGAAGCCATATTTTTACCGGAAGACAAGGATCCAGCAGATTGGAGGTTGGAATGCATCCGATTGAAAGAAAGTTTCTGGAGCAAAGTGCTCAGTTGCGCCAAACTGGTCACGTAGATATTGACGGCTATTCATATTACTACATACCAACTGCTTCTCTTGGATCTCGTTCTGCTTTTGTGCGATCAGCTTCGGCTGCGGCGAAATCTTCTCCGG
>Ga0197142_1004075_pt1 | contig 11974 bp, 9 predicted proteins | sample GBS60_MetaG_FD_148614 | JGI IMG/M metagenome (GOLD analysis project Ga0197142, IMG submission 148614) | Sediment microbial communities from Great Boiling Springs, Gerlach, Nevada, United States - GBS 60_MetaG | ecosystem: Environmental > Aquatic > Thermal springs > Hot (42-90C) > Sediment... | reverse complement strand
GCGGAGATCTCGCTGAAATCGACGGCGCAGAGGATGTGTCGAGGAAGCTGCGGGGCGCTCATGGAAGGCTCATTCGACATAGATGCGACGCCGGGCGATTCGTGACGTCCCCTGTCGCCACGGGAGCAGTCACCAGGGATTCCGGTGCGGATGTCTTGTGTTTTCAGTCGAATCTGGCATCGCCAGGCCGGGCCGGGCGTGCCGGCGTAGTACTCTCCGGGTAGAGCGGGCTCTAAGCCGCTCAATTTTGGGGAGATCATGGACAGGGATCCGGTCGTGATCTGGCCAGATTTTCCTCTTTGGTAGAGACACGTTTCACCCTCCTTCGTTGCGGTCAAGAGGCGCACGTAATCGAGATAATTAATCCTCAGACAGGGGATGCCATAGCCACGGCAAAGTCTGGTATGATTCTTAGGGGTACTACCGCTTGCGAGTACCCCTAAGAACGCCGGCCTCACGTTCCTCCCAAATCCAGAGTCACGGGTACTGAAACGGCGCCTCATGCACGCCTTGAGCCGGTTGCTTCTGTTCGCGCTGATTCTGCCGAGTGTGGGATCGGTCGCGCGCATGGCCCCGTCGACCTCTCCCCAAGCGGGCCCCAAGAGTGTTCAAGAGGCGGCTTCCCAACACCTTTACGGTTCCACCATGGCCGAAGGCCGGCGGCTGGCAGCCCAGGGCCGCTACGGCGATGCGGCACAGATCTTCGAAGTCGGATACCGCAAGGCATCGGCGGCCGACGACCGCCGCAATGCGGCTTTGTTTTTGGTGAACCTGGCCAACGCGCGTCTTGGGCTCCATCAGTACCGGCAAGCCATGCAGGATTACTTGGAGGCACGGAATCTTGCGATTTCTAACGGCTACGAGGATCTGAAACGCGTTCTGGCGGTCAACCTGGCTTGGTTGTATCGGGTTCAGGGCGCGCAGCGAGCAGCCGAGGTCGAGCTGCGCCGCACCCTTTCGGGCCCGACGTCGGCCTGGCCTGCCCAGGCTGTGCTCCTGCTGGCCGAGCTTCGTTTCGAACAAGGCGACGTGCGCGCGGCGGCGGATCTGTTCAAGCAAGCGCTCATCCGGGCTGAGCAGGGTGGCGCCACGACTCTCACGACGGACCTGCTTGAAATGTACGGCAACATGCTGTTGCGCGCCGGTGACCTGGAAGGCGCCCGGGAGGCCTTGTTGAGCGCATTCCGCCGGCGAAAGTTGAGCGGCGAGCCGGTCCCCGCCTTTTGCTACCGTCTCCTGGCCGAACTCCGCCTGGCGGAGGGAGATTTGGACTCTGCCGAGCGGCTGATGAGCTGCGCCTTCCAGGCCGCACAAACCGGCGTCGCGCTCGCCCCTTTGTGGACCCTCTTCTACTCGCGGGCACGGGTCCGTCTGGCCCGGGGCGAGCTCGAAGCGGCACTGGAGGATGTGAAGCAAGCAACCGAATCGATCACCAATCTGCGCCTGGCCTACCTGCCGGCCGAGTCTGTCCGTGCAGGAGCGACTGTGGGCCTGCAAAAGGTTTTCGACCTGGCGGTCGAGGTCTCCGGGAACCTGTGCCGGCAGAGGCGATCCCTCCAGACGGCACGCCTCGCCTTTGAGTTGGCGGAGCGGAGCCGGGCCATCACCCTCAGGGAGGCGCTCGAGGAGTTCGAGCGCATTCGGCCCCGTCTGCCGGATGAATATTTCGAAACACTGCGGCAGCTCTCCGACGCCGAGAATCTGGCTTTCGGCGCCGACACGGTGGAGGCGCGGGAGCGGGTCGGCCGGCTTCGCTTAAAACTGACCGAGCTCGAGGCGGCCGCCGGTCTCGGCGCCTTCGGCCGGCCGGGGTCGGCTCCGGGGCAACCGCAATCGGTGACGGCGGCCGCAGTGCAGCAGGCGCTGGCGCCATCGGAAGCGCTTTTAAGCTTTTATCTCGGAGCCGAGAATGCCTATCTGTGGGCGCTGACGCGCGAGCGCTTTGAAATGCACGGGCTCGGTCGGAGCGACCGCATAACATCGCTGGTCGGGGATTTCCGCCGCGCACTCACCGCCTCCTCTGTCGGGGAGATCGACCAAGCCCATCGGGTGGGAGCGGACCTCGAAAGGCTGCTGTTCGGGCGCCTGAGCGAGGAGGTGCGCCGCAAGCCCGACTGGCTGCTGCTCGTCGATCGGGCCCTGTTCGAGTTGCCGTTCGCCGCCCTCCCCATCCCGGCCGCCGGCGGACGACCCTTGTATCTGATCGAGCGACACTCGCTGCGTCTGGTGCCGAGTGCGGCGCTTCTTCTGGCCCGGCGAGGGGAGAGCTGGCGCGGGCCGCTAGTGGCTTTGGGTGATCCGGTGTACAACCAGGCCGACCGACGCTGGAGTGGGCGGCGCCCGGGAGGACTCCCGCTGCGCATCAACGGTTGGCGCGCCCAAAACGGCGGCGTCGAGCTGGCCCGGCTGGCCGCAAGCCGACGAGAGATCGAAAGCGCCGCCGCGGCGTACCGCAGAAGCCCGGCGGCGCCGATTTTGCTTGCCGGACCGGATGCCAGCCGCCAAGGTCTCCAACAGGCGCTGGCGCACGAGCCCGCGGTCCTCCATCTGGCCACCCATGTCATTCCCTCCGCCGAGGATCCCCATGTGGGCATGATTGCGCTCAGTCTTCGGCCGGATGGGACGCTGGATCTGGTCGGAATGGAGCAGATTGCGGCGATGGCGGCACGTCCGGCGCTGGTGGTGATGAGCGGTTGCCGCTCGGGCGGGGGCGCCCTGCTGGCGGGGGAGGGGCTCTGGGGGCTGGCGCGCGCCTGGCTCCGGGCCGGAGCTCTGTCGGTAGCGGCGACGCTATGGCCGGTGCCGGACCTGTCCGGCGATCTGCTCGAGCGCTTCTACCACCACTTGAGCGCCGCGGGGCCGCCGGGCCCACCTGCCCACCCGGAGCGCGCCTTGCAGCGGGCGCAGATCGATATGATCCGGTCCGGAAACTGGAGAGCTCGGCCCGCTCACTGGGCTGCTTATTTCGTGATGAGCCGAAACTGAGCATGACGGCTGTGAGCAGAAAGATGGCAATGGGTGCCACCGAAGACCACCGATGCGGCGCCGGAACGTCTCCGGATTGCCCCGGACGGGTCGATCCGGCCTCGGGCGGCGATTATGCCGCCCTGGCGGCCCTGGTGGCGCGGATTCGCGCCGGGGAGGAACAGGCCCTGGCCGAGCTGTACGCCATCTTCTCCAAGGGCATCCGGTTCCAGCTCTGCCGGCAGCTGGGCCCGCAGGAGCTCGACGACAAGGTCCATGACACGTTCCTCATCGTGGTCGAGGCGATTCGGCGGGGAAACCTGCGCGAGCCGGAACGTCTCATGGGGTTCGTGCACACCATCGTCCGCCGTCAGATTGCCGCCTATATCGAATCGGCGGTCAACCGCCGTCGCAACCAGGCCGACCTGGAGGCCGCCGCCCCCATGGCCGACGAGCGGTCCAGCCCGGAGGCCCAAGCCATCGCCCGCCAGAAGATCGAGCTCATGAAACGGGTCTTGCGCGAGATTTCACGGCGCGATCGGGAGATCCTGACGCGATTCTACATTTACGAACAGAGTCAGGAGCAGATCTGTCGCGAGATGAATCTCACGGAAACACAGTTCCGGCTGCTCAAATCCCGCGCCAAGGCCCGCTTCGGCGAGCTGGGCAAGAAGCGGCTGGAGGGGCGTCCGCTGGCTCGCTTTTTGCTGAGAGCTTCCTCCGGCCGGAGGGACTAGATCGATGAGGGCTGCCGGCTGCCGTTGCAGCGGTGCCGGCAGGTGGAGGCCGTGATGCTGATCCTGATGTCGACTGCGAAAGGAACCCACCCCAGTGAGGAGGAGCTTGAGCTCTACAGCCTGGGGCGTCTAGAGGAGGGGCAAAGCACGCCGATCGAAGAGCATCTGCTCGTATGCGAGAGCTGCCGCCGGCAAGTGGAGGAGTTCGATGAGTTCGCAGCGGCCATGCGGGCGGCGCTTGTCGAGACCGAAGCGCCAAAGCAGGCGCCGGAGCCTTGGACCGCCCGGCTGGCGCGGCTGGCGGCGGTTCCCAAACCGGTCTGGGCGGGCGCCCTGGCGGCCGCCATAGCGCTGGTGCTGCTCCTGCCCTGGCAGCAGCGGACCCAGCCGCCGTACCCGGTCGAACTCGAGGCCCTGCGCCAGGCGGCGGTCGCGGCGGCTCCGCAGGGCAGACCTCTCGTCTTGACCGTGGACCTGACCGGCCTGACCGGTGAGCCGGCGTACGATCTAGAGATCGTCGATGCTACGGCTCGCCTGGTCTGGCGCGGCACGGTGCGGTCGGAGGGGGACAAGGCCGTGCTCGCCCTGCATGACGGCTTGCGCGCGGGCCGTTACTGGGTCCGCATCCATCAACCCGGCACTGGAGAGCTGCTGCGCGAGTTCGGCTTAGAGGTCGACTGAATCACCGCGCCTCAGCTTGCCTTCGAGTACCGGCGAGCCAGCGCGGCATCCTCGGCCACTTCATCGGAAAAAACCGGGTACATCCCCACAATGACGGCGTCGGTCGGCTTGATGGAGGCGTAGGCGAACCGGAAGGCCTCCTCGAGATCCCGCTGAGTTTCGCTCAGGCGTCCCGAGGCCAGGATCTTGAAGGCCAGACAAGGCTTCGAGCACTGGCGGATGCGAGCGATCATACGAGGCGGGTCAGAGGCGAGGAAGACCTCGCCAAGCACTCGGTGCCGGAGCATCGCCTCAAGCTCCTCCTCGGTCCGGGTCAGGTTATAAAGGCAGGTCATATACAGATCGTGTTCCCAACCGGCATCCTCCATCCGGGCCAGGTAGTCCGGGTTGTGGGTCGAGATGCCGGCCAGAACGCCGCTGTCGTGCACCCTCTTGACGAAGTCGTGCACCGTTTCGGGCTGTCCGGCGCGAAACAGACTGTCGGTCACACCGCCGTGGTGGCAGATCGCAATGGGCTTGAGGCGAAGCACCTCAGCCAGATCCTTCTGGCGGTCCGAAGTGAGACAAAGGAATTGGATTCTCGAACCGCGCTCCCAGGCGCCGACGAGTCCGTCGCGGACCGTCGCCGAATAGGAGGACTGAAACGTCGTGATGCCCTCTTGCTCGCAATGCAGCAGAAATTTGGTGATCTGCGGGGCGGTGAAATAGTCCAGCATGTGCTGGGAGAGTTTTTTCGAGGAGTGGGAGAAGCCGCGCATGGGGTTGCCCCCGGCGATCAGCCGCGAAATCCGGTGGCGGCCCAGCTCGACGCCGGGAAGCGTCTTCGGCGAGGCGCCGGCTCGCGTGCTCCAGCCGGCGGCGGCCGCGCCTTTCAGGAAGTCTCTTCGCCTGGGTGCTTTCATAGGGAGACTTTCCGCGTCCAGCTCCAGCAATAACAGTTTCGGACCCAGATGTCAATTCGCGGCCGCCGCGGCCTCGGCGATGGCGCGCTCGAGCGCCTCGATCGTCTCGCGCTCGTTGCCCGGCCGCCGGGCGAGTGCTAGCAGCGTCTCGAGGAGTCGGTTCAGGTCACCGCCGTAAGCCGCATACAGCTCCCAGAGGAGGCGGTAGTGTTTCGTGTACGTGTAATCGAAGGCCAGGCCCGCGTTGTTCAGCGCCGCCGGACAGCGGTCGAAGGTTCTCGGCTCGGGCACAATCGCCCGGCAGGCGCGCTCCAGCTCGCCGAAAATCTTCTCCTTGAGCGCCAACGCCTCCGCCTCGCCGAGCGCGCCGCGTCGGACTTGCTGGTAGAGTTCCCGGAGACGGCGGTGGAAAGAGTTCACCACCTCGGCCTTGGCCAGAAACAGCCCGGCCTCGCCGGCGAGGGCCTCATGCAAGGGTGAGGATTCGCCCCCGTGGCGGCGCGCAAAGTCGGCGGCGGTGAGAAACCCCGCCAGCGTGGCGGCCGCCTCGGCCAGGTGAACCGGCAGGCGTTCGAGCACCTGGTGCAAATCCTCGTGGGCGACGACCACGGCTTGCCGCTCCGGGGGCGCGGAGGCGAGCGCGGCGGTCACCGGCGCATTGCCGTCGGCGACCGCCTCGGCCGGGTAGAAGAAGACGTCGTAGCGCGCGGGGTCGATCGAGCAGCCCGCAGCGGTGCCTTCGGCGAATTTGAGCTCGTCATAGGACTCTGGCAGCTCGAGCTTGCCGGTGTAGTAGCAGCGAAAAAAGGCTTCGCGCGCGCTGGAGCGAACCTGGAAATTGCGGGTCTCAGGGATGCCGAGCGACTTCTGATAGTCTTTGAGAGCCCGTATGAAGTCCTCCGGCGGACCGGTCTGCCCGCCGGCGGCCCTCCCGGCCCACAGCGTCGTGAAGAGGCCCAAGCAGATTCCAGCCCACACTTCCGATCGTAGCGGCTCGGCGGCGGGGAGCGGAAGCGTTCACTGCCTCGCCCGATCGACCACCGGCAGTTCGATGTGAGACGGGTACTGGCGCGAATGGTGCACCGTCTGGTTTGCAATTCGGACCTTGGCGCTCAGGCCGAACGGCTCGCCGGTATTCGGGTTTCGGTCGAACTGCGGAAAATGGCTGCTGGTCACATCCAACCGGATGCGGTGACCGCGTCGGAAAACGTTGCTCGTGCCGACCAGATCGATCGTGAAGGCGTAGACTCGGCCCGGCTCGAGCAACTTCGGGGCACTCAAGCTCTCGCGGTAGCGCGCCCGGACGATTCCTTCGGCCACGTTGATGGCGCGGCCGTCAGGGAAGACGTCGACCAGCTTGGCGATGAAGTCGGTGTCCGGAGCGTCGCTAGCGGCGTAGAGGACCACCTTGACGGGCCCGGTCACCTCGACCGGCTCGGCGAGGAAGTCCGAGGTATAGACCAGCACGTCGCCCCGCTGCTCGATGGGGCGCTGATCGACGGGGCCGGCCGGCGTGGGTGTGCCGCAACAGTTATTGCCGCCCAAGCTCGGCACGGGATTTTCGGGGTCGTAGCGGTAGCGGTCCGGCGGCGAATCCGCCCGGGGCGGCTCCCAACGCAGGCGGCCGTCGCCGTGGAGGGTGTTGGCCCTGCCGTCGCTTTCCAGATACAGACGCCGCGCCCGCGCCCTGGGCAGCGGATAGTCTTCCTCCCGGCGCCAGACATTTTCGCCCATCACGAAAACAGCCACCGGCGGCTCGCGATCCAGGCCGTTATCGATTCCCTTGAGCCAGTAGTCAAAGAAGCGCAACTGGACGGCATCGACGTCGATGAGGGCGTCCGGCCCGAAGTCGATGTCGCCGGTCTTCCGGGAAGGCCCGTGACCCCAGGGACCGATAAGCAGGCGCGTACCGCGGCGCGCCGCTTCGGTCTTGCCCTTCTGCCGCAGGCCCATGTAACCGCGGAGGGTTCCCTGGCTGAAGATGTCGAACCAGCCGCCGATGTTGAGAGCCGGAACCGTGATGCGGTCGAACACCTCCTCGGCATTGAGCGGTTTCCAATAGTCGTCGTAGTCCGGATGCCGGATCCAGTCGCGATAGAACTGCGCGTTACGCCCGAGCAGCTCCTGCATGCCGATGAGCGGCAGGTGGCGGAGCACGCGGTCATAGCTCAGCCCCTCGGGTCCGTCCGCCATGGTGTGCGGGCCGGTGTTCTGCATGATGCGCGACTCTTGCCGCACGGGTCCCCAGCCGAAGTTAAACGACAGGCGCCAGCCGCCGTTGAGCGTCACCCAGTCGTGGTACAGACTCGTCGCGGCCACCAGCGGCGCGATGCAGACCAGACTGGGCGGCGCCGCCATCGCCGCGCGCCATTGGACATGGCCCAAGTAGGAGCCGCCCTGCATGCCGACCTTCCCGTTGGACCAGCTCTGGCGCGCCGCCCACTCGATGGTGTCGTAGCCGTCCTCGATGTCGTTGCGGAACGGCTCCCACTTGCCTTCGCTTTCGTGCCGGCCGCGCACGTCCTGGTAGACGAAGACGTAGCCGCGCCGGGCAAAGAAGACCGCGTCGGCGTAGGCGCTGGGGTAACGTTCTGTGCTATACGGGGTGCGCGAGACGAGCACAGGGTAGCGACCGGGCTTGGCCGGGCGGTAGACATCGGCGTACAGCGTGACGCCGTCCCGCATGCGGATGGGAACGAGGTTTTCGATCACCACATCGTTGGTGGGCGGATAGGCCTCGGGGAAGCGCACAGGCTCGGAGGCCGCCGACAGAGCCGCCCCGGCCAACACGACAGCGATTCGCTCCAGCATTGTCGGGTCAGGGTAACAAATCGCCCCACGACTCGGCAAGCGGACGCCCGGCGCCGCATATAATATCGGTCGCCCGAAATGACGGTTGCGCCTTTTCCGCGGGCGGTACGCCTGTCGGCCGATCTTCCGGCGGTCTGCCGATTCGGCCTCGCTACGCGCGGGACGTCGAAACTTCAGCCCGAGGACGTCGAGGAGGCCCTCGAGCGCGGCATCAATTATCTGAACTGGTGCGGCCGGCCCGACGGGCTGAGCCGGGCCGTCGCCGGCCTGGGGAAGGCCCGGGAGCGGGTCGTTGTGGCCGTGCAGTTGCGGTCACGCACCGCGCAAGGCGCGGCTCGGGAACTCGAGCGACTGCTCAAACACTTGCGCACCGACTACCTGGACGTCGTAACCTTCTACTACGTCGAGTCCCACGAACAGTGGAGGCGCCTGCTCGCACCGGATGGCGCCTGGGGCTACCTTCAGCGCCAGAAGGAGCAAGGCCGCCTGCGGCTGATCGGCCTGACCAGCCACCAGCGCCGGCTGGCCGCGGGCTGGGCCGCCTCCGGCGCGCTGGATCTCCTCATGATTCGCTACAACGCCGCGCACCGGGGCGCCGAGCGAGAGGTCTTTCCCACGACGAGCGCGCGCGGCGTGCCGGTGGTGAGCTTCACCGCTCTGCGCTGGGGCGCACTGCTCAAGCGCACACCGGATGATCCGCCCGGCTTCCGGCCGCCGTCGCCCGCCGATTGTTACCGTTTCTGCCTGGCGCAGCCGGCCGTCGCCGTGGTGCTGGCCGCTCCGGGCGACCGGGAGAAACTGGAATACGATCTGAGCTTGCTTGAGGACTGGAACCCGCCCGCCGCTGCCGAGCTGGAACGCCTCCGGGCCCACGGTGACCGCGTCCGTCGCCACGCCGGCCCGTTCCCCTGACGGCCGTTCAGCGCGACGCCGCCTTGACCGGGTCAGGATAGTGGCGCAAGTAGGCCTCGCGTACGATCGGCTCGGCAATGTCGCGAAGCTGTGTCCAATGCAAGCTGCTGCCGAGCTCGCTGTCGGAGCCCGCCGCCAGACCGGAGCCGCCCCAGATCTTCTCGTTCGGGTAGTCCTCGGCCGCCTGGAAGGCATAGATGAGCTTCTTCACCCGAAAGACGTCTTCATCATACGGCGACCCCCGGATCACGCTATACGTGTAGCGCCCGTTCGGACGGCGGCAGATGAGGCTGATCAGGTTCGTGTAGCCCTTGGCAGCCAGCACCAGGCGCGAGTTCGGGTCACCCTTTTCGTCGGCAATGACGAAGTCGTAAGGCGATTCGTAGAGGATCTCGGGCTGCGCCGTCACCGGCGCCACGCCCGCCCGGCCCTCGAGCAGAGCCAGGAGCCGGTCGCAGACCTCCCGGATCGTCCCCTGAATGATCTTCTCGTCCCCGGCGCTTTTGCCGCGCATGCGCTGCTCGCGGTAGGGCTCGAATACCCAGGTGAAGTGGTTGCGCTCGAGCTCCTCAATGTTCACCGGGTAGAGCCCGCCGCAGACGTCGATCTTGTTGTTGTATTGGACGATCCATCGCAATTGCGGCTCGCCTTCGGCCCGCTCCAGCAGCTCGTGATGTTCAAGGACGAAAGTGGCCAGGCACACGTCCTGGTCGGCGTTCCAGACCCAGAGATGGACCGGGTGCTGGCGCTTGAGCCATTTCTCCATCAACCGTCCCTGGCGGACGGCGATGTAGGCCTGCATGGCGGCGCTCATGGTGGCTTCGCGCACCACGCCGCGATGGTGGTCGAAATGCACCCAGTGGCCGCGGTGACCGGGTACGTCGTCGATCACCTCGAGACCGATGGAGTATTCCGGCGTCAGACTGACGAAGTCATCCCAGCTTTTGAAGCGCTTCGGCGCCACGTGAAGCTGGATGTTTTCAAACTGTGAAGACATGTTCGTGGAGGGGTCGGCATCCCGCCTGTCCTCCCCTCACCCGTTCGGGTTTTCCTCCCTACTTTCAGCATACCGGAATGCCGGCTTGTCGGCGCGACGGGAAGGCCGGGCGGCCGGATCGCGGAAGAGAAACCGGCCGCCCTCCCTCATCCGCCTTCGCCGCCCGTTGAGCCCCTGCGAGCCCAGCCAAGTCGGCAATTTCGCGCGACGCGCACATTCGCCCGTTCGGTTTTGGGCGTCGGTTGCGTGCCCCCGCAAGGGCGGATGCTAGCATGGAAAAGTAGGCTTGCGGCCTTGTCGTCGCCGCCTCGTTGATCAATCCAAATCCCAATGCGAATTCTCCCGTTTGGTGTGACCTCGCTCGCGGTGCTGACCTCCCTTTTGTGTCTGCCGGTTTGGGCTGAGGCACCAATGACGTTTACGCTCGATGCGGCGCTGGAGCTGGCCGATCGACAGCATCCGGTGCTGGAATCGGCCGCCGCCGCGCTCGATGGGGCTTCGGCGGGAATCGTCGCCGCCCGCGCCTATCCGAACCCGATGTTCAGCTCGCAGTCCGGCCGCCAGTACATCCGTTTGCCGGGGAACATTCCGGGTCTGGTGCAAATCCTCAGCTACCAGCAGCCTCTCGAGTTGGGCCGGCTTCGTCCTTCGCGAATCGAGCTGGCGGAACGGGCGCATCGGGTGGCAGGTACGGAGTTGGCCGCCCGGCGGCTGGCCGTGCTCAGTCAAGTCCGGCGGAGTTTTTATCAGGTCCTGCGCCACGACCGCGAGACGGAGATCCTCTTGGAGAACCTGAAGTTGATCGAGGAGCTGCGGCGGCGGATCCAGGTGCAGGTCGAAGTGGGAGAGGCGGCACGCCTTGAACTGGTGCGAGCCGACGCCGAGATTGCCGCCGCGCGCGCCCAGGTGAACCGCTCGCGCCTCCAGCGCGTGGCTGCGCTGGCGACGTTTCGCAGTGCGGTCGGAGCCCCGTTGCCTGAGGAGGTCCGCCTGGTCGGCGCGCCGGACGAGGTGCAGCCGTTGCCGCCATTAGAGGAGTTGCGGGAGCAGGTCCTGCGGGAACATCCGGCGCTTCGGCTCGCGGAGGAAAGCCTTGGGCGGGCGGAGGCGCAGCTCCGCTTCGAGGAGGCCCAGCGCGTGCCCCAGCCGATCCTGCGAACCGACTTTGAGCGCTACCCCGATGTGCCGAACTTCCGTTTCGGCATCGACGTGCCGATCCCGCTGTGGAACCGGCGCGAGGGCCCGATCGCCCAGGCGGCGGCGGGCGTCCGGGAGGCGCGGGCTCAGCGTCGCTGGCGCGAGTTGGAGTTGCTCGCCTCGCTCGAGGGCGCCTATCAGCGCTACCGTTCCGCCCAGGAGCAGGTGCTCGCCTTCGAGAGCGGGATCCTCGCCGAAGCGGAAGCGGCTTTGAAAGCGGCGCAAGCCGCCTTCCAACTGGGCGAGCGCGGCATCCTGGAAGTGCTCGACGCCCAGCGTGTGCTGCGGAACGTGCGGCTGGACTACGTCCAGGCGATCTTCGACCGGCAAGCCGCTCTGGTCGATCTCGATGAGGTGCGGGCGCTCGACCCGCGGCAGGCCCGGTCCCCTCAGATGCGTAGGACTTTGCCATGAAGGCGCTGCTCGTCATTTTCAGCGTGTGGCTGGTTAGCGGCTGCTCGAAAAGCCCGCCGCCGGCGGCGGCAACCGTCGACGGCTCCGTCGAGGCCCGGCGCGATCCGATGCTGATCAAGCTGACGCCGGAGCTGCGCGAGCGCGTCAAGCTCGGAACACCGGCCTGGACGACCTTGACTGCGACCCTGACCGTAACCGCGCGGCTGGAGTTGGACGCGACGCGAACGGCCGGCATCGGCAGCCCGGTGCTCGGGCGCGTCATTTCGATTGCCGTCGAGGAGGGCCAGGACGTCGTCAAGGGACAGCTTCTCGCCGAAATCCACAGCGCCGGACTGAACGAAGCTCAACTGGAGTTTCTC
>Ga0197142_1004074_pt1 | contig 11974 bp, 11 predicted proteins | sample GBS60_MetaG_FD_148614 | JGI IMG/M metagenome (GOLD analysis project Ga0197142, IMG submission 148614) | Sediment microbial communities from Great Boiling Springs, Gerlach, Nevada, United States - GBS 60_MetaG | ecosystem: Environmental > Aquatic > Thermal springs > Hot (42-90C) > Sediment... | reverse complement strand
GAGCAGGAGACCGAGGTCCACCCCCACAAGCGCTGCCGGCGCCAGCCCGAAATAGGACAGGGCCGAATAGCGGCCGCCGATGGTAGGGTCGTTCAGGAAGGTGCGACGGAAGCTGTAGCGCCGGGCCGTCTCGGCCAGACCGCTGCCGGGATCGGTGATGGCGACAAAATGGCGGCCGACGGCCTCGGCGCCGACCCGGTCTGCCGTCAGGTTGTAGAAATAGCGGAACAAGGCAAAGGTTTCGACCGTGCCGCCCGATTTGGTGGCGACCACGTACAGGGTATGGGCCGGGTCGAAACGAGTCGCTTTGGCCAGGACGGCGTCGGGATGGGTGCTGTCCAGCACCTCCAGAGGCAGGCCGTGGGTAGAGGCATTGGCGCGCGGTCCGAAGGTGCGGGCAAAGACCTCCGGCGCCAGGCTCGAGCCGCCCATGCCCAGGAGCAGCACCTGCCGGAAGCCTTCGGCCCGGATCTCGTCGGCAAAGGCCCGTAACGTGTCCACGGCGGCAGCCATGCCGCCCGGCAGGTGCAACCAGCCCAGGCGGTCGCTGATCTCGGTGGGATCGGGTCGCCATACGGTGGGGTCATGGTCCCAGATGCGGCGGATGATCTGCCCGGTGCGCAGTTGCGCCAGGGCGGTGGCAACCACGGGTTGATAGGCGCCCAATCGCGCCTGAAGGGTGAACACGGGGGTTGCGATACGGAAGGCCATAGCGGAAAAGGGGAGAGGGGGAGAGGGGGTCAGCTCAATCCGTAGACGGGGATGGCGGCGCCGTGAACGGCCCTGGCGCCGTCCGAGGCCAGGAAGAGGATGACATCGGCGATGGCGGCGGGCGCTACCCAGCGGCTTCTATCGGCCCGGGGCATGGCCTCCCGGTTCTGCGGGGTGTCAATGGTGCCGGGCAACACACAGTTGACGCGAATCCCGCGGTCTTTCAACTCGGCGGCCATGCTCTCGGTCAGGCGCACGACGGCGGCTTTGGAGGCGGCATAGGCAGCGTGATGGGCCGTTCCGGCCAGAGCGGCGCGGGCGGCCACATTGACGATAAACCCACGGCCGCGGGCCAACATGGCCGGGATGACGGCCTGGCAGGGGACATAGACCGAACGGGCATTGAGGTTGATGAGAAAATCGAAGGTGCTCACCGGCGTTTCGTGCAAGGGCTGGCCGGCCCGGTAACCGCCTACCGTGTTGACAAGCCCATCAATCCGTCCGAAATGGGCCAGGACCAGCTCTACCAGTCTCTGGACCGCCACCGGATCGGTGACATCCACGCCCGTCACCGGCAGATGGCCGGCCGCCGGGTTCAGCTCCGGCGCCAGAGTTGCCAGCCGTTCGACCGCGCGGTCCACCGGGACCACATGGGCCTGCGCGGCGGCAAAGGCCAGCGCCGTGGCCAGACCCAGATTACCACCGGCACCGGTGACGATGACGACATGGTCACGAAAATCGTAAGTCAAATGCGCTGTGGGCATGGTTCAACCGGAGGAAAGGCGCTCCAGGCCGTAATAGGTCGCTCCCAGGAGGGCGGCACGGGGATTGAGAATGACATGGACGGGCATCCGAATGAGCAGGCTGCTCATGCGGCCTTTGTGCAGGAAAGATTGCAGAAAGCGCTGATGGGTGAGTGCCGGCAGGATCCGGGGCGGAATGCCCCCGCCCAGATACACCCCACCGAAGGCGCCCAACTTCAGGGCCAGGTTACCGGCCTCGGCGCCGAGGATGGAGACGAACAGGTCCAGCGCGATGGTGCAGATAGCGGGTGGGGGTTGGCGCTGCAGCGCGGCCTGGACGATGACCGGCGTCGGATCCTCGGCCTGCCGCAGTTCGGCCGCCAGCCAGGCCGGCTCCTCGGCATAGCCCGTATCACGCAAAAAGGCGTAGATGTTCGGCAGTCCCGACCCCGAACAAAACCGCTCATAGCTGACATGGTCCATCCGTTCCAGATAGTAACGGAGCAATTCGATTTCCAAGGCATTGGTCGGCCCGAAATCGGCATGTCCGCCCTCGCTGGCGTAGGCGTGGTAGCGCCGACCATCCCAGGTGAGATAGGCCTCGCCCAGGCCCGTGCCCGGAGCGATGACGGCAATGGTCCCGCCGGGCGTCGGTTCGCCGGGATGCAGGGTGTGCAGGTCCTCGGCTTGCAGATGCGGAATCGCATAGGCCATGGCCTGGAGGTCATTAAGCAGGGCCACGCGCGCGATGCCCAGAGTCTCCTGCAACCGGCCCACGTCGATCATCCAGGGCAGATTGGTGATGCGCACCTGCCCGGCGATGACCGGCCCGGCTACACCAAAACAGGCCCGGTCAATGGGATAGGTCAGGTCGGCCAGGAATTCGGCGATGATTTTTTCCAGACTGCTGTAGTGGGCACTGGTAAAGGTCCTCTCGACCAGGGGGCGACGGGCGCCCTGGTCCTCGGCAATGACGGCCAGAACCGTTTTGGTGCCGCCGATGTCGCCGGCAAGAAGCATAAGAAGTCCTCCTGAAGGATGGAAACGGACAGCTCAGGATAGCTTTCGGGGACAGGGAGTGAAGTAGGAGAGGAACGACCGGCCGCGCTATCATAGGCGCCAAGCGCTGATAACTCCACCCTCGCTTCGCGTTGCTTTCTGCCCATGACCCCATCCGCATCGTTTCCGCCACCCTGGTTGGACGAGCTGGACGCTCTGGCGACGGCCTGGGCGGGTGGCGATAACGTGACGGCTTCCGCCGCTGCGGCCACCCTGGCCCTGTGGCGGGCCCGCCTGCAGCGACCGGCTGTGCCCGCCGAGGAGTGGCTGGACGTTGTTACGCCGAGCGGTGAACCTTACGGCTGGGCGGCCCCGCGCTGGTTTTGCCATCTGGTCGGCCTGCGCCATCGCGTGGTTTACGTCTATTTGACCACGCCGCAGGGCCTGCTGGCCTTGCAGATGCGGGCCCACACCAAGCCGGAATGGCCCTCGCTGCTGGATACGACGGTAGGCGGGCACGTGAAGGCCGGCTTGACCTGGGAAGAGGGGGTCGTGGCCGAAATCGAGGAAGAACTGGGCCTGGCGGCCATCACCCGCGAGCGCTGGCTGCAGGATGGTCTCTTGCATCCGGTGGGAGGCTATGAGCGCTATAGCGTAGACGAAGGTCTACCGCCTTATCGCAATCGCCAGGTCAACCGCATCTTTGCCGGCACCCTGACGGCCTGGGGACTGGCCCATGTGCGTTTCGCCGACGGCGAAGTGGGAGGGCTTTACCTGTGTCGGCCGGAAGAGGCGCAGCGCCTGGTGACGACGGGTTTCCCGGTGGCGCCGGGGTTGCGGCGGTCCTTTTCCTACTGGTGGGCCTGGTGGCTGGCGCGGTCAGGTCAGACCGTACCTGCTGCGCCCTGAACGCCGGGCCGGCGCCCGATATCCCGCCACGGATTCAGGGCCATCTGTTGCGAGCGGCGGTAAACGGCTATCAGATAGATGCTATCGCATAGCAAAATGGTAATGTACAGAAAATTGAAGAGCCAGGCTGTGGGACGAACAATAAAGAAAGTTAGAGAGACTGCTAAAGTTCCCAGTAATTTACATAAAGCAATATAAAAAGACTGTCCTAATAATCCTTTGCGTCGTAAAAACATGTTGATAAAAAGAATAGACATGAGTAAGTTTTGTCCATAAGCCGCATATCTTCCCATCATATCATTGAATTCGCGTGATATAAGTATTATTAACAAAAAAGCTCCTGATAAAGTCAGTGCTACTGTGGGAATAAAAAATCGTTCCGGTAAATTCTGCAGTGGTGGATCGCTGCGCCAATATCTAAGAAATTGCCAAAATATAATACAATCCAGGATAAACCAGGTATAATTGACGTACAATTGCGGTTTCGGATGAGGAAAGATGAAGGCGAAGATAAACTCCCAACTGATATTTGCGCATAGAGCGACAAACGGCATGCCGTAAGTTCTGTCCTGGAAACCGCGAATAATGATCAAAATATAGGTCAATGACCAGAAAAACCCCGAAATCAGCAGACCGATGATCATAGCGCTTCAGAGAGCCAGACGAGCAGCAAGGGCTTATCCCGGTTAGATCGGCGGCCAGGGGTGGTTGCGACGACGGGGATCGGGATGAGGAAACTGACCGGCCGCGATCAGGGCATCCAGGCGTTGCTGGAAGGCGTGGATTTCGGCCGGGCTGAGGAGCGCGGCCAGCCGGGCCTGGAGTTCGGTATCGTGGCACAGGCGGACTGCCAGCTTCTGCAAATCGGCCAGCAGCGGCGCCGGGATCGGTTCACCGGCAAAATCCCAGATGACCGTGCGCAGCTTGGGCTCGACATGAAAGCACAGGCCGTGGTCAATGGACCACATCCGTCCCTGGGCGTCGAGCAGGCAATGGCCGGCTTTGCGATCGGCGTTGTTGGTGATGACATCGAAGAGGGCCACCCGACGGAAGTCGTCGGCATGGCGGGGGAAGATGTTGAAGTAATGCTGTTCGGGATCGCTCTCGATGTAGGCCTGCACCGTCCCCGGTCCATACGGCCCCTCGCGCAGGACCGTCGGCGGGATGAGATTCCAGCCCAGGGCTTCGGCCACGAGATAGGCGGCATACTCGCGGCGGTAAAGGGTGCCGTTGGGGAAATCCCACAGGGGCCGTTCCCCACGACGAGGTTTGTATACGGCCGGCAGTTCCTGCCCCCGATAACAGGCGCGCACCAGCAGAGCGTAGTTTGAACTCCAGGGGATGATGCCCATCGGTTCCAGCTCACCCTGGCCGAGGATCAGCAAGGCTGTGGCCGTATCTATGGGGCGTGCGCTTGGGTCATCGGCTACCCGACTCATTGGACATAGCGTTTACCGTGCCCGTTCGAGGGGGGACAAAAGTGTCCGCCGGGATCCATAGGCTGTCCACAGAGAGGGCAGCTCGGCCGACCGGCGGCCACCACCTGCAGAACATGATGCGCCAGCGCGCGGGCATGTTCACGGGTGATGATGAACCGGGCCAATTCCGGTTGTTGCCCGCGTTCGACCCATTCCTGGACAACGATGACGATGACGTCCTCTTCGTCATCATAGCCGACACCCAGTTGGGCTACCCGCCAGGCCGGGACGATGGGATGGATCAGGTCAAAATCCACAGGGGCATCGGGATCCTCCGTAGGACGCTGGAAGACCTCGGCAATCTGATCGAGCAGCGAAAGCAGGCCCTCGCCCAGAGCCCGCATCTGTTCTTTCTCGCAGATCATGGTCACGAGTTCAATGCCGCGACCGGCCTGGAGGAAGAAAGTCCGGTGGCCCGGTTCGCCGATGGTGCCCACCGTGAGGTGGTCGGCAGGGTTGAAATCGAACGCAAAATCAGGCATGAGGATCAGGAGGAGCAGAGGGCTCGGAAGGGGGTTCGGACGGCGGTTCCAGCCGGCCCGTATCATTCACACAGTGCACACGGGGGCCAAAGGGACCGAAGCGGACCATGCTGACGGAACCCGGCGCGATCTCCAGGCGTTGGAACAGGTCGAGAGGAGCACCCAGAAAGCAGGTAATGGCTGCCCGAATCGGGTCAGCATGGGTGCAGACAACGACCACCTGGCGGGGATGGGCAGCCGCAATCTCGTGGAGGGCCTCCACCACCCGTTGCTGCATGGCCCGTAAGCTCTCGCCGCCGGGAAAGCGGACAAAGCTAGGGGTTATCTGCACCAGCTTCCAGAGCTCGGTTTGGATCAAATCGTCCACGGCCTGACCCTGCCATTCGCCGTAGTTGCTTTCGAGCAGACCGTCATGGGTGCAGACGGGCAGGCCATGGGGCGTGGCAATGATCGTGGCCGTCTCGTAGCATCGTTCCAGGGGGGAGCTATAGACGGCAGCGAGGGGCCATGAAGCCAGGCGTATGGCCAGACGACGGGCCTGCTCACGGCCGGTTTCGTTGAGATGGACACCCGGCAGACGACCGGCCAGGCGGCGGGCCTTGATGAGGTCGTTTTCGCCGTGGCGAACGAGGAGCAGTGTGGCCGACACCCTTCAGAGACTCGTCATCAACCGGCGAATGCGTTCCACGGCCCGCTCCAGGTCGCTCATGGCCGTGGCAATGGAGAAACGCACATGGCCCTCGCCGGCCTGCCCGAATTCGATGCCGGGGGTGCAGGCGATATCGGCGCGCTCGAGGAGGATGTCGGCGATGGTCATGGCGCTGGCGCTGAGGCCGGGGAAGCGGACAAAGAGGTAAAAAGCGCCTTGAGGCCGGTCGCATTCGACGCCGGGAATGGCGTTCAGGGCCTCGACCATAAAATCGCGGCGGGCCTTATAGGCCAGGCGCATGGCCTCGACCTCGTCTTGCAAGCCGCTAAGGGCCGTGGCACCGGCCGCCATGGTAAACGAAGCAGCGGAGGTGACGGTCTGGCTCTGGTAATTGGCCGCCAGATCGATGATCGCGGCCGGGCCGGCCGCCCAACCCAGACGCCAGCCGGTCATGGCGTAGGCTTTGGAGTGGCCGTTGATCACAATGGTGCGCGCGGCCATGTCGGGAAGGGCGGCCAGACAGATGTGCTCGCCCTCGAAGATGAGCTTTTCGTAGATTTCATCGGAGATAACGTAAAGGTCGTGGGCCAGGGCCACTTCGCGGATGGCCTCGGCCTCGGCCCGGGTAAGGACACGGCCGGTGGGGTTATTGGGCGAGTTGACCAGGATGGCTTTGGTAGCCGGGGTTACGGCCTGGGCAATGCGTTCGGCCGTAATGGTGAAGCCATCGGCCGCGCAAAGGGGCACGGTGACAGGACGGGCACCCACGAGGAGGGTCATGGGCACGTAGGAGACCCAATAGGGTTCGAAGATGATGACCTCATCGCCGGGGTTGCAAAGGGCCGCCAGGACGGCGTAGATGAGGAATTTAGCCCCAGGCCCCACCAGCACCTGGGTGTTCGGGTCAACCTGGACGCCGTTTTCGCGTGCAAGCTTGGCCGCAATGGCTTTGCGCAGGGCCGGCGCCCCCCGCGAGGGCGGATAATGGGTATCGCCGCTGCGGATGGCCTGAAACGCTGCTTCCTGGATGGGGAGGGGGGTATCGAAATCGGGGTCGCCTCCGGCCAGCGAAATGACGTCCCGGCCCGCGGCTTTGAGGGCCTTGGCTTTATCGTTGATGGCGATGGTCGCCGAAGGAGGGATGCTGCTGAGCAGGGTGGAGAGCGGTTTCATAGGACGGGGATGGATAGGCAGAGGGGCTTACGGAGCGGGTCTGACGACAACCCGAGCGGTTGTCAGAGAAAACCATTAGCCTGTATTGTAACCGGAACGGCGAGCTGAGAAAAGCAGACCCGGTTCCATCTTGGGTTGGTGAGTTTTGAGGGTAGAACAGGACACCAGATGGTGGATACTCAGCGGTCCTTTGTACCATTCGTGTCTGAGTTCGCTTCAAACTTCTGCCGCCAAGTCACCAACAGACTTGGGAACCGAATCGAAAAGCAAGCGTCTGATGAGGCAGTCCTCAAGGGCAGGGGCCGGGGTCGCGGCAGGCCTCGGCCAGCGCCCTTTGCAACATGCCCGCATCCCGATGACGAACAAACTCGACGACCGCGGTCGTCACCGCCGTTCGCCAAAGCGGATCGGCCGTAACGCCGTAGGTCAGGCTGCCGACAAGGGTGTGTGTTTGCCAGTCGCGCAGGGCCATGCGGCTATAGGCATCGTAACGCGTGGGGTCGGCATCCCGCCGCGGCGAAAGGGAGTGGCGCCGTGGATTCAAAGCATCCTGTCCGGCCTGGGATCCCACCGTGGTCAGCCAGGCGATGGCCTCACGCGGATGGGGGCCCACACTGGCCAGGACGAATCCCTCGGCCGCAAACAAAAAGACCCCCTCGGTGCCCGGCGTCAGCACCCAGCCGATGGGACCGTGGGGTTGCAGACTGGATTCCGGAAAGAGCGCCCGCACCTCGTCTCCGGCGACCAGAAAGGCGGTCTGACCCGCCAGGAGCGAGGCAGCCGTTTCCGGCCAGGAGCGTTCGGCGCTATCGGCGTAGTTGAGCAACTGCTGAAACCGATCGATGGCGGCGCCGACGTCAGAAGCGGCCCAATCGCCCCGGCCCGTCACCAGGTCGCGATATCCGCCGGGGCCGATTTGGGCCAACAAGACGGTCTCGAACAGGTGCAAGGCCGTTTCGGGACCGCCCAGGGCCAAAGGTTTGGCCATTCCGGCCGCCTTGAGGGCTTCGAGATCGGCGAGCAGGGTGTCGAAATCGGTGGGTACGATGCCGTTCACCGCCGCCAACAGGTCGGCGCGATACCACAGCAGGTTGAGACGCCGGACGGCTACCGGCACGACGTAAAGGTTCTCGCCCACACCGAGGTAGCTCAGCAGATCCGCCGGCAGGACCTGGGTCCATCCCTGGCGGACGAAGAGGAAATTGAGCGGTTCGATGAGACCGGCTTCGGCATAGCCGGCGATGAGATCACGGCTGCTGGGACCCTGCCAGCTATCCGGGCTATTCCCGGCCTGGAGGCGGAAGCGAACGGCGGCGGCCACCTCATCGGCGCTGCTGCCGGGTCGGGACGAATGGATGAAGGCGATATCGGGGTGGGCGGCGGTAAAGACCGCGACCAGCGCGGTGAGGGCCTCGGCATCGGCCCCACCTGTCCAGGTGGTATACACTTCGACCTGACGGGCGCCGGTCGGGGTCGGGGTCGGCGTTGGCGGTGAGGGAGTCGGTTCCAGGACGAAACCGGCACAGGCGCTCAGCCCCATGGCGAAGACGGCCCCTATAAGCATGACGCGCACCGGGGACAACCGCGGCAATCCTGGCATGGTGGCGATAGCCTAGCGCAAGGCGGCGTTTCTGTCAAAGGGTCGGGGCCTCGCTGCGGTCAAGGGTCCATACGGTAGCATGACCATGCTCCGAAGACGAACGGGGGATCAGACTGCTACAGCCTAATCTGCCCTGGAGGGATAAAAAAGCTGCAGCAGTCGAATAGCCGGTCAATGCCTTCTCCCCTCGCCTCGTTTGCCGAAAGGCGACTTCTTGCGCGAAAATCGTCCTACCCAACCCAGCCGTCGGCGCGTTCGGCGCCGGTGGCCGGCTTGGCCCGGTCCCGGTTCGTGGCCGCCGGCGGGTGGGGCCGGCGAACTATCGTTGCCGCCGACCCCAAGGAGCGAGGCCGCCGGCCAGGGTGGCGTTCCGTAGGGGCCGTGGCCCTCGGCGACGGGCCCGCCCGGGGCGGCTAAACTCCATCCGTTGGGCGGCCGATCAATTTGCGAAAGGAGAGATTATGTCAGCTATTGTAGGTATAAGAGGTCACCATCAAATTCATGATACCGCTGGAGAGATGTTGCGTTCTCTCGCGCATCGTGGCAGTGATGAGGTTAGGCAAGTAGAGTTAGACGGTGTATTTATGCAAATGTCGTATCGCAAAATTGAGCGATCCTTTTTATCTCTTACCGCTGCAGTGGGGGATGGTATACCGCCTGCTGAAATATCTGCGCAAGCACTTTCTCGCTGGCCAAGTCCCTTTGTCATCGCAGCCATCCAGGATGATGATCTGTTTATCGCACGCGACGCCTTGGGCGTAAAGCCTCTTTATTATGGTCAGATAGACGGCAAAATGGTTTTTGCTTCGGAAGTCAAAGCCCTTCTATCGGTTACGAATGATGTACACGAGTTTCCTCCCGGTCATTTTTACACTGCCCAACAGGGATTTCAACCTTTCACTCATCTCCAAGCAAGGGATTTTCTCAGCGATGATGCCGATACGATCATACCAGAGCTCAGAAAACGATTGGAACAGGCTATTCAGAGATGGCTGGCTACAGATACGGTAGGAGTGTGGCTATCCGGTGGTGTGGATTCTACCGTTATTGCAACCTTGCTCAAGCAAAGAGTCAGGAAATTGCATTCATTTGTAATTGGTTTGCCCAATGCGACAGATCTGAAATACGCACAGATAATGGCAAAACTTCTTCATACTGAACACCATGCGCATACTATATCTTTGGATGAGATTCTTGCTGCATTGCCCGATGTCATCTATGCGTTGGAATCCTTTGACGCTCTTTTGGTCCGCTCATCGGTGACGCATTATTTGATTTCGAAAATTGCATCGGAATATGTAGAGTTGATTTTTACTGGTGAGGGTGGCGATGAGTTGTTCGCTGGCTATGATTACATGAAGAATTATCCTTTGGAAGAACTCCCTGTTATCCTGGAACAAGCGGTCAAGAGCTTGCACAATACAGCCTTTCAGCGCGTTGATCGCTGTGCTGGAGCACACGGGCTCATTTCTTGCTTCCCCTTTGCCGATATGGATGTGGTTGAGTATGCGCTTCGTATTCCAGCCAGGTACAAATTGCATCAACAGTCAGGAAGACAGATCGAAAAATGGATTTTGCGCAAAGTGGTAGAGCAGGAGATTCCTGAGGAAGTGCTTTGGCGTCCCAAAACTAAGTTTTGGCAAGGTACGGGGCTACAGCAGTTACTTGGTGAGTATGCGGATTCGCATATCTCGGACCGTGATTTTGAGCGAGAGCGGCGTTTGCCAAACGGTTGGATCCTTGCATCTAAAGAAGAATTGATGTACTATCGCATTTTCAATGAGTTTTTTGGTAAAGTATCTAATCTGGACTGGATGGGACGAACAAAAATCCCCGGGAGAAATGCCAGCTAATCCCAGGCCGCCCAACCCGCGCTTCACCTGACGCCGCTCCGCTGCGCTTCGCGGCGCAGGTGAAGCGCAAGCCGTTCGCCGGCCAACGCTCTCTCCCTCGCCTCGTTTGCCGAAAGGAGACTCCTTGCGCGAAAATCGTCCTGCCCAACCCAACCGCCGGCGAGTTCGGCGCCGGTAGCCGGCGTGGCCCGGTCCCGGCCCGTGGCCGCCGGCAGGTCGGGTTGGCGAACTATCGTTACAGCGAACCCCACGGGGCGAGGCCGCCGGTAAGGGTGGCGCCCCGAAGGGTCCGTAGCCGCCGGCGACAGGCCCGCCCGGGGCGGCTGAATTCCATCCGTTGGGCGCACTTTCAGGTGTGCTATGTGGACGGTAGCGAGATATGGAGGAAAGCTTTATGAAGATCCTTCAAGAGATTGAACAACTTCTTGCCAAGACCACACGCGCAGAAAAAGCGCAAGTGTTACAATGGATCGTGCGTGATCTGGGTGATGCCTTTCCTGGAGTCGAGAGCATACCCAATGTCTGTGGTGGTGAACCGTGCATTGTGCGCACACGAATCCCCGTGTGGGTGTTAGTGCAAGCCAGACGACTGGGAGCGAGTGAGGCGGATTTATTGCGTAGTTATCCCAGCCTGCGGTCAGAAGATTTGGTGAACGCTTGGGCTTATTACCGCCTCCATCGAGAAGAGATTGAACAACAGATCGTTGAGAACGAGGCGGCGTAAAACAGATGGCACGCTTATACGCCAATGAGAATTTTCCTCTTCCAGCCGTTGAGGAATTGCGACGGTTAGGACATGATGTGTTAACCAGCCATGAAAGCGGTCGGGCGGGGCAGGCAGTCCCCGATGAAGATGTGCTGGCGTTTGCTATAGCGGAAGCGCGCATCCTGATAACGCTCAATCGTAAGCATTTTGTTCGTTTGCATCAAACATATGCGGACCATACAGGTATCATTGTCTGTACCTTTGATCCAGATTTTAAGGCTTTGGCACAACGTGTTCACGCCGCGCTTATGGCTCAACCGCAAATGGCTGGGCGACTGGTGCGCATTAATCGTCCTGGGTAACCAGCAAGATATGCGCCCAACCTGCGCATCCAGCCGACCGCTTCGCTCGCTGCGCTCGCTTCGCGGCGGCTGAAGCGCGTGCCGTTCGCCGGCCAACGCTCTCTCCCTCGCCTCGTTTGCCGAAAGGAGACTCCTTGCGCGAAAATCGTCCTGCCCAACCCAACCGGCGGCGAGTTCGGCGCCGGTAGCCGGCGTGGCCCGGTCCCGGCCCGTGGCCGCCGGCAGGTCGGGTTGGCGAACTATCGTTACAGCGAACCCCACGGGGCGAGGCCGCCGGTAAGGGTGGCGCTCCGAAGGGTCCGTAGCCGC
>Ga0197142_1004073_pt1 | contig 11975 bp, 20 predicted proteins | sample GBS60_MetaG_FD_148614 | JGI IMG/M metagenome (GOLD analysis project Ga0197142, IMG submission 148614) | Sediment microbial communities from Great Boiling Springs, Gerlach, Nevada, United States - GBS 60_MetaG | ecosystem: Environmental > Aquatic > Thermal springs > Hot (42-90C) > Sediment... | reverse complement strand
TAAGGAATAACCATGGCAAAAAATTTAGAAAATATTAGGCATTCTTTGGCTCATTTATTAGCTTCAGCAGTTTTAAAAATTGATCCTCAGGCAAAATTGGGTATTGGGCCAACAACTGAAAATGGTTTTTATTATGACTTTTTGTTTTCAATTAAGGTTGATGAATCTTTGCTTTCAAAACTTGAAGCTATAATGAAAGATTTGATTAGTCAAAATCTTAAATTTGTGGGTAAAAAATTTTCTTTTAATGAAGCAAAAAAAATTTTTAAAAATCAACCATTTAAGTTAGAGCTTTTAGATGATCTTAGAAAATATGGTACAACTGATTTTAATGAAATAGAGTTAATAAAAAATAAAAAAAAGAAAGCAAAAAAAATTTCTCAAGTCACTGTTTATCAGACTGGTGATTTTATCGATTTATGTAGAGGCGGGCACATAAAAAATACTAAAGAAATAAATCCGGATTCTTTTAAATTAGTAAAAATTGCTGGAGCTTATTGGAGGGGGAATGAAAAAAACCCAATGCTTACAAGAATCTATGGAATTGCTTTTGAAACTAAAAAAGAACTTGAAAATTATTTAATTCAACAAGAAATAGCTGAAAAATATAATCATCGAGTTTTAGGAGAAAAATTAAAAATTTTTATGATTAGCTCTTATATAGGCAAAGGACTGCCAATTCTTTTGCCAAAAGGAGAAATAATTAAAAATATTTTGATGAATTTTATTAGAGAAAAAGAAGAAAAATACGGTTATATTTATGTTTCCACACCACACATTGCTAGTTATAAACTTTATGAGAAAAGTGGACATTTAAAATATTATCAAAATGAAATGTATAAAGTTTTAGATCCGGAGGGAGAAGAATTTTATATAAAACCAATGAATTGTCCTCATCACCATATGATTTATCAAGAATTAGTGAGAAGCTATAGAGACTTGCCTTTGCGTTTAGCTGAAGCTGGTCCTGTTTATCGAGTAGAAAAATCTGGAGAAACTTATGGTTTAATGAGAGTTCGTGGTCCAATTACTCAAAATGATTCTCATATTTATACAAGTGAGAAAAGCTTAGAAGAAGAATTTTTAAAAGTTTTAGATTTGCTTTTTGAGGTTTACAATGACTTAAAAGTTATTAAAGATTACTGGTTTAGACTTTCTTTGCCAGATTTTTCAGGAAAAAATAAAGAAAAATATGGAGGTGATTTAAAGCTCTGGCAATGGTCAAGTAAAACCATTTTTAATGCTTGTAAAAAAAGAAAAATTAATTTAGTTAAAGGTATTGGTGAGGCAGCTTTTTATGGCCCAAAATTAGATATGCAAATTAAAAATATTTATGGTAAAGAAGAAACGTTGGCAACTATTCAAGTTGATATTTTAGTGCCGAAAAGAATGGGACTAACTTATCTTGATAAAAATAACAAAGAAAAAAATCCGGTAGTTATACACCGTGCTATTTTGGGTTCTTACGAAAGATTTATAGGTTTTTTGTTAGAAGCGACTCGTGGAGATTTACCATTTTGGCTTTCACCTTTGCAAGTGGTAATTTTGCCCTTGGGCAAAAATCATCAAATTTATGCTCAAGAAATTTTGAATCAATTAAAAGAAAAGAATTTTCGAGTAGAGAGTTGGACTGAAGAGACGCTTTCAAAAAGAATTTTTTTAGCTGAAGAAGAAAAAATTCCAGTTGTTTTAGTTATTGGTGATCGAGAAATGAGAAATAAAACTTGTTCTTTAAGACTAAGACATAATCAAGATTTAGGTGAGAAAAAAATTGAAGAAATAATGAAATTTTTAGATGAAAAGAGAAATACCTTTAATTAAATTTCTTATTATTCTTTTAGATTTTTTTCTTTTTTTATTAGCTTTAGGTTTAACGTTATTTCTTCGCTTTAGTTTTAATTTTATACCATATTTTCAAGGACATTTCTTACCATTTTTTTTTCTGTTCTTTTTTTACCTTTTATTTCTCTTTGCTTTTAATCTTTATGATTTTTATTTTTTAACTTTAAAAATTCTTTTTCAAAAAATAATTAGTTTTGCTTTTTCTATTTTTCTTTTTAGTATTATTTATTTTTATTTTGGACAAACAATTTTTGAAATTTCTCCTAAGACAAATCTTTTTCTTTTTGTTTTGTCTTTTGTTTTTTTGCTTTATCTTTCGAGGTTTTTACTTTTAAAATTTTTTCAAAGAAGAAAAATCGAAGTTTATTTTTTGGGAGAGGAAAATCTAAAGAATAAAATTGAAAAAGATTTACAAAATCATCCTTTCTTTTCTTTTAAAGGTTTTTTTGATTTTAAAATTTTAGAAAGTTCTAATTTTCAAAATAAAATTTTAATAGTTTCTCCAAATTATCAATTAAAATTAAAAGAATTTAAATTAGTTTTAAATTCAGAGATAACAACTTTTGATTTTGTTGATTTTTATGAAAAGTTTTTAGATAGAATCCCGCTTGAGGCCATAAATCAAAATTGGCTTTTAAGACAAACATTATCTTTTCAAGGAAAAATATATCTTTATTTTAAAAGATTAATAGATATTTTTTTGGCTATCTTCATATTTATTTTTTTATTCTTGCCTCTTTTACTTCCTATTTCTCTTTTAATTTACCTTTCTGATCCTGGGCCAATATTTTTTAAAAATTTAAGAGTTGGTTATAAAAGAAAAATTTTTACTTTAATTAAATTTAGAACCATGAAAGAAATAAAAAAGCAAGAAGAAAACTGGGCAGTAGGTAAAGAAGAAAAAAGAATTTTCCTTTTTGGCAAATTTTTACGCCTTACTCATTTAGATGAACTGCCACAGATATTTAATCTTTTGAAAGGGGAAATAACATTGGTTGGTCCTCGACCGGAACAGCCAAAAATTTTTTCTGATTTAGAAAAAAATATCCCTTTTTATGAATTAAGGATTTTGGCTCCACCAGGTATCACTGGTTGGGCCCAGGTTAACTATAAATATCCAGAAAATATTGAAGAAACAAAAATTAAATTGGAATATGATCTTTATTATTTAAAAAATGCTAATTTATTTTTAGATTTTTTAATTATAATTAAAACTATTCAGAAATTATTGACATTTTAAAAATTTTAAGGTAAAATTAAATAAAACTAAATAAAGGTCGTTTTTTTATTTTGTTAAATAAATTAAAAATGGCAGCAAAATTTGAAAGAACAAAACCCCATATTAATGTCGGTACTATTGGTCACGTTGATCATGGTAAAACAACCTTAACCTCAGCTATTACTTATGTTTTAAAACTAAAAGGTTTAGTGGAAAAAGAACTAAGTTATGAAGAAATTGATAAGGCTCCCGAAGAAAAAGCTAGAGGTTTAACTATAAATATTCACCACTGTGAATATGAGACAGAAAAAAGACACTATGCCCATATTGATGCTCCTGGGCATGTCGATTATGTTAAAAATATGATTGTTGGAGCAGCACAAATGGATGGCGCTATTTTAGTCGTAGCTGCTAATGATGGTGTTATGGCACAAACAAGAGAGCATATTTTATTAGCTCGTCAAGTTAATGTTCCTGCTATTGTTGTTTTTATTAATAAAGTTGATCTTGTTCCTGATAAGGAGTTGGTTGATTTAGTTGAAGAAGATGTTAGAGCCGAACTTAAAAAACATGGTTATCCTGGAGATGAAATTCCTGTAATTCGCGGTTCAGCTACAAAAGCCCTGGAAGCAAAATCTTTAGATGATCCTTGGGCAAAAGCAATTTTAGAACTTTTAGAGGCATTAGATAATTACATACCCGAGCCCGTAAGGGAAGTTGATAAGCCATTTTTGATGCCTGTTGAAGATGTTTTTTCTATTGAGGGTCGAGGAACAGTCGTTACTGGAAGAGTAGAAAGAGGAAGGATTAAAGTTAATGAAGAAGTTGAAGTTATTGGCTTAAGTCATGAGCCATTTAAAACAGTTGTTACTGGTATTCAAATGTTTCATAAAGATATGGATGAAGCCATTCCTGGAGATAATATAGGTCTTCTTTTAAGAGGAGTAAAAAAAGAAGATGTTGAAAGAGGAATGGTTATAGCTAAACCTGGCACCATTACTCCTCATACTGAATTTGAAGCTGAAGTTTATGTTCTTAAAGCCGAAGAAGGAGGAAGACATACTCCTTTTCATACTGGTTATAAGCCACAATTTTATATTAGAACTACTGATGTTACCGGTGAAGTAACTTTGCCTGAAGGAATTGAGGCGGTGATGCCTGGTGATAATGCTAAAATGATTGTTAAACTGATTTACCCAGTGGCTTTGGAAGAAGGTTTAAGATTTGCTATTCGTGAAGGAGGTAGAACAGTTGGTGCTGGAGTGGTAACAAAGATTTTGAAATAATGGTAAAAACTAAAGAGGAAAAACAAATTGTAAGATTAAGACTTAGGTCTTACGATCATAATTTATTAGACAAATCTTTAAAACAAATTGTGGACTTGCTTCAAAGAGAAGGCATTGAGATGAGAGGACCTATACCTTTGCCAACAGAAATTAAAAAATATACTGTTAATCGATCACCTTTTATATATAAAAAAAGCATGGAACAATTTGAAATGAGAATTCATAAAAGAATCCTTGATATTATTAATCCTTCTTCAAGAATTTTAGAGCTTTTTAACTCCCTTGATTTACCTGCTGGAGTAGAAATTGAAATCAAGGTTTAATTCTAAAATCTAAAAATGAACCCATTAAAGCCAAAAATTTTACTGGCCCAAAAAATTGGTATGACTCAGGTTTTTGTTGATGAAAAAACTTTGCCTGTGACTGTTTTAAGAGCTTTGCCAGCTATTGTTTTAAGAGTAAAAACAAAAGAAAAAGATGGATATTCTGCAGTAGTTTTGAAATTTGATGAAAAATTGAAGGAATTTAGAGTGCCGGAAAATAGTTTTAACGAAGGAGAAAAAATTGATGTTTCTATTTTTGAAAAAGGAGATAAAATAAATGTTAGGGCAAAAAGAAAGGCTAAGGGTTTTGCTGGAGTGGTTAAAAGACATGGTTTTGCGGGTGGACCTAGGAGCCATGGGCAAAAAGATAGAGAAAGAGCTCCTGGTTCTATTGGCCAAAGATGGCCACAAAGAGTAAGGAAGGGTCTTAGAATGGCAGGTAGAATTGCCCCAAATTATGTCACAGTGAAAAATTTAGAAGTTACTGATATCATTCCAGAAAAAAATTTACTCTTAGTTAAAGGTTCTGTTCCAGGTCCAAATAAGAGTTTAATAGAGATAAGAAGTTCATTTTTAGCAAACAAAGGCGAAAAACATAATTAAAACTCGCTAACCTTCTTAATTATTATAATTAATTTAAATACAAGTAATGTTAAAAACAGATTTGTACAATTTTCAAGGAGAAAAAATTGGCGAGATTGAGCTTCCAGATATTTTTAATATTGAATTTAATCCTGCTTTAGTGCATCAAGTTTTTAGGTGGCACCAATTTAATACTTATTATCCTTATGCTCATACAAAAACGAGAGGAGAGGTTAGGGGTGGTGGAAAGAAACCTTGGCCACAAAAAGGAACTGGTAGGGCTCGTCATGGTTCAATTAGATCACCAATTTGGAAAGGGGGTGGAGTTACTTTTGGGCCAAGAAAGGAAAAGAAAAGAGAAATAAAAATTAACAAAAAAATGAAAAGGAAAGCTATATTAATGATCCTTTCAGAAAAATTAAGACAAAATTTATTAAGAGTTATTGACAAAATCGAAACCCAGAGATATAAAACTAAAGAATTCGAAAAATTTTTTGTTAAATTTTTAGAGCCAAGAAAAACAGAAAAAAAAAGAGAATCTGCTTTGCTTGTTATTGAAAAAGATCAACCAGAAATTTATAGAAGTGTTCGTAATCTTCCTTATGCTGATACTATCTCTGCGCGAAACTTGAATTTAATTGAGCTTTTAAATCATAAGTATTTATTTTTGACCAAAGATTCAATCAAAGAGCTTATTAAAAGATTTAAGAAAAATGAAGTTTAATTTTTTTAAGAAAATTTGGGGGAGAAAAGAAAAGCTTGAGGAAAAGAAAGAAGAAAAAGAAAGCGGAAAATCAGTTCCTGAACTTTACCAAGGGGTTGATTTTAAAATTTTACCTTTGATTACTGAAAAAACTATTAGATTAACAAAAGAAAATAAATATACATTTTTAGTTGAAACAAAAGTTAATAAAAATCAAATTAAAAAAGCTATTGAAAAAATTTTTAATGTTAAAGTAGACAAAGTAAGGACAATGAATTATAAAAAAAGAGTTAGAGGTTTAACAAAAATTAAAAGCAAAAGACCGCAATTTAAAAAAGCTGTTGTTGAACTTCAATCAGGTCAAACAATTCCTATTTTCGAATAATCGTCAACTCAGTAGACATTATGTTATTATAATAAAATCTGCTTGATTAGGTGTGAATTTTAAAATTTTATCTTGACTTTTAACAATAAAATAAGTTATAATATTTTAAATTAAGAGTTTTTTGCTAAAAATTGTCGAATTAATCTAATTTTTTAGTTATTTTTTTTATGGTTACAAAAATTATAAAATCAAGAGGACCAGGAAAGAGAGTTGCCGTTTTGGTTGATAAGAAAAAGATTATAACTAGTAATGAGCCTTATAAACCACTTTTAATTTCTTTAAAAAAAAGAACAGGAAGAAATGTTTATGGAAGAATAACAACAAGATTTAGAGCGAATCCTTATCATCGAAGACTTTATCGTTTGATTGATTTTTATCGTTTAGATAAAAAGGGAATTCCAGCTAAAGTTGAGACAATAGAATATGATCCTAATCGTACTGCTTTTATTATGCTTGTTTGTTATAAAGATGGTGAAAGAAGATACCATTTAGCTCCTGAAGGAATTAAGGTTGGAGATGAAATTTTGTGTGATGAAAATACAATAGTTAAAATTGGCAACAGGCTTCCTTTAAAAAATATTCCTTTTGGCACAGAAATTTTCGAGGTTGAATTAGAGCCAAAGAGTGGTGGTAAATTAATAAGATCAGCAGGTTCTTTTGGAGTAATGATGGGCATAGAAGATTATTATGCTTTAATTAAAATGCCTTCAGGAGAAATTAGAAAAATTCATAAAGAATGTTATGCAACAATCGGCAGAGTTTCTAATTCAGTTTATAGGCTCCAGAGATTAGGAAAAGCTGGTAGAAATATTTGGAAAGGAAGAAAACCAAATGTTCGTGGTTCAGCTATGACCCCAAGGGATCATCCTTATGGTGGTGGCGAAGGTAAGGCTCCAAGGGGAACAAGAAAACCAAAAGATAAATGGGGAAATGTAACCGGAGGAAGAAAAACAAGAAATCCAAGAAAACCAAGTTGGTCATTGATTGTTAAAAGAAGAAAATGACAAGAAGTACAAAAAAAGGATATTATATTAATGAGAAATTGTTAAAAAAAGTAATGAAGTTAAGAGAACTTCCTTTGGAAGAAAGAGGCAAATATCCAATTAAAACCTGGTCAAGAGATTCAACCATTATTCCTGAAATGATAGGGATGATTTTTGAGGTTCATAACGGAAAGCAATTTATTAAAGTTAAAGTTGTTGAAGATATGGTTGGTCATAGATTAGGAGAATTTGCACCAACAAGGAAATTTATTCGCCATGGTGGTCGAGCTGCCGAACTTTTAGCTAAAAAACAACAAGCAAAAGCATGATTACTGCTAGTTTAAATTATTTAAGAATGTCTCCAAGAAAAGTAAGAGTAGTAACTAAAACTTTGAAAGGATTACCAGTGGAAAGAGCTGAGAAAGAGCTTTTGTTTAGAAATAAAAAAGCAGCTAAAATTATTTTAAAATTATTAAAATCAGCTATAAGTAATGCTAAAAATAAAGGCTATAATGAGAAAGAGCTTTATATTAAAAATATTATTGTTAACGAAGGACCAAAACATTTAAAAAGATATTATCCTAAAGCTAGAGGAAGAGTTGGTCAAGTAATTAAAAAAATGTCGCATATAAAAATTTTTTTAGATAAAAAATAATGGGACAGAAAATTCCGCCATATGCTTTAAGATTGGGAATTAATACCTATTGGCGGTCAAGATGGATGACAAAAAAATATTTTCCTTTAATTTTGGAAGCTGATTATTTAATTAGAAAAACTATTAAAGAAATGTTTCCTAGGGCAGGTATTACTGAAATTATTATCGAAAGAAAAAGTTTAGATCATTGTAAAGTTAGTCTTTATTCTGCTAGGCCAGGTATTTTAATTGGTAAAGAGGGTCAGCTCTTGAAAAATTTAATAAAAAAATTAGAAAAGAAAATTAATCCTTTATTTATTAAGCAAAATTTAACGCCACCAAAAATTGAAATTGATGTTATTGAAGTTAAAAAACCATTTATTTCATCTGCTTATTTAGCAGAAGTTGCTGCTCATGAGATTGAAAGGGGTTTGCCGACAAGAAAGGTTTTAAAAAGAATAGCTGAAAGAGCTAAGCAACAAAAAGAGATTTTAGGTTTTAAAATAATGGCTAAAGGTAGAATTGATGGAGCCACTATTAAAAGAAGAGAAAAAATTTCTTGGGGCAGATTGCCATTTTCAAAATTTATTGCTGATATTGATTATGCGGAAAGACCAGTGTTGACAAAATATGGTATTGTTGGTTTGAAAGTTTGGCTTTATAAGGGCGATAAGGAAAAGTATGATTTAGAAAATGCTCTCTCCTAAAAAGCTAAAATATCGAAAAGCTCAGAAAGGAAGATCGTTAAATAGAGAAATTACTATTAAAGGCACTAAACTTAGTCATGGAGAGGTTGGTCTTAAATCATTAGAAGTAAAAATGATTTCTTCTAAACAAATCGAAGCTTGTATTAATGTTTTGAAAAAGAATTTAGGTAAGAAAGGTAGATATTGGCTTAAAATTTATCCTCACAAACCAAAAACAAGAAAACCCCCGGAAACGAGAATGGGAGGAGGAAAAGGAGATGTAGAAGATTATGTTGCTTTGGTTAGACCAGGAACAATGTTATTTGAAGTTGGTGGCTTAGATAAAGAGTCTTTAAAAAATATTTTAAAAAAGGCAGCCTATAAGCTTCCAATTAAAACAAAAATTGTTGAGGCATGAAATCCAAAGAATTAAAATCCAAATCAATTGAAGAATTAAGAAAATTAGCAGATGATTTAAGAAAGAAAATTAATCAGTTAATGATTGATAGGAGTTTGAATAAGTTGACTAAGCCTCATCTTTTAAAAATTACAAAAAAGGATTTGGCTCGAGTTTTAACTATTATTAGAGAAAAAGAAAAATGAGAAAACAAGTTATTGGCAAAGTTGTTTCAGATAAGATGCAAAAGACAAGAGTTGTTGTCAGTGAGAAGTTGGTGAAACATCCAAAATACAAGAAATATTATAAACATATGACAAAATATTATGTTCATGATGAAAAAAATGAGTCAAAAGTTGGTGATGTTATTTTAATTGAAGAGACAAGACCTATTTCCAAATTAAAAAGGTGGCGTTTGGTGAAAATTTTTTCTCAAAAATGATTCAAAGACGATCAATTTTAAACGTTGCCGATAATTCAGGAGCTTTAAAGCTTCAATGTATTGGTATTTTAAAGAAAGGCAATTCTCGTTATGCGGAAATTGGTGACCTTATTTCTTGTTCGGTAAAGAAATCTGAGCCAAGAAAAGAAGTAAAAAAAGGAGATGTTGTTTTAGCTTTAATTGTTAGGCAAAAAAAGCCTTTTCGCAGAAAAGATGGTACTTATATTCGTTTTGATGAAAATGCTTGTGTTTTAGTTAAAAGAGGGGCCAAAGGAGTTATTGAACTTATTGGTAATAGAATTTTTGGCCCAATTCCAAGAGAAATTAAAGAATTGGGCTATGAAAAAATAGCTAATTTAGCTTCAGAGCTAGTATGAAAATTAAAAAAGGAGATCAAGTTTTAATTATTAAAGGTAAAGATAGAGGAAGAATTGGTAAAGTGATTAAAGCAATAGTAAAAGAAAATAGAATTATTGTTGAAGGTTTAAATTTGGTTAAGAAGCATATAAAACCAAGAAAAGCAGGAGAGAAAGGGAAAATTATCGAAATGCCAAGACCAATTTATGTAAATAATGTTAAATTAATTTGCCCCCATTGTTCAAAGCCAACAAGAGTTGGTTATAGATTTGAGGGTCAAGAAAAAAAGAGATTTTGTAAAAAATGTCAAAAATCGATTTAAAAAAGCCAAGACCAATTAAAGGTATTATTCAGATAGGGATTGGTAAACTAATTGCTAATCATTCGGAAGCTCAAGAAAAAATTATTGAAGATGCTGCTTATGTTCTTTCAATGATTACTGGACAAAAGCCAAAAATTGTTTCTGCGAAAAAATCAATTTCTGGTTTTAAATTAAGAAAAGGAATGCCAGTAGCCCTTTTAGTAACTTTAAGAAAAAAAAGATTAAATGATTTTATTCAAAGGCTTTTAACTTATGCTTTGCCAAGAGCCAAAGACTTTTATGGTCTAAAAGCTGAAAATTTTGATAATAAAGGAAATATTAATTTAGGTTTTAAAGAAGTAAATATTTTTCCTGAAGCAATTTCTGATAAAATTAAATATAATTTTGGTTTATCAGTTAATTTAGTTGGTTCAGGAAAAACTAAAGAAGAAAATATTCAAATGTGGCGATATTTAGGTTTTCCTATAAAAATATAATGCCAAGAAAAGCCCAAGTTGAACGTTGGAAAAAAGAGCCAAAATATAAAACGAGAAAAAGAAATGTTTGTTTTCGTTGTGGCAGAACAAGAGGTTATTTTCGAGATTTTAATTTGTGTCGAATTTGTTTAAGAGAAATGGCCCATCGTGGAGAAATTCCTGGGCTTAAAAAAGCTAGTTGGTAAAATGACCGATCCTATTGCTGATTTACTTGCAAGGATTAAGAATGCTTTAAGAGTGAGAAGAAAACAGGTAAATGCTCCTTATTCAAAAATAAAAGTTGGTATTTTAAAAATTTTAAAAGACAAAAAATTAATTCAAGGATTTAAAATACAGGAAAATGGCGTGAAAAAAAACTTTGTTATTTTTCTTAAATATGATGAAAATGGTGAACCTTTTATTGAAGATCTTAAAAGAGTTTCTAAACCAGGAAGAAGAATTTATGCTGGATATAAAGATTTAAAGCCATTGAAAAGAGGTTTTGCTTTTCGTATTCTTTCCACTAGTCGTGGAATTATGACTGATGAAGAAGCAAGAAAAAGAAAATTGGGCGGAGAAATAATTTGTGAAGTTCATTAATGTCAAAAATAGGAAAAAGGCCAATTAATATTTTAGACGGAGTTTCTTTAAATAAAATTGATGAAAATAAATATGAAGTTAAAGGTCCTAAGGGAAAATTAATTTTTGAAGTGCCTCAAGATTTTATTTTGGAGATTGAAGATAAAATTTTAAAAATTTTTCCAAAAGAGGTAAATAGAAAAACAAAGCCTCTATGGGGAACACTTAGAAGAATTTTAGAGAATAAAATTCTGGGCGTTAGCCAGGGTTTTGAAAAAGTTTTGATTTTGGAAGGTCTTGGTTATAGTGCTGAAGTTAAAGATAAAAAAATAATTTGCAAGATTGGTTTTTCTCATCCAATTGAAAAAGAGATTCCTGAAGATATAGATATTGAAATTAAATCAGAGAAAGGCAGATCTCTTATTTATATTCGCGGTTTTGACAAGGAAAAAGTTGGTAACTTTGCAGCTCAAATCAAAAAATTAAAACCTGCTAACAGATATCATTTAAAAGGGTTCCGTTATATTAATGAGATTATTAAAGTTAAGCCAGTAAAAAAATTAGTTAAATAAAATGAGTAAGGAAAAAAGACTTAAAAGAAAAAAAAGAGTGAGAGCAAAAATTTTTGGCACTAAGGAAAGGCCTAGACTTTCAGTTTTTCGTACTAATCAACATTTTTATGCTCAAATTATTGATGATGAAGAAGGAAAAACTCTTGTAGGTGTTAATAGTTTACAATTTAAAGAAAAACTAACTAATAAGGAGAAAACTTTGAAAGTA
>Ga0197142_1004072_pt1 | contig 11976 bp, 16 predicted proteins | sample GBS60_MetaG_FD_148614 | JGI IMG/M metagenome (GOLD analysis project Ga0197142, IMG submission 148614) | Sediment microbial communities from Great Boiling Springs, Gerlach, Nevada, United States - GBS 60_MetaG | ecosystem: Environmental > Aquatic > Thermal springs > Hot (42-90C) > Sediment... | reverse complement strand
GCTATCGCTCGGAGGCATGGTATGTCAACACCTGCAGGAGCTTTCATAGACTCCTTCATAGACCGCTTAGCTGACATTATGATCGCCCTGGGCTATCTTTTTTCAGGGCTTGTGAGCCCGCTCATAGTGGTTCTGATGCTTTCATCGTCCATGCTGGTGAGCTACGCTAGGGCTAGGGGTGAGGGGCTTCAGGTAAGGGTTGCCGATGTCGGGGTTGGTGAGAGGGGTGTGAGGCTCCTCATAATAATAGCGGCCACATTCATCTCATACTTCTACCCTGCAGCCCTAGCCATCTCAGCCCTGGCCATCATAGTGATCTCAGCTATCACAATAGTGGAGAGGGCCCTGCATATTCTAAAAAGCCTCAGCTCATCCAAGCCCTTGGGGACGTGAGAAGACTATCTGACCATCCCTGAAGCTTACCTCGTAAACCTCGTTTACCTCAAGCTTCACATTCAGGAGATCATACTCCTCTTCTGTCAAGTAGAGGATTATTTTGGGGAACATCATCTCCCTTGAAACGGGCATCAGCCCCATAGACTGGAGCTGCATCAGAGCTGACTGGAGAAGCCTCTGAACAACTACCGAGTCGTCGGTTAGGCCTCCGCCCTTCACCGTGACCGCTCCACGCCTCACCTCGACAAGCTCCACTATCTTCCCAGGCCTGCTCGTCTCAGGATCCGTGTAGCTTGTGACCCTCTGCACCTTCACTAGAACCATTTTTAAACTACTCACCTTCCTCCATCTTCTCCTCCTCCAGCCCCTCAATATATCTTAGATATTCATCTGCGTCCATCAGCTTCTCCAACTCAATTGGATCGGCCATCTCTATCCGTGCGATCCAAGCCTCCCTGTAGGGTGAGTCGTTAAGGAGCTCGGGATTATCGAGGAGTTTAGAGTTGACCTCAACAATCTTGCCCGAGACAGGCGAGTATATGTCAGATGTGGATTTGACCGATTCAATTGTCCCCAGAACCTCCCTCTGCCTCACCTTGGTGTTGACATTAGGCATCTCGATGTATATGATCTCCCTGAGCTTCTTCTGGGCATAGTCTGTTATGCCGATAACTGCGGTCTTCTTCTCAACCTTCACCCACTCATGGTCCCGTGTGTAGAGGAGGTCTTCGGGAACCTCGTAGCTCTCCGACATATTGTATCGGTTGGACGGAAGGCCCCCCGATATAAATGTTATAGGGGGTCTCGATTACCAGCCCATATTAAACCTGTCCCGCCCACAGTATTTTACCGGAAAAAGCTACTTATGCTGGGTTTTTATCGCCGATAAACCCGTTTTATTCATCCCTCTTAAAGAGTTCACTGATGTCTTTTGCCTCGCCGTGCTTGACATATTTTATGCTTGTCTCCACCTTCACCCTAAGCCCGAGTCTCCTAAACAGGGTGTAGAGCATTCCACCGTCTATACTCGCTTCAACCTTTCCCGATTTAATCAGGTTGGCGAGATGCTCCACAATCTTCATGGTCTCCTCTGGAAACTGGTCTAGAGCGGCTTGGAGAACCTCCTCACCCCTATCCCCAAGCTTTGACTTGAGAATATCCAGCGGCGTCGGCTCCTTTCTCTCAGGCTCCGGCGGCTTCTCAACCCTGGCCCTTGTGGCAAGCTTCATCAGCCTCCGCAGCTGGAGTCTCTTAAGCTCTAGATCCTCCTCACCCATCTAAGCAACCCCCGGCGTCCTCACTCCCAATCTAACTTTTTTCAATAGGATAGAAGGGCCGCCGAACCAGACCGGTATGCCCTGCATCGGATCACCCTTACCGCAGTATCCCGCAGAGAATGTTAGATCTTTGCCGACTGCGGCCACCGATGAATATAGGCCCTTGGTGGTGAGGTCGACCACCGGATCCCTCACCATCTCAGCGAGCTCGCCGTCCCTGATCTTGTAGGCGACAACCCCAACATATCGCTGGTTCCACCTCTTATCATCTATGTTCCATTCCTGGTATGAGCGGATGTAAACCCCGTCACCAGCCATCTCCAGAAGCTCTTCAAGACTGTAGTCGCCTGGCTTCATGTAGGTGTTGGCCATGCGGACGATTGGCTCACGATTATAATAGCTCGCCCTAGAGGCTCCGTTGCTCTCGACACCGAAGATTGGCGCGGTCTCCCTGTTGTGGAGCAACTCCCTGAGATGGCCATGGTCTATGAGTACCCGTTCACGGGCCTTGACGCACTCCTCATCATAGAGGTAGTATCCGAATGAGTGGGGGAGCGTTGGATCGTCTACCACCGTCACATGCTCCGAGCCTATCGCCGTCCCCAGCATCTCCTTACGTATGTATGTCTCACCCGCTTGGGCGGCCTCCCTACCCAGCATCCTATCAGCCTCACCCGGATGGCCGCAGGATTCATGGCATACGAGCCCTACTATCTCTGGCCCGAGGACGACGTTTATCTCCTCTCTGGGAGGTGCTACACCTCTTAACAGGGCCCGGCCCGTCTCATCCACCTCGGCCGCTATCTTCTCAGGCAGATTCCACCTCTCAACAGCCTCCCATCCCCTCGCCTCACCGAGATTCTCGAAACGCTGTATCGACCCCCTCTGCTGGCTTAGGAGTGTCATGGTATAGTTGAAGGTCACCCTAACTATCCTGCTCAATACGTTGCCCCCGTCGCTGTTGATCACATGCTTTAATGTCTCCCATCTCCCAACATCGAACATCCTGGTCGCCAGCTTCACGCCGATCCTCCCCCCCGCCTCAACAGCCAGCCCATCAGCCTCACGAAGTAGCTCAATCCTAGAGCTTACATCCACATCATCAAACCTAACCCTAGGCTTAACCTCATACTTGGCCCGACCCATAGCCGCCTCGGCCATCTCCAGCCTTCTCCCCAGATGCTTTGAGGTGGCCCTCGCCATCGCCACAGCCTCTCTGACAGCCCGGGCGACGCTGGCCCGGTTTATCCTGTTAGTGCTTGCAAAGCCTAGGCGACCGTCATAGATCACACGCACCGATACTCCAGCGCTTACACTCTCACCCGTGACCTCGGGTATGCCATTTTTCAGAAGTGTCTCGGAGCCGGTGTCTTTCTGGTAGCGGGCCTCAACATAGGACGCACCCATCCTCCGGCCTCGGTCAACAGCTATCTCCAACACGTCTTCCAAAATCCCACCTCTCTACAGACGGAAACCGCTGTTATGGAGGCTTTTTGTCGTCTCGCCCATGCTCTGTAGGGTTTTGGCACGGTGATAGAGTATATTAACCCTCTCGTCAAGGCTCCTAAGTCTCACACTAGCCTCAGCATGTGACTCCACAAGTGCTCTGATCTTCTCCCTAACCTCCTCAAGAATATGGATGACCAGCTCCAGCCTTGTCTCACTGGCAAGCATCCTCTCACAGTAGCCAACCTCCTCCTCAATCTCCTCAAGCATCTCTCTGGACTCAGCCATGGGCAGCATATTAAACGGCGGTTGGGTATATTAGTGTTGCCCCTTGTAAGGCGGAGGACGACAGTTCTGCCGGCCCAGATCAGTTTTTATGACCGTGTATCTCTGCTTAAAAAGGCTGGTTGATGTGAAACCCAGACGGAGTGTAGACTGGGAGGTTCTGGTTGAGACCGTAAAGGCTCTGCCGATGTATCCCATGCATAAGGCATATGTGAGGGACAGGCTTCTCAGCGAGAATCCATCCATAACCCCGGAGGAGCTGAAGGCGCAGTTGGATATCCCACTCGGCGAGGCCATCGTCATATTGAGTGAGGTTAGGATGACGTGGGAGGAGGTTTTGGAGGAGCTCTCCCACGAGCTGGAGGGGCCGAAGGAATATCTCCTAGCATCTCTTGGCGGAACCTTTGAGGTCCTTCATGTAGGCCATATGCTGCTCCTTATGAGGGCCTTTAGGCATGCTGAGAATGTCATCTGCGGTCTTACGAGTGATGAGTTTGCATCAACCCTTGGGAAGAACCATACAATACGTCCTTACAGTGAGAGGGAGTCTGATCTGAAACGTTTTCTTTCTATGAGGGGTTGGCTTGACCGATGTAAGATTGTGAAGCTTGATGACCCATATGGGCCCACGGTTGAGAACCCCTCTATAGACCTGATCGTTGTGAGCCCACCAACGCAGCAAAGGGCTACTGAGATAAACAGAAAGAGGGCTGAGAGGATGCTTAGACCGCTCAATATAATCGTGACACCCTTAGTGGTAGCCGAGGATGGACTTCCAGTCTCCAGCTCTCGGATATTGAGGGGTGAAATAACCGCTGAAGGACGTCTCACGGGGAAGAAGCTCTAAAAGGGTGAGGGCACCAGATTAGCTAAGATAAGATATGTCACCACCATCGTGGTGATGGTCACCTTCCTGGAGATGTTATGGAGAACCCTCAGGGACCAGGCCATAGAGACAGCCAGCAAAATCCGCCAAATTATATTTCTGAAGATGTTTATCCCCGATATGGAGTATATGAATGGGTTTTCACCCACCACAAGCACCTCGCCCAATATAGTCCGCCTTGAGACATAGTCACCAAATCCCACATTAGTGACCTCCATCTCCTCAATCTCAACCCCCCGTCCAGCAACTCCAGAGAATCTCAAGAGGGTTGTAGTGGATTTTAGCACTTCAGCCAGCTGCTGGCTGTTTACATAGGCTGATGCAACCTGCGAGCCGTCGGCCCCAACCCTTCTCACATCAATATGGGAGACTGTAAGCACATCAGAGCTGAGACGGACCTGCTCACCTGAGGGTCTCACCACACCTTCCACTGTCACGTTGAAGAAGACAACATCCTCCATCTCGGCTCCGACGACGTAGATGGTCTCGTTTGGCGAAATTATGATTGCGGGGGCTGAGGCGATGTTGATCACCGCTAGGAGTAGGAAGGCATGGAATATGGCGCTGATGAAGTTTTTCAGACCTACATGCTTGGCTTTGGTTAGGCGGGCTACAAGTCTGCCGATCCCTAGTAAAATGACCGCTGTGATGAATATAGATGTAAGGTTTGACATGATAAGATAATCTAGCTGGAGGGAGGGCATCTCTAATGGGATGGGGTTGGGTAGTAATATCTCATAGGATACCTTCCACCTGAAGTAGAGGAGTGATAGGATTATGGATGTGAGGATCGTGAGGAAAAGTATGGCAACCCCCCTCTTCAACCGGTCTGATGTCTCAAATGATCGGTAGAAGACTGTGGGATTCGTAAAGATTTTGAGGATGTCTGCCATCACAATTCCGGATTGCTACCAGTTAAAAAATTAAGCCACAAATTATCCAATACGATATCAAACGTGTTTTGGACATATATTGCTTAAATATCAGCTATCCGCTGTAGCTTAAATAGATGACGCAGGTAGTCCTCACCTTTGACCCATCGTTAGGTCATCTGTTCCATAACTTCCCACTACTCAGCTTCCTACCCTGTGCGCCGGTGAGGTATGTTCCAGGACCGGTTTACAGGTATCTATCCCTGCCCGACGCCCCATATGATCAGATAGGCAGGGCTGTTCTCGCTCCCTACGCTGTTAGGAAGATTGAAGCCTGTCTCGTGAAGAAGTCAAAGCTCAAGGTAGTTGTAGCCCATCCCAGGTTTGTCCAGAATTTCATTAAAGCAGATACTAAGATAATCGGCGTCAACACGATGGACCCACTCGGCCTAGGCCCCCTCACCTTGATGTTCAACAACGCCGGCAGGGAGAAGTCATGGGTTGCTGCTGAGTTTGAGGAGCTTATGAGAAGGATATCCGTGGCTAAGAGGAATGCCGGATCACGGGCCAAGGTTTTGGTGGGTGGGGCTGGTGAGTGGGAGTTTGAACACCGGCCTGAAGCCTTGGAGCCCCTCGGGATAGATCATGTGGTCCAGGGAGAGATGGATGATATCGTCCACATGCTTTTTGAGCAGCTGGTAGAGGGTTGGATTGACAAAAGTATATTCACTCATGGTTTCAAGACAACCCAATTTGACTCTTATGGTAGACCGTTTATAAGATATGTTAAGGATGACTCTGGTAGATTTATCTGCAGAAACCCAACCTCCAAATACCGTCTCCCAAAGATAGCTGACATTCCAACAATAGTGAACCCCACCATAAGCGGCCAGGCTGAGATAATGCGTGGATGTGGGATAGACTGTGACTTTTGCGAGGTCACAACCAGGCCCCTCAGATACTACCCGCCTGAAAAGGTCGCCGAGGAGGTTCGTGTCAACCGTAGGGCTGGAATCAACAACGCATGGTTTGTCACCGATAATCAATGGGCTTACATGGTGAGGGATTCTAACTTCTGGCCCAACAAGGAGGAGATCTTCAGGCTCTATAGGACGGTTTTATCTGTCGATGGGATTATCCACGCTAACCCAATGCACGCTACTCTGGCCCCTGTCGCCGCAGATCCGGAGGCTGCCATGGGTGTGGCCAAGCTAGTGGGGGCTGGTCCCCACAAGCATATTGGTGTGCAGATAGGGCTTGAAAGTGGGAGTGATAACCTCATCCTCAAGCATATGCAGAATAAGGCCAAGCCCTTGAAGGTGGGTGTTGATGGGACATGGGCTGAGATAGTGGTTGAGGGTCAGAGAGTTTACAACGCTGCCTACTGGATCCCAGCCTACACGATAATCCTAGGGCAGGAGGGTGAGACAGATGAGGATAACTGGGATACGATAGGGTTGATAAACTATATGATGTATGAGGGCCTTTACTTCACGGTGACGCCCATGAGTCTGGTCAACCTAGGCTCCCTGAGGGGGACCAATGTTCTCACAGATGTCTACGGCAATCTAACTCCAGCGCAGGCGGCCCTCATATACGTCTGCTGGCGTAATACGAAGAGGATGGCGGAGTCTGTGGCTTGGAGACTTGGAAAAGACAATCCTCTCATGCGTATAGCCACAACCTTCCTCCTCACATATGGTTCAAGATTCTGGCTGGACCGTATTGAGAAGTATCTCAAGAGGAGGGGGCGTGAGTTTGAGAGGGCGATTGACAAGGCTAAAAGCTACAGCAGTATTAAGAGGATGAACTCCGACTTTAGTAAGCTCCGTGAGAGATATAAGAGTATGAGGGCGATGGCCGCCTAGCCTGCGGCCCTTCTCAAGATTATGTAGGCAAGCCCTGCCACGGCCAGGGATAAGCCTGCCACCAGCGGGTAGGTGAATACAAATGTTAACGGTTCCTCAGCCTGGACACCCTGTAGGTCTGGAGCTATATGCGGCTCCTCGCCGGGAGTAGCGGCCCGGTATCTCATGACTGTGGTGTTTTCCGCCATGGTCTGCTGCTCTAACCCGATGGTGGGTATGGTTTGGAGCTGGATTATGGCCTGGAATAGGAAGGCAGCCATAACGACGCCCAGCACACCTGCAGCCAGAGCACCCTTCATCTCACTCATGCAAGGGCCCACCATTTGATAAGTCCATAGACCAGAACGCTACCAAGGTCTTCTCCTCCAAGCCCTGTACGCTTCAAACCATGTGAAAACCGAAGCAGCTAGGCCCAGGGTTAAGGCGAATATATTGAGAGACGGGTATTCGAGGACCAGGTATAGGGCTGTAAAGGTTGTGAAGAAGGATGCGTAGAAGACCATCCGAGGAAGAAGCAGCCGGCCAACCCGCACGAAGGCCTGCAGTAGGGAGATGTCAACGTTATCAACCACCTGGTATGACCCAGACTCATCCTTCCGGACAACACCAAGGCTGTGGAGCTTCTCCAGATGATGGAAGGCTACACTAGGGCTTGATAGTCCCAGGGCTCTCTGGACCTCCCTTACGCCGAGTGGCTCACCCCTCCTAAGCAGGTATATGAATATCTCGAGGCTCCTGCCCCTCAGCTCCAGTTCAACCTTCTTCGCCCTCCCGCCCAATCCAAGGTCAAGACCTAGGCCGCATCTTTATAACCATGGCGTATGTGGATATAAGCCCGATGGCCAAGATCAAGTTACTGGGACTCTTCCTAATTTTTCTAGCTTCAACCTCATCCATCCTATATCTACTCTGGTTTTTCGCCCTCATACCTTGGTTAGACCCTGAGCTGGCGGTCCGGATACCCGTCCTGCTAGTGACACTCTTCGCCTTCTTCATCGTAGGGTTTATCGGATATGTGATGCTGGCGACAAAGCCTCCGAAACCTGTGGGATAGGACGGGCTAGCCTGAGTATATCGGCCTTTTTGAGAGCTCCATCGGTATCTTGAGGGGTCTGAAGGGATAGCCCCTCGTCTCCTCAGCTATCTTCTCGGCCAGTTTCTTTACGGTCATCTTAACCTGCTTTCCAGACTCCCTCACACGGACGGCCAGCCTTCCCGACCTAGCCTCCCGCTCACCCACAACCACGATATAGGGTATCCATGACACCTCAGCCTCATAGACCTTCTTCGGCAGATTCTCGGCCCTGTCATCAAGATCAGCTCTAATCCCCAGATCTGAAAGCCTCACAGCCACCTTCCTAGCTGCCTGTAAATACTTGTCGGCCACAGGGATCACCCTAACCTGCGTCGGACATAGCCAGGTCGGCAGTCTGGGCGGCTTGGCCCGTAGGGCTGTGTCTAAGACGGCGTAGAGGTATCTTTCGATGGTGCCGATGATGGCTGTGTGGAGGATTACAGGGTGGGATTTCCGCCCATCCCGATCGGTGTATGTTATCCCAAACCTCTCAGCATTTCCGGTGTCTATCTGGACCGTGCCGATCTCCCTAGGCCTTCCCATCTTATCTATGATGTGATACTCGATGTTTAGGATCCAGTAGTAGCTGCTGTTCTCAGGGTAGAATGAGAGGAGGGCTGGCTTCCCCTCCCTGGCCAGCAGCTTTATGAAAAAGTCTCTGTTGGAGTTGTAGAAATCCCTGGATGTGAGGTTGTAGAGGGAGACATAGTCCCTTCCCAGTTTCTCAATCTCAGAGTAAATCTTCTCATGAACCTTCATGAAGACCTCCATGGCCTCCTTCAAGTCTCTGCAGAAGATATGAAGATCGGGCATTGTCATCTTCCTAACCCTGAACCCGAGGACAAGCTCACCTGACTGCTCAAGCCTGTAGCTGTCGGCTATCTCGAAGGCGCCGAATGGGAGATGCTTATAGCTTACCACCCAGTCTTTAGCAAGGGCGAACTGCTGGAAACACGCTGCATATCTCATCACATAAGATCTGCCATCAACCTCAACCCTATACATTCTCTGGCCGAAGAGACCAGCATGCTCCCTGATAGGCCTGCTCTCAAGACTGAAGAGGTTCGTCCCCCTTACCCGGTAAACCGGTATGCCCAGCTCCTGCACAACTTTATCCGCATAGTCTGATATAAGGTCGAAGATGATCGACCCCTCAGGCCCGTATCTCATATGACCCAGGTCTGACATCTCCTCCCAGTCTATCCCCAGCCTCTTCAACACCTTGATGTACTCGGGCTGGCCGATGCTTGGTCCTTCTCTACCGAGAGCCTCCCTCTCAACGAGACACATAAAGTCGCTGGGGAGCTTTCCCGCATCAGCCTCCTCGGGCCTGATCAGCTCTCCCGAGGGTGTTAGGATTAAGTAGGTCTTGGCCTGCGGCCTAGTCTCAACCTTCTCCCCATCGGCCTTGGTGAAAACCCTTGACCTCTCGGCCAGCGGATGGCCTTTAACGCTGACGGTTAGAGCTTTATTCCATCCGAAGGGCGCTCTATGCACCTCAAGCCCAAGACCACGGGCCCATTCCTCCATCTTCCCCAATATCTCAAGGGCATGCTCGGGCCTGGCAAGCTGTTTGGAGAGATGGGCGAATGGGTAGATCACCAGACGGCCTATCTTCAGCCTCTTAACATGCTCCCTAACATCATCCACAGCTTGGAGAACCACCGTCTCATCATCATCAGGCTCCACGGATACGAACAAGACCAGCGCATCCTCAATCCTTCTCGGAGAAGTCTCAGCCTCCTCAGCCAGCTCTATCTCCCTCCTCACCGGCTGATACTCTATGTAGTTGACATGCATCTCTAAGATTCTCAAGTCTTCAAATGAGATCTGATCAGATGTATTTAAGGACCGTATCGGGCCCTCTCCAAATCCCTACTCCTCCTGCTAAGTCTCTTGTAATCCTTGTAATGGTCTTTACAAAGATAGGCCCTCCTCGCATCAGCTTCAGAGAGGCTCAGATACTGTTTAACCGAGGATGCGGAGATTGAGAAAGAAGCCTGCGTATTACATTCCCTCACGCTGCAGGATACTCCCTTGTCAACCCGGCCCATGCCGTATCCAAATTCAGGCTAGCTTTTGAGGGTGAACCGGATTAGAGTGACCTCGTCCTCAAGGCCCAGAGCAGGATACAGCTTGGTCAGGTAGTCATGTAGCTCCTGACTGCTCCTAAACCCCTCCTCACGATAATTACTCAAAGCCTCAACCAGCTTAACAGACCTCTGCTCCACCAGCCAAGCCATCACACTCCTCCTACCATCGGTAAGCCTAAGCTCTCTCGCATAAATCCCATTCAAAGGCAGGACCGTCGAGGTCTTCGCCCCTGTTAAGATCAGGTCTAGCATCTCAGGCCTAAATCGTAAGACTCTCCGCATCACCATGCCCCGGATAAACTTTAACTTAAACCTGACTCTAGGGGGTTCTGTATGCCTTCGGCCGCCGACATCTTCACAGGCGAGATGGGCTCTGGTACCGTCTATTTAATGTATGGTGCCGCCGGCGTGGGGAAGACGACCTTGGCGTTATGTGTTGCAGCCAAGACGATCAGGAGGGGAAGGGCCGTGGTGTGGGTTGATTGTGGCGGCCGGCTCTACCTGCCCAGGCTCCATCAGCTTTTCGAGTCTACCAAGGCCGACCCAAGCATGATATACATTTCACAGCCCATGACCTTTAGGGAACAGTCGGAGGCCATGCTGAAGGTAGCCGACCTCCTACCCACCAATACAGGTTTAGTGGTTGTCGATGACTTTACATACCTCCACCGAATAGCCCTGTCAGGCGATGTATCCCAAGACCTTCATATCTACGAGATGCTGGCCTTCCAAGCGGCCCTGATCAAGGAGGTTTCGGTTGAACGTGGTCTGCCAGCCCTACTCATAGGACATGTCCATGAGATCCCCCAGCTAGGCCTCAAAGCTCCGGTGGCCTCTAGAATAGTCACCTTCTGGTCTGATGTTGTCCTATCCATAAACTATGACGGAGTTGTGAGGGAGGTTGTGGAGGAGAAGCCAGGGGCCGGCAGGATAACCTTCAGAATAACGGAGGCTGGTGCATTTCCTAGCCAGTCTTAGACATGAAACCCGATATGATACCCAGTGCAGCGAATATTATGAAGAGTGTGCTGAAGATGAACATCACCCTTGCGCTTCTCGGGCTTGTCCTCCTCTGGACTGCCAGCCCATATAGCAGGAGGCCTAGGAACCCTAGGGTGTAGTAGGTGGCTGTGACGAAGAGCTCGGCGTAGGTCTGGACCCTTATATCGGGGTAGAAGACCCTGATAACGCCTCCTATGACGGCCACACCTATGGAGACACCTGATACGAGGTTATAGACCACGCCGCTTCCCACAACCACTGTTATGAAGGTGAGTAGGACGTATAGAGCTGTCTGAACCTGCTTAGACTCTTTCAACTGGGAGAGCCTGAGCAGAAACCTATCCAAGAAATCCGCCGCCGACACCATATCCAGCATTCACCGGGATCCAACAATATTTAAACCAGATTAGGGCAAGCTTATCCTATGTCAAACAAATGCATGAAACTGGCGGCCAGACCTATGTGGGCAGCCTACTCCACAACCACCTCAATAATACCAAGCTCGTAATTGGAATGGTGTAAAGAAAATCCCCATCATTCATGATTGAATAGACCTTAGATATACTTTTAAGAAGGGAATGAGTAATATATGCTGATATGTCTTCCCAAGCCCTCGACACATATGGTGATAGGATTTGGAAGGACTTCCTCTCTTTAGCAGGCTTCTTCTCACCAGCCATAGTCCCCCTCCAGAGAGAGCTGGGCATAGCATCGAGTGAACTTCTTCATCTGCTGGGTGAGGGGTTTGGAATGAGGGCTGCACAGCGATTCAGAAA
>Ga0197142_1004071_pt1 | contig 11976 bp, 10 predicted proteins | sample GBS60_MetaG_FD_148614 | JGI IMG/M metagenome (GOLD analysis project Ga0197142, IMG submission 148614) | Sediment microbial communities from Great Boiling Springs, Gerlach, Nevada, United States - GBS 60_MetaG | ecosystem: Environmental > Aquatic > Thermal springs > Hot (42-90C) > Sediment... | reverse complement strand
ACCCGAAGCCATTCAGGGGCGTATCGCCCAAATCCGCAAGCAGATCGAGACCACCGAGTCGGACTACGACCGCGAGAAGCTGCAGGAGCGGCTTGCTAAACTCGCCGGTGGAGTCGCCGTCATTAAAGTCGGCGCCGCCACCGAGACCGAGCTGAAGGAGAAGAAGTCGCGCTTCGAGGATGCCATCCACGCAACCAAAGCAGCCGTGGAAGAGGGCATCGTGCCCGGCGGCGGCGTCACACTGGTGAACGCCATCAAGGTGCTGGACGAGATTCAAGCGGAAGGCGACGAGCGCATCGGGGTCAACATCATCCGCCGCGCGCTGGAAGAGCCGTTGCGCCAAATCGCCCATAACGCCGGTGCGGAAGGCTCCGTGATTGTCGAAAAGGTCAAGGAACTGCCCGCTGGACATGGCTACAACGCTGCAACAGGTGAGTTTGTCGATATGGTCAAAGCGGGCATCGTCGATCCAGCCAAGGTGGCACGCACCGCACTGGAGAACGCCGCCTCGATCGCCGCTATGCTGCTGACCACCGAAGCGCTGGTCGCCGAAGTGCCCGAAGAGAAGGAGAAGAAGGCTTCTACCTCCCCCTACTGACACACAGACCACTCACCCCCCATAGCCGGGGCTGCAAAGCCCCGGCATTTTTTAACGCCGTTTTATAACCCTGCAGCGGCGCGCCGAAGCCGCTTTTTGCTTTCGTAGCAGTAGCGCGTATCGGGAAAGAGCTTTTCGGGGTTGAGCCGATCGGCGGGGTTGAATATCGCCTTGACCCGCTTCATCGTGTCGAGGTCGTTCGTGCTGAACATCTGGTGCATGAGGGCGCACTTTTCGGTGCCGATGCCATGCTCGCCTGTGAGGCTGCCACCCTCTCGCAGGCAGAGAGCCAGAATTGCCTCGCCGGCTTCCACCACGCGTGCCACCTGCTCTGGGTCGGCGTCATCGAACAGCAGCACGGGATGGAGGTTGCCATCCCCTGCGTGAAACACATTTGCCAGGCGGAGTTGATAGCGTGCAGCAATCTGGAACGCTTCGCGCAGCACTTGGGGCAGTTTCGAGCTCGGGATGACCCCATCTTGGGTCACGCAGGAGGGTGCGAGTCGCCCCAGTGCGCCGATGGCTTTCTTGCGAGCAGCCCAGAGCCGTGCCCGCTCCTGCGGCGTCTGCGCCAAGCGTATCTCACGCGCCCGATTGCGCGCGCAAATCGCTTGCACACGCTCCCGCTCTGCATCCAGCTCCACCTCCAGCCCATCCAGCTCAATTAGCAGCACCGCTTCGGCATCGAGCGGGAAGCCGTAGCCAAATGCCGACTCCACCGCTTGCAGCGTGAGCGCGTCCATCAGCTCCAGCGCTGCGGGGATGATGCCCGCTGCGATAATGTCGGAAACGGTCTGCGTAGCGTCCTCCAGCGTTTCGAACACGGCTAACAGGGTGCGCACCCCTTGCGGCAGCGGGGTCAAACGCGCCGTGACCTCGGTGACAATCGCCAGCGTGCCCTCGCTGCCTGTTAGCAAGCCCACCCAGTCATAGCCGAACGGCTCGTCCTCCACGCCGCCCAGCTCCAGCAGCTCCCCATCAGGCAGCACCACCTGCAACCCCGTCACATGGTTGACCGTGACGCCGTACTTGAGCGTGTGGGGTCCGCCAGAGTTCTCGGCGACATTGCCCCCGATGGTGCATGCCCCTTGTGAGGAAGGATCAGGGGCAAAGTGTAGTCCCGCCGATTGCACCGCTTTGGTCAGCTGGATATTGACCGCGCCTGCTTGCGCTCGAATGCGCCGATTGCGCGTGTCCACCCACAGGATGCGGTTCATGCGGGTGGTGGCAATCACAATCCCGCCGTTCACCGCCAGTGCGCCGCCCGATAGCCCTGTGCCTGCGCCGCGTGGCACGATTGGCAACCCGACCCGATTCGCATAGCGCACCACCTCCACCACCTGCTCCGTCGTCTGGGGCAGCACCACGGCGGTCGGCAGCGACTTCTCGATGGTGTAGGCGTCGCAATCATAGGTGGTCAGCTCCGTCGGGTCGGTAATCACCGCCTCAGCGCCCACAATCGCGCTCAAATCGCGTGCAAGCGGACTCATCGCTTCCCTCCAACTGTTTGACTCAGCCACCATCCGATTACAAACGCAAGCCCTACCAGCACCACCGTCAGCAGGCTATAGAAGGCGGTTCTCTTATCCGAGCGATTGGTGAGCCATGCCAGCTGCAGCAATATCAGCAAGGGCGTCAGCAGCAGCAAGCCGATGCCAATCCCAATAACCCAGTTCCAGGTATCGCGTCGCCAAAGATGCCACAGCCAGCCGAGCAGCATCAGCGATGCGCTCAGCCATGTCAGCCAACGGTAGCTCTGCGCCAAATCGCGTTCTACTTCGCGTTTCATCGGATTTCAGCTCTCCTAACGCGACAGGGATGGCTCCAGCAGGGCGGCTTGATAGAGGCGCGCATAATAGCCGTTGCGGGCAAGCAGTTCGGCATGCGTGCCCTGCTCGATGAGTTCGCCGCGGTGCAGCACCAGCACGCGGTCGGCACATTGCACGGTGCTCCAGCGGTGGGCGATAATCAGCGTGGTGCGCTTGCCACGCCCCTCCTCAATCACGCGCTGGATCATCCGCTCGGAAATGGGGTCCAGCGCGGCGGTGGCTTCATCCAGAATCAGGATGCGTGGGTTGCGCAGCAGGGCGCGCGCAATCGCGATGCGCTGGCTCTCGCCACCCGACAGGCGCACGCCCCGATCACCAATCAGCGTCTGATAGCCATTGGGCAGCCGTTCGATAAACTCGTGGGCGTGGGCGGCACGCGCCGCGGCTTCGATCTCCTCTTGGGTGGCGTCGGGCTTGCCATAGGCGATGTTCTCGGCAACCGTGCCGACGAACAGCACGGTCTGCTGCGGCACGACCCCTATCTGCTGGCGCAGGCTCTCTAAACGCACGCAACTCAGCTCGTAGCCGTCGATGTGAATAGTGCCCTGCTGGGGCGCGTAGAAGCGCAGCAGCAGGTCAACCAGCGTGCTTTTGCCCGCGCCCGAATGCCCCACCAGCGCCACCACCTCGCCCGGTGCAATCGTGAAGGAGACATTGCGCAGCGCTTGCTCGCCCGTTGGATAGCGAAACGACACATTGCGAAACTCAATCAGCCCCTGCAGGCGGGGCAGCTCGACGGCGTCGGGTGCATCGTACACCTCTGGCTCCACATCCAGCACCTCGCGGAAGATGCGCTCGGCAGCGGCACGCACCTGCTTGCGCGTGAGCATCAGCGAGCCGATGCCGTTGGCTGCCTGCGCAATCTGGTGCAGCAAAAAGAGGAAGCTCATCAGCTGCCCCGTACTCATCTTTCCTGAGGCAACTTGATGCCCGCCGAACCAAAGCACCAGCGCGATGCTGATGGCGCCGATAAACTCCACCGTGGGGCGCAGGCGTGCCCGCCGACGCTCGCCCTTCAGCGAATGGTACAGCACCTGCCGATTGCGCTGGGCAAACCGCTCAATCTCACGATCCTCCATCGCAAAGCTCTTAATCACGCGCACACCCGAAAGTGCTTCCTGCACTAACGCGGTGATGTCGGCAAGCGAACCCTGCGTCTGGTGCGTGATGCGGTGAATCTGGCGTCCCAGCCGCTGGATAAGCAGCGCAATCGCCGGCAGGAACAGGCAAGCCAGCAACGCCAGTCGCCAGTTCAGATAGAAAATATAAATGAGGAAGGCAAGGATACGCAACGGGGCATCCAACACATCGCGCACCAGCAGCACCGCGCCCTGCAAAATCGGTACATCGTTCGCCAGAATCGACTGGAGCGCCCCCACCTGACGCGACTGAAAAAAGCTCAGCGGAAGCCGTTGCATATGGGCGAACACATCCTCACGCAGGCGCGCCGTCAAGCGTTGGGCAGCTAACGCCAGATAATAGACCTGCCCATAGGAGAAAAACCATTTCAGCGCGAACACCCCCACCACCACCAGCGAGATAACATTTAGCTGGGCAGGGTCTTTGAACTCCATCGATTGGATGACGCGCTCCAGCAGGTAGGCGGTCAAGCCGGTGATGGCGGTGACACCTGCCGAGCAAAGCAGCGCGACCAGCAACGGCTGCCACTGCCGCGCCACATATCGCCAGAACCTGCGCTCAATTGTGTCCACCCTTCAGGAGTATACCCAGCAAAAGGCGATGCAAAACGGGTAAGATTCGGGCTATGGAGAACGGGAAGCAGGTAGCGGAGTGGTTTCGTGGGCAGTTTGAGGCGTTGCGCGCCGAAATCGCGAAGGTGATTGTGGGGCAGGAGGAGGTGGTGGAGAATGTGCTGGTGGCGGTCGCAGCGGGCGGGCACACGCTGCTGGAGGGCGTGCCAGGGCTGGGTAAGACGCTGCTGGTGCGCACACTCGCTCAATCGCTCAACCTACAGTTCGCCCGTATCCAGTTCACGCCCGATCTCATGCCTGCCGATGTGACGGGCACTAACATTTTAGCGGAGAGCGAGAGCGGCGCACGCACCTTCGTGTTTCGCCCCGGACCCGTGTTCACCAACATCTTGCTGGCGGATGAGATTAACCGCGCCACGCCCAAGACGCAATCGGCATTACTGGAGGCGATGCAGGAGCAGGCAGTGACAGTGGCAGGCAAGCGCTACCCTATCGAGCCGCCCTTCTGGGTGCTGGCAACCCAGAACCCCATCGAGCAGGAGGGCACCTATCCCTTGCCCGAAGCGCAGTTAGACCGATTCTTCTTCAAGATTCTGGTGGGCTATCCGACGCTGGAGGAGCTGCGGGAGATAGTGAACCGCACGACGGGCGCTTCCGTGCCGCAGGCAAGCGCGGTGGCAGATAAGGAGACGCTATTGCGCATGCAGCAGGTGGTGCGTGAGGTGCCGATTGCGCAGGCGGTGCAGGATTTCGCCCTCAAAATCGTGGTGGCAACGCATCCGGGATCGCCCTACGCACCTACCGAGGTGAACCGCTATGTGCGCTACGGTTCCAGCCCGCGCGGGGCACAGTCGCTCATTCTGGCAGCGAAGGTGTATGGGCTGCTGGATGGACGCTACAATGTGTCGCGGGAGGATATCCAGCGTGCGCTCAAGCCCGCGCTGCGCCATCGAATCCTGCTCAACTTCGAAGCGGAAGCGGACGGCATCAGTTCCGATCAGGTACTGGAGAGCGTGCTGGAGCATGTGAAGCGCATGGAGAGTGAACCGATTAGAGTCTGAGTGGCAATCTTTGGATGACCGATTCAGAGGTATCAAGTGCGTTCCGCAGCATCTCAACCAGATTCGCCACCTGATTCGCATAGTCACAGCGATTAAGCCATATGCGAAGTCGGGCTAACATCTCGGCAATCGGTTCCAGCCCATGTAGCCTCAGATGGGCACGCAAAGAGGCATGGTCGCGTGCAGTGTAAGAGGGGGTATATCCCAGCTGGAGCGTGGCATACTCGCGTGCATGGCAGAAAGCGGCGTAGTAAGCACGGCTCACAGCAGAGCGCTGAGCTGCCTCGATCGAGAACCCTTCACCACTCAAGGTTGCTGTAGCTTGGGCGAACGCCAAAAATTCACGCCAGTCGAATCTCATTTGCGTGTTGGCGGTTGGAAGTCTGTTAATAGGAGAAACCAGCCCTTCCCTTTGCTAAGGTGTCGGTATTCCTCATGGAGGCGTTCTATTCGACCAACCTCCGTTCCGTCATAAGAATCGCGCCGAACAAAGAGGCTCAAAAACTGGTCTTCGGTTTCGGGGTCCTGATAGACAGTCAGCAACAACTGGGCATCCGGGAACTCAGCGCGTGCCGTAAGGCTCATCGTCTGAACCGCTGGAATCAGCTCTGGGTATTGCCGGAGGTAGCGTTGAACCTGTTCAGGCTCCTCGATATCGATATCGGCTTCACGCAGCGACTGGATTAGGGCAGTCAGTTCTGCTTGCAGGCGCGCATCGGTTGCAATATCGGCTTTACCCGTCATCTGCATTTTCACCCATTCGAATTATACCGTGTCCTGGGAATGCCGAGGGCGACGAGATAAGCCAGCATTAGCACCATCGCGGCGCTGGCATACGGGAGTGAATCACTATAGCGGAGTAAACCGTTGCCCCAGATGGGTCCGACGATGCGCGCAAGGCTTTCGAGCGAGCCACCCACGCCCTGAATGCGCCCCTGCTCGTCGGCACTCGCTGCTTGACTCAGCAAACTGGTGAAGCAGGGTAGCGCAATCGAACCCCCTATCGCAGCGAGGCTCACCGCCACCAGAAAAAGAGCAAAATACGGCGCAAACGCAGCGACCGTCAGCCCCATAATATTCCATCCCAGCCCCAGCAGCAGGGCGGAACGCTCGCCCAGCTTTTGCACCACATAGCGAATTCCCACCGCTTGCGTCAGCACGCCAATCAAGCCAACCATCGCCAGCACATAGCCATTCTCCACTGGTCCCAGCCCGAAGCGGATATGGGTGAAAAGCGGGAAGGTCGTTTGATAGACCGAGAACGCGCTCCAGAGCATCAGATCGAGCCAGAGCAGGCGTCCCAGCACGGGGCGTCGCAGCAGGGCGGGCATTTCGCGCCAGGGGGAGGGTCGTGGCGAGGGCTTCGGGTCGCTTGCCCCTGTACCGCTCCAGCCACTGCGCGCGGAGGTGGTGTGGACGGTTTCGGGCAGCCATCGCCAGCCCAACGCCGCCGCAAGCAGCGAGAGACCTGCGGCGACCCAAGCGGGCGTCTCCAGCCCGAAACGCGCCAGCCCACCCCCTAACGCCGGTCCCAGAATGAACCCCAGCCCGAACGCTGCACCGATTAACCCATAGTTGCGGGCACGCTCCCGCGCATCGCTGATGTCGGCGATGTAGGCACGCGCCGTGGTGATGTTGCCCCCCGTAAAGCCGTCCACCACACGCGAGACGAACAGCCAGAAGAGGTTTCCCGCCAGCGCGAGCATCACAAAGCTGACGGCAGAACCCAGCAGGCTCAGAATCAACACGGGGCGGCGTCCCCAGCGATCCGACCAGTCGCCCAGAATCGGTGCCGCCACCATCTGCGCCAGTGAGAAGGAGGCGAACAGCAGCCCAATCTGCCATTCGGAGGCGTCGAACCGCTTGGCGTAAAAGGGTAGAAGCGGGATTACGATGCCGAAGCCGATTAGGCTCACGCAGATGGTCAAAAAGACGGCAAGCAACGCTCGCCGTTTCAGATGCGGCGCCGAATCGGCTGTGATGCGCACCACACGACTCATAAACTAATAGCGGCGTTTGCGTTTCGGCTTCGCCCGCTGTGGCTTTTTCGGCTTAGGCGATGGCGTGGTCGTGCCCGTGGCCACTGGCTGCTGCTCGTCTGCAGCTCTCGGTGGCGATACAGGTCGTGGTGCAGTAGCGGTGGCGCGCAACGCGCTCTGCTGACGCTCCTGCGTGCGGGTGCGGAACGCCTCCCAGTCCACTATCAGCTGGCTGGCGATATAGATGGAGGAGTAGGTGCCCACCACGGCGCCGATGGTCATCGCCACATAGAAGTGGCGCAGGTCGTGCGTCACCGCGCCCCAAATCATCAAGGCAATCAGCACCAGCACCAGCGTCAGGCTCGTGTTGATGGAGCGTGCCAGCGTCTGGTTCAGGCTGCGGTTCACGATGGTCTCCAGTGTTTCGCCTTTGACCCGATAGCGCAGGTTCTCGCGAATGCGGTCATAGACCACAATCGTGTCATGCACCGAGAAGCCGATGAGAGTCAGCAGCGCGGTCAGGAAGAGCGAGTTGACCTCCCAGCCGAGCAGATAGCCCAAGACCGCTGAGGAGCCGACCACAATCAGCACATCGTGCGCAACTGCCAGCATCGCCGCGATACCGAACTTGAATCCGCTCCAGCCCCCCTCGATGGAGAAGCGGATGGCGATATAGAGCAGGATAGCAATCAGCGACAGGAAGACGGCGATATAGGCGCGCTGCACAATCTCGGCGCGAATGCGCGGGCTGATGCTGGCGAAGCTCACCTCTTTCAGCGCGCCCAAAGGCTGCAGCGCGTTCAGCAGGCGTGGCTTGTCTTTATCGCTCGCCTCCGCCACATGCACAATCAGTTGGCGATTGCCTTCAGCAAACTGCGCCCCCACTTTCTCAAAGCCCGCCTTGCGTAGCAGCCCGACCACCTCGTTCAGGCTTGCCCGAATCGGCTGGCGCGACTCGACCACCAGCTCGCTGCCACCCGCGAAGTCGATGCCCGGTTTCAGCCCACCCAGTCCAAGCCAGAAGACCAGTCCAATCGCAATCAGCGCGCCGCTGAGGGCATAGAAGAGCCGACGACGCCCCACAAAATCGAAGCGGTCGCTCACACGCTCCAATCCTTCCCCAATCGTCACGCCAATCTGACGGTACAGCCCAAACAGCTTCACATCAGGGTGAACGCCCAACCCGACCAGCGTGTAAAGCAGCGTGCGGGTGCAGGTAATCGCCGTGAAAAAGCTCACCAGCACACCAATCGCCAGCGTGGTGGCGAAGCCCTGCACGGGACCCGTGCCGTAGTTATACAAAATGATACAAGTGATAATGGTGCTAAGGTTCGAGTCGAAGATGGCGGGGAAGGCACGCTTGAAGCCCGCATCGATGGCTGCCAGCAGCGTCTTGCCCAGTCGTAGCTCCTCCTTCATCCGCTCGAAAATTAGAATGTTCGCATCGATCGCCATGCCGATTGAGAGGATGAAACCTGCGATAGCGGGCAGCGAGAAGGTCACCCCAATCGCTTTGAAAATCACGACGGCAAACAAGATATACAGCCCCAGCGCCAGCGCCGACAGCGTGCCGGGCAGCAAGTAATAGACAATCATGAAGAGCGCGACCAGGATGGTGCCCACGATACCCGCCTGCAGAATCCGATCCCATGCGCGTGCGCCCAATATCGGCTCGATGCGGTTCACCGTCTCCACGCTGAGGCTCACGGGCAGCGAGCCTGCCCGCAGTAGGTCGCGCAGGCGAGTGGCTTCCCGCAGGGTGAAATTGCCCCGAATAACAGGCTCACGCAGGTTCGCTGCCTCCACCACGGGAGCCGAAATGATACGGTTATCCAGTATAATCGCGATATGCTCCTTCAGATAAAGCGAAGTGGCGCGAGCGAACCTTTCGACCGCATCGGGCTTGAGATAGAGTGCCACTTCGGGGCTATAAGCCTGACTAATCACTTCTGCGTCGCGCAGGTCGTCTCCTGAAATAATCAGAGGCGAGTTTTGAATAATCTGTAGATATTCTGGAGTATCCTCTTTGATGAGTTTGCCCGGCTCCTTGGGGTCGCCGAGGTCGCGGAAGCGCACCACCTCTTCGCCACGCTCATCTTTTTCCAGCACGATTTCATAGCGGGCGTTCGGGTTCTTCTCGGAGCGCACATCTTTGAGATAGCGGAATTCCAACCGTGCAGTGATGGAGAGCAGCTCGCGCGCCTCCTGCTCGTTCGTGTAACCGGGCAGCTCGATGATGATTTCGCGATCGCCCTTCTTGAAGATGCCTGGTTCCACCACGCCCAGGGTGTCGATACGCTTTTGCAGGATATCGGCAACGAGGTTCAGGCGTGTGGCGTTCCACTGCGCTTGCTCCTGCGGGGGCAGCTTTTCCACTTCGGCGCGAAGCGTCATGCGGATACCACCCTTTACATCCAGCCCTTGGCGAGTGGGCAATCGCGCGATGCCCCACGCCGACAGCCCTGCCAGCACAACAATAATGCCCAGATAAACAAAATGTTTTTGCATCTGCTCTTGTTCTCCTCCTATGGCTCGAAATGCGCTCCTATTATACCCCCTGAATCTTCGGTAGCTCGCGATAGGTAGTCAAGCGAATGCCCTCCTGCTGCAGCAGGGCTTTAAAGTCGGGTTCCATCAGGATGCGCAGCTCATCCACCCGATACTGCCAGCCGCTGGTGATGGCGTGCCCTTCGGGATGATCCTCGCCCAGATGCACAATCAGCTCCGTGACGCCCGGCTTGAGCGAGCGAATGAATTGATGCAGCCGCTTACGATGCGCCTCCAGCGGCTCGCCCAGCTCATATTGAGGGTTCAGGTAATCGATGGTGGGAATGCCCGCTTGCTGCAACCGTTTGTAGACGGGCAGATAGTCCAGCCCGCGTGCCTTCGCCATCATTAAGATTTCGGGGGTGGGGCTGAACACCATCGGCGTAATTTTGTACTCCATCGCAACCTTTAGGAACACCTCGAAGAACTGGGGATTGGCATAGAGCGTACCCATGTGCGAATCGAGATGGGTGGGTCGCACGCCGAACTGCATGGCGCGCTCGATCTGGGCGCGAATCTCGATTTCCACCTCTTGCGGGCTGGCGTGGCGCACCACCTCCTCGACCGAACGCCAGAGAAACCCCTCCTTATCGAGAAGCCCTTTCACTTTATCGGGCGGCGCAACGGGACGCCAGCGATAGAACTGCCACTCGCTGGTGAGGGTGAGGTGTAGCCCCACATCGGCGTTGGGGTTCTTGCGCACCCAATCGGCGGCGGCAGGGAACCAAGGACACGGCACCATCATGCTCGCACTGCTGACCACACCCGCCTCCATCGCGCGGATGGTGCCCCGATTCTTCGCATGGCACATGCCAAGATCGTCGGCGTGAATAATCAGGTAGCGCTCCTTCACGCGAGGCGTGAACCCCGCCTGATCCTCCTGGTGATAACTTACACGCTTCATAGCAGACACTCTTTTCGTTTGCGCGGTGATTCTTCCTGTTGCGGTGGGGCAGACGAGAAAAATTGTGGTGAAAGGTGCAGTTCAAACCCCGGGAGTCGGCGTTGCAGTAGGCAGGTGCAGGAATCGCGCAGGGTCGAAGGGGGTGATGGGCAACCGAGTTGAGCCGTTTAGCACTAAATCGGCGACTGCCTGTGCTGTTGCGGGCGCCAGCAGGATGCCGTGATAGGCGTGCCCGCTTGCCAGATAAAGCCTCTCAAAGCCCGCTATAGTGCCAATCAATGGGTTCGCATCGGGTGTACCGGGGCGCAAGCCAACTGCGTGCCCGACGATGGTCGCTCCCATCAGTGTAGGAAAGAGGCGCAAGAGCGTCTGCAACAGATGGTGCATGCCCTCGGCAGTTGCCCGCAGATCGAAGCCTGCATGCTCGCGGGTTGCACCCAGTAAGGCAGTGCCATTCGCACGGGGCACCAGATAGCCAATAAGCGAGGTCACGATATGGCGCACGGGGCGTGGCAGGTCGGTCAGCACCAGAATTTGTCCACGCACCGGTTCGATAGGGAGGTGGAGTCCGAGCGTGTGGAGCAGTGCCCCTGTCCATGCGCCCGCAGCGACCACCACCGCATCCGCACGCAGGGTGCCACCCGCCGTGCGCACGCCTACCACCCGCCCTTGCTCCTGAAGGAACCCCACCACGGGCTGACCTCGATAGAACTCCACGCCTGCCTGCATCACGGCTGCGTGCAACGCCCGCATGAGGCGTCCCGTATGCACCCAGCCCTCGTTCGGAAGCCAGAGCGCGAGGCTGCACTCTTCTGTAAGGGCAGGCTCCATGTCTCGTGCCTCGCGGGCACTGAGCCATCTGGCTTCTGGCTCATAGCGGAGAACCCATTCATAAGTGGTGCGCAGGGTTTGAGCATCCGACTCGTGCAGGGCGACCCGCAGGCTGCCGCAGCGACACCATTCGATATCGATGCCGACCTCCTCGCGGAGTTGGGCAGCCCATTCGGGGTAGAGCCGAAGGCTGTGGAGCATAAAGGGGAGAGCGGGCGTCTCTGCAGGGGTCAAGCTGAAAGGGTTCACCATCCCAGCGGAAGCGACCGAGGTCTGCCCGCCTTCCGAAACGCTTTCCAACAGCACGACGGAGGCGCCACGGCGGCGCAGTTCCCACGCGACCGACGCCCCAATCACCCCGGCTCCCACCACCAGCACCGTCATGACTTAGCCTCCCGCCACCATCTGCACAATCTCTAAGTTATCGCCCTCGCGCAGCACGATGTCGCCGTAGCGCTCACGGGGAACAATCTCGTAGTTATGTTCCACCACGACCATACGGGGGTCCAGCCCGC
>Ga0197142_1004070_pt1 | contig 11977 bp, 9 predicted proteins | sample GBS60_MetaG_FD_148614 | JGI IMG/M metagenome (GOLD analysis project Ga0197142, IMG submission 148614) | Sediment microbial communities from Great Boiling Springs, Gerlach, Nevada, United States - GBS 60_MetaG | ecosystem: Environmental > Aquatic > Thermal springs > Hot (42-90C) > Sediment... | reverse complement strand
ATGGCGCGGTGCTACTGGGCAGACATACGGGCGACCCTGCCCGCTGGAAGCGATACCGCGGCGGCACCGCTGGCGTGTTCTGGATCGATCGCAACGGCGACGGGCAATTCGAACGGTTCAAGCCGACCGACGGCGACCTCACCGCTCCGATGTGGATTGGCGAGCGCATCTATTTTGTCTCCGACCACGAGGGCATCGCCAATATCTACTCCTGCCTGCCTGATGGCAGCGACCTGCAAAAGCACACGCACCACACCGAGTATTATGTGCGCTACCCCAGCACGGATGGCAAGCGGATTGTTTATCACGCGGGAGCAGACCTCTATGTGCTGGATCTTGCGACGGGCGAAAATCGGCTCATCCCCGTGGAGCTGCGAAGCCCGCGCATACAGGCGCAGCGCAAGTTCGTCGAGCCAGAAAAATATTTGCAAGAGTACGCACTTCACCCGAAAGGGCATTCGCTGGTGCTGACGGTGCGGGGTAAGCCGTTTGTCATGGGCAACTGGGAGGGGGCAGTGCTGCAGCGAGGGGAGGCGCAGGGCGTTCGCTACCGCCTCACCCGCTTTCTGCACGATGGCGAGCGGCTCGTCACCATCTCCGACGCCAGCGGCGAGGAGCGACTGGAACTGCACCTACCCGATGGCACCGTCACCCGCTATGAGCAGATCGACATCGGGCACGCCTACTGGCTGGAGGTCTCACCCGTCGATGACCGCGTGGCGCTGACTAACCATCGCTTCGAGCTGTGGCTGATCGACCTCAAGACGGGCGAGTCCAAATTGGTGGACAAAGCAGAGCATTCGGCACTTTGGTCAGCATTTTTTGCGATTGCGGGGGTCGCATGGTCGCCCGACGGACGCTGGCTGGCATACGGCATCTCGCCTAACGAGCGCACCACCATCATCAAAATCTATGACACGCAAACGGAGACCCACTATCCCATTACCACACCTGAGTTCCGCGACATTTTGCCTGACTGGGATCCCGATGGCGAGATACTCTATTTTGTTTCCTATCGCGATTATAATCCCGTGTTTGATAACTTGCATTTCGATTTGGGTTTTCCGCGCGGGATGCGCGTGTTGGGCGTGACGCTTCGCGCCGATGTGCCAAATCCGCTGCTGCCCGCCCCGCGCCCGCTTAAGGAGCCATCCGCCGAAAAAGAGGAGCGCGAGACGCCCAAAGCGGTGACCATCGATTTCGAGGGCATCGAGCAGCGGGTGTTCACCGTGCCGTTGCCCGAAGGCATTTATGGCATGGTCAAAGGGCTGGGCAAAGGGCGCGTGTTAGCCCTCTCGTTGCCCGTGGAGGGCACCCTCGACGATCAAGAGTGGTTCAGCACCGAGCCACCTGCAAAGGGCACGCTGGTACTTTATGACCTGCGCAACCAGAAAAGCGAGGAGCTGATTCAGCGCGTGTCGGACTACACTCTTTCGCTGGATCGCACCACGCTCGCCTATCGATCAGGCAAAAAGTTGCGCGTGCTGCCCGCAGGACAGAAGCCCGATGAGAAGCATGAACATGCCGACCCGTCGCGCGAGAGTGGCTGGATTGACTTGAGCCGTGTGCGCTGCGCGGTCATCCCCACACAGGAGTGGAAGCAGATGTATCGGGAGGCGTGGCGCCTGCAGCGCGACTACTTCTGGAGCGCAGATATGTCGGGTGTCGATTGGCAGAAGGTATATGACCGCTACTATCCGCTGCTGGAGCGGGTTGCCACGCGCAGCGAGTTCTCTGACCTGATGTGGGAGATGCAAGGCGAGCTGGGCACCTCCCACTGCTACGAGTTCGGGGGCGATTATCGTCAGCCGCCACAATATAATGTGGGGCTACTCGCCGCCGATTTCGCTTGGGATGAGGCGGCACAGGGATATCGAATCGTCCATATCGTGGCAGGCGACCCGTGGCTGGAAACGGGCGACTCGCCCCTACGCGAGCCGGGTGTTGATGTGCGCGAAGGTGATGTTCTGGTCGCCATCAACGGGCAGCCCCTTACGCGCGAGTTCACTCCCGGACATCGCCTGCTCCACCTTGCGGGGCAACCGGTGCAGCTGACCATCCGCAAACCCGACGGCAGCACCCGACAAGTGGTGGTCAAAACCCTGCAGGATGAGAGCATGGTGCGTTATCGCGAATGGGTGCAGCGCAATCGCGCCTATGTGCATGAGAAAACTGGCGGGCAAGTCGGCTACATCCATGTGCCCGATATGGGTCCGCGCGGCTATTCGGAGTTTCATCGGGGCTATCTGGCGGAGTTGGCTTACCCTGCGCTGATTGTGGATGTGCGGGCGAACGGCGGTGGCTTCGTGTCGCCGCTTTTGCTGGAGAAGCTGGCGCGCAAGCGGCTTGGCTATGATGTGCCGCGCTGGGGCAAGCCCATTCCCTATCCCTATGAATCGGTGATGGGTCCTATCGTGGCGATTACCGATGAGCGGGCGGGTTCCGACGGCGATATGTTCTGCCACGCCTTCAAGCTGATGAAAATCGGCGTGCTGATCGGTAAGCGCACATGGGGCGGGGTGATTGGCATCTCGCCCAAGTCGGTCTTTGTGGATCAGGGGCTGACCACGCAGCCGGAGTATGCCTTTTGGTTCATCGATGTGGGCTGGGGTGTGGAGAACTACGGTACGGACCCCGATATTGAGGTGGACTATGCACCGCAGGATTATATGGCAGGGCGCGACCCCCAACTGGATCGGGCTATCGAGGAGATTATGCGGCAGATCGAGGCGAATCCGCCGCGCCTACCCGATTTTGAGCCCCGCCCCAAACGCCCGCTACCCTAATCGGGTGCGCTCCCGTGCGGCGCTCACACCCACTTCAGGTGGGATTGTTCACCTCCTACCGCTTCCAACGCAGTCGCTTAGGAAGCGGTCTATCTCGGGAAAGCCGATAATGCTGGCGCCTGTTTGCTGAACCCAGCTATCGACAAGATGGTCGGCAGGTGGCTCCGGCATAACAACCGCAACTTGCTGCATGCCCAGGTTCAGCCGACCAACGGCTCGACGCACCTGTTGGATATCCTCCGGTTTCAAGCTGGACGCACTTTTGCATTCCAGCAATATCAATCGTGGCGCGCTATGCGGCAGATAAATCAGGATATCCAGCTCACATCCAACCCCTCCACTACCGTTCAGTTGTGCATCACGCAGCAGCAGGAGAGGTGTACTCGTCAAAGTTTTACGCCACCGGCGCACCACCTCAAACACCCCCATCTCGAACCATGCGCCCGCCAAATAGTTGCGTGATTCAGGCTGGCGATCCACACACGCTTTGATGCGACTGTTTGCCTGATCATAAAAATAGTAGTGCAGAATACGCAGCCGATAAAGCCGCGTGGCCACATTGGTCAAGACTGCCAACTCCTCATCAGAACAGTTGTGTAGAGGGAAGCAGATGGTGTAGGGTTGCGCCAGGGTCGCCCGTAGTTCCGCCAGAAAATCGGCAATCAGGGCGTAGCCTTGCATGGAGTTCCCCTACGGCCACGGGTAATCGGGCGTTTCAACTCGGAACAGCAGGGCAAGTAATGCCCACACCACCGCAAGCCGATTTAAGGTATACTGAATAACGCTATGGGACGCATCCATGTGCTGCATGGCAGTCGAAAGCAATTGATGGCTTTTTTACGAAGCCATCCCAAAATTCAGCGTCTTAGCCTTGTTATCGTTGAGGATGAGGATAAGTCGGGCGCAGCCGAGTGGGTGAAAACTACCCTGTCAGAGGGGATTCGAGTCCTCAACGGCGTCCCGCTATTCCCCGAATCACCGCACATGGTACCTGTGACGGTAGAAATAGTGAACCGACTGCTCGATGAGGAGAAGGCGTCTGCAGATTGACCTGCCTGATGTGAATGTGCTGGTTGCACTCTTCGAACCCGCCCATGTGTATCACGTGGTTGCGCATGAGTGGTTTGCAGAAGCGCGCCATAGAGCTTGGGCAACTTGTCCACTTACCCAGAGTGGGTTCCTACGCGTAGTTACCAATCCTGCCTATCCGAACCGCTCCCTCACAATAGCTGAAGCCGCTTCTCATCTGCGCTATCTGATAACACATCATGCCGAAACTCATCACTTTCTCCGCGATGATGTCTCGCTTCTGGATTCGTCCCGCTTCAATTTAGACCAATTAACAGGTCACCGTCAGGTGACAGACCTCCATCTTTTGGGCATCTGCCTTCGTTTTCAGACTCGTTTTGTGACTTTCGACAGAGGGATTGTTGCCCTTACCAGCGCACTTATCCGAGAATCAGTCGAGATTCTTCTGCTCGTGCCATAAGCGACTGCTTAGGGCCAGGGGTAATCGGGTGTTTCGACTCGGAACAGGAGGGCGAGTAATGCCCACACCGCTGCTGAGAAAAACTCGCCAAAAATCATGCCCAAAAAGAAGGGACGCACGCGCCGATAGAGCGCCATGCCACCATAGCGCAGCAATGGCGCCTTGACGAGCCATGCTACCAACATTGAGAACCACAGCACCACCACGCCCCAGGTCGCACTCATCGCAAAACCCAGCGGGTGAAACGGGAAACCCACGAACGCCGACCGCGCCCACGCCAAAAGCAGGGTGATGAGAAACCCCAATCCCAGAAAGAGCGGACGATACGAGGGGATGGGCGCGTCTTGACCACCCGTCATAAAGGGGGCGTTCTCCCGAAAGAACTGCACCGGTGCATGCTGATAAACATAGGAATAGAGGTTGAGCGCTCCATACTGATAAGGGAGCCACAACTGGAACAGAAACGCCACTACAATTGCCAGCACAATTCCCCCAACTATGGTCATGAGCAGCGTGCGTCGGTTCAGACGCACCTCCTCGCCTAACTTTTGGGCATCCAGATAGCCCGTGATAGTGATACCCCGCAAATCGCGCGTGAATAGCCCGTCGATAAACGCCATCACCGTCAGGTTGCGCGGTGAGAAGGTCGCATACTTCTCTAAAGTTACCACATCCATCGGGGTAAAGCAGCCTTCGGTGATGAGCAGTCCTCCCTCGGCGGTACAGCGTGCCATCACCAACCCTTGCACGAACAGATAAATAGCAAACACCACTGCTGCTGTCCACGCGCTCATACCCATCCGCATACACCACAACACGATTAGCACAAAAGCCAGCACCAATCCCCAAAACGCCACACGATAGGACATCAGCTCGCTGCCACGCGGGGGTGGCGGCTCCTTGCCCATCACCACACGCCCGATATAGCGCAGATGATGGCGCGCCGAGTAGAGAATATAGAGCGCCACGGCAAAAAACGCCCCTGAACTACTCCACTTCACAAAACCCGCAGCCGCCGCATGTCGCGCCTCCGTCTCGAAGCCGTTCAGCAACGCCACCGCTTCGGCACTCTTGCTCAACAGGTAAAAGAACCAAAAGCTAAAAAGCAGCTCGGTCGGGATCAGAAAGAAGAAGCCTATCGCCGCAAAGGAGAGATAGGCGCGAAAGAAGGTGAGCCGATCCAACGGCGGATTGGTGAAATGGGGATTCAGCGGGTAGGTGAGCGTGATTTCGGGAATGGTGGGGATATTTTTGTGCAGCCCGTTTAGGGTGAACACGCAGAGGGGCAGCAACGCGCCAAGCCAGAAAACACGATTGCCCAGAAACTCGCCCCCTCGCATCAGCTCCAGCGGCAGCTGCACCAGTGGGAACGCCAGCCGTTCGTTCTCCACCCACTGCTTGCGCAACAGCACGCTGATACAGAGAAAGGCGAAAAAGACCGCACCGACCAGCACCAGCCAGTTGGCGGTGGAGGCGAGCCACGCACCCCACGGCAAAGGCTCACCATCTGGGATGCGCTGATAAAACCAGCGCACCAGCGGCTCCGGCTGGGCATTCTGGGGCAACCAAGGCACCATAAACGGCTGCAGATAGGGGAAATAGAGCGTGTGCCAGCGGTTTGCCTCCGCATAGTAGCCCAGCGCAACCTGAATGGGGATAAGTCGCTCCATCAACCCTCGCGAGGCGAGCATCCCCCCAAACAGCATCATCACGAAAAGCGCGCCCAGTTCGCGCGGTGTGAACGCCCAGCGTGGGTTCAACCTGCCCAGCCCACGATTAAGCAAGATAAGCACAAACAGTATCGCCACCACGGCAGGGGGCAGCTGCATCATCCCGATTTGGATAGTCTGGGCGACCAGCTCTGCCGCTGCCACAATCACGGAGGTGAACGTCACCAGCAGGCAACCGCCTATCAGCACGCGCCCGACGCGAAACTGCGCCTCACGGGGGCTTTCCAAAGGGGTTCGCCTCCCTGCTTCCATCCCCATCTCCCGCTCGATTCGGGTTGAGCCTGACCCTTCCCTGCTTGACGGCTATCAAGGCTGAGCAGGACAAGAGCAGGTATCATAGTGTCGGGAGTTTGTATCGATGCGTTCACGCAAACCGCTTATCGGCATCACTTGCAATTGGCGTGCGCAAGGGAACAGCTTTGGCGAGCTGCAGATAGAGAATGCCTACGCACTGGCGGTCAGCCGCGCTGGAGGCGTGCCCGTGCTAATCCCGACAGGTGCTGATGCAGACGCACTCGCTGACCAACTGGATGGACTGCTCATTCCGGGCGGGGCAGATATAGACCCACGGCTTTTCGGCGAGGAGCCGCACCCGACCGTGCAAATCGTGGCACGCCCGCGCTTCGAGACGGAGTGGTCGCTGCTGCGTGCCTTCGAAGCGAGAGGCAAGCCGATACTGGGCATCTGCTACGGCGCGCAACTGATGAATGTGTGGCGTGGCGGCTCGCTCTATCAACACCTGCCCGAACTGCCTTTTGTGAAGTTGCGCCATCGGCGGGAGCCAGAGGAGTCGGAAAACCCACGCCACTTCGTGCGCTTGGAACCCGATTCACGCCTGCGCCTGCTTATCGGGCAGGAGCAGTTCGAAATTGTCAGCGCGCATCATCAGGCGGTGCGCGAGCTGGGCAGGGGGCTGCGCACAGTTGCCTACTCGCCCGATGGAGTGATTGAGGGCATCGAGGATGCGTCGCATCCCTTCTTTATCGGCGTGCAGTGGCACCCGGAGCAGGATCCCGATGCCCCTGCCACGCGCGCCCTGTTCGAAGCCTTTATCCGTGCAGCTCAGGAGGCGAAAGGCGAATGAACAATCCGGTTGCGTTTCTCGAGGCGAAGCTGGGCAGCCTTCCCTGTTCGGATACGCTCCATGCCTATTATGCATGGTGGGAGACGACGGGACGCGCCATTTCGGAGAGCGTCGATCGGGCGGGCACGCCATGGCTGCGCCTCTATAACCGTCAGGGCGAGCGCGTCGACGAAATCGTGATGCCAGCGGGCTACCGCGAGATGCTGCTACAAGCCTACCAGCACGGGATTGTCTGGCGCGTTCTGGACGAAGGCGACTGGCTCTCCAGCTTCGCTTTGGGCTACATCACCTCCTTTTATGACCCCGGTCTCTACTGCCCACACACAGTAAGCCTTGCGACGGCGGTACCGCTTGCCAAATACGGCAACCCGCTGCTCAAGGAGCGTTATCTGCCCCATCTGCTGAAGCGGGATGAGACGGTGTGGCAGGGCGCCACATGGATGACAGAGATTGGAGGTGGCTCCGATTTGGGTGCGAATGTGCAGACCCGTGCCCTGCCCGACGGCGAGCGCTATCGGCTGCGGGGCGAAAAATATTTCTGCAGCAATCTGGGTGCGGAGCTGGCGGTGGTGGCAGCGCGTCCGCAAGGCGCACCCGAAGGCATTCGCGGGCTTGCTCTCTTTCTGGTGCCGCGCTGGCGCGAGGATGGCAATCTGAACTATTTCACGCGCCGCCTCAAAGACAAAATCGGCACGCGCTCTGTGCCCACCGGCGAGGTCGAGTTCATCGACAGCGAGGCGTACCTGCTCGGCACCGCGGAACAGGGCGTCTATCTCATTCTGGAGGTGCTGAACATCTCGCGGGTCGCCAACAGCATCGGCAGCGTGGCGTTGCTGCAGCGTGCTATCGCCGAGGCGGAACAGTTTGCGCGTCATCGGGTCGCCTTTGGCAAGCCGCTTATAGAGCAGCCCCTTATGCGTCGCCAGTTCGAGAGTTGGCGCCAACGCCTGCACGCTGCCTTCGCGCTTACTTGGAGTGCCGTTCGGCTGCTTCAGGAGGTGTGGCGGGAGACCCCACCCTATAGCCCGCGTTATCATCTCTTCCGCTTGATAACGCACTTGGCGAAATACTGGACCGCGGAGCAGGCGGCGTTAGGCGCGAAGTGGTGCATGGAGGTGCATGGGGGGATGGGCGTGCTATCGGAGTTCGGCATCGAGCGGCTGCTGCGCGAGGCGATGGTGCTGCCCATCTGGGAAGGGGGGAGCCACCGCCAGATGCTGGACGCGCTCGAAGTGATGCAGCGCAAAAACGCCCATCGCCTGTTATTGGAATGGCTTGAGCCATATGCCGACCCGAAGGAGCGACAGGCTTGGCAGCAGCGGCTCGAAGCGTATCTGCAGCAGCCGTCCGAGGAGCAGGAAGCGCGCCTCGAGGAGCTGATTCCGCCTCTGGCGGAATGGGTGGGACGGGTTTGCCTCAGGCACGCCGTGCCGCTTGGATGAACTGCCGGATGCGTGTGGCGTCTTTAATGCCCGGCGCGGCTTCCACCCCACTACTGACATCCACACCATGTGGCTGAACCTGCTGGATGGCTTCCGCCACATTGTCGGGGGTCAGACCACCTGCCAGCAGCACAGGGCGCGGCGCCGCTGCACAGATTTGGCGTGCCCGCGCCCAATCGTGTGTAGCACCTGTGCCGCCGGGCAGCTCAGGGTGATAAGTATCCAGCACAAAACGCTCCACGAAAGGCGCAAAGGCTTGCATCGTGGTCAGCACCGTTTCCACCGTATCGTCGGGCTTGACACGCAGCGCAAGCCAGAAAGGTAGTGGGGGCAAGTTCGCTTTAAACGATTCGGGCGGCATACCCTCCTGCCAGTTGCACTGGATGGCATCAAACAGTGTCCATTCGGCGGGCAGGTGAACGGGATTCGCCATCACCAGCACGCGTCGAATACCAGTTAGGATTGGCACCCACTGCTGCCAGTTGGGGCGGTTGGGCAGGTGGCGTGGGCTGCGCGGCTCGAACACGAACCCCAGCGCATCCGCACCCGCCTCTATCGCCCCCTTGCCGTCCTCTAAGCGCATAATCCCGCAGATTTTGACGAACATGCTCACTCCCGCTGGCAGAACGGCGCGTAGCGTGATGACTCCTGCATCGTGATGGGGATACGCCAGCAGAAATAGTGATCCGGCACGCTCTGCGGGCAGTTGAAGATGACGGGTGGTTTAATAGCGCGCAGCCATCGGGAATGCCCGTCGAAAAAGAGGAAGGTCGCCCCCGCGTTATGGGCGATGGTGGGACAGTCCGCCGTAACGGGATGGTATGCACCGTCGTTCAGCGTGTATTGCTCGTCGATCAGCATCGCGAACTTGCTGGGGCGATCCACCTCCGTTTCTGGAATGAAGGCGGCACCTGCGTTCATCGAGTAGCTCAACATCTTGTCGGGGCGTCGGTCAGAGGGGCAAACATAGATGGCGGCATTTTTGGTGTAGGCGAACAGAACTCCTGCGCGCACACCGCCTGCCTCGATCCAAGCCCGGTTAACGGGTGCGGTGCGCTCCCGCCCAACGGGCACAATATAGATGCAGGGCACCCATTGCGCCTCCGAGGTCCAGAGGAATCCCCGCATCCAGTGAGGCCAAGGAGTGCCCGGATAGCGCCCCATGCAGTTCCCGTCGCCGTTGCCCGGATTGCGTCCCTCGTAATCACCGCGATACATCACGAATGCCATCCCCAACTGACGCAGGTTGGATAGGCACTGGGTCTGACGCGCTTTCTCCCGCGCCTGGGCAAACACCGGAAACAGAATGGCTGCCAGGATGGCAATAATCGCTATCACCACCAGCAACTCAATCAAGGTAAAGCCACGCTTCCACATCGCACCTGCCTCCAAAAGCTATTATACACCAGCCTTTTCTTGATAGGAATGGCGCAGGGTGATATGGAACCTTGCTACGGATGACAGAGCTGGGGTGGCTGAAGGAGCCTGCGCCTTATCGGGATGTGGTGCTGTCGCAGCGGGTGCGGCTGGCACGCAATCTGCTGCATCTGCCCTTTCCCCATGTGGCGACGGAGGAGCAGCTCAAGGCGGTTGCCGCGCAGCTGCGAGCGGTGCTGGAGCCGCTGGGATTGGGTGCAGGCGGTGTGATTGAGTTGAGCCAGCTGGGCATCGATGAGCGGGCACGATTGGCGGGGGCGCGACTTATCAGCCCTGCTATGCTGCCCGCTCTGCCTCACCGCTGGGTGCTGCTGAATGCCGACGGCAGTGTCAGTGCCTTGCTGAATGAGGAGGATCACCTGCGGCTGCAGATTACCCATGCGGGTTGGCAGCCCGAGCGGATGGTGAATAAGTTGCGCCACTGGGAGGCGCGACTCGACGCACTACCCGTCCGCTGGGGCTACTCCCACCGGCTGGGCTACCTGACCGCTTCTCCTATTAATCTCGGTTCAGGCGTGCGGTTGGGACTGCTCATGCACCTGATGGGGCTGCAGCGCGCGCGTCAGATTACCCGCTGGCTTGAAGCGCTGCAAGCGCTTGGTTGCCACACGCGCGGGCTGTACGGGGAGGGTAGCCTCGCCTTCGAGGGCTATGTGCAGATTTCGCTGCTGGGACGGCGCGACCCCATGCCCGAGTTAATCGCGCGGCTGCATGGCACGCTGCGCACGCTTATTGAGGCGGAGCTGGAGGCACGACAACGCCTGCCACGCGAGGAACTCGACTTGGAGTGGGAAGAGCTATGCGCCACCTTGCACCATTCGAACGCGCTCTCGCTGGGCACCACGCTCCGCTTGCTGGCGGTCTACCGCATGCGGGCGATGCTTGCTGGCAACGAGATGGGGCGCGACCATGCCGACCAACTTCTGTTCGGTTTGGCGATTTATGCGCCGCCAGAGCCGCCCCATGCAGCGATCGAACGCACCCACTTTCTAATCTCGCAACTCTCAGATGTCGCTTGAATCGGGTATCCTTCAGGCTATGAAGGCGGTGCGACTGCATGAGTTTGGCACGGCAGAGAAGTTGATTTACGAAACGGATGTCCCAGACCCTGTGCCCCAACATGGAGAGGTGTTGTTGCGGGTGCGGGCATGTGCATTAAACCATCTCGATATCTGGGTGCGCAATGGCATTCCCGCCTATAACACGCCCCTGCCCCATATTTTGGGAAGTGATATCGCAGGTGAGGTGGTCGAGGTGGGACCGGGGGTACGGGAATGGCGTCGGGGCGATTTGGCGGTGCTGTACCCTATCATCAGCTGCGGACAGTGCCGCTATTGTCGGCGCAGGCGCGAAAATCTGTGTGTGGAGGTGCAGGTGATTGGTGCCCATCGCCCCGGCGGCTACGCCGAATATATCGTGGTGCCTGCCCGCAACCTGCTGCCCAAGCCGACCATCTTGAGCTTTGTCGAAGCCGCTGCAGTGCCTTTGGTGTTCCTCACCGCATGGCATATGCTCATCCATCGGGCGCGGTTGCAGCCGGGCGAATGGGCATTGATTATGGGTGGCAGCAGCGGAGTGGGCAGCGCCGCTATCCAAATCGCCAAGCTGCGTGGCGCGCTGGTGATTGCCACCGCCGGCAGTGAACAAAAGATGGCACGCATGCTCGAACTGGGTGCCGATATCGTGGTCAATCATAGCAACCCCGAATGGTGGCGCGAGGTCAAGGAGAAAACGGAGGGCGAGGGCATCGATGTGGTGTTCGAGCATATCGGGCAGGCGGTTTTCGATTCATGCGTGCGCCTGCTCAACAAAGGAGGGCGACTCGTCACCTGCGGCGCCACCACGGGGCAGAACGGGCAGTTCGATATTCGCTACCTGTTTAGCCGCGAGCTGGAGATTTACGGGGCTTATCTGGGCACGCGCGCAGAACTGGCGCAGCTACTCAAATATGTCGAATCGGGACAACTCAAGCCGGTGGTGGACAGCGTGTTCCCGCTGGAGCAGGCGCG
>Ga0197142_1004069_pt1 | contig 11977 bp, 11 predicted proteins | sample GBS60_MetaG_FD_148614 | JGI IMG/M metagenome (GOLD analysis project Ga0197142, IMG submission 148614) | Sediment microbial communities from Great Boiling Springs, Gerlach, Nevada, United States - GBS 60_MetaG | ecosystem: Environmental > Aquatic > Thermal springs > Hot (42-90C) > Sediment... | reverse complement strand
CCATCAAGTAGTGCATAGCAGGTTGCTACTTCTCGGCGCCCTCTTCCTTTGCCTCACCCCGCGTGCGGTTGCGAGCGGGCGTCTCCTGCGCCCGACGGAGCTCTTCTACACGCAAGGCCAACTGAGCAATCTTGGCGCTTAGCTCATCAATGTCACGTTTGGAAGGAATGTTGAGCCGATTAAGAAATTGCTCAAAGCTGGTTTCAAACTGGGCCGCCAGATTGTTCAGATTGGTCTGTACCTGATCCGACTGTGGCATAGCCGTCTTGCGGAAGCTCTCCATTGCCTCCTCAAACAGCTTCTGGGCGTCTTTCTGGGCCAACTCACCACGCTCAACTAGCCGATTCAGGAAGGCTTCCGCTTCTTCACGGCTGAGCGCAAAAGCGCCAATGCCAGCCAGTATGAGCTTACGGACGATCTCAAACACCTGGACACTCGGATTGACGGGTGGCTTCTCGTCGATTTGGCGGACATTGACCTCAATTTCTTCTACAGTCGTCATAGCTGCCTCCTACGTTATGTGGATTATCAGGGTTCGGACTATCTGTATCATAACACAGTCCACCGGATTTCGGTAGATGTATAACGCACTGCGTCACACTTCCAAGTATAACACGCTGCGTCATGAAAGTCAACGCTACAATGTATATCAAATTGCTATGGGAATTATTGCAAGTGGCTGTACTGGGTAGCATGCGTAGCCCCGCACCTTCCCCTGGCCCCTTTCTCTCATAAGGAAGGGGTAGAATGAAGGGAAACCCACCTCGTAATATCACCTCTGCCAGGTCGGTTGAGAATATTGAGAACTACTCACGAATCTGTCTACTACTTGACAGTCGGTTAAAGCAGGTACATCATGCATAACTGTGAGTATTATATTGTAGTAAGCTATCATCACCCAGGCTTTGTCTTAGCTATTTGCCCGCGGATGGAATGAAGTGCAGCAATCCGGGCATTATTACACGCTGCGTTGGCAAACGCGGTACGACGAGGAGGATCACTATCGAACCGCCGACCCGCTCAACAGCCGAAGAAAATCTACGCGCCATCGTTAGTCATGATGCTGACGGAGCAATCATTGTTGATAGCAGTGGCGTGGTGCGGTTTTTAAACAGTGCCGCTGAACGGCTTCTTGATCGCCATGGCGCTGAACTCCATGGGCAAGTTTTTGGCTTTCCGCTGGTGGTCGGTGAACGAGCGGAAGTTGAAGTTTTGCGTCCAAACGGTGAATTTGCGGTCGCCGAAATGAGGGTTTTGTCGATTGTTTGGGAAGGACAGGATGCACTGCTCATTACCCTACGCGATGTTACCTTTGAGCGTCAGGCCGAAACAGCCTTACGCGAGGCGGAAGAGTTTAGTATTACCATTCTCAATTCGCTGACGAATGAAATTGTTGTCCTTGATGAGCAGGGTAAGATTGTGGCAGTGAATGAGGCCTGGCTGCGGTTTGGGCGCGAGAACGGCATTACCGATCTGGCTGCGATCAGTGTGGGAGCTGATTATTTTGCTGCCTGTGCGGTAGACAAAACGTTAACCGGTGGCATAGATGTACTGCAAGGGTTGCGGGATGTGTTAGCAGGGAATAAAGAAGAATTTTCCTGCGAGTATGAACTCCCCACCTCAGCCGGAACACGCTGGTTCGCCCTGCGTGCGGTGCCGCTACGCGGGAAACGACGCGGTATTGTCATTTCTCACACCGACATTACCGAACAACGGCGAGCAGCGCAGCTCGCTGCCGAAGCTGAAATGCTACGCGAACAGGTACGACAGATGGAGCGCGAGCTGACCAATGTTGATGCGCTCTCACGACCCGAAGATGCAGTACGTTCACGTTTGAGTTCACTACGCCAGCGGCTGCCCGAGGTCTTCGAGTATGCGTTGCATCGCTATGGATCATTGTTAGATGAAGCACTGCAAAGTCGGATTCATCGTACCCAGTTGCCACCGCGTGCGTTACGTGAATTGGGTGAATTTCTCGGTTCCGGATGGGCCACCCCACGCGATCTGATCGATATTCATTTGCAGGCTATCCGGCAGCGGAGCGCACAGAGTCCACCGAAAAAACTACAAGCCTACGTTGAAGAGGGCCGTTTACTTTTGCTAGAATTAATGGGACATCTAGCATCGTTTTATCGATCACTTGCGATTGGTGAATTAGCTTCTCGTCCTCCAGAACAATAGCAGAAGCTCACAAGCTGGCTGCTGGGATGAAGGGACTGTGAGTAAAATTGTTTTGCATCTCTACATCGCCGGTCATACACCACGCGCTGAACGAGCGATTAACACGCTGCGCCAGATGCTAGAACACGATCTGGCCGGCTATGAATGTGAACTGACAATTATTGATGTGTTGGCCGATCCACAGCAGGCAGAAGATCAAAAAATCCTGGCAACACCGACTCTGATAAAGAGTTCGCCACCGCCGTATCGACGGGTTATCGGCGATCTATCGAGTGTTGTCGATCTCCTAAATGTACTGAATTTGCCGCCAAAGACAGGTTCATCAACGATAAACAAGGAGTAATCAGGTGTGCGCTGATCACATCGAACGTCTGCCAACCGGGATCACCGGTTTTGATCATATTGCCAACGGTGGTTTACCGAAAGGGCGCACAACCCTTGTTTCGGGCACCGCTGGCAGTGCCAAGACAGTCTTTGCTGCCCAGTTTCTGGCTGCCGGTATTAAACGAGGCGAGCCAGGTGTGTTCGTCACCTTTGAAGAGACACCCGAAGCACTGCGCCGCAATATGCTCGGCTTTGGTTGGGATATTGCCCGCTGGGAGGCAGAAGGGAAATGGGCGTTTGTCGATGTTTCGCCACAACCTGAAGAGGAGATCGTTGAATTGGGTACTTACGATCTGGGTGCATTGCTGGCGCGAATCGAGCATGCGGTACGCAGCATCGGCGCCGTTCGCCTTTCGCTCGACTCGCTTGGAGCAATTTTTGCCCGCCTGAACGATACGCGGGTGGTACGCAACGAGTTGCTTCGGATTGTCAGTACCCTCCGTCGTCTCGGTGTAACGGCAGTGTTAACTGCCGAACGAACGCAAGAGTATGGTGAGATTGCTCGCTACGGTGTGGAAGAATTCGTCTCTGACGACGTGGTGATTCTGCGTAACTTGCTTGAAGATGAGAAACGACGACGCACGGTTGAGATTCTCAAGTTCCGTGGTACATCGCACCAGAAAGGCAGCTTTCCCTTCACCGTCATTCCTGGCGAAGGTATTCACGTGATTCCTCTGTCGGCAATTGAGCTGAAGCAACGCTCCTCAAACGTCCGTACAACCTCTGGGAATGCCGAACTGGATCGCATGTGTGGCGGCGGTTTCTTCCGCGATTCCATTGTATTGGTGAGTGGCGCAACCGGTACCGGTAAGACGCTGATGGCAACCACCTTTATGGCAGCCGGGGTACGCCAGAAAGAACGTTCCCTGTTGTTTGCGTTTGAGGAGAGTCGTGATCAACTCTTCCGCAATGCTATCGGGTGGGGGATCGATTTCGAGCAGATGGAACGCGATGGTCTCTTGCGGGTCGTCTGTAATTACCCCGAAGTGACCAGTCTTGAAGACCAGTTGATCTTTATGAAAGCGGAAATCGAGCGCTTTCGACCGCAGCGAGTGGCCGTTGATAGTCTGTCAGCCCTCGAACGTGTCTCGACAGTGAAGGGATTCCGCGAGTTCGTCATTGGGCTGACCTCGTTTATCAAGCATCAAGAGATGGCAGGCCTCTATACCTCAACGACCCCTACGCTGCTCGGAGGTTCATCTATCACCGAAGCCCATATTTCGACGATTACCGACTCAATTATTCTGTTGCGTTATGTTGAGCTATTCGGGGAGATGCGTCGCGGATTAACGGTCTTGAAAATGCGTGGATCGAGCCACGACAAAGATATTCGCGAGTTTACCATCGATAGTCGTGGGATGCACATCGGCCGACCATTCCGCAATATCTCCGGTATTCTGTCGGGCCAGTTCACGCATATTGCACCGAGCGAGATTGAACGGTTAAGCGCAATGTTCCGTGATGAGGAAGGGACGGAAACAGCGGAAACGAACTAAACCGCTGTTCTATACAACGTGGGTACGAGGAGGCTGTTCGTGCAGCACGAAGATAGTGAAGTCGATCAAACATCACACGCTGATGATCGTTCATGGTCGAGTCTGGATCAGCAGATATTGCAGACGATTGTCGCTCACAGCACGAATGCTCTGCTCGTACTTGATCAAAATGGGTATGTTCTCTTCGCGAATCGGGCCGCCCAGCGATTGTTCGGTCGTCGGCCCGATCAGTTGGAGGGCAGCCCGTTCGGTTTTCCCCTGCAACCCGGTTTAACCGTTGATGCCGAGATTGTCCGCCCCGATCAGTCAGTTGTGATTGTTGATCTGCGCGTCGAGCCGATAGAATGGCAGGGTTCATCGGCTATGCTCGCCGTGCTGCACGATATTACCGAGCGTAAACAAACCGAACAGTTTCTCATCGAAACACAACAGTTACTCCATTCAGCACTTGACGCACTGCCATCTGCCATTGCAATCCTGAATCGCTACGGGCAAGTTCTGGCGGCAAACGTTGTCTGGCTACAATTGGGACCTTTATTGGGTGTTGAAAGTGCTGATTGTGCAGTGGGTGCGTCATTTTTGGCTGCCTGTCATTTAGGTCAGCAACCCGCAGGGATGATTGCCAGTACGATTGAACGGTTGTTGAGTGGCAGTGACGAGCGTTTTGAAGGTGAATTTGCAGCCGCAGGTGATGAGAAACGTTGGCTAACGGTGCGTGCTGTGCGGTTTGGGTACAATGAACGGATACGGGTGGTGATCACGCTGGAAGATGTTTCCGCTCGTCATCGAGCCGAACAGATCGCGGTAGCACGCCGTCGTGTTCTGGAAATGATTGCCCGTCAATACAATCTAAAGACAATTATGCGCGAGTTGCTCGTGTTGATCGGGCAGCAGATGGTTGATCTAACGTACGGCGCCTTTACACTCCTCTCGCATGGTTTATTTGTCAGCTTCAGCACCGTACTCGAAACAGCCGAGCTGCAACAATTTGATGCATGGGCACATGAGGTGCTTTCATTGGCGCCGTGCCGGTATCAACGCATCACCGAGCTAGCTTCTGATACACCATATTGGTGGTCTTCGGTTGAGCCGCTTGTCTACAAGTACACTATCAAACGAGGTTGGATTATCGGGATACGAACAAACCGCGATGCGGCCGATGGGTGTCTATTGCTATGTCGGCGGGAAGATACGCCGTTAAGTGGCGATGAACGACGTCTGCTTGAGCAGATTGAACAATTGACGACTATCACGATTGAACAGCAGACGACGCTGGAAAAGCTGGCGTATCAGGCTCATCACGATGCACTTACCGGATTACCAAACCGATTATTGTTCGAGGATCGATTGCAGCAGGCTATCGAACACGCTCGGCGCACAAATACGCTGGTGGCAGTGCTCTTTATCGATCTGGATCGTTTCAAACAGATCAATGATACGCTAGGCCATACGATAGGTGATCTCCTGTTAATTCAAGTGGCGCGCCGGTTTGAATTGTGCATTCGAGCAACCGACACCTTAGCCCGCCACGGTGGTGATGAGTTTTTACTGGTGCTGCCTGATATTACCGCGCCACAGCAAGTGACCGTCGTGGCACAGCGTTTGCATGAATCGCTCAGGCATCCCTTTTTCGTCAATGGACACGAGATCTTTGTCAGTGCCAGTATTGGCGCAAGCCTCTACCCAATTGACGGTAAGGATGTGGTTGCATTACAACGCGCCGCCGATATTGCGATGTATCGGGCAAAACAGATAGCCTACGATCGCTTTCAATTTTTCGATGCAACGCTTGCTGTTATCTCATCTGAACGTTTACAGCTCGAAACCCAGCTACGTCATGCTATTGAACGCAATGAACTGCTCCTCTTCTATCAGCCGAAGGTTGATCGAACCGGCTCCCTGGTTGGTTTAGAGGCTTTGTTGCGCTGGCACAGTGCTGAACTGGGCACGGTATCGCCCGCAAAGTTTATTCCCATTGCCGAAGAGACCGGTTTGATCGTACCGATTGGCCGATGGATTTTGCACGAAATTGCTCGCCAGGTTAAACACTGGTTGGAGGCAGGCCTGCACGTTGTACCGGTCGCTGCAAACGTTTCGGCCATCCAATTTGCTCAAACCGATTTTGTGCAACAGGTCGAGGATATTCTTAGCACGGCTAATCTGCCATTGCCATGGCTTGAACTGGAAGTTACTGAGAGTATGCTGATGGGGCAGATCGAGAATCTCATTCAGCAGCTTAACCGACTCCGTCAGCTTGGCGTGATACTGGCAGTTGATGATTTCGGTACCGGTTATTCGTCACTTACCTACCTCCACCGGCTACCAATCAACATCCTCAAGATCGACCGGTCATTTGTTGCTTGCCTTGATCGGGCTGACTCAGAGGTTGAACGAAGTATAGTGGAAACCATTATTACGTTGGGGCATCGCCTTAGGATGCAGGTAGTCGCTGAAGGGGTTGAGACCGCAGAGCAATACCGGATACTGGAAGCAGCCGGTTGTGATATATTTCAGGGGTATTATATCTCCCGTCCACTATCGGTTGCAGATGTGGTAGCCTGGCTGAAAAAGGGGCGCAGCGGTGCTGCGCCCTACCGGTAACGTGTATGCTATCGGTCACGCTGCACCGCCGCTTTCAGCAAACGCCAGATCGCACGATGACGCGGCATCACCTCAAATACCTGCCCATTCTTCCCTTCACGGACAATGCGTAACGCCAGGGCTGCTGTCTCTTCGGCAGTCGTACCAAAGATGCGGAGCACTCGTGGTAATTGCTTGATCGCTTCTCCGCCAGGGCCAACCGTCTCAAAATGGTTGATCATATCGGTCGGTACCATACCAGGAGTGAGGACGTTGAATCGTAAATAGGGGTGATCCTGGTAATCACGGGCGAAGGCTTCGGTGAGACGAACAATAGCGGCTTTAGAGGTGCTGTAGGCCGAGAGAAAGCGCTGGGCGCGCTTTGCCCCACCACCAGAGAGATTAATGATCTGACCATTCCGCTGCCTGATCATATAGGGTAATGCAGCACGACAACCGTAGTAAGTACCGAGCAGATTCACCCGGATCACCTGTTCCCAGGCCTCAGGTGGCACATCGAGGGCATAGCCAAACGGCCCGGAAATTCCGGCATTGTTGACCCACAGATCGATGCGCCCCATCCGTTCAACTGCCGCTGCCGCCAGAGCTTCGACTTCTGCACGATGGGAGACATCACAGCGGATACCGCTGACGTTTAATCCGGCAGCCTGCAAGTCCCGCTCAGCTTCGGCAAGGTTGCTGGTATTGGTCGATGAGATAATGACCTGCGCACCGGCACGGGCTAGCGCTTCAGCAATAGCACGACCAATGCCACGGCTACCACCGGTAACGACGGCTTTCAGATTGCTTAAGTCGGTACGAGTACGAGCCATAACTTCCTCTCTCGCATACAACAGACGGTTGCAATTGATTAACGGCGTCGGATGGTCAGTCGGTCGCCTTCCCGGATAGCACGGATCGGAACCCCGCGCAGAGCTGGCGGTAAGAGTAGGTGACGTCGGTATGGGCCAAGTGACACGATCAGTTCGTCACCACTGACACTGATGCTGAGATCATCACGATTGACGCCCGGTAAAGACAGTTTCAGATACGGATCGTTTGCCGAATTCACGGTGATAGGATGTGGGAGTGGAGTAAGCGGTAGCATCAATTCACACCCCAGGGTGACAAATGGTGCAATCGTCCCCGGTGTGGCCCTGAACCAGAGGGGCACTTGGCGCAAACCCGACCAGCGTGTAGCCACGGTCGCTACCACCTCATTCTGTTCACGTAGCGCATCGGCCAGCTTGTCATCCCCTTCTCCAACCGGCAACAATGGACCAACGATCAGCGCATCAAGATTCAATCCAAAGAGGTGAAATGCCGGTACAGAGATGATTGCCTGCCGAAGACCGGCCTGATCGGGGCGAATGACGAGCCTTGCCCGAACTCGTGTCGGATCGAGGACTGCATCGCGCAATTGCTCAAATTTCACTCGTGCATCCTGCATTCGACCGATCTGCTCAAATGGCAGGAGATGAGCAGGCAGCGCAGCTCGTGCCAGCGAGTCGCTCGATTGACCGGGACCACGGTCAAGCCCAAAGAGTTGACGCATCAGCCAACGGAATGTATCGGGTACGGATAGCGCACGAAGTAACCCATCAACCGGACCAGCATCAATACAGATCAGCGCGTAACCGCGATGGGCATGCTGTGCCAGACGGTAGACGGCTAAAAACAGATCAATGCCGGGGAGCAAAGGTAAATCTTCGCCACTAATCGGTGGTCCCGGCAAATTCACCTGAGATTGTATCTCGTTCCAGATACTGTTCAACTCACTCAAGATTTGAAATGTCCACAAATCAAGATGCTCGGTCAACATCGTTGGCTGTGGGGCAAGCGGAACCCCAAGCAAGGTAGCACAAGGGTGTGCCGGAGCAAGGCTAGCCAGCAGCGTCGATTGCCCCTGATTTGCTGCGGCCACAGCAGTAGCGGTCGCTGCGATAGCACTGGCTTCACCACTAAAAACAATGATGTGCGAATGTGCTGGCCACATAGGTTATTCCATCACTCTTGCCGGGAATGCCCTCCGATCATCGGATTGCGAGTAGAGAAAGCTCTGTTTCTACAAACAAACTCGCTTCAGAGACACTAACCAAAGTTTTTTGCACTTGTGGCGTATTGCATATAATACTCCACTGCCCCTGTCACGTGGTCACATTATACCCCTGTTGCGAAAGATGCTCGTTATCAGTTGCATAACCAGAGCAGATGTCGCAACCTACCGCATCTAGGTGCGGATCGCTGGTAGCAGCAATCGGCTATAATGATCAGTATCAGACGCCATCGTGCGTTTTCTTGGGATCGTTCTACTCCGGGAGGCGATATGTCAGAATCATTGATGCAACAACCACTCGGTGCCATCCTCGACGCTTTGGCCTCACGTGCGCCAACGCCGGGTGGTGGTAGTGTGGCGGCTCTTACCGGCGCCATGGCCGCTGGATTGGTCAGCATGGTTTGCGAACTTACCATCGGCAAACCACAGTTTGCCGAAATGGAAGATGAATTACGCACGATTCACGCCCAGGCTGAGCAATTGCGCAACGAGCTACAGCGCCTTGCCGACGAAGATATTGCCGTGTTTAACCGGCTGGCTGCTGCATATAAACTGCCACGTACCACTGAAGCCGATGCAGCAACCCGCAAGGCTGCAATCCAGCAGATTACCCGCCTCGCGGCGGAAGTCCCACTCCGCACTGCACAGGCTGCTGCCGCATTGTTACCACTTTGTACAACCCTGGCAAACAACTGCTCTCGCCTGGTTGTCAGTGATGTAGGAGTCGCTGCGTTATTGGTGCGGGCGACAGTGCAGAGTGCTGCATTGAATGTCGAGATCAACCTCGCCACACTGGAAGATCAACTTTTTGTCCGCGAAACCCGTGCGCAATTACAGGATCTGCTCATCGGGCTTGGTGATGAGGTCGATGGTATCGTCACCATTGTCCGGGGAAGGATGGTCGGATGAGCGCCCGTATTCTTGATGGCCGTGCAGTCGCTCAGGCACTACGCACCGAGATAGCTCAGCAGATCGCTGAGCTGCGTGACCGGATGGATCGCCCACCTACAATTGCGGTCATTCAGGTCGGTGATGACCCGGCTGCTACGCGCTACGTGCGTAGTATTGATCGGTTATGTCAATCGCTTGGCGCTGCCTGTCGCGCAATCGCGTTACCAACCGTAACAACCCAAACTGACCTTGAAGCAACGGTAGCCGACCTGAGTGCTGATGATCGCATCGATGGTATCTTACTGCAACTACCGCTTCCCCAAGGGTTATCACTCGATGGGGTGCTGAGCCGACTTGCCCCTGAAAAAGACCTCGATGGTATTCATCCGATCAATGCCGGTCTCCTTGCGCAAGGACGTTCTGCGTTGATACCGAATACTCCCGCCGGCGGCATGGAGTTACTCCGACGTTTTGAGATCGAGGTGCGTGGGAAACGGGCAGCCGTGGTAGGACGCTCGGCAATTGTCGGCCGGCCAATGGCCCTGCTCTTGTTGCAAGCCGATGCGACGGTGACCATTTGTCATTCACGTACACCCGATCTTGGCGCAGTCTTACGTGAGTGTGACATCATTGCTGCTGCGGCTGGACGGCCCGGTTTAATCACCGCCGACATGATCAAGCCTGGTGCTACCGTCATCGACTTTGGTACGAATGTCCTTGCCGATGGCAGCATGGTCGGCGATGTTGATTTTGCCGCTGCGATCGAGGTTGCCGGCGCAATTACGCCAGTTCCCGGCGGTACCGGTCCGGTTACGAACGTTATGTTGATGCGGAATCTGATCACGGCAACCCGAACCCGTCTGAGCATTTGATCAGGTATGCTCCTGACGGTCAAGCGGATTGTTCATCGTTGAACCGGTGTCCGATCCGGCGCAGCCAGCAATATGGCGTAGCAAGCGAAGGAAACAACCAGTATGAAGATTCTGGTACTTGGGAATGACGGACGTGCCCATGCGTTAGTCTGGAAACTCTTCGCCAGTCCAACTGCCGATGTTCTGGTAGCACCGGGTAACGGTGGCGCCTGTCAGATCGCACCGCAGGTTGACCTGGATCCGCTCCACCCGGATCAGATTGCGCGGTGGGCTTTCGATGAACAGATCGATCTCATTGTTCCTGCCGGGAGCGAACCTCTATGGGCCGGACTAGTTGATGAGGTCATCAGCATGCACATCGGGGTATGCGGTGCATCACAACGCAGCAGCCGGATCGAGTGGAGCCGTTGCTTCACGAAAGAGCTTTTGTTGCGCTATCAGTTACCGACCCCCCACGGACGTTGTTTCACCAGTTTACCGATGGCCGAGAAATACCTGGCCGCGCAGCCATTGCCGGTCGTGCTGCGCGGCGATCATCCCGCGTCTGGAGAAGGGGTCTACCACGACCGTTATACAGCGCTTGAAGCATTACAGGCCCTGTTTGCTTCGCGACCGGTGGAAGGAAGTAGCCATGGAGTCGTCATCGAAGAATACGTTGAGGGGTCGTTGGTGAGCTTTTCAGCCATTACCGACGGCAGTCATCTGGTATCGTTACTTCCGGCCCGCATCTATGAAGGTCTGGGACCACAGCCGGACAGTCCACCGGCGCCAGGGATGGGCGCCATTACCGGTAACTCGACATACGCACAGCGCCTGACAAGCTACCTCGAGCGGCACGTGATGCAACCATTAGTTGCGGCCATCGCCCGCGAACAGTTGCCTTACTGGGGCATCATCGGTATTGATTGCATCATCGGCGCCCAAGGCCCGCGGATTATCGGTTTGCGTTGCAGTCTCCGCGATATGGAAGCACAGGCTGTTTTACCGCGCATGATCGATGATCTGGTACCCTACTTTGAAGCGGCGATTGCCCGTAATCTGCACCGATTACCACCGATTCGCTGGCGCGATGAGGCCAGTGTGGCCCTAGCACTGGTGACCCAAGGCTATCCTCATCATTATCCGCTCAATGCGACGGTAGAAGGCCTAACCGATGTAGACGAAGGTATCCTCGTTTTCCACGATCAAACCGATTCACCGTTGATCTTGCGCTACGATCCAGCCCGTCGTGAACGCTTGTTGGGCGGAGGAAGTGGCGGACTGTACCTGACCGGTGGTCACGTTGTAACGATCGTGGCGTTGGGAGCAACGCTAGCCGGTGCACGCGGCCGTGCACTGATCAACGCTGAACGTATCCGCTTTCCAGGTCGCACCTATCGCGAGGATGTCGGCGCCAGTGAACGGTAGATGATCGCCATACAGGAGAGACCTTTTGTAACCGATGGGGGCTGACTGTTGAACATCTTCATAGCTACCACAGACGAGGAAATTGCTGCCTGTTATCCGGTGATGCATGA
>Ga0197142_1004068_pt1 | contig 11979 bp, 15 predicted proteins | sample GBS60_MetaG_FD_148614 | JGI IMG/M metagenome (GOLD analysis project Ga0197142, IMG submission 148614) | Sediment microbial communities from Great Boiling Springs, Gerlach, Nevada, United States - GBS 60_MetaG | ecosystem: Environmental > Aquatic > Thermal springs > Hot (42-90C) > Sediment... | reverse complement strand
TGGGCACATTCGGTAGGTAGTTCGGCTTGTAGTAGGCGACAATCGGCGCGAGGAACCAGTGGCGCAGGCGCGTGAAGGGCAACAGCGCGAACCAGCTCGCAATCGTCAGCGAGTGGAACCACCACCATAGCCGATAGCCGTTCACCGAAATCCCCTCGAATAGTGGTGCGAAGGTATAGCCAACGAACGACCACACCTGCGCGTACTGCGGGCGCGGCGGGTTCATAAACTCTGGGTTGCGCTCAATCGCGATCCGCGCGCTCTCCAGCGCGTAGCCGTTCAGGCAGATCAACAGCAGCAGCCACACGGCGATTCCGTCCATCCGCTCCAAGCTCACGGAGGCGGGCTTCTGTGCATGCCGTCGCCACAACGCCAAAACGCACCCGAAAATCACGCCCAGCCCGAACAAGTCCAGCGTGACCTCGTACAGGATGTAATACAGCCCCTTGTGGAACCAGACGCCCTCTTTGAGGAAGATATGCGAACCAATCTCCGTCCACTCGGCGATTGCCAGCAGCGTCGTGCCAATCAGGAGCATCACAAAGCCCGCGTAGAGGGGCAAGTGGAACAGCGTTGCGAAGCGGTGGCGGGGCACTTTTTTCTGCGCCAGCGCGTAGCCCAACATATTCTGCAGGCGGATGCGCATGGGCAGCGGCTCGCCGTCGGGCTGACCTTGACGCCATAGCTGCAACCGCTTCCAGTACCACACCACGCCCACGCCCAGCGAACTGAGGATAATCCCGTAAAAGACGGCTTTCCACAGCGGCGTGATGCCGATGTAGGTGTGTCGCGTAATCAGGTCCCAATCCCAGCTCATCGCTGCGCCTCCTGTAGGGCGGCAGGGCGGTGGAAATAGCCTGCTACTCCCCTCGCCCGCGTGCGGGAGAGGGGCTGGGGGTGAGGGCTACTCCCAGCGCGCTATCGCCCCGATTCGAACAGTGGGTTAAAGATACCGCATGGAGGGGGGTGATTCCTGCCTATGTGGTACTTTCAGCGGGTTCCTCCGTCCCGAAGCTCTCAAGATAGAGTTCCACTGCCTCCTGCAGGTTGGCACGCGCCTCGTCCAGCGTGCGCCCCTGCGTGGTGACGCTCAGCTCAATACAACGGGCAATATACCATTCGCCCTCGCGCGTGATGATTGCCGTGTAGCGCAGGCGTTTCGTGCGCTGGGATTGCGTCTGTCTCATCGTGTAGGGAGTATACCCGCGAAAAAATCGCGCCGTGCAGGGCGAGAACTGCACGGCGCATCGTTTTACCCTCGCGCAGGCATTAGGGGAGAGGACTCTAAGCCTCCGATGATGACGCCTATAGTATGATTGGCAGGGAGTTAAGGAGAAGTTAAGTCGTGTTAGGGGTTGGTTAAGTTTTTCAGGGCGTCTTGCAACGCTTGCCACTCCGATTCAGGCATATCTGACCATGCACCTGCAAGCATCAGTATCGCAGACACCTGCTCGTTAGGCTGGGTGGGGATGAGAACAATCACCTCCTGATCCTGCAGGTTGGCGGTCTCATCCGTTAGATGAACCACATTTCCGACAATACGCCCCTTGACGGCTCGCATAGCGATCACCTGACTTAGTGTACCTGTTTTCGCACAACGGCGTCAGGTATCCTACCGCTATGCTGCGGACAGCGTTGCTGATTGGTCTGGGCGGCTTTGTGGGCGCGAACCTGCGCTACTGGCTGGGCGGCTGGATTGCGCAGAAAATCGGCGTGCTGTTCCCCATCGAGACGATGCTGATTAACCTCTCGGGCTCGTTTCTGCTGGGGCTGTTTATGACGCTTGCGCTGCACTATACTTGGTCGCCTGAGTGGCGTCAGGCAATAGCGATTGGCTTTCTCGGCTCGTTCACGACCTACTCCACCTACGAGTACGAGAGTTTGCGCCTGCTTCAGGAGGGCGCGTGGTTCAAGGCGGGGCTGAACCTGTTTGGCAGCCTCGTGCTGGGGCTAATCGCTGTGATTCTGGGCGTCGCGCTTGGACGCCTACTGATTGGAGGAACAGAACCGTGAGAATCGAGGGGCAAGCGAAGTTGTTGCGCATCTACATCGGCGAGACCGACCGCTGGCACGGGCAGCCGCTTTATATGGCGATTCTGCTCAAGGCGCGCGAGATGGGGTTGGCGGGCGGCACGGTGTTTCGGGGAATCGCAGGCTACGGCGCAAACAGCGTCATTCACACTGCCAACATCCTGCGCCTGTCGGAAGACCTGCCCGTCGTTATCGAAATCGTGGACGCTGACGAGAAGATACAAGCGTTCCTACCCGTACTGGACGAGATGGTCAAAGAGGGGCTGATCGTCATGCGCGAGGTGGAGGTCATCAAGTACGCGGGGAACAGAGGCTAAGCGGCACTGGCACACGCGCCAGCATCGCCAGCGTCAAGTGGGGCACAAAGTCGCGGTAAAGCGACTGCACATATCGCTGTACAGGCGCGCTATTCAACCATTCCATCACCGCGTGCTGGTCTACCCCTACCTGCTTGGGGGTGAGGTGAAACTCCTCGCGCCACGGGTAGCATCGTTCATCTATCGCGCACACCACGCGCGTGCCCTTCGTGTGGGCAACCACAAGGTGAGGGAAGCCGTAAAACGCCCGCAACTCCGCCGCACGCTCGTGCGCCATCCAGTACCCAGAGTAGCAGGTCTCGTAGTCGATCCATCCTGCGTGGAGGTTCCTGCCTGTTAGCACGGGCACATAACCATGTGCAGGCTCAGTGCGCACGGCGGGATGGCGACGCACTTCTGGGCTGCGCGCGGCAAAACGGACGGTGAACAGCTCCCCAACGGCAACGCCTTCCCGCTCCATCTGAAGCAGTTCGGGCGTCTCGAAGCGTATCATCTCGCCCCTGTAGGTGGGTTTCTCCACTGCCAAGCGTTCCCCATCGTAAAGCGCAAGTCCGCGCCCGCCCTTCTCAAGCACCAGCACAACGACACTCACATTTCGCTTCGGGAAGACCTTGCCCAAGTAGTAGACAGACAGCCGTCCCTGAATAGCAAGGTACTCGCGCAGGCGCACAAAGTCGTCCAGCACCAGCCAACTGGCAGGCACGACGAAGACTAACTTCCCCTCTGGAGCGAGCAGTCGCGTTGCACGCTCGATGAACGCGCCGTAGATGTTGTATTTCCCGCGCCAAGTGAGGCTCCGCTGGCGGTAGAGTGCCTTGCGCTCGCGCAGCACATGGATAGGATAATGGCTCGCGTCGCCGATAATGCCGTAGGGCGGGTTGCCGATGATGACATCAAAGGTCTCATTAGGCTCCCACAGCAGGAAGTCCGCTTCGACGAAAGTCATCGTGGGCAGGCGTTCCCGCGCTCTCGTAAGCCGAACAGGGTCGATTTCCACCCCGACGAACTCGTGGTGGCTTCCATAGCGCTTGGCGAACGCAGCGAGGAAAGGAGCGTCAGCGCAGGCAGGCTCCAGCACACGACAGTGAGGCGTGGGGGGATGCGCAAGGTGAACCATAAATGCCACAAGCTCGGGTGGGGTGTAGACAACACCGAGTGATTCTTCCGAAGCGTTTTGCAGCTTCGCAAAGTGGAAAGGCAGCAGGCTCGGACTGTGCTGCATGGCACCAAGTATACTCTAAGCGCGGTTGCACTGTGTCTGACAACGATCAAATCCCACCTAACCGCTATTGAAATTCCCGTAAGGATGGGCTATAATTGGGGTAGCCTTGCGAAACGCATTTTTACGCGCAAGGCGAAAGGAGGATAGCTGATGATACAGTACGCACAGTCTCTGAGTAGAGCGCTGACAATCGCAACCGTTGTGTCGTTAATCGCGACCGCGAGTTGGTCGCAGCAGCCCTCGATTACTTGGCTTAGCACGCTGGGCGGTGGCTTCAGCGCAGCTTTTGGCGTCTCTGCCAACGGCTCGGTAGTGGTTGGCTTGGCTAGAGACGCCGATGGCTACGATCGCGCCTTTCGTTGGACAGCGGCAGGTGGGATGCAAGATCTTGGCACGCTGGGGGGAGACCTGAGCCAAGCGTCTGGCGTCTCTGCCGACGGAACAGTGGTGGTCGGCAGGGCAACCACTGCCGATGGGCAGTTTCGCGCCTTTCGTTGGACGCCATCGGGCGGGATGCAAGCCCTCGATGCGTCAGGCGAGTACGAAAGCGTGGCGTGGGGCGTCTCTGCTGACGGAACGGCAGTGGTCGGCGCGGCAGCCACTGGCTCCGATGGGCAGTCTCGCGCCTTTCGCTGGACAGCGGCTGGTGGGATGCAAGACCTCGGCACGCTACCAGACGGCAACTGGAGCGAGGCGTACAGTGTCTCTGGTGACGGCAGCGTGGTGGTCGGCTGGGCGGAGAGCATCGACAGACGGATCGAGGTGCAAATTCGTGCCTTCCGCTGGACACCGTTGGGAGGGATGGAAGACCTCAACCGCACCTATGCCCGCTTGTTGACCGATGGTTCGATACTTATAGCAGCGTATGGCATCTCCTCCGACGGGCGTTACATCGTGGGGATGGGCTACAACGCTGCTACGGAGCGTACAGAAGCCTACCTGCTGGACACCATCCCAGAGCCTGCAAGCCTGATTGCACTTGGCGCGGGGCTGGTAGGGCTATTCACGCGCCGACGCAAGCGCTGAGCCCCCAATTCACCCTATCCTCTGCAACGCCGACCCTCCCCGATAGGGTTGGCGTTGCTGTATATGGAATCAGCGATTCCTTTGGTAGGAACACCAACTCTGCAGGGAGTATCGGCGCAACGGGCGAGAGCACCTTGCAAGGGGAAACGATGGCACGCGACTAAGTGCCCGTACTTAGAGCAAACATCGCGTCCCCGAACCGTTTACCCTTGTCCGCGCTGTTGACGGAGAAAGCGACTCCTACTCCCCAACGGCGCCGAAATTAAACAACACAATGATTAAGTCGAGATCGTTCACGACCCCATCGCCGTTAAGGTCGGCTTCTACATCGTTGGATCCCAGTGTAAATAGTACCTGCAGCAGATCGATATCGTTGATTTGGTTATCGCGGTTCACATCGCCGTTGACGAGGTTCCAGTTTGCGTTGATAATGCCACTGCTGCCGACACTGAGCGTTTGGCGTTGCGCCAGCCATCCAGGCACATATACCCGTGCTTGTACGATTCCCGTGGTACCTGTCTGCAGACTGTAGCTGCCGCCTGCTCCGAGCACTACTGTCGCCGAGTCGGTCTGCGTGCCGTTGGTGAGCGTGAACTGGGCTGTTTTGCCAGCAGGATCGGGCAGGTAGTCGTTCAAGACGACCTGCCCGCGGAGGATGGGCGGGGGATTGATGCGCCAGATTGCCGCGCCTGCGATATTCTCATCGCCCTGTTGTGCGGTGGCGACCACATAGAGTGCGCCATCGGGGCTGGCAACCAGCAGTTCGGGTGTTTCATCCGCGGGGCTGAGCGGGGGGAGGTAGCCTTGCGCCAGAAGTGCGCCATCACGACGGAACCACTGAAGCACGGGTTTCCAGCGGTCAGGGTTGGGCAATCGCTCGCCGACGAGTTGCGCCAGTGCCCCCGTTGTTGTGCGCACGCCTGCCACAGGGCGGTAGACACCTTCTTGCGTCGTGCTTCTCAAAAGCGTGCCAGCAGCGGTTCCGATGATCGTCGCGAAGCCGCGCGTGTTAGCCGCTTCCCATCCACCAGTCGCCAGCCACACATCGTCACTGACCGCTAAAATGTCGGGAGTCGCATCGCCTGCCGCCGCTGAGAGGTTCCAGTGATCCAACAGCGCACCGTTTTCAGGGTTCACTCGGCATAAGCGCAGGCGCATCTGCTGGTTCGCAGCGTCCCAGTAATCGCCCAGCAGGTAGAGCGAGCCGTCGCTTGCGCGTGCTAACCGCTCCGTGCGCAACGGAAGCATCGTCTGGTAGAGGGTATCCCCGTTGGTGTCAATCGCGCGGAGATAGGTGCGCGTGTATCCCTGCAGAATGTCGTCCACTTCGCCATCGATGTACGCCACGACGGTTGTGCCAGCGTCCAGGAGGGTCATGCCCACGGGCGTGCGATTCGATAGGAAGGTGCCTGGCTGCCAATACTGATGGTTCAGAAGTTGGTTGCCCGAAGCATCGTAGCGCAGCCGTGCAAACCCGATTCCACCGATGCCGAAGGCGTGCAGTACCTCCACACTGCCGTCTGCGCGTGTCAAAATCTGGCGAATCACATCATACGCAGTGATATTGACCGTTGCAGACCAGAGAAGATCCCCCCCAGCAGACCATCGCTGGACGAAGGCGACAGAGTCTGTGTTCGCGCGAGTAATTCCTAAGTAGATAGAGTCATCAGGGGCAATCGCGATTGATTCGGCGTACTCTGCCTCGCTCAGTAGTCCGAAGGTACGCACCCAGATCAGATTGCCGTTCGGTGCGTACTTCACGATGGCAACGCTGTTGAAGGCGGTGTTCTCGTGGATATAGCGCCCTGCAACGATAAGATTACCCTGCGAGTCGGCAGCGGCGACCTGCGGTAGGAAGCCGCGCGAGTTCGGATGCAGGTAGAGACGGCTCCACGCCACGCTCTGCGGGTGCGCACCCGTCAGCAGCAGAACGAGTCCCCAGATAAACCCGAGTGCACGCATCACCTGTATTATAGCACACTTTCGGCAATGTCGCGGCGGTAGTGCATGCCGTCAAAGTGGATGTGTTCGGCGGCGCGATAGGCGTTTTGGCGCGCCTCGTCGAGCGTGTCGCCCAAGCCGACGATGTTCAGCACGCGCCCGCCGCTGGTGAGGATCTGCCCGTTCTCGGCGCGTGTGCCCGCGTGGAAAATCAGCGTGTTGGGCAGCTTCGCAGCGGCGTCCAGCCCCTCAATCGGCAGTCCCGTGCGGTACGCGCTCGGATACCCGCCCGACGCCAGCACGACGCACACCGCCGCGCGCGATTCAAACGCCAGCGCGGTCGCGTTCTGCGCCCCCGTCGCGACGCCGTGCGCCAACTCCAGCAGGTCGCTCTGCAGGAGGGGCATCAACACTTGCGTTTCGGGGTCGCCGAATCGGCAGTTGAACTCCAGCGTGTAGGGCTGCGTGTCGTGAACCATCAGCCCTGCGTACAGCACGCCGTGGTAGGGTGTCCCGCGCTGCGCCATCGCCTGAATCACGGGGCGCACGATTTGGGCGAGCGCGGTCTCCACAAGCGCGGGCGTTGCGTCGGGCAGCGGGGTGTAGCAGCCCATTCCGCCCGTGTTAGGTCCGCGGTCGCCGTCGAAGGCGCGTTTGTAGTCGCGCACGGGGGGCATCGGCAGCGCGCGTTCGCCGTCGGTGAGACACAGCAGCGACATCTCGCGCCCGTGCAGGCGGTCTTCGATCACGACGCGCCTGCCCGCCGCGCCCAGCCCGCCTTGCTCCATCAGGAACTCGACGGCGTCCAGCGCATCGCCCAGCGTGTCGCACACGAACACGCCCTTGCCCAGCGCCTCGCCGTCGGCTTTGACCACGCAGGGTCGCTGGAGGAACCGCTCGCGCAGGTAGGCGCGCGCTTGGTCGGCGTCGTCGAACACGGCGAACGGGGCGGTCGGCGCGCCCACTTCCGCCAGCAGCTGCTTAGCGAACGCCTTGCTACCCTCCAGTTGCGCGGCGGCGCGTGTAGGACCGAAGCAGGGAATGCCCGCCTCGTGCAGCGCGTCGGCAAGCCCCGCAATCAGGGGCGATTCGGGACCGACTACCACGAGGTCAATCGCGTTCTGGCGGGCGAACTGCACCAGGTCGTCGATAGCACTCGCGGCGATGGGGACGCACTCGGCAAGTTGGGCAATCCCTGCGTTGCCGGGCGCGGCGTAGAGCGCGTCGCAGTGCTGGCTCTGGCGCAGTTTCCACGCCAGCGCGTGTTCGCGTCCGCCGCCGCCGACCAGCAGTACGCGCATTATCGCTTCACATACTGGAACCCGCGCCGTGCGCCGTGGCGTCCGTACTTCTTGCGCTCCTTCTCGCGGGCGTCGCGGGTTAGCAGTCCGTTCTGCTTCAGCACGGCGCGGTATTCGGGGCTGACCTGCAGCAGGGCGCGGGCAACGCCGTGCCGAATCGCGCCCGCTTGACCCGACAGCCCGCCCCCGCGCACCGTCGCCATGATGTCGTACTGCCCATCAAGTCCTAAAAGGCGCAGCGGCTGCGTCACGATGCGCTCCAGAATCGGGCGGCGCAGGTACTCGGGCGCCTCGCGCCCGTTGATGGTGATTTTGCCTGTGCCTGGCATCAGCCACACGCGCGCCGAAGCGGTCTTGCGACGCCCTGTGCCGTAGTAGCGAATTGGTTCCATCGTGTGCCCTCCTTACAGGTGGTACGGCTGAGGTTGCTGCGCTTGGTGCGGGTGTTCCGCGCCTGCGAACACGCGCAGCCGTTTGAGCATGCGCGCACGCAGTTTGTTTTTGGGCAGCATGCGGCTGACCACGCGCGTCATCATCCGTTCGGGCTTCTCGGTCATCAGTTTGCGCCGTGTGTAGGCGCGCAGCCCGCCGGGGTGCATCGTGTGGTGGTACAGCACCTCCTCCAACTTGTTGCCTGTGAAAATCGCTTTCTCCGCGTTCAGGATAATCACATGGTCGCCCATGTCCATATGGGGCGTGTAGGTGGGCTTGTGCTTGCCTTGCAGCAGGCGTGCGACTTGGGCGGCGACTCGCCCGACGGGCTTGCCCGCCGCGTCGACGACCCACCAGGTTCGCTGGATTTCGTCTTTTTTCATCGTATAGGTGCGTTGCAACATAAGGATTGCCTCCTCGTTCAGCGTTTGTATTTTACCCGAATCAGGCACAGCCCTTGCGGGGGCGCCATCAGGGTCGCCTGTTGGCGCGTGCGCAGCCGTTCGGCAAGCGCATCCATCGGCAGCGCGCCGCTGCCCACTTGCGTCAGGTCGCCCACAATCAGGCGCACCATCCCGCGCAGGAAGCCGTTCGCCTCCAGTTCGATCTGCACGCCGTCGCGGGTGGGGCGCACCTGCCCGCGATACAGCATGCGCACCGTGTTGCGCTCGGTCGGGAGTTTGACCGAGTAGGGGCGAAAGTCGTGTTCGCCCCGAATCTGTTCCAGCGCCGCTTGCATCGCCGCGCAGTCCAGCGGGCGCGGCAGATGCCACGCATACCGTATCCGCCACACCGACGGGTGTCGCCCCGTGTAGAGTGTGTAGCGGTAGACGCGGCTGTGCGCCGAGAAGCGCGCGTGGAAGCGTTCGCTCACCTCCCGCGCGTCCAGCACTTTCAGGTCGGTCGGCAGGCGGCGGTTCAGGACGGTCGTCAGCCGCTCGGTTGGGATGGGGCGGCTGGTGCGAAAGTTGACCACCTGCCCGCGTGCGTGGACGCCCGCGTCGGTACGGCTCGCGCCGACGACCTCGATGGGTTCGCCCAGCGTCGCCGTGAGCGTGTGTTCCAGCACGCCTTGCACCGTGCGCACGCCCTGCTGCCGTGCGAACCCGTGGAAGTCGGTTCCGTCGTACTCGATTCGCAGGCGCAGGTTGCGCATGCGCTATTCGACCAGTTCCAGCAGCGCGGTTTCGACCGCGTCGCCGCGGCGTCTGCCGATGCGCACGATGCGCGTGTAGCCGCCGTTGCGGGTCTTGTAGCGCGGCGCGATGTTGTCAAAGAGATGCTTGACCAGGCTCTCGTCGCGCAGGAACGCGCGCGCCTGGCGTCGGGCGTGCAGGGTGTCCTGCTTCGCCAGCGTGATCATCTTTTCCGCCAGTCGGCGCGTCTCTTTCGCGCGGGTGACGGTGGTTTCGATGCGTTCGTGAATCAGCAGCGAGCGCACCTGATTGCGCAGCATATGCATGCGGTGGTCGCTCGGGCGTCCCAGTTTGCGGTAGCCAGCTCCGTGGTTCATGAACCTCGCCTCCTTCCTGTTTTCATCAGGCTCAGCCCCATCGCGCTGAGTTTCTCTTCGACCTCTTTGCGGGCGGTTTCGCCGAAGTTGCGCAGGCTGTTGAGCTTCTGCTCAGGCGTGTTGAGCAGTTTATACAGGGTGTCGATGCCACCGCTGCGCAGGGCGTTCAGCACGCGCGTAGATAGCCCCAGTTCCTCCAGTGGTCGGTCGGGTATATCTACTCCAGGGGGCGGGGGTACAGAGACCAAGCCGTCCACGAGTGTCCCCGCGCCCAGACTGGTAAGGGGCTCGAACTGCTTCATCAAAATTGACGCTGCTTGACTTAAAGCGTCTACGGGAGCGACTGCCCCGTTCGTCCAGACCTCTAGAATCAGGCGGTCGTAGTCGGTGCGCTCGCCGACCAGCGTCGGCTCCACCAGAAAGTTGACTTTCGTGACGGGGTTGAACAGCGCGTTCATGCGGATTTCGCCGATGGAGCTGCGTCCTCGCTCGCGCTCACGCTTGATGGTGGCGAGATACCCGCGCCCGAATTCGGCGACAATATCGACATTCAATCGTGCGTTTGGGTCGCTAATCGTTGCTAAGTACAGCTCGGGATTTACAACTTCCACATCCGCGGGGGTCTGAATGTCCGCTGCGGTGACGCGCCCCACGCCTTGCACCTGCAGGCGCAGGGCATATCGATCGCGTGGGTGTTCGCTGTCGACGCGAAGCGCTACATTTTTGAGATTCAGCAAGAAGTGGATGGTATCCTCTTTGACTCCTGGAATGGGCTCGAATTCGCTCAGCACGCCCTCAATACGCACGCTGGTAATCGCCACTCCAGGAATTGACGAGAGCAGCACGCGGCGCAGGGCATTCCCCAGAGTCACGCCGTAGCCACGCTCCAGAGGTTCCACTTCGAACTTGCCGTAGTTTTGCTCGCTGACCAGCACGCGTACCTGTGTATGCACCAGTGCCAGTCGATCCTCTTGCTTGCTCTGGGTCGCCATAAAGTCATTTGCCTCCTTAGCGGCTATAGAACTCGATAATTTTCTGCATTTCGATACGGGTATCGATCTCGTCGGCAGTGGGCGCGTGCAACACCTTACCCTGCACTTGGTTGGGATCATAGGCGATCCATGCGGGCGGGGTGTGTTCCGCCGCGCGCGCAAGCGCGTCTTTCGCCAGTGCGGTCGAACGCTTCGACTCGTGGATGCTGATCACATCGCCTGGGCGTACTTGGTACGAGGGGATATTCACGCGCTTGCCGTTGACCGTGATGAACTTGTGCGAGACCATCTGGCGTGCTTGCCCGCGCGAGTTGGCAAACCCCAGCCGATAGACCACATTGTCGAGGCGCATTTCCAGTTGGCGCAGGAGCACCTCGCCTGTGACGCCGCGAGCGCGTTGCGCCTTTTCGACATACCTACGGAACTGCGCCTCGCGCAGCTGGTACATCTGGCGCAGTTTCTGCTTCTCGCGCAGCTGCTCGCCGTACTCGCTCATCTTGCGGTCGCGCGTGCGCGGACCGTGTTGTCCGGGCGGGAAGTTGCGTCGCTCAAGGGCGCACTTTTTGGTGTAGCAGCGGTCGCCCTTGAGATACAGTTTCACGCCCGCGCGTCGGCACATACTGCATCTCGAATCCCAAACCACAGACATCGGTTGTTTCCTCCTTGATTACACGCGGCGTCGCTTAGGTGGTCGGCAGCCGTTGTGCGGCACGGGCGTCACATCCTTGATGCTCTGGATTTCGAGCCCTGCCGCTTGCAGCGAGCGGATGGCGGTCTCGCGTCCGGGTCCGGGACCCTTGACCAGCACATCGACTTTGCGCATGCCGTGTTCCATCGCGGCGCGCGCGGCGCGTTCGGACGCAACCTGCGCGGCGAACGGGGTGCCTTTTTTGGTGCCCTTGAAGCCGACCGAGCCGCCGCTTGCCCACGAAATCGTGTTCCCGTTCACATCGGTAATCGTGACAATGGTGTTGTTGAAGGTGGCATGGATATGCGCCACGCCTGCTGCGATGTTCTTGCGCTCCTTCTTCTGTTGGACACCGCCTCTTGCTTTACGCGCCATAGGTACTCTCCCTGATTACTTGGCTTTCTTGCGCTTGCCCGTGCTGACGGTCTTCTTGGGACCTTTGCGGGTGCGCGCGTTGGTGCGGGTGCGTTGCCCGTGTACGGGCAGCCCGCGTCGGTGGCGAATGCCGCGATAGCA